>ERZ1292642.1423-Hain-H14-01um-R1-1423-length-11324-cov-5_pt1 | contig 11324 bp, 21 predicted proteins | sample MGYA00564403_ERZ1292642 | MGnify/ENA primary metagenome ERZ1292642 (study PRJEB36523, sample SAMEA6512643) | groundwater metagenome | collected 2019-01-09 | study: AquaDiva: Metagenomics assemblies of 32 groundwater samples | reverse complement strand
TAGGCTTAACTGTAAAGACAATAGAGGAACCTGGAATAAAGCATACAATAAGGGCATGGGAGATAGGCGTTGCTCAATTAACTAATCCTAAGGCATTATGCTTAATTAGCAATACTGCTGCATAATGGTAGATACAATTAGATTTTATGGACCATACAACTCAGCAAGCGGAGCTGACATAATTGCTGCTCTTTCAGGGGCTAACTTAATTTCAACATCAGGATCAACTTTAATTATTCCAGGAGCTAATGGGATGCAGGTATCATTCCTTAACATCCAGCAGAAATAAAATGAAGAATCACAAAGCAACAATAGAAACAATAATCAATACAGCTGCAATAGCTATAACTGCTGCTGGAACTAATGAAATTATTAGAGGAAAGTATTTCGGCTTCCTGATGGTATTATTTGCCATGTGCCTGGAGTTCTTTAAATATAAAGGAAGGCAAAAGGAGTTGTGGTAGATGACAGATGTTCTTAGACCAAGGGCTTTAGTGTTGCCAAGAGAAACAGACAACCATCAAAAGGTTTCAGGGGCTATATGGATATCAGGGGCTAACTTATTGTACTGGCCAGCTGACGGAACTAATAGCGTAAAGACAATAACAGCAACATAAAGTTTATATAATTTAATAATAAAATTTTAATATGGTTCATCTGTCAAATGTGTTCAAGGCTAAGAATGATACTAAGCAATTCTCAAGATTAGGATATGACAACCCAAGGGAAAATATAGACCCTCATATAAAAACAAAAGTTATAGAAACAAGAGAGTTAAAGGTAGCAGACAAAGTTTTAGGCAATATTGAATTTAGTGGTAACATATCAGGGGCTAACTTATATATTTCTAATAATATATCGGGGGCTAATCTTCATGCTTTTCATTTAGCAAGCGGAGCTGTGCTTTATGTAGATAGCAATAAGAGAATATCAGGGGCTAATACTGTCTTGTTTTATGATGCAACAAATAAAAGATTAGGGGTTGGAACAGATGCACCCGGCAGAAAATTAGATGTAATCAATGATGGAGATGAAACAGTTGACATAAGGGCTTTCTCAAATACTTCTGGAGACTTTGACGCAAGATTAGATTTAATAAGTGGAACGGCTGGAGACGCTTTTATTTATTTGTATGGGCAAAGCACGGGAGAATGGAGCTTGGGATTAGATAACAGCGACAGCGACAAGTTCAAACTAACAAAGCAAGGCAATCTAGACGGACAAACATTAATAACAGCAGATTACACAACTACGAATATAGGAATAGGGACAGAGTCTCCAATAGAAAAGCTGGAAGTTGTAGGAACTATTTCAGGGAGCAATTTATATTCAAGAGGCAATTTATCGCTAATGAATTCTACGCCTCCGGCATCTCAGGGGAATGCTGGAAGATTATTTGTATCAGGGGGAGAGCTCTGGTATTTAGGAAGTTCCAACACTGGCACAAGATTGGCTAATGCTTAAATTATAAAGTATATATTATAGTATAATAATCTATATATATGTATGTAATATAAAAATTCTATGATTATATCTTTAGAATTAAACGAGATCTTCTTTCAGTTAATATTAATAGGTATGCTAAGCTGGTGCATAGGCTACCTTATGGGGAAGTGCAGGAGATGAAAGAATGCAAGCATGTTATCCTAATGAGTATGGAATGCGGATGCATAAGATGTAACTTGTGCGACAGCTTATTAGACTCTAAATATTGCATCAAGATAATATTAGCGAGGGAAGAAGAATATAAACTGCTTCACAAATTCAAATGAAAGGCTGGAAAGAAATACTAGTAAGGGAAAAAATAAGGCTAGGCAAGGGAGAGGGAGAGCTGATGTGGCTGAGGCATGTCATACTTGCTGTTGCCGGAGCCGAGATTATTTATGCTTCATGGTTTAATGTTAGTATGCCTTTAGGAGTTATGATCATTTTAGGCCTGGCTTATCTTGTAGGATGCCATGCAGTAGGCTACTGGTGGGACAGGAATAACTTGTTTATTGAAGAGGCTGAGTTCAGCAACAGGAGAAACAGATTTACAGAAGAAGTCAGAAATCACATAAAGCAAAAGCCGGAGGAAAAAGAATGAAACATAATCCAAAAGATTGCCCATTTAAATCAATATGTGAAGAGAATAACCAGTTTATACCTCCCTTTTGCAATGAATGCATAGATGATAGATATGAAGGGGAGGAAAAATGAAAATAACAACATTATTTATCTTCATAATTTTAGTCAGCATCTGGATACTGCTTGCTAACCTCACAATAAAAGCCTATGAATACAAATCTATTGTAGACCTGCAACTGGACAGAGCAGAGAGATTAATGAGGTTAGAATTAGGAAGGCCTAAGTATTGGGATGATAATGCAACAGAGATAAAATATCAATTAAAGGAGGAACTATGCCAAACTTAACAATTTACGTGCCAGATGACTTATATCAAAAGATAGTCAAGAACAAGAGGGCATCAACCTTAATACAACTGGCTTTAAGGCATTATTTTGATGCAAAGGATGGATATGCCCTTGACAGAAAGAAAATGCAGATTTGAGTATCAAATGAAGGTTTTAAGGGTATTGTAGAACATGAAAGCATTAATAGATTTGGGATGCTGTGAAAAGGTCAAGGTAATAGAACAAGACCTCAACAAAATTAACAGAACATATTTTATCGGCAGCTGCTCAATATGCGACAAGCTGCAAGTAAAAATAATAAATTTAGGGGAGGGAAAAATGGTAGAGGTAATAACACAAAGGGCTTGGCTCAAGGCAGACCATGTCAAGGACGGAGACATCATCGAGTTTATTGATGAGGGAGAGATGCTAGAGAAAGAGTTTAGAAAGGGGGAAAAGAAAAGGCTGCTTGAAATAGGGGTCAAGGTAAACAATGAAGAATACAAGCTGACCATGAACAACACAAATGCAGAAAGAATGAAGAAAAAGTATGGCAGAGACTCAAAGGGATGGATAGGCAAGACAGCAACAATAAATGTTGTGAGCCAAAAGGTTGGAAAAGTGATGAGAGATGTAATTTACCTTGATGAGCCAGAAGAGGAATAGGCTTAGAACGAAAGGAAGTGCCTCTTTTTTATCTTTTTTAAAGGAAGAGGATATGTTATAGCCTAAAAGGAAATAATTGAAATTTAGGCATCTATTTGAGGTTTTAGAAATATGGAAGAAATGGAATGTAATACTTGCGGAAGATATGCAGAACATTTAGACTTATGCCATGGGTGTGGAGTTAACTATTGTGAAATATGCGAAGCGGAACATGCTGACTGCATCGATTACAGCACTGGAAAATGGTAGACTTCACAAAGCCAAGCAATGAGTTAGTAATTGAAGTGCTAATGAGGTCAGCAAGGTGCGAGCATTGCGGAGAAAAGAAAAGATTAAGGTTAGTTAATTACAACCCTGATGATGACAGCTTAAGGGAAGAAATGCTGAACTATGAAGTATTGTGTGAAGGGTGCAGGGTAAGATTAAACAGGAATAACCTAACCAAGTGGGATAAGTTTGACATCATAAAAACATTAAATGAAAGGAAAAAGCAACGATAGGTTAAAGGTTAGTGTTGCTTACTAAACTACTCGCTCACTCACTACGTTCGTTCGCTCGTACTATTACTAACCTTACACTAACCTTTAACCCAGACGGCAAGGGCAAGCAAGGCATACATAGGCAGGAAGGCATACTACTACTATACGTTACGTAGTGTGTGGCATGTTAACTTAGGCACAAGGGATGCGAACCATGTGGTTCCACTATTGCATCCCTTGTGCCAGTGCCATATGCTTAGCATAGTAGTTCCACTGGCTTACAGCACAGTGTCACCTTGTACGTGTAAGGCATATGGTAAGCATATGGCACACTTAGGCATACTGCGTATGCTAACGCTTGGGCTTAAAGCAAGCTTTAAGCCGGGCAGGTAAGGTGCTCGTGCGGTGCCCAGCTCGCTCGGTGTGCCACACCTCGCGGGGGCACAGCCCACTCGCCTTACCTTTGCGCGCCTAAGCGCGCCGATATAGATAACCAACATATTGCGAGTCTTAAGCTTAATTATATGTATGGGTATCCAGGAGTAGAAATAATTTTATAATAAAATGGAAAACTTATCAAAGGCAAAGAATAAAAGAAGGTATTATCTAAAACATAGAAATCAATTAACAAGAGGTGCAATCATGGAAGAAGAAAAACTATTGTGGAACAGGCTTATCGAACAGCTTAAGCAGGACATAGAGGGAATGGAAACCCAACTCTTTATTAATAAGTGCGTCTTAGAAATGGCTAAGAGGAAGCTGGAGATAAAGGAAGATGAAAATAGAAAATAAGCTTTTGTTTTGCGAGGAAAAGCTTGGGATAAAGCTGGACAGCTGGCAGAAAGAGATTTTAGAAGAAGAAAAGAATATTGCTATAAGGGCAGGGCGTCAGGTTGGAAAGAGCTTAGCTGTTTCTATGAAAGCATCATTTTACGCTCTGGAGAATGACAACAAAACAGTATTAATAGTTGCAGCATCGCAGAGGCAGGCTTCTTTATTATTTGAAAAAGTAAAGAGCTTTTTTGTAGAGCACTTTCCAGATACAATTTTAGAAGAGCCGACAATAACAAGATTACGCTTAAAGAACAAGACAACAATTTATTCCCTTCCAGCAGGAAGGACTGGTTATGCTATCAGAGGTTTTTCTATTGATTTATTAATAGCTGATGAGGCTGCCTTCATTTCTGAAAGTGTATGGCTTGCATTGATTCCAATGCTTGCAGTAACAAGGGGAAAGATAATATTATTAAGTACTCCGTGGGGAAAGGGGGGCTTCTTCTGGAAATGTTTTGGAGATAATGATTTTAGGCAATTTCATATAAAAAGCACTGACTGCAAAAGGATTCCTGAAAGCTTTATTGAAAAGCAAAGGTCTGAATTATCTAAATTAGAGTTCGCGCAGGAATATCTAGGGGAATTTATAGAAGAATACACACAATTCTTCCCAACTATCTTAATAAGAGAAAGATGCAATATAGAGGAATGGTCCAAAGAGAATTATAAGAGGGAAAACACATATTTCTTAGGCGTTGATGTTGCAAGGTATGGGGGGGATGAGAACGCCTTTGTAGTTTCTGAATTAGACAATGATAAAAATATAAAAATAGTCCATATAGAAACAACATCAAGGATTTCAACAACAGACACCATAGGCAGGGTGCTAAAATTAGATGAAGAGTTTAAATTTAGGAACATCTATGTTGATGACGCAGGCATAGGGGGCGGTGTTACTGATGTATTGATTGAGAAATTAGGAAGAAAGATAAAAGGCATAAACAATTCAAAGAAATCTATAGATAAAGAGGGATTGAGAAAAATAAAAATATTAAAAGAAGATTTATATTCTAATGTTTTAGTATTAATGGAACAGGGCAGGCTGAAAATAATTGACACTCCAGAAGTAAAGAGAAGCCTTGCATCAGTGCAGTTTGAGTATACTGCTGAAAAGAGGCTAAAAATCTATGGAAAATACACACATATAACAGAGGCATTAGTAAGATCCTGCTGGTGCATAAAGGACAAGTCTTTAAATATTTATATCTATTAGTAAAAACATGGTAACTACTTTTTGTGTCAGTGGAGCAGTCATCAGGAAAGCAGGGGCTGGAATAAATATGCAGATATCTGGCTCTACCTTGATTGGAAATAGCGAGTATGTTGTGGATGAGTGGATTAATGAGGCAGAGGCTTTTATCAACGTTGCTACAAGAAAAAACTGGATAGATGTTTATTCAACTTTAAATGCTGACACTAAGCTCATATTAAGGGAAACAGCTGCCAACTTGGCTGCCATATATGCTATTTCATTTGATATGAGCGGATTTCCGTCAAGGGTAACAGCAGAAGACAAGATTAATGTGCTTAGGGATGCAGTACTGAGAAATATAAGCATTCTAAGAGACGAGAAAGTAAAGGACTTTATAACAAAATCATAATGGCACACGACTTTAAGAACTTCCCGGAATTAACAAACTCACAGATGGAATTATACTATTTTGAGTCTCCCCATAAGCAAATAGTTGGAGATATAAGGGTAAATGTTGTCAAAGTCCATGACGGAGACACAATAACAGTAAGGTGGGATGAAAGAGACTTTGATTTTCCAGTGAGGTTTATAGATACTAATGCCCCTGAATTATCAGAAGAGGGAGGGCATGAGGTTCAGCAGTGGCTTGAAGGCATATTATTGGGAGAGGAGATAGATATAGAGATTAATTCTGCTAACCGAGTAGATAAGTGGGGCAGGTTATTAGGCAGGATAATTCACAGGGGCATTGATATTAATGAAGAAAGCGTGAGAAGCGGAAGGGCGACATTATTTGAAGATAGGGATGAAGGCAAGATACCAAACATAAATATAATGCTTAAAGAGGGTGGCTTATAATGGCATTATTTGAAAGAGGATTAAAAGATTTGCAGTTTAATGATGAAGGAAACTTATTAATGCAGAATTGGGCAGAGGGAGCAGGGGAAGGCAAGACTTTAATATTAGGAGAGGGGGCTGTAACTGCTGGGGGAACTACAACTATGTATACGGTTCCAGCTGGGAAGATTGCATATATAACAAACTCTTCGCTGTCAGCAACAAATAAAGTTCAGAATAGCATTAGGGAAGATGCGAGTATTGATGTTGTGATAGATGGAGTGGGATATTCTTTATTAAGATTGACTTTGCCTTCCAACTTATCCGGGGCTAATTTACAGCACGCAGTAAATCAGAATTTTCCAGTCCCTATAAAGCTGAAGGGCGGGGATATAATAAGGACATATAGCACGAGCATATATGCTTTTGGGAATTGTCAGGGATGGGAGCAGGATAAATGATAATAACAAAAATAGAAAAGTTTGATAATACTTTTAATGTGTATGTGGATGTTACTGGAATAAAGCAAGGTTATAGCTTCAGAATAGATGAATTTAAAGATAAGGGAGAATTTATAAAAAAATTAAAGTATTCAGTAGAATGCCAGTTAAAAATAAATAGTTTGAATTCATCTAAATTAGACATTAATTTAATCAAGGCTGGTGATGCAATTGCCTGAAACTAACATAACATCTGCGGATTACAGCGACATGACTAATGTTGTAAAAGATTATAGCGTGTCTGCCATGAATATAGACGGAGTGTCTGATTTAGAGGAAACTTATTATGATAATTCTAATTGGAGCCAATATTTAGGCTATTACAAAACTATACCAGAACTCCAGATATCTATAGACGCAAAGGCAACATGGACAGTAGGCAAGGGATTTATAGCTGATGATACAACAACAATGATATTAGACACAATAAGGGGCTGGGGCAAAGACACTTTTAACACCATTCTAGAAAACATGATTAGGACTTACCACATAGCTGGAGATGCCTTTGCCGAGATAATAAAAGATGAAGAGGGAGTTCTAATTAATCTTAAGCCATTAGACCCGGGAAGCATAAGAATAGTTGTCAATAAGCAAGGCAAGATAAAAAGATATGAGCAGATATCTAAGATAAGAGGAACAAAGAACAAGATATTTAACACAGAGGATATCTTCCATCTGGCAAGAAATAGAGTAGCAGACGAGATACACGGAGTTTCTATAATAAAAGCTGTAGAGAATATTATATTAATGAGAAATGAGGCTATGAGTGACTTCAAGAGGGTATTGCATAGAAATATCTCTCCTTTGATTATTTGGAACTTAGATACAGATGACCCTGCAAAAGTAGCAGAGTTCAAAACAAAGACAGATAAGGCTACATCATTAGGGGAGAACTTGTATATTCCTAAGGGAAGCGTAGAGCCTAACATTATATCAACCGCCCCTAATGCAACATTAAACCCATTGCCCTGGATAGAAACTTTAAACTCTTATTTTTATCAAGCGGTAGGGGTTCCCGACATAATAACAGGAAGCTCTAAGGTATTGACAGAAGCATCAGCAAAGATAGCTTACTTAGCTTTCCAGCAGACTATAGAGGAAGAGCAGTTATTTATAGAGGAAAATGTATTATCACAATTGAATTTATTGATACAGTTAGAGTTCCCAGCTTCTCTTGAGAATGAAATGTTATCTGACAAGCCAAAGGTAGAAAATAGAGGAATAGAACAAGAACAAGCTAGTCAGCCGAATGATACAACAGCAGAAATGGAGGGAAGAAAGTAAATGCACACTGGAAAAAATAAAAAGAGCCTGAAAGATTTGAAGAGAGAAGCATTGAAAGACCCCAAGGCAAGGCAGATAGAGGAGAAAGTAAACAAAGAGCATAAAGAGAAAAAGATAATAGTAACAAAGCCTAAACCTAAGGAAAGTGCTAAGAAAGGGCTTAATGTTGTTGATAGGGGAAATGTACAGCCTATAACTGAGAACATGCAGAAAAACATACCTGTTGTAAGCCCTAAGCCTATCGTAGAAAAGAACATCTTGCAGAAAGGGGTTGAAGCTGTAAAGGGAGAGTTAGGGGCATTTGAAAAAGCAACAGGGCAGGGGGCAACACAACAATTATTAAGCGTACTTCCAATAGGAAGATTAAGAATTGGGAGGGCAGCTATAAGGGGAATATCAAGAGCTAATATTGTTAAAAGCATAGTAGCTGGAGATGTAAAGAGCGGTTTTGTTTCTAATGTTGTTGCTAATGTAAAGACTTCAAATACAATAAAGAAGTGGCTTGTTGGAGCGGGAGTTACTCTTGGAATAGCTACCATTATTACAGGAGCCATACAAAGCATTTCAATGGGGAAGTTTGTAGGAAAAGAAGAAGCAGCGCAGAATGTAGGGTTTGCTTATTATCAAGCTGTCTTGTCAGGAAACCAGGCCTTGATAGACAGGGCTTTAGAAGAAGAGGGTAAGATTTATGACACCTATCCAAGCTGGAGAGATAATATTCCTTATGTTTCAACGTTAAAAGGCATTGATGATTTTATTAATGTTTCAAAAGCATCATGGGAAATAAGAAAAGAAATAGAAGCTAATAAAAAGGAGCAGGTTAAAAACAAAGAGAATGAAGATGCTTACTGGGATAGGATAAGAAAGAAACAAGCCCAGCAGGAAAAAGAGAATATAGATTATTACAACAAGCAAAGAAAAGAAATGATCAGGTGGGAAGAGGAAGCGAAGGCTAAAGAAAGAGAGAAAGAGGCTAAGTTTTGGGCTGATGAGAGGGAAAAGCAAAGGAAGTTAGAGGAGAAAGAAAGAGATGCTATTGCTGACTTTTGGCTGGCTTATAGGAAAGAAAGGTTAAGAATGAATGAAGACCAGAGCCCGTCTAAACTAAACTTTGGATTATTATAAAAGAAACTTTTGATAAAAGTTTCATCAAAATAGGGGAGGGAAAAATGGTAGAAGAAGAAAAAGAAAAAGAAGCTGCTGATTTAGTAGAGGAAGCTAAAGAGACAGCAGAGAGAATAGAGGAAGCAAACAGAAAGAGAGAAGAGCTGATAACTTTAAACCAAGAGCTTATTTTGATGCAGCAGAAAGTATTAAATGAAAAGAAGCTAAGCGGAAATGCTGAAGCTGGACAACCAGAAGACGAGGAAAAGAAAGCGATAGCAGAAGCAAGAAAGTGGATAGAAGGGACAGGATTAGATCCTTTTTCTTAAGGCTAAAATGCATATGTATGTTGTAGCCAGAGGAATATTAGACAGATTAAAGAGATGGGAGAATGATATAAGCGCTATCTATTATCCTTATGAATACAAGAAAGGAGCGCCATTAGGAAAACTCCAGTTAAGCATAAGACCAATACAGCTTTATGAGGTTGTCTTTCCAGAGTCTTGCAAGAGTGAAGTGCTGTCTACAATATATCCCTCTTGGAATGAGGACAATATAAAGTTTAAGGCAATGCAGTTAATGCTTAGGAAAATAGTAGGTGGGGAAGAGATAGACATGACTAACATACAGCCTAATGATAAGCTCTATAGGGATTTTGTTGGAGTAATTCCAATTTCAATAAGAAAAGATAAGTATGACAAAGACGGAATAGAACTATTGTAGAAGCTCCATTTGATATGGTTTTCTGCATTATTTTTAGAAAGAGGTAATCTTATGCCTTAAACTAAAATAAATCAAATTTAAGCCTATTTCTTTCTTTTCTATGTATAAGAAATATTTATAAAGAATTGAAATATATTATCTTTTCATGGCTAATGAAGCAGTTATCATAGAGTTGTTTGATGGTGGTATGCCTGTAAGGTATACTGTTGCTAATGCAACTGCAATTTCTAAGGGTACTTTAATGCGTCATAGCGGAGATAACACAATAGCAGCATCAGCTGGTATAGGTGTGCCGTTTGCTGGAATAGCAGCAGCCGATAAAGTAGCGAGTGATGGTGCTACAACATTAGCAGTTTATACTCATGGTTTCTTTGATCTAAAGACTTCAGAATTAGCAGGAATAAGAAGAGGAGACATGGTCTCTTTATCTGGGGCTAACCAGATTAGAAGAGCAATATCAACAGATTTCATTTCTGGAGCTATTGTAGGAAAAGCAACAGAAGATGGAGACGATGCAGAAGTAATAAAAGTATTTGTGAGAGTTTAAAATGGTTGATACAACAGGACAAATAAATTTAAGAGCAGAAAACGTTGAAAGAATTGTAAAAGGATTCGCTTTACAGCAATACAAATTTAAATCTTTATTAATGGTTCAGAAATCTTCCTCGTGGCAGGAGACCTACTACCAGGAAACAGCTGCCGACTTATCTGGTGGTGCTGGCTCTGCTGTTAAGGGTGTTCCAAGATTAGCTAACTTTCCTTACGGAGAGGTAAGCTGGCAGAAGTTAAGTTCTTATCTAGTAAAGCATGGAATGGAAGGAGTTATATCGTGGGAAGATGCCATTAGTAATAACATAGATGTCATAGCAAGGACATTATTAAGGATAGCAAGAGCAGTTGCCAAGAGTGTAGATGATGATATATGGGCTGTAATCTCTGAAAGCCAAAGTGCATCTTCTATTAATTCAGTAGCAATAGCAGCTGGAAAGGAATGGGATAGTGCAATAATAGCAAACAGAGATCCTATACAAGATATATTAAATGCTAAGAAAGAAATAGCAGAAGAGAATTATGATATAGATAATGGAAATGGATTTATTTTATTGAACCCTAAAGATTATGCTAACCTTTTAGGCAACGCTAATGTAAGGAATGCAGGACAATTCTATACAGACAGCGTTACAAAGAACGGAACAGTAGGGAGATTATTAGGCTTGACTGTAAAGGTTTCTAATTCTGTTACAGCCGATTATGCCCTTGTAGGAATTGCTAAGGAATGTGCAACATGGAAAGAAGCTGTAGGCTTAACTGT
>ERZ1292642.1421-Hain-H14-01um-R1-1421-length-11348-cov-5_pt1 | contig 11348 bp, 13 predicted proteins | sample MGYA00564403_ERZ1292642 | MGnify/ENA primary metagenome ERZ1292642 (study PRJEB36523, sample SAMEA6512643) | groundwater metagenome | collected 2019-01-09 | study: AquaDiva: Metagenomics assemblies of 32 groundwater samples | reverse complement strand
CTTCAGCCCAATCATTAAATCCAGAATAAAGATCCATCTGTTTTATTTCAGTGAAGTTTTCACCGTAAATCTGCCCAAGCGTGTAAGCCACCAATGATTTACCAGTGCCTTGCTCAACGCCATGTAATAAAACTGTGGAAAATAGCTTTACACCTGGGTGCTGTAACGGATATGCACACCAACGTAAAAACCATTCTTTCGCAGTTGGCTCAGCCCCGGTGAATAAATGGTCCACCAATTTAAAGAACGGTTTCACATCGCCCTTCTTCTGTTCGACACCCCACCCCTTCCAAACATTAAAACAATCATCTACTATACGTGGCTGACCCGGGCTGTAGGTAAGCTTCTCAACTGAGAATCGCAACGGCCATTTAATCCAATGGGCTGCAGCTGATACTGCTTTATAGCTGACAGTACCATCTGGGCGGACAACACGTTCCTGGTAATTAGCACCCGCTTCTAGGTGATCCTTAAAGGCAATGGGTGAGATCTTCGTGCCAGTTTGTCTATTGATAATTAATCCAGGATCCTTCACATAACTATAACGGTCGTTTAAAGCGAAAAGCGGTTTGGTTAATCCGATGGGCTCAGCTTCGTGGAGTAATTGATTTAATCTGTCAGTAGCGGCGTTTTTCATCGCCACTAAATAATCATCCAAACCAACTTTTTCCAAATTATCAAGGTCTGGTAATGAGACTAAATGGCAATAAGCACCTCGACGATGGAGGTCCTCGGAGAGCTCAATTAGGGCATTACAAACATTTGGATTTGTGCGAAAGTCAGAATCAAAGCAGATATATACATACCGTTTAACCCAGTTAAATAGCAGCAACTCTGGCAGCAACTCAACGCCTTTCTTTAATGCACGCCAAGAGTGCACTCCACCCAGCCCAATGGCCGGAAAACCCAGTTTACATGCAAGTGCGGCTTTGAGTTCGCCTTCTGTGACTATCAGAGGTCTTCCAGATTCAGCCGAGAGGCTCTTCCAGTCACAAAACTTAGGCAAGTAAGGGCCTGGTGTCGTGTCAGGCTCCTGGACGTATCTGGGTGACTTCCTTTCGACCAGACCACTAAAGTCTGTGGACTGCTCTAAGTACCTGATTCTGTAGAACGGATTTCGACCAGGTGAGTCCGACATTGGTTCACCCTTAGTACCAAAGTACCGAAACTTCAATGACATAAGTGGTCTGAAGGACGGATTCAATTGTGATGTTTGCTCACGGCTAAGTAATTCGATGCCCAACAACTTTGCATCTTCAAGGGTTAGACCCGATGATTTTAATTTGTCAGATGCGAGTTGTAGAATGGCTGAATCTATTGTTGTAGATGATTTACTGGTTTTGCTCCTTGCCATAAATTAAACCCGCTTCACTGTAACGATATCCAAAATACCATTAACCTCAACTTCAAGGCTTGCAGTTCCACGTCCAATTGATAATGCTTGGCGTAATTGTGTCACTGTGCGATTGACACATGATGCGGCTTCATCGATGTTGCACTGAACCTCGCCATCTGAACCCCTCCACCTCACTAATAGGTTCCTGGTTTCTTCGCGACGTTTCGCCCACCCCTTCGATATTGTTTGGCTCACTTGAGTTTGATGCACGCGATCTTTTTGAAGCGGACGTTTACCAATAATATAGTCGTACTTTGTTTCACGTCCACCAAGCGACTTAATTACTTTAAAAATGTCATCCTTAATTAAAGGACGTAAATGTGCGGGCACTTTACTACAGATGATAGTGAGCGCCTTTAAAGCATCGATGTTCTCGGCCATCTGAAATCCCAACCTCTTATAGAAAAGAAAAATTATTTTAATATGAAAATAGGAAAAGTACACATAATTTTTCAATGTGGAAAAGTGGAGTGGTCAATTTGGGCTTACTACACAAAACTCCGCGCGGATGGCGCGCGATAGTATTACTTCTTTTCCTTTGAAAGGATTATATTATAATATAAAACAATCCTTTCAGGACTCTCTATAAAGAACATAGCTTTACGCCCCAATGTGTAGTGTAGTGGACCCCAATGAAATCAAGCACTTAGGCTCAGTTCAACTACACATTGCCGGAATGGTGTGACTCCAAAAGTGGTAAAAACAGCAAAAAGGCCTGAAACCAACTCTTTTATAGACTCCACAAAATAGTGGTAAAAATGACCCAATTTCGACAATTTCGTACCACCCTTCCGAAACCCCATTTACAAAAATTACCTAATTGCGGGTTTTTGAGCATTTTTGTGGAGTTCAGTTTGCACTAATTTTACAAGTAGTTATTTATAAAAACTAGTTTATAATGACATACCACAACCATAAACGTGAAAGAAACTGATCTTTATAAAAAAGAGGAGCTGGTAAATGCGGATCACAAAAAACGCCAGGAGTAGCCTGGAATTCGGTTTTATTTACCATAAATTAACACCTAATCGAGACGTCGTCGATGAAGAGAACTTACGCCCAACACCAAAGTATTCCGAGAATAAAGCAGTATATGATGAGGTTGGAAATTTAATCGGTATTCCACGTGCAAAACATCCATCACGATCAACCCAGGTGAAACGACCAGCTGACAATAATCGCATCGTCACTGGTATAGAAGCTGGTAAGATTTTATCCGCAGCATTAAATCAACCGAGACTCTACGCTCACTTCCTACAATTTGTTTATGACCCAGAGTGCCCAGTAAGCGTGCAGAAAAGAGTGGTTGATTACACAACACGACAAATAACGTCCATGATTCCACATCGTGCGAGTCCAACCAAACGCGCTGCATTCATAGAATTAGTACAACCCATTCTGTTGGATTTCGCATATCGCATGCGTAATGATGGCGAACCACTTTTCCAGCCACTGAATTATGCTAGATTTATTGGTTACCAAAATATAGTCGCTGCGCATTGGTGGAGGGATTATGACCCACTATTTCAGACCATTATTAATTGGTTGGTAGATATAGATAGACAGGCTATTATCCCAGTGCAAGAGGTGGTGAATGGTTTGTTCACAGGATGTTGTGTAAAAAATTAGTGTACATTGTGGATCACGCAGGGTTATACTATAAATAGAATGGCTAAGTTTTTATCCAATTAATGTCACATAAACTAATTATATAGGACCCTAGTATCGCAAGGTACTGGGGTTTTTTCTTTATAGGGTCTTGAACGATGGGTAAAGAAGAATTTGTATCTTACGTTCTGAAATTGTCAAAAGAACCAAGCACCTGGCGTGGGATTATACTGTTCGTGACTGGTTTAACTGGGTTGCAGATCTCAACACAATTGTTTGATTCACTGACATCACTTGGCATTGCTGCATCCGGCGTTATTGGTATGGTAATGCTCGATAATGGGGATCAGGTTAAATGACCGACTTCTTCAAAGATGTGTGGGATGCCATCTATGCAGCACCAGAATCTGTTAAAGGCGGAGTGGCCGCATTTTTCGTTGCCCACATACGTTCCGCGTATGACAACAAGGAACCTCAATGGTCTCGACGTATGCTAGAAGCGATGTTATGTGGGCTACTCGTAGTGTGCACAACCTCTGTTGTTAGTTATTTCTTCCCATCAATACCAAGCGGGATAGGTCAGTGCTTTGGTGGAATCATTGGATTCCTGGGTGTTGATAAATTCAGGGCTTACTTGGATAATAGGCTTGAGATCAAATTCAAATAATTGAGGTCACTTTAAGATGAATGGTTTTCTAAAGCAGAGCACGATAGTTAATGTTCCAGTATTTATGAGGGACGTTATTGACCACGTGACCGGAAAAACTGGTCTCACCCTCACTATAACCGCGAGTAAGAACGGTGCGAGCTTCGCGAGCATTGCGCCCACTGTGACTGAATTAGCAAATGGTTGGTACAACATTGCATTTAGCACCACGCATACCAATACACTTGGATTCTTATCCATTCACATCACTGGAACGGGTGCTGACCCATTTGATGAGCAATTCCAGGTCATCGCATTTGACCTTTCAGATTCTGTGAGACTCGGATTAACTGCACTGCCAAACGCCGCAGCAGCTGCGACGGGTGGTCTACCCACTGTGGATTCATCGAACGCAATCAAAGTGCAAAGTGGTACTGGTGCAAATCAAATATCACTGAGCTCTGGATTAGTTGCACTGCAAGCTGACCAAGCGGTTAATACAACAAAGTGGGCTGGTACAGCTACAACGACAAGTGATATTGCACTATCTGCTGCGGCTGTTCGAGCAGCTGTAGGTTTAGCCACCGCAAGCTTGGATACACAAATCACTGGAATCCTTACATCATTATTACGCTACGTGCAAGTGATCATTAGAAAAGATGCTGCAATTGCGACAGATGCCGCCGCTTACCTAACATTAATTAATGCGGATATTGGCACTGGTGTCGGTGCCTATGATAATACCACTGATTCTGTTCAAGCACTTCGTGATCAGGGTGATGCAGCGTGGATAACAAATACAGCGGCAAATATCAGAGCAGCAATTGGAATAGCTTCAGCGAATATTGATACGCAGCTATCAGATGTCGCAGTGATCAAAGCTAAAACAGATAATCTACCTGCGGATCCTGCTGATGCATCTGATATCGCTGCATCGTTCGCCTCCATTATAAGCACGCTTGCTGATATCATCGCATATATTGATACTGAGATCGCAGCGATAAAAGCGAAAACTGATTTGATGGCATTTAATGGTGCTGGCGAAGTTTCTGCGAATATCAAATCAGTTAATAACGTTGCAATCCAGGGTGATGGTACAAACGTTAATAAGTGGAGACCGGTGTAATGTGGGACGGATGGGATACAAATATTTGGGATGGTTGGGCAGATTCTGAAGATGATATCGTTGTTAAGTTAACAAGAATCACCTCAAGAATCACCTCAAGCATCGTATCTAAAATCGCTTACTTTTATTGAAGGTTTAACTATGAACGTTTGTTTTGCAGCTACTACTGCTGCCGCTTCACACCTATTTATTATCTTGGAGGGTAAGAGTCAAACATTTACCGCTGAGGGATTCACTGGTACAGATGCCATAACTCTGCAAACTTATGGTCCTAGTAGCACTTATGTCGATTGCGTTGAGGATAGCACAACCATAAGACTCTCAGCCACCAATAACGTTTGTCGAGTGAATGGACCATTCAAAGGCAAGTGGAATAAAGGTGTTACCGATGGTTCTGTGAGTCTCGCTGTTGAAAGACTTGATCCATCACTATTAGGCTTCGCCTAAATAGGAGTCATAAATGAAAACTCCGGTTAGTGAATCTGTCAGTCACACAGTTGCTTGGGACGGACGTCGTTATTCATCGCCATCAAGAGTCCCAGTTGTCACCGTGGCTAGGCCAAAAGGTTTATACACTAGTTCACCAAGTACTGGATCATTGGATAACGTGGCATGCCGTGGTGGCCTGGTTCGTACTGAATGGGTAAACCTTGAAACTGCCCCAGGTGTATTTAATTGGACGACGTTGGATAGTCGTGTCGCTACTGTGACAAGCAGAGGCAAACCTTGGTCGCTTGCTGTTTTAGGCGGCACAGTCGGTTGTCCAGTATGGCTTTCAGCGGTGGCAACACAACGGTACACAATTAAATTCCGCACGGTGAGTTATATCATCGCTGCTGGATGGGATGTGTATTACTTACAACGTGTTCAGGCGTTAGCGCAAGCGTTAGCCGCACGATACGGTAATGACCCACTATTAAAATTGGTCTACGTTACACAAGCAACAGGCAATGGTGTTGAAGGTCACTTCAATGGGAACACAAGCGCTGAGTTAACCGCACAGGGTTTCACTGATACTAAGTGGATAGATTGTAGTAAAGCAGCTGCAAGGCACTTTAATAATGCGTTTCAGACAAAGTCAGTTGCATTCGAAGTTCATAAGATATTAGATACACACACTATTCCAATGCAGATTATTAATGATCTGAATATCGAATCAGGTGGAAAAATCGGTGCTGGAATATGGTGGATAAAAGGAAACATGCTTGAACAAACTGGTTTAATCGACGCTTTGTACGATTACCCAGGTCATATTTACGCACAACCAATTGGTAATAGCACAGATACGACGAAGTTTTCACCGGCGTCAACGTGGCTGAATATTTTAACACAGGCACAAGATCTTGGTTGTACATATGTAGAAGCGTGGAACCAGGAGTTTGAGCAGAATACATTTCCCGCTGAATTCGCCAGCTACAACAGCTGGTGTGATAGCAACTAATCAATAGGAGTTTTATCATGAGTCGTGTACTTAAACAAGGTACTGTTCGCAGTCTGCTGGTTTTCATGGTGAGTTCAACAGACCATAGATCTGGTGTGCAAGGTGCAACGCTGACGGTACAAACCAGTAAAGCTGGTGCAGCATTTGCCACCATCACGCCAGTAATTGTAGAAGTTGGTTTTGGTTGGTACAGTCTTTCATTATCGCTTGTAATGACGAACACGTTTGGTGATTTAGCATTCCACGTCACAGCTACTGGTTGTGATCCTTACGATGAAGCTTTCCAAGTTGTTGGCTATGATCCAAATGCCGCATATGTAGATTCAGTTGCCTACGCTACATTGTTTTCTACTGCAGTCATAACAAACGCAGTAGCCAAAACTACTGATGTGACAAGTGCTGTATCAACACTCGCAACAGCTGCAGCATTATCAACGGTCGCCTCAATCGCCGCTGCGATCAATTCGAAGACGGCCAATTTAACCTTCACCAAAGCAAATGAGGTGGACGTAAACTTGCAGAGTGTCAACGATGTCACCATAATCGGTGATGGTGCGGCCACGAAATTTGGTGTTTAATCAAGCGGGTGGACTACCATGATGTGGGGTAATATCTGGCAGGATATCTGGCAGGATGTGTGGGCACCTGATTCAGCACCGCCCATGGGTATTAATATTTGGGCCGACATCTGGAGTAGCATCTGGAGTGATATCTGGGGTACTGGATCATCAAATGTTTGGGTCACTACAGTTCTTTCGGGAACATTGGCACCACCATCCGAGCGACTCAAGAGTATTGCTGATTTACAGGCTGGCGATTCAATTTCAGTGGGTAACATACAAGGAACCGGAAACGTAATTGTTTACGTGGATGCATCATACTCGTATCCACCTACTGTAACAGCTTTTAGTTTCACCGTCGACGACGGCACTGGTGATAGTTCTGCTGGAGTTATTACCACAACAGTTTCGACGAATACACCACCTACTGATATCGCACTATCAGCCACCTCTGTTTTAATCACGACGCAGAAAAACATTGTCGTGGCACAATTAACAGCGACGGATCCTGGTTACCCGCCAATAGTATTCACACTTGTGAGTGGTGTAGGTAGTACGAATAACGCTGGATTCCACATCGTTGGTAATGAACTGTTAGTTGATGATGCGGAAGCACTTGGTGCTGGAAGCTACAACATTCGCATTAGAGCCACGAACAGTATCAATTTGTATTATGAAGAGGCTTTCGTAATTCAATTGACGCGTCCGTCGATCTCAGTGCATAAACCATCGTTTAGAATACTTGCACTTGGTACTGATTCACTTGTCACTGGTGATGACTTCGACATAATTTCAGTGTGTTATGCTGGTAGTCCATCAGTACCGTATGACCTATCTGCGGCGACGAGATTCAGAGCGGCAGTAATTTCAGCGGACCATAGTAGACTATTGTGTGATGCAATTGATATTACGAATCTAAACACCAACACTAGTCTACTCGCAGTAGGTCAAGTAAACATTAAGTTCCCATTGTCAATCACATCACAAATACCATTGAATTTAACACTCAGCCAGTCTATGGCTCACGTAGAACTGGAGGTGCTCTTCAGTGATGGTACATTCGCATGGTTTAGTGAGGTGCAAGTGATCGCAGGCCTAGTATGAAAAAAGCTGTTGTAAAGAAAGTACCACCTAAAAAAGCTGTTGTAAAGAAGCCAGCAAAGAAAATACCAGCTATAAAGAAAACTGCTGACGCTGTTGATAACAGCGGTAAAAAGAAAACAAAACCACCATATGAACCAAAGGATAAATTGCGGGAACAGGTTGCAGCTTTCGCAATGTGCGGTACCAGATACGCTGATATAGCAAAGTGCCTTGGTATCTCACTGAACACTCTGAAAAAATACTACATGGATGAATTGGAACTTGGTTCAGAGCGGGCAAATATGTTGGTTGCGCAATCACTTTACCGCCAAGCAACTAGTGGTAATACCATCGCTGCTATTTTCTGGTTGAAGACACGTGCTGGATGGCGTGAAAAGACTCCAGAGGATAAAGCAGCTCAAAATGAAAAACCAATGACGCTGGCTGAATTCTATGGCGATACACCACCCACAACTGTCAGTAAAGAAGATAGCAGCGACGCTGAACCCAGCACTACGTGATTTCTGGATGGTACCAGCTCGTAACCGTGTGTTATATGGTGGTAGATCATCTAGTAAATCATGGGACGCAGCTGGCTTTGCTATCTACTTGGCTCAGACATGTTGTATCCGTGTGCTATGTGCTAGACAGTTTCAGAACCGCATAACTGAATCTGTCTACACGTTGCTGAAAACACAAATCGAACGGTTTGGTTTAAAGCATGAATTCAAGGTAACAAATAATAAAATCGTACATAAGAAAACTGGCAGTGAGTTTTTATTCTACGGACTGTGGCGTGATATCGATGAAATAAAATCCATGGAAGGCGTCGATATACTCTGGATCGAGGAAGCCCATAACCTGATGGATAGCCAATGGGAAATACTGGAGCCAACCATTAGAAAAGAGGGTTCACAGGTCTGGGTTGTCTTTAACCCACGTTTTGCGACAGATTTTGTTTATCAGCGTTTTGTAGTTAACCCACCTCCTGACACCATCGTACGTAAAATCAACTACAATGAAAATCGCTTCCTCAGTAAGACGATGATTAAAATTATCGATGCACTACGAGCTGAGGACGAAGAGGAGTATGAACACGTCTACCTAGGAGTGCCAAGATCAGATGATGATAAAGTCATTATTAAACGCCGTTGGATCATGTCGTGTGTTGACGCGTATAAAAAAATCGGCTTTGAGCCTAGTGGTAGTCGTCGTATTGGTTTCGATATTGCTGACAGCGGCGATGATAAGAACGCTTCCGTTAGAACGTATGGTTATCACTGTGAAGGGGTGGATGAGTGGAAAGGGTTGGAGGACGAGTTGATGAAATCCTGTAAGAGGGTTTACAACGATGCAATTAAGTACAAGGCTTCGATCACGTACGACTGCATTGGAGTTGGTGCTCACGCTGGTAGTAAGTTTAAGGAATTGAACTCATCTCGCGGTAACCATGAATTTAAGCCATCATACTTTAAGTTCAATGCCGGTGGTGAAGTCATAAATAAAGAGCGCGCATACCAACACAACATCAAGAACAAGGATTTTTTCAGTAATCTGAAGGCACAAGCTTGGTGGACTGTTGCTGATCGTTTCCGTGATACACATGTGGCCTTGTCGTCAGGTATATTGGTTAGCCAAAGCCAAATGATGAGTATCTCAAGTGATTGCGACCACCTGGAAAAATTAATCACTGAATTGTCAACACCATACCGTGATTACAATGAGCACGGAAAAGTAAAAGTCGAAAGTAAAAAAGACTTACTTAAACGCGAAATAAAATCACCTAACTTAGCCGACGCATATATCATGGCCTACGCACCGCGCGAAGGTGGTGAAGCGATAGGTACCTGGATGTGAGATCAACAAAATGACTGATAAACCACGTGTCCGCGTAATGAGTAACGGCCAACCGTACTTCCATGATGGTCTGCAAAATCTTATTGCGAATATCGGAAATAATCGAGACAAGCGTACGCATAACCAATTTGTATATTCTAGCTTCTACAATTGGCAACAACTCGAAGCTGCTTACCAGGACTCATGGTTAGCACGCCAGGTAGTTGACGTCCCAGTGGAGGACGCGACACGTGAGTGGAGGACATTCAGTAATCCTGACGCTGAGTTGATAGCCGACGAAGAAAAGCGTCTACGCCTACAATCTACGGTACAGGAAGCCTTCAAATGGTCAGGGTTGTACGGTGGTGCGATTATCTTGATGATCACTGACCAGGCACTTGATAAGCCCCTGGATGTCAAAAGAATCGGCCTGGGTGGATTGAAAAGGTTCATCGTTATCGATCGGTTTTACATGAGCGGCTTCGACTACAACTACACAAATCCGATTAGCGAAAACTTCATGCTGCCGGAGTATTACACCATTTACGGTGGTTATCAACAAATCCACCACACTCACGTAATACGTGTTCCTGGTGCTAAATTACCTTTGCGACTACGGATGGTAAATGGCGGATGGGATGATTCCCAATTACGTAAGTGCATTGAAGATGTTAAGGACGCACTCGCGGCAAAAGGTGGTATAGCTTCACTGATTATGGAGGCAAACGTCGACGTTATCAAACGCGAGGGGTTATCGACAGAGTTGGCATCTGGTGAAGAAGATAAAATTGCTGAACGCTTTAGACTGGGTGCGCAATTAAAATCTATCAACAACATGTTGCTATTGGATGGCGCGGAAGAGTACCAACGCCACTCTATATCATTTGGTGGACTCGGTGATGTTTTATCAACACTGATGGAGTGGGTTTCTGGTGCCGCAGAAATACCGATGACGAGATTATTCGGAGTGCAGTCGAAGGGCATTGGTGACTCTGGCCAAGGCGACATGAACAACTACTATAATGCGATTCGCGGAAAGCAAGAATCTGACTATCGTTATGTTATGGATAAGGTGGATCAGGTATTACTCCGATCAGCACTTGGTCACCTTCCAGATGATTGCAAATTTGATTGGAATCCATTATCTACACCATCTGGTACAGAGCAAGCACAGCAAGAATTAGCCGACGCCCAATCTGACGATTTGCGGTTGGCGCAAGGTGTTATCAAACCATCGCACATCGCACTAAAGATGAAGGAACGTGGCATCTATCCAATCACTGATGCTGACGTATCAGATTTGCAAAAAATAGAAAAGGTGAAGTATGAAGATGACAGTCATGACCCCTTTGCAAAAGTTGATGGAGATAACAAGGAAGATAACAGAGCAGAGACTTAAGCCTGTAGTGCAAGTCAAATTGAATAATGATGTCGAGAGGCAGTATCGTGGCCAACTCTTCGCATTAATTCGATTAATGGCCGAAGCTGTAGCTGATGAAATACTACCAGTCCTGAAACAAGAACACCAGAATTTTACCGCGGACCATGATTTTATGGATGTGTGGTCCGATAGAATTCTAACAGCATTAGCCCGAGCAGCTACTAAATTTACAACAGCTATATTCGAACAGCAGATTAAGCGATTAGCTGCA
>ERZ1292642.1420-Hain-H14-01um-R1-1420-length-11350-cov-5_pt1 | contig 11350 bp, 19 predicted proteins | sample MGYA00564403_ERZ1292642 | MGnify/ENA primary metagenome ERZ1292642 (study PRJEB36523, sample SAMEA6512643) | groundwater metagenome | collected 2019-01-09 | study: AquaDiva: Metagenomics assemblies of 32 groundwater samples | reverse complement strand
AAAGATTTTAGCAACCATTCCCATATCTATTTTAGTTTACTTTTTATCCGCTCGTATCAGAGCTTCTATCAACTCACTCCGAAGCTCCCCTATCTCCGCCACGAGACTATCGAGCCTCATTTGGAGACTCTCTTTGCTTTTCTCACACTCACCTAGCCTTTTTAAACAATCGTTAAGGTCTTCGCGATGGTGGTCGAGTCGTTTCCGGTCTTCTTCCAATTCCTGGTCAAGCTTGACCGCCCGACTCCGCATTTGCTGTCGCATCGTAAAATAGGTCATCAGGTTTAACAAAACAGTCAACCCAAGCGTTATTATCGTATTCCAATCCATTTAGTCATGCAACCTTTATTTGATTCCATAATCCAAATCCTTGAACACTGGGCGTAAGACGACAACTCCAATGACCGAAACCGTATGTACGATAGACAACAATAGCCACGGTCCCTGATCGCACGCGATGAACCACCTGGAACGAACTACCCCGTCCGCAAACTGAGAAAAGTAGATAGCTTTTCCGGCACTGAACATGGACAGCGTAAGAAAGAACTGTTGGAGAATAAGAGCCATACTGACCAATGAGCCTCTCAACCGACCACCTAACGACATCGCCACCAGGACGGATACCACCGCATAACAACTCGCCAGTATATATCGCCCCCCCATAATACCGGCGCTACCCGAAATGGCGGTTATATTCATCGGCGTCTGAGACGTAAACAACGCCACGGCCCATAACCCGTGGATTGAGACAACGAGTATGACGACCAGATGACATAGCCACCACACATTGCGCCTTAATCCTGTAAGGCCCATATCCTACCTACCCTTCCAGCGTAATCCCATTGCGATCCCATAGGCTCTCCTTTCCAACTGATTGATACGAACCTCGATCAACGCAGCCCACGGCCCTTTCAACTGTCGGACAATTTGCGGCTCGCCTATCCAGACGTTTGGATTCCAGTTCCGGTCCAAGAATCCCTCACTCTGTATTCGTTTCGTTATGGGGATCGACCATACTATTGCTAACTGCGCTCCCCTATGATCGGTTTCCAGTCCATAGCCTATCACCTGAACCCAACCCTTGTGGACGGGGATATGATACCCAATTCCGAACCGCCCAAGCCCGTGGAACCCATAAGGCAGATCGTATTTAGCATGTACGCCCAAGCCCTTGAACAATTCACATCGCAGAATATGCCTTGTGAAGTACCGGTTCGGGCGAGTGTGGTAATCCACAAACCCAAAGTAATTCAGCCTCTTGAACTGAGACGCCGCTTCAATGTAGGTCGTTACGTATCCTCGACTGTCGTAGTATACTGAGACCGATTGTCCCACACTAGAACCCGATAAGAAAAGAACCAAAATAAGGACGACGATGATTTTCTTCATACTATAGTTGCTAATGGTAACTCTAACCTATGCCATTTGGCCCTGGGCAAACGATTGGTAACTCATCGAGTACAGACTTGGAATTCGTCCTGGGGTAAATGAAGGCGCTTTACGTGGTTATTCTGCCTTCTGGCGTACATAGTATCCTCCTATTGAAAGTTCAGACACGTCCATTTATAAACCGTCGTACTAATGGGTGCAACACCTACTTGAATTGTATAAGTAGTCGTGGTCGGTGCGCCGGTATCGCCTGCGACGGGTACAAACGCCTGCACCAGATTAGCTGAAGCATTAATATTGGCCGGCGCGCAAAATGGTTTCGGCGCGCTGTCATACGTCCCGGCAAACGTCAGAGTTACCAAAGTTCCCGTCGTAGGGGTGGTTCCTGCCGTTACACTGACCGTATGCGCCGTATCCGCACCGGCAGCCGATACGGTCGGACTTGTGCCGGCTGCCGCGCCCGCCGCAATAGAGGGGGCAGAACCACTCCCGATATAGCGTGCTGAAGTTGTACCGGCTGTACTGGTTATCGCATTAGAAACAAGGGAATTAAGTGTAAAGACACCGACCGTATCTATGTACGCTAAATCAGTTCCACCTGAGTTTTGGATTGTAAATGGAAATACCGAAGGTGAGGCTCCATATTTGATAAGAACTTGCTGAGCATTGGCCGGATTAAATGTTGCGTTCGCATTCGTCGTCAGAGTTCCATTATGGGTAGCCGTCCCCGTGAAAGTGGTTGCCCCGGTCAGTGTTTGAGCCCCATCCACAGTCAACGTTCCCGTGGTCCTAAAATTCCCTTGAACACGAACATCCCCCAAGATAAGCCGCTGGAATTGGGCATTCACTTTTGGCAAAGAAATAACGAGAACTAGAAAAATCAAACAGTATAAACTTCTTCGGAATGCTTTTTTCATAATTTTCCCCTATGGTAAAGTCGTATCAATAATGCCTACATAATCAGACGTATCTGGATTAATAGCACGTGGCTGGCGCAGTGTAGTCCATAAAGCCCGTGCTTGAACTAACGCTCGTGCTCTAACCAACGTACGACGCGCGGCGAGAGGTCTCGTCGTCTCCTCTCCATTCAATCGTACCTCAATAGAGTGCTCAACTATGGACGGTGGAAAAGTAACCTTTATCTTGACCAAATGAAAGGCAACACCCGCCTCAGTTCCCGTCCGTGAGGAGATCGTTCGCAGCCGTACAGCTTCTCCTGTCTGGGCGAATACACTCCAACCCAAGATAAGAAACAAACCAACAAGTTTCTTCATGCGTTTTCTCCTAGTTGTAAATTCCACCGATTCGGACTGACAAAGCCCCTGAACCGGCGCTTCGACGTATCCGTATCCAATTGATAGGACCGGAAAATTGAAAGATGCCAACTCCGGTAACGGCATCGCCCAGACGTTGCCCATGTGAGTAAGCTGGTATCGTATTGGAAGGTTGCATATCTCCGATAATTTCAGCCTGTGTTCCAGGAGCGCCATCAAAACCAGCGTAGACTTGAATCGTAATGAGACGTAAATCTCCTGTCCATAACCAGGTTCCCTGATTACTATTGGCATTAATTTCATCGGAATTTTGGTTTTTAAGGTAAACGGGTCGAATTTCGTCAGCTCCCATGTTTATTTACTCCATAAAAAATGTTTTTTTAACAGGCCAATATATTCTTGCACGCGGGTATCCCACGTGTGATTCTTTAAGACCTCTTCCCGTCCTCGCTCCCCAATCTGGCTTCGTAAACCTTCAACGGGTAATATCCACTTTATCATATCAACACATTCTTCTATTTTATCCCATAATACCCAATGACTACCATTGCGAAAATAATCTTCCATGCCAGGCACACGTCGGCTGAAATGACACGTCCCGGCTGCCATTGCGATAAACGGTCGATCCGAGACCCCACAAGCAATGTCATTCACATGTCCGATGCCTACGGTAATTTTGGCTTTGTGATATACCTTGGCTTGCTCGTACCAAGGTATCTCAGAGGGTGTTCCTTGACGGACGCCCATACCTTCCCACCCTCTTCCATAAACACGAAAATCCGGGAAGGCTTCCGTAAGAGCACGGCACAGGTCTATCCGTTCTTTGGATGCCGGAAAGGTATTCTCTCCGTAATTATGCCCACAAAATACGATGCCATTTTGACGCTCTTCCCACGGAAGGGGGTTATCGACAAAATCAATTTCTCGATTAGCGGCGTGTTGCCAATAATCGACTCTCTGACACCCTGCGTTTCGGTAGTCGTCTAGTTGTCCCGTATTGGAAATCAATGTGAGGTCCAATTGCCGACCGTGTTCGACTACGTAATCAATTACAGACTTTCGTTGATCGCCAAGCCATTGCGTGATAATAAGTTTAGGAAACCGTTTTCGTATTATCCCTATAGTGGAAGGAGAAACATGGTCGGTCGCCTGGATATGGAGAATATCAGGAACAAAATTATCAACTTCTCGCAAGAGAGGTTCAATAACATCAAACGGCGTATAATTTAAATAATAGAATATGTCTGTTCTATGGAAAACCTGACTAAAAGCTGTTTCCAACCCAGGTTGGTCTCCCAATGGCAAATAAAGCAATTTTAAGGCGTTAGTTTCTCCCAAAGTGGTTTCCATATTAATTGTTTAACAGTCTGGGCTTCCTCATGAAGTTCATACTTTTCAATGAACAATTTCCCTTCTTCGCTATTCAAGAATCTGTCGCAACTCAATAAATTTCCTCGCTCCCACTCTTTTTCCCATTCATAACGTTCCCGTTGAGCATTCAAAAATGTCTCCAAACATTTGTCTTTTAAATAGGTTCTTCCAAGGTCCGCTGAATACCGCGTTGCAGCATACATCGTTTGGTTACGAATGTCCTTCTTTGCCAATTGAATAGGTCGGCATTGGCCGAGTTCGATTCCGTATAAAGCCATAGAATCCAGTCCTCGTCCCGGCTCCCGTGGATCGTAGCCTCCTTGATTCAGGTACGCCCCATCTTTGATAAACTCAAAATCTTGGCGATTAGGAAAAGCAACAAAGCCAAAATAATTTTCATACGTGTACGCGTACAGAACGACTCGCATGATCGGAATATGGAACGGCCAGCGCGCATGTACAGGCGATTCCAACCACTTGAACACGGCAGCTTTTACATGATTGGTCAGATACAAGTCCGCATCGCTTTTGACGATATACTCGCATGTCGGATAATGTTTGCGTATATATTGAAGACCATCGTTGAACCGTTGGGCGATTTGCCCCCACGCAAATAAGTCACCCCCAAGTTCAATAATGTCAACAGTCACATTGTACTTTGCCTTGTGAGCGAATTCAACATCTTCCTTTGTTCCACAGAATACGAGAAGGCGATCTACAAAGTCCAAAGTCGGAATACAGAAATCAAAAGGATAGCCGTTACTGAATCCGTTATATAAGTATACTATTCCAATAATCATGTGTCTGTAATCATCTACGGATTTTTCAAAAGAAAAAACTTATTTACATCTGGTTGTCCACGTGTAGGCAATTTTCTCCACCAATTTACACCGACCTCTGGAACGGAGGTATAACCCCAATATCCATCTCCTTCCACATCTGGTATAGCAGGAACATACCATTTAATAACATCTAAATAACTACTTGAAATTTTGTCAAAATATTGTCCCTCTTCATTAACATCGTTAATATCTAAATCTTGCTTTATGATTAAGCAATCAATACATAAAAGTCTTGGATTAAAGGTTTGACATGGTCGCCAAAGTTTACAATTAGTTACTCCACAGTCATAGCATATATATTCAAATGGAGTAACTTTTTCCTTATAATCTATCTTCATAGGTCTGTAATCATCTACGGACTTTTTAATAGAATAAATCGGCTTTGGTAATTCTCCAACTTTGGAGAAGTTCGGGACGAGTATCATATCTGCCAATGGTTTGTGTAACTATTTCTAAAATATCATCTAAAGTCATTGAATAATTTCCATGTTCCAAAATGGATGAGATTGCATGAAGTTAGGAAGCCTATATCGGTCGAATGGTTTGATGTCCCACCAGTTTGATCCGTCCGGTTTTGGACGAACGCACGTAGGATGAACGTTTTGTGTTACAGTGGGGAACCTCAAGAATACATTTTGATACCATGTTTTCCAATCTCCTTCTTGATGCGCGTGCACAAGAGCTTTGTAATAGACATCCGCTGGTTTGCGAGCGTAACCCATGTGGAAAACTTTTTCTTTGATTAATGGCGGAAAGTTATGTTCTACCTGCCACGACTTGCAATTAACGATTCGTAAAGGTCTGCAATCATCGTCACAATAATAATCAAAGGACCGCCATAGATGGAGAAATGGCAATGAATAATAATGCGCTTCCATCCTGGAAGCTATTTCTAGCCATCCCGCTAAAGATTCTTGATCCCAAATCTCATCCGCATCTGTCCGCAAGAGTAAATCGGCTCCCCGATCTGTAGCTAAAGCGGTGATGTGATCCCGATGGGTTCCCTCATCGGGCCAGAAATCATGCTGTTCAAAGTGTATCTTGTTGTGAGGGTCTCCGAATATATGGGCAGCTTCCCGCATTTTTTCTATGGAATCCGGGTTAGGAATTGGTGTAGATCGGTGTCCCCACGGGAGAGTACAGAATGAAATCCAGAGTTCATCGACAAATTCGTAAATGGATTTGACAGCATATCCGATATAATCACTTCCGTAGTGAGCAGTAATACCCCCGATGATTCGCATAAATTCTTAGGTCCTCATGTAAAGCCATTCCCTCAATTGAGCCAATCGCTCGATAATCTCTTCATAGGATAAACTTCTGTAGGTCATCTCATGGATAATCTGCTCGACTTTAGAAATCAATTCCATCCCAACATTTTCTACCACAATTGGATCATAAAATCGCGTCAACATAGCGCCTTCTTTTACAATTGGACAGCCTTCCCCTTCGACGGTTAAATCTATGGTTTGTGTAGTATGGTTTGGATGAGCAGAGATTGCAGTTAAATCAAGATAGTGAGGTTTGATTGAGAAGATTCCTTTTGTGCTTAATAAGCTGATTAGAAATTCTTCAGTTATCGGTACAATCGCACGCTTTTTAGATTCCTGTTCCATAATATCCTCAAAAGTCTGTAATCGTCTACGGACTTTTTGGTACGTCCCATATTACGCCAAATCCGCCATCTGACGGACTTCCTCCAATATGAAGAAGGTCCATTCGTAGTCGTTGACCTGGAATCTTTTCCCATGCTTGGTGCATTCCCGGTCGAAACAAATCATCTAATACAAGAACTGCTTCATCTGCCAAGAATGGTCGCCAAGCATTGAACTCCCGTGCCGTTTGATCGTTTTCATGGGTAGTATCAATGAAAAGTATTCCTACGGGTCCATACTTATCGTAAATCGGTTTAGCAGATTCTACCGAATCTCCCCGCCAAAATTCAAAGTTTGGACATACTTCTTTGATCGTAGCGATATGATCTGGATGATCCCATGCTCCATCTACTCCTACAACTTGTCCCTCTGGATGTCCCAATGCTAAATGCAGAGAACCACCACCACCACAAACACCGAGTTCTACTGACAACTTGGGCCGTAATTCCCGTGCCAAGATACGAAGGAAACGATAATAGTAAGACGGCGGAAACATAGGATTCGGATAAATAGCCATATAACAGGCTTCCCGTTCCCATTGAAGAAGTATATTTTCGTCTAACAAGGAACACCTCTTTTTATAACATGAATTTGTTTACCTGAAGGAATCATACTATATACTTCCTTTATATCTTCTTCTACCAGTACAATGTTCGGATTACTTCCCCGCACCGCGTTAATATAGACAATAGGTTCTGGATTTATCAGTATAGAACGCCAATGTGGGAAACTCCGAATATATTTTTCACGACCAGCTAGTTCAATATTCCACGGATCATGGCCTATTTCGAGTATTTGCATAAATAAAGCCTTAGACCAAAGACCAGGCGTCAAAGATACAGTAGCAAAGCAATCTCGGCGTTCCGCACATTCAGCAAACGCTATGCCTTGATAATTAAAGGCTGCATCACAATTAGTCAATCCCGCATAATTTCCTAAACCAATACGTAATACATTGGAATTCTCTCTCATATACTGTTCTGCTATAGTTATCACTTCTACATTCACAAGTTCATAAATCCAGTAGTCAGCACACATGATGATATAGTATTCTTCCGAAATATTTCCTAAGTGCCAAGAAAGAATGGAACTATAATGACTACAAGAAACGGCTCCATTACTTCCCCGATATTGTTGGGGAACTTCGATAAAGGTACAACGTCCGCCAGAATAATCCGTTTCAGCCAACAATACGATTTGTTTTGGATCACCCCAAAATTTTTCAAAACAATGTAAAAATGGCGCAACAGCCCATCCCATTTCTCGATATGTCGGTAAAATTATTTGCATGAATGTTCCATGTACCATTGAATAGTCCGTTGAAGACCTTCTTTAATCGGTGTCGTTTTCAATTTCACTAATTCTTGAAAACTCTCTGAATTCAATGAACGAAAGGGTTGGGGGTCTGGAGGATCATATACCCATTCAATCCGGCCTTGATAGCCTACAATATCAACAATCAAATCTGCAAATTCCTTTAATGATAGAGTGGTTCCAGAACCTAAATTCACAGGACAAGGATTTGCATAATTAACGCCCATGTAAGTAATCGCTTGTACCGCATCCTGCACATAAAAAAATTCTCGATGACTTGAAACCCCACCCCATAATTGAATAATAGGTTCTTCCTTTTTATGTGCGTCCACAATACGTTGAATAAATAATGCTGCTGTATGTAATCGATCTTCTTCATAATGGTCTCCTTCCCCATACAAATAGGGAAGGATCAAGTAAATCCCCGGAAATTGATATTGTTTGTAAGCTGAAATCAACTGCTCTGAGATAAGCCGCATAGTTAAACCATAACCCGAATTTGCTTTATCAGATGAACCTTTCCACAGATCATTACTTTGAAATGGAGCTTGAATTCCTGCCGGATAGGATGCAATCGTCCCGATCTGCACGAACTTCCCCACTCGATAACGCACCGCATAATCAAGAACATTTGTACCAATCATTATGTTGTCATAATAGATAGAATAAGGAACATTTACTCGATAACTGGTCGTGTTAGCAGCCAAGTTAAAAACATAATCGAATGGCCCTAAAGATCGAAAAAGTTCATCTACATCTGTCTGTTGTCTTAAATCGTATTCCTCCCGCGTTGGTCTGGTTACACTCGCACCATATTCTCGGAGTTTCGCTACAAGATGCTCACCGAGAAACCCATGCCCACCCGTAATCAAAATTTCCTTGCCTGAATACTCATTTAACATTCTACTTGCCAATCTGGAGGAATATAGGTACGAGCCATTTGTTTATCTTCTTCTGCCAATCCAGTCAAACGTGCAAAAAAAGGAGCCGCCGTAACACAGACATGATTGATCGAAACTGGCGGTTGATTTGGCGTAACGGAAAACCATCGATTGGAAATATCCTCAATCATCTTACGCTGTCCATCTAATTCCCAATTCGCAAACGTCCAATGGTTCTCCATAAACTCTCGTAAGAAATCCTTACGCCAAAGTGCCAGTAAACCGGAAGTCGCTCCCAATTGAGAATGTGTCGGTAAAGGACGCTCTATTCTCAGCCCCGTATCCCATTCATACATCCTTTGTCCTGCTTCGTAATGGCAAAGATCAATTCGTGCAATATTAGATTCACGATGAATATAATCAGCTAATCTAAAAAATACATCTTGATCTACAGGAGCATTCGGCCAATAATCTACCATTGAAATTACTGCCGTTGTATGCCCTTCCCACGTAAGAGATTCATTCATCATTCGACAATATGGGTCTTTATAAAAGTGTTGGCAATAAGACGGCATTGGTAAATACTGATGCGGAGAACTCAAATACAATGGCTGATCGGAAATAACCACTACAGGTAATCCCCAATACTTATCTACCAGATTCAAAAAAGGTTTGACCAACCATTGATAATGCCGGCTGACCGGACAATAAATACGTAAACTATCCTCCATAATTACTCCCCTTGGGAAGTACAATACCAATCACGCTGCCCCAATGAAGCACGTCAGGATATAATCGCTTGTCTCCTGAACGTTCATTGAAATACGTTACCATACTGGTATCTGGAGGGTCTACTAATGGATCATGGAAGGCGGGCGTAATATCATCGCAAACCCAAACAGCGTTTTCGTCTAATAGGGGATATAATATATCCCATTCTTTTTGAGAGGCATAATAATGATGAGAAGAATCCTGAAATACTACTCCAATAGGACCATATTTCTCGACTAATTCAGTTAATACTCTCCGTGTGGCAGGTGTTGTACTATCCATTCCTAGAAAATGATAATGCTCTTGTAGAGGAGGATAAAGTCCATCAATGGTATTTTGAATATCTATGCCTATTACTTGTCCACCGTACTCTTTGGCTGCCAACGTCATATAATAAGAGCCACGCGCAATCTCTATGCCTATTTCGACGGCTAACTTTGGTCTTCGCCATCGTACCAAATGATATAAAAACCGATAGTATTTAATAGACCCTTCATGGCTCGGAGGTTCTACGAGTCCATTCAAAGGATGGACGGAATGCTGAACTAATTGTTCGATTTTATCCCACATAATTATTGACGTACATACCTTAAAAATCCCATAGGAATTCCAGGATGAATACGACTATCCAAGAATTTTTCTCCAGGGAGGTCTTCCCAAAATTTAATCATGCCTTCAAAGTTATGGGCCGTCGTAATATCATCGCAGATAACCAACGCTTCTTCTTCTAGCATCGGAGAATACAATTCCCATTCTTTCGTGACATACTTAATATCGTGCCATGCGTCTACATATAAAATTGAAATAGGGGCATGTCTCCGAATATCTGCTACTGTACTTTCATCCCAAGTCCATGTATTGATATATCGAAAATTTTGTAAGTAAGTCGGAGCTTCACGACATTTTGCTTGTGCTGCGTGATCCCCGTCTTTGTGAATATCAATTGTAATAACTTGTCCTTGTGGATGACCGCCCGCTAAATGGCAAGAGGCATCCCCTCGCCATGCACCAAGTTCAACAGATAGCCGCGGCTTGAATTTCTCGGCAATACGGTAGAACAACCGATAGTATGGTTGGGTATGTCCTACGATCTGAATTTGTTCATTATAGCGTTGATCCACGTAAGTATTTCCGGTTGGAACTTCTTGGAGAGATTCTTCGACCAATTGTCTAACTTCGTCTATAGTAAATTTCATTTACTTTTCCTTTTATCTTTTTTGAAAGTAACCTAATCCGCAATCAGACGGTTCAATTAATACACCCTGCGCCTGATTTTTTGTGGCTCTATCAAACTCTGATCGAACATACACACTAACCGTATTGTGAAAATAATCATGACAAAGAACTAACCCATCAGTACGTACTTGGGGCAAACAATTTCGCATAATCGTCTCGGTAAAACCAAGGCAATGTTCCCCATCTTCAAAAAGAAAATCTATATCAAAATCTGGTATCCATTGCAAAGCATCGGTTTCTATTCGTTGTACATATTTAGCAAATAATGGGTCTAATTCCATTTTCTCGAAGTCTATATCTACACAATAAACCAAACCTTTATCATTACGAGCACAGGCAGTTACTAAATGAGCAGTCGAACAACCATAATATGTTCCTACTTCCACAATAATCTTCGGCTTGAAATAACGAATAAGAACGTATAACACTTTTCCCTCTGGTTCCCATATTGAACCAATCGGCCACCGTTGGTTTTTCATAGGAATATCGTTAAAAGCAAATCCACCAATTTGATCTTCTTCGGCATAAACTTTTAATTGTTGAGCATCCACCTCCAGATATATGGCTATTTGTTCTAATGCTGTATCTAAAGTGATTGCTTGCACTTCATTCCTTTA
>ERZ1292642.1418-Hain-H14-01um-R1-1418-length-11371-cov-7_pt1 | contig 11371 bp, 14 predicted proteins | sample MGYA00564403_ERZ1292642 | MGnify/ENA primary metagenome ERZ1292642 (study PRJEB36523, sample SAMEA6512643) | groundwater metagenome | collected 2019-01-09 | study: AquaDiva: Metagenomics assemblies of 32 groundwater samples | reverse complement strand
CAGCCGCATCTACAGATAATTTATCAGTTATATAAGTTAGTGGATTACCCTGGGCATTAAAAGTGCCACCACCTACTAACCGGACACCATATGTCCCTGCACCAGTAGAATCGAACTCTAAAACTGCTGTACTAGTTGCTGGCATTTTAGCACCAGTTGTGCCTATACTAAGTGTACCGCCGCCAGTTATAGACAATAGACCAGAAGTTTTTAAATAGTAATTTGTAGAAGCAACTACCCCATATTGCAATGTCGCTCTTTTACTAATAGCTATAACTCCATAATCTGTTGTAGCTGTTTCATCCATTGTAATTGTGAAAGAGTTACCTGTACCAGCACCAGTATGTTCCCCTGCAACTATAAGACTATCTGCTGCAATTGGGGTTGCTGTAGTTGTAGTTCGTAGTTGCCTTGACCAATTACTAGCTGTTCCATCCCTAAATATTGTAACCTGTCCAGTTGTAGAACTCTTTACCCTTACCTGATAATTTGTAGCTGCTAATAGTACCACATTACCAGTTGTAGGAAAGACATACCATCCACAACCACCATTTGCAGTAGTATCACCTGTATCTATATCTGAACAGTTTATGGTAGTTTCTGTATTAGCAACTTGTGCCCCCAGTGTAGAGTTATATAAATCTACAGAGAATGTACCAGTAGTTCCAACACGTAAACCTAATTTTAAAGCAATAGCATTTATTGTTATAGCTCCAGGTGTAAAGGCTGGGCAAGCCACATAAGATGTGGTAGATGTATTATTACCGAGTTCAGAATCTAGGGCTGCTGTAGCATCACAAACAAACCACGTACCAGCTGCTGTAAAATTCCCTGTTACTCCACTAATAAGAGTAGCCATTATACAGGATTCTCCGTATTCCAATCCGTTACAATTCTGTCTATTTCTTCTTGAGCCCTAGTCTCTAAAAATAAGGGGTTTATCTCTTCATAATTATCTACTATCTTATATTTTTTACCTATACGTTGGCTAGGAATAATGCTCTGGTCATGAGTAATAATAAGGTCAAAAGTAGTAGAATTAAACTGATCTAGTCTATTTATCCATTGAACTGTAAATGTATTCATTAGAGGGTTTCTTTATCTATTACTTTAGGATTAATAGGTAATAAGCAGTCTATTTTTATTTCTAAATTTCTTTCTTTTAGTCCTAATTTATTCTTAGAAACTCTAGATTTTATCTTATAGTCTTTATCCAGCTGCTCTTTAGACTTCAACATATACAACCCCAATACCAGTAGTAGAACCAGATCCAGTGGTAACAGTTAAGCCTTCTCCAGAGGTTGATTGAAAATGTCCTACTGGGGAGAATGCCTCTGCCCTACCACCATTGGCAGCGCAAGCAAATAATTCTGAAATAGCTGTACCCGCCCCAGCGGGTTTACTATTAAATGTAACATTGGTAGCTGTACCGCCTGTGTGTAGTCTGAAAGAAATAACACGGATCTTTTTAGATGCTACAGCACTTACTATATTACTGTCTGTTTGAGAAGCAGCAACATTAGCAAATGCAAACTTGGGGGTTAGGGCGGTAGCTCCAGAATATATAGTAGCTGTCTCATTACTAGCTGAAACTTTACCAAGTAAAGATGTACCAGCAGGTAAACCAATATCTGTTGCAAGAGTTACCCTTGGTACAGTAGCCCCGTCTACACCTGTACCACCAGCAATACCCGCTTGTCCAACTATTAAGTTTACTTTTGCCCTATCAGTCTCATCCCAGTCGTCTATAATTTCTATAGCAGTTTTGATAGATGTAGAGTTAGTTACTAGGGTATCATCTGTAGCTATAGTTATTCGTTTTGTAGCTGATGATATTGTACCAGAGCCAGCAGCCTCATCTATAGCTGTACCATCAGCAGTTCTAGTAGCTGGTAATACACGCTGTATATGTTGTGCAGAAACAGCCCCACCATTTAGTGTAGTTATTTCCTCTGTCGAAACTGTTGTACCGCTACCAGCGGTTATTGCAATATTATCTGCCATTTTTTATCCTATGATAGAGTTATTCTAACTGTTGTATCTTGTTTAGTTCTGTAAGAAAATTGATATGGACCGGCATCTATAGCAGATGTTAAAGATAGTAATAAACCTATAGGAGATCCTATATCTGCACCACCTGCTAAGACCCATGATTGTTGTCTGGACGGACTGGTTGGGTCTGTAGCTAATTGTGGTATATCATTACTTTTGTCTAATTTACTTGTGAATGGGTTTATTTTGTATGCCATAATTTTATGTGTAACTTAAACTTGCCCGACTATCCCAAATACCTATAGCGGACTGCCTGAGTGTTACATATCCGCTAGAATTGTAAGTAAATTTTTGTACTAACCAGCCAGTAGTAGAACTAGGTAAGCCTTTAGCACCAGTACCAAGATAAACAGGTTGCCCATCATCTCGGGTATCATAATCGCATCTTAATTGATTATCAGAAGGTATTTCTGTAACTCTTTTAGCTAAGAGTGTATCTTGGTGCTCTCTTGCCTCTGCATCTGTAAGCTTACTTCTACCTGTAGTTGTATAAGCGTCACCAAAAGCCATTACATACCCCGTTCAAGAGCTTGTTGTCTTTTTACTAATTCTCCAATAGCTCTTTTATGCTGTAACCAGGCTTGTACACGGTATAATTGTTTTTCATTTGATTGTGGATAACCAAGGTATTCATTTACTTGTCTAAGATAAAGCATTTTATCCCCAACTGATTTCCCGTCTAACATCTCATAGATAGACACAACCGTATTTACGTCATCTGTAGTATCTGACCCTAAGTCCACTTGAAAAAATCTAAAAACATCTAATGGGGCTTTTGGTAGAAACTCTACAGTATTATCAGTAGGTAAATCTGGATGAATAACAGGGGTTGTTTGAATAGAGCTTACAGATTTGACCATTTCATCAGACATTAGAAGTTTATCTCCTTCTCTTGGATATACTTTTTAAGGGCTTCTGCCCCAGTAAGTCTACCACCACCTTTTATAAGTTTACCACCCTTAGATTCAAGTAATTTTTTAAGAAGGTGGGATTGCAAAAGAGAGGCAGTATAACGTATAACAGGTTTTAATATCTTTGCATTACCCACAGCTACACCAGAAGCACCACCAAGAGCTGCACCAACAGGGCCACCACCCATAGCACCACCTAATGTACCAACAAGGGCTGCACCACGAAATAGATTAAACTTAGCATTAAATTCTTGGGCCACTTTTAGGTCTATAATCTGCTCTGGGTTATAATTTAAAACTTTAAAAAACTCGTCTAAAGCACCACTTTCCTGTGGGCCTATCTCATGTAAAGGTTTCTCAAAGAGCCTAGTTAATCCACGCTCTATTTCATTTGGGCTATTACTATCTAAAAATTTAAGAATACTAGCAGGCATCTTTTCTTTTGCCAGCATCAAATCCTCTATCCTTTTCTTAATCGGAACACCAGATGGGATTTCTTCTAAAAAGGCTGTAAATTTATTTAAATCCTCTGGATTTTTTAAATCATACTTTCGTATAAATTTTGCTAATTTCTCTGGTTGTCCTATTGTTCTTGCTACATCGCTACGCACATGAGCTAGGTCTGAGTATCTATCAAAAGCATTAAGTAAAGGTTTATTATCAGCATAAATAGTTCGTATCAAACCCCTAACTTGACTATAGAGGCTTTTTTCCGCTCTAGCAATCTTAGGTTCTGGGATTGTAATACCATCTAACCCCGATTTCGCATGAGAGAACGCCTCATCCGCTATGTCTTGTTGGAATAACCGAAGTTCATCTACGTTTAACATACCCTCTGAACCAGGTCTTTGAACTTTTTTTAAACTCTTTTGTAGGCTTGTTACCCACTTTACAAGTGGTTTATCTGCATCATCAAGTGTTAATCTATTAGAGACTAAAACCTCATCTAAAAGTGTATTTACCAAATGTACTGGAACTTTCCTTGGTGCTGTAGAAGATAAACTATTTAAATTTTTCCCAGCTATTTTTAACTCGGCTTTATACTCATTTACAGCTTGATTAGCTATCCCAAGGTATTGTTCATCGTTAAATCTTAAAAATTGGTCTACCTTTGGGCGTTGGGCTAGGTATCGATTTGTAAGCTCATTTGAAACTTTTGCAAGAGTCTCTGGGGCTTTCTTACTTTTAGCCAAAGATTCTGGACGCATCATCCCCCATAGTATAGCCTCTTTTGGGATATTGCTTGTGGCTTCTAGTGTACTGGCAGCGGTCTCTATATTTCCACCTGCTTCTTGTATAGCTTTTTGGAAGAGATTGCGATAAGTATTAGCAACTTGTGATGGTTTTATAGCCTTAGCAGCCTTAGAACCTAAACCAGTTGCCGAACCCATAGCTGTAGTAGCTAAATTAGATGGAAGAGTGAGGGAACGTAAAAACCCCTTAACAGCGGCAGAACCCTCATCAGCACCAGCAAGCCTATCTATATCCCCGTATTCTGTAAGCCTGTTTGGGTCTACGGGAGAGGTTTGTGTACCTTGTATACCGCCCATAAACTGTTTAAAAGCTTGGTCTGGGTTCATCTCCGCACCAGCAAAAGCGGCTTCTTCCCGTTGGGCTAACCCACCAATATTCTGTAGGTTTAGAGGGTTTATGATAAGCTGTGTTGGGTCTATAGGTATAACACCAGAAGGTTTACTGGTATCAACAGAAGAACCAACACCTAGATGTGAGAGTATATCTGCCTCTGTAGGCTTAGAATCCGCCTCTACCTCATACTTCCGACCGTCAGATAATTCAACTCTATATTTACCCATTATTCTGCCTCAGTAATCTCTGTTATTTTCATAATTTTTACAGGGGGTTTTTGGCCTGGTTTTAACGGCATGGCAACATCTACATGCTGACTAAATATCTCAGACATAGCCTCTGTATCAACACCTAAACGACCTGAACCTTTTAGGTTTCGCTCAATAAAGCTGTTGTAAGCTTTTCCACGATTATTAGCAAGTGTTAATCCAATTTTTACGAGCAGTTCACGAGATTCAGGTGTTAATACACCACCCTTCATTTGCTGTGCTATAATATTCCTAAACTTTTCAAGGGGTGGAAGGTTATTACCAAGTCGATTAAATTCAGCTTCTTTTACACCAGTTTTAGGTTCTAGCCAAGCTTGATATAAAGTTCCTGCAAGGTTGTCAAATTCATTACCAGCTCTTATATCACCGTCTAATACTTTTTGATAAGTGCTAACTAGTGTTTCTACCTGTGGCTTAAAATTTTCATAGTTTTCAACTACTGGATTCGCACGAAGTTGCTGTGCAAGCCCTAGCGTTCTATCAGCCACCTCTTTCTGTGGCCCTCTAGCTAGCTCCTGAAACTTAGCAGACCTAGTAGCCATTTCCAAAGTATCTAATAGTTTAATATTTGTATCTCCACCGCCTGTCATAGACATTTCAAATGGTAATCCTTGCGGTGTAGGTTGACTACCTTGCATATAGGATTGGAGAGCTTGCTGCCCAGACTGTCTACTGGGTATATTAGTTGGTTGGCCTTGTGCTGAAGGTTGCTGCTGTGTTTTTAGATAGTTATTAGCATAGTCAAGAATTTCTAAGCCCTTCCGCTTAGAAAGTATTCCAATCTTGCTTTCCATAATATCTTGCTGGCTTTTTAAGTTTTTAAGCTTCTGTTCTCTTATCTCATATGGGAGTTTAGCAACAGCTTGATCTATTAATCCCTTTTTATACTGTGCGTCTAATTCATATTGTTGTTGTTGCAAACCAAATGATTTATTAAACTCATCCTGACTAGCCATAAATTTACGCTCGTCTAATGCAGCAGCATTTCTTTGCAATGCCCTGTTAGAACTTTGGTTGTATGCCTCTACAAAATCTCTTATCTCATCATCAAATGCCATATATCACCTGTGTATTTTTAGAAAGATTCTTACCTAATATAGCAAAAGTTAAGAATAAAGGTTTTAACAGCATCTTGTAAAATGGTTTATCATGTATATAAGAAGCTATCTTTTCCCCATGTTTAGCATAGAACTTTATAAACCACATTGGACAGTAGTTCAGAATAAAGAACCTTGCTGCATGAACCCTACTATCATCCCAAGAACCAAATATCTCTTTAGCTATCCAGCAGAAGAACGGTAGACTAAATCCGCCACCTCCACCACCGCCCATCATACCCAAAAGAGAGCCTATACCACTGGAGCCACCGCTACGTCTACTAGCAGCATACTGGGCTTGTGCCCCATATATACTAGCCTGTGCTCCCACATAGGCACTATAACCCTGTGCACCAGAAGCTAATGCCTGGTTAGGCGTAAGACCTTCTGGTGTATATTTTGCCTGTCTTTCTGACGGTAAATTTAATGGATATCTACCAGATAAAGAAAGACCTAAATTCTGATAATATTGTTTATATTGTTCACCTAAATCTATAAGGCCCTTAGAGACATAATCACCACCAATACCAGAACCGACATTAGGCCCAACTTCGGCCCTAAGCATAGAACGGTACTTATCAGTCATCTCAGGCGTAAGACCCTCATCGTATCTCTTATTAACTAAACCTGCAAGATTTTCACTAATATCAGCAAGTTGGGGGTTATACTTTCTTTTTAACTGTTCCTCCATATCTAAATATTGGGGAGCATACTGTTTATACAGATTAAAATCAGACTGTGCAAACTGAGGAGCAATACCTATTTGTGTGGAGGCTACCTGTGGAGCATACTTTATATATGCCTTATAGTCCTTAGCGGGATTGTACTCAGGTATTTGTGGTGCAGCGGGGGCACCGCCACCACCTTTAAAATAGAATCGGCTAACAGGTTCTCCTTGGTGATTACCCCTAAGATGCTCTAATTCATGCTTTATAGAATCATTATCTATCATTGGAATACCAGTATATCTAACATAAGAGACATGGGTATTAGAGTCTGTTACCCCATACTTATCTTTAACATCAGGTATATCCAGCTTATCAAAATCTTGAGCTGGTAATAGAATTATAACACCCCAAGGTGTTATTGTTTTTAATTTGCTTGTTTTTGACATTTAAGTAGTCTCTCTGTTATAGGTAGCATCTTGTAATCTGTGTCTGGTGTCTCTGAATCTTGAAATTTTATAGTAGTTACAAATGGAAATCTATAGTGTCCTATAGTAGCCATTACTCTTAGCAAATTTTTGCCTCTATATTCTGGAGTAACTATTGCATCAAGGATTAAAGCAGTATCATTTTCAATATTAAAACGCAGCATAGCCATAGCATTACCAGCTTTATCAAAAACAGCTACAAGTGTTTTATACTTATTATGCTCTTCTAAGTATTTCTTGATTTCTTTCTTAGTCCACACCGCCTTATATTCGTGTAAATGATTACGTACAAGTTTCTCTATTTGTCTAAGCTGGAATCTAGTATACATTATGCAGGTAGAAAATCCTCAAAAAAGGTTAATAACATTGGCACTAAACAATGCGGAACTACTGGGGGAGTGAATGTAGTAGTCCAACGAGTTGTATTGGATATTCTGAGTTCATCTATCCAACCTGTCATTTGTAATGTACTACTAGCTGCTAACCATAAAGTACCACCAAGAGCAACAGTTCCGCTATGTGTACCTGTCCCGTTTGTTAATGTTAATGTAGCCCCGTCAACATATATTTTTAAATTATTACTATCATCTCTAATAAATGCTAAATGATACCATGTATCAACAAGTGGATCCCACGCCCAACGGTGATTATTTCCCTCAATTTGCCACTCTATTTTATTATCTACATGATGAAAAAATATATCATTCCAGTCATTAATACCAGCACTAGAAGTTACAAAACCTGAATAAGCCCCAACAGAACTAAACCTAACCCACATGTCAATAGTAAATCCAGCGGTAAAATCAAAATCAGCATGATCTGGTACAGTGAGATAATCACCAGTTCCGTCAAATAGTCCACTAGATAACCCAAATTTTTTCTGTGCAGTATCTAACTGTGCATTACCTACAGCTGTTACAGTTTTTGCACTTGCACTATCATCAGTAAAGGTAGTAGAAGCATCCGTACCATTACAGTGTAGCATTAACTTGGTATATGTATCACAAGCCATGAAAAAACCCCTTTAAAATTCCTGTAAGAAACCTGCTATGTAAAATTTATCCGTAGTCGAATTATACAATACCCCTATTAAAGCTCTTTTACTGGCTGTACCTGTAAGGGTTATAGTTCCAATATCTGTAGGTGTAACAAACTTAGTATCAAAAGCAAGGGTTCTTCCACCCGTTCCATCCTGTATAATTTCCCATAGTATTTTTTGCCCATTTGTAGCATTCGTGGGGTTGCCTAGTGTTCTATTACCAGCAAGAGTAACTCTATAGGTATTCCCCTGAGAAGCATCTGTAGCTATGGTAGCTGTATCTGATAAGGTAACAGGAGAGGATGATTGTACTGGTGCTCGACCAAACTCATACCAATTTGTACCATCAGATATTAAAAATAAAGTTGAATCGGCTGCTGTAGTAAAGTTACTACGGAGTTTAATATTGTCAGTTGTTAAAACTGTGAGTATACCAGCAAATTTTAAACCTATAAATGTTCCTGCTTGTTTAATAATAATAGTGGAGATATTCGTTGTACCAGTAATAATAAAGTAATTACCATCTGTACCTAGAGTTATACTAGTGGCAGAAGCTACATTAGCTCCTTTAGCCATTCTAACTTCCTTACCATTCATGGTAACAACCTGAGTTATATTGGATAAGTCTAGTTTACCAGAGGCTAGAGCAGCAGATGAATCTACATCTGCATTTACTATACCTGTAACAGTACCAGTAGCCTGATCTATTAGGTTATGGAAGTCTGACTTTGCTGAACTATCTGGAAGGGTATTACCCCTTGTAATTGTGACGGATGCCATGTTTACTCACTCTCATACTTTTCTGGGATTGCTGTAAGTTGTGTTTTATAAATTGTAATATCATCTGCGTTCGTAGTAACTGCATTATGGGATAACTTATATGCAAAAGTGTAGAAAGGCCCATAGGAGTCTAAATGAAATTTTTCTCGTATTTCTGAATCTGGAGTAAAAGCAACAGGGTAGGTTACTGGAAAAGTTATTAACCCGCTAGAAACATTAACCGTTCCTAAAGAATTATAACTACCATTATCAAAAGCACCCTCAACAGTAATATTATAATTCCCAGATGGCTTAGCTACAACCTCTAACTCACTGCCTATTTTCCGAATACTCGGTTGTTTAAGGTTGTCACTTCGGCTTTCTTCTATCCATGAGATAGCTGTTCCACTATCTGATGCCCCTGACCAAGCCCTAAATACATCCCCGTCTGCTGAAGCTTCACCATAGTAGAGTCTCTCTTCTCCGTTTAGTTTAAAAACAGACCAAGCAGCAACATTCCAGCCTGTTAAAACAACCCAAGAATCGGATGAGGGCCAGTAAACCCAAACTTGATTATTATAGGTTGAACCACTAACAGGTAACGCAAGAAAGTATTTATTATCCCAGAATACCGCACAGGCTTTTGTAATCTGTGCCCAATTTATTGTTTCAAAGTTACTCTTAAGTCGGTAAGATACAGGTTTAGATGTCCCATACTGAAGTTTATCTTGCTCTGTACGTTTTATACCTCTAACCCCATCAAAAGAAAAATAGTAAATATCATCCCCAAGAATAACTGCTGTTTTTCCAGCAGCACAACCATAATTAGAAATAAACTCTGGTTTATCAGTGGCAGCGGGAGTGGTTGATGGGTTAATAGCCCATACCTGGCTTTTACCAAGGATTATTAATCCCTGGTCACGTGTAGGAATAAGTGCCCGTTCTTCTCCACAAGGTATACGAAAATTATTAGTGGTTCTATCAAATGCTGTAGAATAGTCTGAAGGAGCTGCTGAAGAAAAGTATAATAAGTCAGATTTTAACGACCAGACCCTATTTCTATAACCAGCCATTATTGGTGTTTTTGGCGGGGAAGTATTGGTATCTCCCAAATCAGTAAGGGTATAACTACCATTTATTTCCTGCACATTACCAGACCCTGTATAAATAAGAGCAACATCCCCAACGCCTGTTTTATAGGATTGAGCAAAACCAATATTAGGATAACTAAGAGTTAAACTGGAACTTACGCTTACAAACGACCCACTCCCAGTCCACCGTTTTAAATTGGTATTTTCTAATACAAGGAGATTGGCAGTTTCCCCCTGTGGGTCAAAGTTAAACATACCACCTATAGCAGCAGCACCTAAATCTTCTACAAGAGTCCTACCTGGTCTACGGGAGCGCTGTCCAGGTAAGGATAGATCTACATTTTGTAAGTTCTGGGCTTCTTTATCTGAAAGAACAGACGGATGTTGCCTGTCATTCATACCTCCACCCAAATCATCTGTTGTAGATATTAAAAGTTCATCATCACCCGTTGCTGAGGGCTGGTAATAGTAGCCTGGCATATTAGTAAAGATTCTCAGGGTTAAAAGGTTTAGGGTCTGTAAAATTTATCTGATTTGGCTTAGTGGCTTCATCAAACAAATATTCGTCTAATTTTTCTTTGTATAAGAACTCTATATCAGCGGCTTTACCAAACTGTCTTTTATACCTCCAAGCGTCTGCTTCTGCACCCGCCTCTAAAATATCTGATACTTCTATAAGGGTATAGTCCTCATCGTTTATAAGAGGTAGAATTGCAATCTTATACCTTACTTCTATTGTATAAACCCCTGCTGGAACACGGACAAGACGTAGCTTTTTATACCTGCTAACCTTATCCCCAGGTCTAATAACGGCAAGTGTATCACTACCTCTTGTAATTGTAATCTTACCTGTGCAAGTTGTGTCTAAACTTACAGTAATAGCACGTGAAAAGGACTTTGTACCCGTAACAGTTGTAGTACCATTAAGGCTGAACTGTTCAGTATCCTCTACGCTAGAAACAATTCCCTTGACCCTTACTTTTTGTGATGTATCAGACGTAGATGAAGATACAACACTAATAGTTCCAGTAGCTGAAATCTGCGTATTAACTGTATCTAAATATATAAGATAACTAACAGGTGCATCCTGTGTTGTTAAACTGCTCTGATAGTCATCTATCCACTTTTGTAATCCAATAGGGGGTAAAGCTACTTTATTTGTCGAATCATATACCGATAACTCATTTTCAAAATCATCGGGCATGATATAATCTTGCGTTCCTGCAGTTGTAGTAAAAGAATAATCTAGTCTTACAGGGTCATATTTTATTCTTTTAAGTACGTCTCGGTAGCGGGTATTTATATACCTACCAACCCTCGTTTTCATCTGGGCAGACGTATCTTGTATTTTATCAGTTACATTTGTTTTTAAATCTGCGAAATTTTTTGCTGAATTAATCATTTATATGCTTC
>ERZ1292642.1416-Hain-H14-01um-R1-1416-length-11380-cov-4_pt1 | contig 11380 bp, 16 predicted proteins | sample MGYA00564403_ERZ1292642 | MGnify/ENA primary metagenome ERZ1292642 (study PRJEB36523, sample SAMEA6512643) | groundwater metagenome | collected 2019-01-09 | study: AquaDiva: Metagenomics assemblies of 32 groundwater samples | reverse complement strand
CGGCAAGTCACATGATGGCCTCGAACCTTTGCTGGTATGGGAAATGTACCTTCTGTATCGATACCTACAAGCTGGAACACGGAGAAAAGCGTGGCGTGCGCACCGTCGCCCACGTCATGGAGGAGATTGACGACCTCATCGCTCACGGGTACAAAGAAGTCTTTGACGACTCCGGGACGTTTCCAGTCGGCACATGGCTGGAGGAGTTCTGCCACCAGATGCAGTCTCGCAAACGCCACATCACCATTGGCTGCAACATGAAACCTGTCACGCTCGACTACCAAATGATGGCCGACGCAGGGTTCCGCTTCATCCTCGTCGGGATTGAATCGGCTAACCAAGAAACCGTCAATCGCATCAAGAAGGGTCAACGCAGCGAGGACATTATCCCCATCATCAAGAGCATGAGTGATGCGGGGCTCGAACCCCACCTGACCACTATGTTCGGCTACGAGTGGGAGACGCACGAGGACGCCATGCATACTATCCACCTCGTCCACTATCTCCTCAAAAAAGGCTACGCCAAGACCGCCCAAGCCTCGGTGTACTCACCCCCGCGCACCCCTCCTGACCCCACCTCGCCGGGGCATCGCTACGTCCCAATGATATATGACGCCTATAAGAGCCCCCAGTTCTGGTGGCAGAAGGTGAAGGATATTAAACAATGGGAAGATATCGCCTACCTGTTGCGGGGAGCGCGGCTGGTGGTGGAAGAGAAGGTGAGGAAGCAATAAGACATATTCTTGGATTTCTTATTATCGTTTCCGCTATAGCATGGCCTATCTACCATAATTATCATAAGTGTCCTCCTAGCGACACTTGGTCTGGCAGAATATGTCCGCTAGCTCAAATATATGAACTGTGCATGTTTGCACAAATAGCAATAGGAATACTACTCGTTGTATACGAACGATGATTTGCGACTTCGCCCGTCCCGACTTATGAGATGACTAACTATCCTCCACCAAAATATCTAGTAGGAGATAAAGTAAAATTAGCTGATAGTTGGTTATTCCCGTGCCTTAGAAAGGGAAGAGTAGTCACAATTCGTCAAGTCATGCTTGACAGATATCCAGTTGACTATTACGTAGATGTAGGACAAGGAATAGGCGAATGGCGTGTACGTGAAGATGGACTTACGCCTTAAATGATATGCGATTTTGCTAAACCCGACTTCGGCCAGGAAGAGAAAGACGCAGTCCACCGCGTCCTTTCCGGTTCCTGGTTGGCCGCCGGGCCGGAGAACGAAGCCTTTGAGGCCGAGTTTGCTCGCTATGTAGGCTCCAAATACGCCATCTGCGTCAACTCCGGGTCGTCGGGGAACCTGCTCGCCCTGGCGTCTCTTGACCTGCCCAAGGGAAGCCGGGTGCTCACCTCCGCCTGCGGGTTCCCGGCGACCCTCGCGCCCATCCTGCACTTAGGATTGGAGCCGGTGTTGGTGGATTATGACCTGACCACACTGAACATCGATATTCAAGCCGTTGGGAAACTTCTTGATGGCTCACAAGAGATTTGTGCATTTCTCTTCGCTCATACGCTCGGAAATCCTGTTGATAAGCAACTACTCGACTGTCTTCAACTCACAAACATTCCGTTTATTGAAGATTGTTGCGAAGCCGCCGGTACGCTTATCCACGGACAATCCGTCGGTACTTTTGGCACACTTGGCACGTTTAGTTTCTACCCCTCCCACCAAATTACCGCCCTAGGAGGCGGCGGCATGGTGGTGACCGACGACCCGGTGTTGGCACGACGAATGCGCTCCCTGCGCGACTGGGGCAAGCTGGTTCAGGATGGGTACAAACAGGGTGAGGTGCTGACGACCTACGAGGGGGGCTACTATCCCGGCTATACTTACGAAACCGTCGGGTTTAACCTAAAGCTTCCCGATGCGAATGCGGCGTTTGGGCGGGAACAACTCAAGCGGCTGGACGGGTTTGCTGACAAACGAGAGGATAATTACTGTGAGCTAGGGGAACGGCTTGAGCACGTTAAGTGGTTGCGAACTCTGGTTCCCCACGCCCTGCTGACTGGACGGATTAGTTGGTTCGGCTACCCCCTCGTGCTCCGAGAAGGGAATCGGGATGCCTTCGGCACCTACCTGGAAGCCGCCGGGATTCGCCACCGCCCCTTCTTTGCCGGAAACATCTTACGGCACCCCCCCTATCAATATCTGGGCAATCCTGGCGATTTCCCTGTGGCGGACTACTTGATGAAGCACGCCTGCTTTGTGGGGGTCTGGCAGGGGTTGACCACCGACCACCTCGACTACATGGTAGAGACGATTCGGGCATGGACGCCGACGACTTAACGATTTGTGTGCTGACTCACAACGGACGGCAGGTGCTGAAACGCTGCCTGGACGCGCTCTTTCTCGCTCGACCAGAGGGCACTCGATTGACCGTCATTGACAATGGCTCCACGGACGGGGCAGGGTCGGTGGGCTTGGAGTACGGGGCGACCGTGATTTATGCCGATAACCAGCACGGCTTCCTCACCGGCCTCAACGCAGCCTTCTCGACCGCCTCCACCCCCTGGGTCTGCTTCCTCCAGAACGATGTGCTGGTGCGTCCTGATACCTTCCTGCCATTCTTCCGGACAGTCTTTAAACCCGACGGCGTGACCCAATTACACCTTCAGAACGAAGACGGCTCGGTCAACCACATCGGGGGACAGTATGTCTGGCCTGGCGTTGGACTGGGCAATCGGCGGCTCTGTCCAGACTATCGCTTCCTCCCCGTCGACCTCTTTGCGACCGCTGCCTTCGTCATGTCCGCCCACACCTATCGCGTCGTCGGAGCCTTCGATACCGCCTTAGCCCCCGCCTACTACGAGGATGTGGACTACTCGCTCCGATTGGAACAGCATGGGATAGGACGGTATGTCGCCAGGGATGCCATCGCCACCCACCTCTCGACCTACACCTTTCACCAGACGCACACCAAGCTACAGCTCTCCGCATTGTGCAGGAGAAACCGTCGGGCTGTAGTACAGAAGCACTTCACTGGGCTAAATCGGATGGCGCGATTAGCAGGACTTCGTGTCCTCGATACACTCACGACTGACCGTTTCCACGGGGATACCTATTGCCCTTCCTCCATTACTTGAGCCACCCATCGAGGCCAACCATGTCCCCTATTCCGTTTTACTTGTCGGGCATGATGCCATCCACAATGCACGTATCCTTCGTTCTGGTAATGCAATTCGATGACGTAGCCAGGTTGGCGTGTCCAATCCCCACCGCTGCCTCCAAGTAACCCTTCCGAAAGACAGCCACGGTGGTACACAATTCCTTCAATCCCGCGAAGCGAGTCCCAGCAAAAGTGTAAGATACAGCAGAGAGGATACCCTGCCTGGCAACCCATCCAGAACTCACGTAAAACGGACGGACGCCCTTCGAGAAACTGAACTCTCATCCCCGTCCCTCCCCCCCTCGGTAGTAGACGTGCCCATTGGTCTTCAGCCACTCGTAGAGCCTCGGTAAGCCTTCGTCTAACCCGACTGTTGGCTTCCACCCTAGCAACGCCTCCACCTTCGTTCCATCCCCACGTAGATGCTTGACGTACCCCCAACGGTCATCCACATGGTTGACCAGCACCACCTTGCTCTCCACTCGCCCTAACATCTTCTGAATCTTCTCGACCACCTCCAGCACGCTATAACTCTGCCCCGTCGCCACATTGACCACCGTGCCTGCGGGAAGGTCGAGCGATTTCCACACCGCCTCCACGAAATCATCCACCCACACCCAATCGCGTGTGCTCAACCCGTCCCCATAGACGGTAATCAACTCCCCCGTGCTGATTTGCTTGAAGAACTTCGGTATCATCTTGCGGATATCCTGTCCCGGCCCCCATTGGTTGAACGGACGCAACACCCGCACATCCGTTCCGTAGGTGTGGTGCCACGCCGTACACATGGTATCCTGGGCAACCTTGGTGGCGGCGTAGGGGGATTGGGGGTTCAGACGAAAAGACTCGTCCTGTCTGACTCCGTTGGCGTATTCGGCGTCTGTCAGCGAGCCGTAGATTTCGGAGGAGGAGATTTGGACGAGCTTCACCTTGGCCTTCGTACACGCTTCCAAGATGTTCAGCGTCCCCCCGACGTTCGTGGAGACAAACGGACGGGGGGTGGTAATCGAAGTATCAATGTGAGTGAGCGCCCCGAAGTGAAAGACGGCGTCCACGCCTGCCACCGCTGACTCCACATCCTCCTGCAAGGTCAAGTCCTGCCCGTGCGCTCGGTCAAACCCGATGGTGGTCACGTCATTGTGCTCTCGCGCCATGTACTGGAAGAACCGTCCCGCCATAAAACCACTCATGCCCGTACAAAGTATCCGAGTCACCGTATCACCTCCACACGAAAGGCGGTAGCAAGCGATGGACTCCACGTGGTCAACAGTCGGTCAACCCACTGGATGAAGCGAGGACACGGGGCGGTCGAAGGTTCCCCCACCAGACGGGTGATGATGAACCCGTGCGCTTCCAACAACTGCACGAACGCTCCGACGCTAAAGACCCGCGTATGCCCGCCCAACCCGTCGTGATTCCACCCAAACGGCTTGCCGACATTGTAGCGGGTCGAGACTTCGTACGGACGGGGGAGATAGCCGAACAGGAACAGGAGGCGGCTCACCCACGAGGCGAGGTTTGGCATCCCGATAATCAGCTTCGTGTAGCCAGGCACCATGACATCGGCACAGGTATCGAGAAACCTGTCCACATCCCAGAGGTGCTCCAGCAGATGGTGGGCAAAGAGCACATCCCAAATGCCTTCGGGCAATCCGTCCCGTTCCACATCCCAATCGTCTTCAATGTCAATCCCGACCACGTCCGCACGCGGGAATTCCGCTCGTCCCCGCTCCCGATTCCCGCACCCGATGTCAAGGACTCTCATCTAGCCGTGAAGTTGACTCGTCCAGTAACGCCAGAGCCGCATCAGGTAGTAACGGAATGGCGGTGAATATGAAATCGACTGGAACAACTCGGCATCTCGGATACAACGATGTGCCTGCACCGACCGCCGTTTTCGACGGTGCGATGGTAGGCGGCGTACCAAACCATCCCAGAGTCCAGCGAGAACCATCCCAGCCCTCGCGGGGTGTCCCCTAAGCGCGAAACCCGCCGCAGCGCATACCCACGCGCACACCTGACAACATAGCATGAGTCCAAGACGCCACGCACCGCAATTGGTAATGAGCATCGAGCAGTAGTTCGACGGGCCTCTGAAGAAGATGCGCTCATCCACGTAAAACTCCTGTTTCGGCTTAAGAGTTGGACACCCGAACGCGTGCCAACTCACGGCGCTGGGGACGTACCAGCACTCCCATCCTCGGAGCCAACAACGCCACGCCAAGTCGGATTCCTCACCGAGAATGAAATAACTAGCGTCGAATCCTCCGGCTTGTAGGAAACTCGTACGTTTGATAGCGCAGGTGGCAGATTTAGACGACAGTATTCTTTCAGCTTGGTCATACTGTCCCGTATCTCTTTGATGGTTTCCAGCTCGGTCGTATAAGAATCCGGTAAACGTAAGCCAACTCCCAGCCGCATCGAACTCATCCCGTCGCCCCTCCTCCATCTTGTAGATTTTGGCAAACCCCATTGCACATTTCGGAGTCGCCTGCAAGAACTTCCAGAACTCATAGGCACAATAGGGGCCGATTTCTACGTCGTCATCGAGGAACACAATCACCGGCGCACGGGTCAGCGTCACCCCCACGTTGCGTTTGTGGGCCGGGCCACCTTCCACGAAGTATTGCCGCGCCCGGTCGGTGGTGTAGGTGGGGTCGGAGGTCAGCACCACCGTTTCGTAGGTGACCCCGATTGTCTGCACCACCGAGGCCAAGCAGCGGTCAATAAGGCGTCCCGTCAAATGACAGATGACGAACGCCACTTCAGGTGTTGCAACAGGGGGAGCCACCTCCTACGCCGTCACCCGCTCCACGACTCGGTGGTGCGTCTGCCGATGTGACGCCCACGTAAAGAACTTCTCCCGAAACGCATCCGCATCAATCTCCAACCCGAAGGTCGCAATGACGTGCTCTAACCCTGACCCCCGCACAAACGCCATCGCCTCGGAGAGTTCCTGCGCTCGATACGCGGGGGTGGCCGCATGGAACAGCAGGTAGGCGGCAGATTTAAGTTCGTGCTTGAGAATCGCCACCCCCATTTTTTCGAGGCGGTACTCGTAGTTGGCGTCACGCTTGATGAAGTAATCGCCCATGCGCCAGGTCATCCCAGGTTGGAACGGGTTCAGGCAACTCCACCTGATAGAAGTGGGGGACATCCGTTGTCTGTCCATTCAAGACGGGTCGGTACGAAAAAACATGCCCAACCCCCCACCCCTTCAGCCGACCCCCATGCCCTTCGTCGGGTCGTAACCGTGCCATCCATCGTGGACGCGCCGCCCCGTTGTAGCCCAAGGTACGCACCTGCATCAGCAAGCCCGTGCGGTGCGGGTAGGGCAGACCGCTGACGCGACGGTCTGTGGGATGGGCCTGAAAGTACCGCGCCACAGGCTGGGAGAGGGCATCGGACGGTTTCATCCATCGCTGACAGTACGGGGTGGGCGGGGAAAGCGACGGAAACCGCACCAGCAGCTCCCACACGGGCAGCAGGCAGACCACGGCATACTGGGGGTCGGTAAGGTGAAGATGCCCCCACCCGCCAATCCCTAAGACCACCAGCGAGAGGTTGGTTAAGGCAAGGTAGCGACAGGGTAGACGGAGATGAAGCCAGTGCGTCCATCCAAACAGGGGGGTGTGCCGACCCATCGCCAAGAGAATCGACACCAACAAAACCCCATGCCACCACGAGAGAGGGCAGAAGATGGCTCCTACCAGCATGGTCGCCCCAGGGTAGCAGGTCGTCTCGGACGGAGCGACTCCATCCACCCAATGGTAGCGTTCTAGAGCTAACAGACGGCGTACTACTGTCCAGAAGGGAATACTACCCAGGGTTTGCTTCTCCCCCGCCGTCTGCTCGCTCCGCACACACTCCGGCAGGTAGCGCATCGTCGCCACCAGTTGAGGCCAAGCCAGCCCTACGCCCACGGTAAGGGCAGCCACCAACTCAAGCATCCGAGTCCTCCGAACACCACCACCATCGGCCAGTAGCCCGCAAGCAACATCATCCCCAGACTAATTCCGGCAAGCCACCAGCAATGGTTTGCCATACTCAACAGGTAGAGCGGTATCCAGCTCATGGTGTAGACGATGCACGGTGTCGGCTTCACGGCATACGCGAGAGAGGAAGTTGAGAGTGCCAACAGCCCAGCAGACCAAGGGGGAAGCGCAGACCACGCGCTCAAGAGGGTGAACACACTCATGGAACAAAGCCAGGAGTGTAGTGCCATCGTGAGCATAAGGCACCGATACGCCCCATTCAGGGTCAGGAAACTCCCAAGGTACGCCTGTAGGCAATGGGGTGGATACCATGTGCTTAGGAACGGTAAAGCCGTGGGATTCGCATAGTAGTAGGGGTCGTCCCCCCAGCGTCGTTGACCACGAAGCCATTGTCCCAAGAGGCGACTCTCGCCAAGAAACGTCTCCAAGACTTCCGCTGTACTGGCGTGGTAGGGCTGCTCGACATACGTCCGCCGGAAGAACGCCAGATGAAAGACGGTGAGGAGCGCATAGGCTACCACGGAAACCTCAACTGGCGCTTCACCAAGACCTCTTGGCACTTCAACCCCACAATCTCCGCGAGGTACTGCGCTCGATGAATGGTGAGGTGGTGCTGGATGAGCCATGCCGTGCCCGCCTTCGCAATCTCCTCAGCTTCCGTTGGGTGGTCGAGCGCCCACGTCACGGTTTCCAACAACTCCTGTGGAGTGAGGTAGAACAGGGCATGGGTGCCGCGCTGAAAGTTGTGCGGGATGAGAATGGGGGGCGGCTGGGCGACCAGCAATGCGCCATGCGCGGGAACTTCCCAGTAGCGGTACGAGGCGAACCCCGCCCCGTAGCAGGCGACCCCGACCTTGGTGTTCGCGAGCATCTGCCGGTACTGGGTGCGGTCAATGCGTTCATTGAACAGCACCTTGGCGTTCGGAAGGGTTTGCAGGGCTTCCGCCAAGGCACGGCGCGTGAGGTTCGTTTCGCCTCCCAGAAAGAGGACGGGGATAGTGCGGTCGGCATACGGCATCAGCGGAGGGGTGTCTTCCAGCACATACCCATGCGGACACGCAAAGGTCACGCACTCCGGGTCAGCCGTATAGGGCAACTCCAGCTTAAAGGACACCTGCACGGGACTTAAGCCCGTTAAGACTTCAATCTCATCACAGGGCTTATCCCGAGGGTCGAGGCTCGCTACCGGACAGAGGAACTTCCCCGCCGCGACCCAATCATGGATTTTTGGTACGCTCCGAGTCGACACCACCAACAACTCCGTCTGCTCGGTCGTCCACTCCCACGTGCCAGTCCGCGCCCAGTCATAGACGGGACGGAAGTATTCAAACTCCGGGATGTCGGCAGAATCCCCGATGACGAGATGGAGACGCACCCGCTCCTTCCCTAGCCACCGCATGAACCCATCCGCCAACCCGTCCATCCCCCGACACGGACTCTCCCCGGACACCAAGGTCACGTACTTCGGCTCCCACCCCTTGCTCATTTATTGATGACCGCCAAGCCGACCCCGTGCGGGTAGTAGGTGCAGACTCGCCGCTCCCGCGTCACCCACTCCCGCCACGCCCGGTGGACATCATCCATGAGGGTGACATCATGGACGAGCATCCGCCCTCCCTCACGCACCCGAGGCCACCACACCGCTAAGTCCGTTGACACCGCTGGGTACTCGTGCGCCCCGTCAATCAGGAGCAGGTCAATCGGTGGCTCCCAGGGGTAGGTGGCTGAATCCCCGACGAGGAAGGTGATGTTCGAGCAGTCCCAGGACTCGACCCAGTTCCCCGCAATCCCCGTGCAGTTCGCCCCTTGCGTATCGAGCGTCCAAAGATGACCTCCCGTATGCCGTAAGGCCGTGGAGAAAATCCTCGCCGAGTCCCCGATGTTCGTCCCAATCTCCACGACGACCTGGGCATTCAGGGACATCACGCTCTCGTAGAGAACTTCCTTCAAGGGGGACGCCCACTGGTCGCAAGCTTGGTAGATGGCCTCAGCGGGGTGGGTCATCGCTTCTGCCATTGAGTCATGTAATGGCGGTGAATGGATTTCAATTCTGAAAGAGTTTTACATTCTATCTCTTGCATAACCCGGTGAATATGTGATAGGTCGAAGTCCCACATTCCAACGGCTCTTCGTAAAATGCGATATTTCATGTCAATTAGTTTATATCTGACTATGTCTATTTCTTCTGCCATGCAAAGAAGAGTTTATCTATCACGGTGACATCTTGGGCATAATGTCCGTCCATTTGCAATGTCCCAAAATGGTTTCCAGTTATACGCAGCTTTTACTAATTCTTCTTTATTAAGATGTGGGTCAAAATAGTTGTGAGCTGCTAAAAACTGCTCGATTAACGTACCTAATGATATTTTATGGTCAACATGAAGGCGGTTTTGATTACCGCAATTCACGCACCTATTATTGTCTCGTTGTAGTATTGACACTCTCCATCGGTTATATTCTTGAAGTCTACGGATTCGTTTAGGTAAGGAAGTCTTCCCACCACGCCAGTTATAATGGCGGTTTCCTTGATGAGATTTACGTAACTTCTCCCTAGTCTCTATTGATGCTTTGCTGCCTTTTCTACAACCTGGTTGGCCTGGGTGATGTTTTCCACGCAGTCCCCAATTCGGATATTTTAAAATGTCCATCTTCATGCCTTTATTCCATCTACGAGGAGGATGAGATAAGAGAGCAGTAAGCATTTTCTCTCGCATAACAGGATTACGCCATCGCGCTAACTGTGCCTGTCGGCGTGTTTCTCTAATTATAGGGTCACGTTGGTAGATTCCTCTCGCCATCCAGCTTTCCTCCGTTGAAAATTAAAGTGTAATGAGGGATATTGTTTCCACACATCACAGCCCGCACATATTCCCCCATACTCCCCTTTCAAATGACTCTCCCGAATCGCCTGCAACCGCTCCCCCTGCCAGGCCTCAGCAATCGTTACGGACGGGAACCGCCCGAGCACTTCCTTGCGATGTGGGTCGGCGCAGCACAGGAGGATGTCCCCAGTCCAGGCGACGGCAGGGGCGAGCCAAAGATGGTAGCACGGCCATCGCGCCACAGACTTGACAGCAGTAGAACCATTGCCAGCGTCGGGTGACGTGCTGAACTTTGACAAATCGATGTTCCCTGCGTAGTTGTGGAGATGACGTCCTTCGACGTTCGGCCAGTCGTGCCATTCTTCGTAGGCTTCTTTTGGTGTTATTTCTTGGATGAATCGGACACGGAACTTCCCCCAACGCCTGAGCTTCGCCTTCGTTTCTGGGGTGAACGTGGCTTCGGGACGCCACGACCAGAGCACGAGGTCGGGATTGGCTCTGAGCAGGTCATCCACCCGAGCGTTAAGGGTGGTACCGTTCGTGGTGAGGAGGACAGTATGGCGTACAGGTGCCGCTTTAATGTACCGGATGGCCTCCGTCCACTGCGGGTAGAGGGTGGGCTCACCGAATAGATGCAGACTGAATGACCGCGCCCCGTACGATGTCGCTTCATCCACAACGTCCCGAAACAGCGCCCACGCCATGTGAGACGCACGCTTTTCTCTCGGACAGTAGGCACAAGCCAAGTTACACGCACTGGTGGTTTCAATGAAGAGGTGGCGAGGATACGTGCGGTCAATCCACGCTTGCCCCGCGAGCTTGTAGAGCCACGGCGGAAGAGTCTTAACCCATGGCGCATGGGACGTGACATTCATCCAATCCGATGGGACTCAAATCGACTCACGAGATACTTCAAGAAGGGCAGGAGTTGGTGTTTTTGTGACAAGTTTGACTGAACCGTAATCGTATTATCCACTTCCACCGTCATGGTAATCGTGAGTTTCCCCTCGGTGCTTTCAAAACACTCCCCGGTAGACGCCGTAAACTTCATCATTTGCATGCGTCATCCTCCGAGGTGGGATTTGATAACCTGATAGAAGAACCGCGCATACCGTGGTCGCCACGCCTGCGCGAAGAACTTCACCCCGCGCCAAGAGCCGTACCACGAGAGGTACGCTTTCCGTTGGAAGGCGAGCACCGCCTGATGGGACAAGCCCGGCTGGTCAACGATGGCGGAGGTATTCTGGTCGTAATCCTCCCACCGCGACGACGCGAGCCAACCGTTATCTTGAGCGACCCGTCCCCATTCTGTACCAGGGTAAGGCGCACTGATGGCGAAATTGACGAGGTCGCACGGCAACTCCGTTGCCAGAAGGAGAGTTCGTTCGAGGCTCGCTGGAGTATCGCCGTACAGCCCAAGCATAAAGTAGCC
>ERZ1292642.1412-Hain-H14-01um-R1-1412-length-11402-cov-13_pt1 | contig 11402 bp, 12 predicted proteins | sample MGYA00564403_ERZ1292642 | MGnify/ENA primary metagenome ERZ1292642 (study PRJEB36523, sample SAMEA6512643) | groundwater metagenome | collected 2019-01-09 | study: AquaDiva: Metagenomics assemblies of 32 groundwater samples | reverse complement strand
CCATCCCGTGGCGCATTGCGCCCCGCCTGGCCCTGGTGTTCTTGCAGGCGCGCGCAGAAGCGCTGAGAGCGCGGGACAACCCGAGAGACGCCAGGCCGGGCCAGTGGGGTGGCAAGCCTAGGCCGGATGCCTGAGGAGGGAGCTATGGATGGCCACTTGCAGGACGCCGGTGGCGTCGTACAGGCCGCCGATGGCCGAGACCAGGAGGTCGGTGTTGCTCGAAAAAACCATTAAAGATGGGTCTGAGAAATCTGCGGAGTCCGTCTCAGTCCCAAGGGTCAGAGCCATATCGGCATTCGTCCATCTGACGGTACTTGAGGGGTCGCCTATACGCAAACCTGTAAGGCCGCCTGTCGCACCAAAGGCCGTTGTCACTTTGGCGGTCACGCCCCACACTCGCCACCCGGCCTGCAAGGCGCCGCTCCAGGTCATCACCGCCGTGCCGTTAAAGTCCGTGGCGCGCAGACTCGTGCTCGTAACGGTAAGAAAGGTCCCGATGTTTATCTCATCAAGAGTACGGACCGAGGCGTCTCCTAGCCGCACCTGGCGCGTCCCAACACCAAGCGCTAAGTCCTGCTTACATATTAAGCTATATCTGACAGTCTCAGTCATATAAAACTATCTCTCTTATGGAGGTTCTATGTCTGGTCAAGATATTGTTGAATGTGTCGTCATACTATGGTGTGGCATTGTTGTACTGCCCTTCCTGCTGAGCGAGGCTACCGCGCGTTGCCGCTGTCACAAACCCGATGAACGGGGGCGTTAGTTCGGTGCCCTGCGTTTCCATGAGTTTGAGTAGTTGCCGCTGGCCCCATGGCGTACTCATGATTTTGGCAAATACGTTGGGGATCGTGGCGGTCGCTGCAAACCCGGCGCCAAGCGCAAACTGCGGCGATGTCCCCCCGAGAAGTCCCATCTGCTGGAGGCCAAAGGCGGCGGCTGGCCCGCCCAGCCGCGTGGCCGCATTCATGAGCAGCATACCAGGGCCGGGCTTGGTGTCTCCTGGCGCATAGCCGGGAACCGCCGGATAGGGCGAGCGCGGCTCTGGGAGGGCTCGCAGGGGCGTAGGCGTGGGCGCCGGCCCCACCCCTGGCGGCGGCGTGAAAGGCGCCGGGGCGTCTGGCCTTGGGGGCCGCTGGACCGGAGGCAGGGGTGCCAATGTGCGCCCTTGCGGCACGCCGGTTTCCACAGAGGTCAGGGCCGCTACCTGCTTCTGCGTCAGTCCCAACTTGGACATCTGGGTGAGATGCTCCCTGGTAATGTCGTACAGATTGCGCCCGGCCCACTCTGGGTCGTCGTCTTGCGTATAGACCGTGCGCTCCATAAAGCGGCGCATGGTCTCGTTGCCTTTGCTTTCCAGCGCGTTCAGAGCTTTGGTCGCATCGAGCCGGGGAGGTCCACCAGGCACATACGCCACCATGTCGTGATTGAGAAAGCTGTCCAGCTCCTCGACGGTCTGTTGCCGGAGCGACTGGGCACGGCCCAGTTTCAGGGTCGCCACAAACTCTTTCGCGTCGGCGTTGCGGGCGGCGAGCGCATCGACGCCATCTTCATAGGCCTTGAGAATCGTATTGGTGGTGTGGAGATCGGTCGAGGCGTCGGCAGCGGTCGAGTCTCGAAGTTTCGAGGCCCGGCGCCGGAGCGCGTCCATAATCTCTTTGGTGTCGATCAGGGAGACCGGCTGTGCTTTGCCCTTCGCAAGGCGCATCAGGTCGTTGCCCAAAGCCTGTGAGCCTGGTTCTTTCTGGAGTGCCGTGGCCATGCGTTCGATGCTCTTGCGCGCGTTTGAAAGCTCAGGGAGCACGGTGCTGATGCCCGATCTGTCCGAGATGGTCTGCAAGGTGGCGTAGGTCTTCTTGACTTGCTCAGCCGTCGGTGTATTGGGCAGACTCCCCACCTGCAGTGCCGCCAGTTCGATGTTTTTGGTCTGCTGGATAAGCTGGGCCTGGAGATCTTTGGCGCGTAGATCGGCCACGGCGGTGTTGAAGCGCTGGCGCAGATTCGTCAAGCGCTGCGTATTCTCGCTCTGGGCGTCGAGGACGGCCTGGTACGCGGCGGTGTCGCTGTCAAAGGCAATCTTTTGCTTGGTGGTTTCAAACGCGCGTGCAGTCACCTGCTCTGCGTGGTCAGTTGCGGCCTTCGTGTTAAAGCTCTTTATGAGGTCATTCGTCTGGGTGATCGCCTGGCGCTCGGCGGCGTCTGTGGCCACCTGGCCTGTTTCCAGTTGGGCAACCGTGCCGGCCAGCTTGTCGGCATTGAGGCCACGGACGTTTTCGAGTGCCTGCTTGCCGGGGCCGCTGGCCCTGGCTATGGCACCAGCGCCCTTGCGCAGGAGCGGGCTAGCATTGAGGGCAACCGTTGGGCCAAGCGCCATGAGCGCATTCAGGATGCCTGGCTTCTCAGATCCTATGAGGCGCTCGATCCCATACCCCGTCGCCGTCCCGAGGATATCCCCGGCGGCCATGGTGACTGGGCCGCCTGGAGCGCCAAGGACGGTGCCAATGAGCGAGCCAGCCATGGTCGGGCCGCCACGCATGGAGTCAACCTGTGACTGCTGCCCTTCGCTGCCAAACGTCGCGCCCATCTCGCGCAGTCCCCCGACCTTAACGGCTTCCATGGGGCTCAGGTTGCCGGCCATGACGCTACGCGCCGTCTCTCCAAAGGTGCGCGGCACAGCGCGCTCGATGGTGCCGCCCTCGTGAAACGTCGTCGGGCTCACCTGCATGGGCTGATTGTAGGCGGGATTGAGGCCGGCCTGCGTGGCGGAAGTATCAGAGGGCGCTTGCGATTCCTGTCTCAGGGCATCGACAATGAGCACTTCCTGGCGCTCTGGTGGCAACTGGTCAAAGCCTTCGATCTGCCGGAGTTGTTCGACCACATTGGGCATTACTTCGTCCTCGCTGGCAGCTTCATCTGCTTCCTGATGCGCTCTTCAATCTGCTCCGGCGTCTCCTGCCCCTGAGCTGCTGGCTGCGCCGGGCTGCCCTGCTGCTCTTTGAGCTCTTTGCGGGTGATGGTGGCGTTGCGCGTCACCTCAGCAATCTTGCTCTCCAGGAGCGGCCCCAGACGCTCCAGCTTGGCAAAGTAGGCCGTGGCGGTGGTATCGCGCGCGCTTGGGTAGATATCGGCCGCCGTCTCTTTTTCGATGGCGGTATAGTTCGCGCCGACATCGGGACGGGAGAGCGTGTACTGGAGATCGGCCAGATCGGCCAGAAGCCGGTACAGCACCCGGTCCCCACTGCCCGACTTCGACAGGTCGTTCACCAGGGTGTCGAGCTGCGCCTGCGGTCTTCGCAAGATGCCGACGTATTCTTCCTGCTTGGCTTTGGGCACGCTCTTGATATCGCGCAGCAGGCGCTGGGATTTCTGCAGCGCGCCCAACTGGGTGCGTGTGTCAGCGTCGAGGTTCTCTCCGCCGGTGGTGGCAGCGGCGCGTTGTCCCGCCACCGGGTTGGTCGGATCACCCGGCACGAGCCCTTGCTCCCGGAGCTGCGCGGCTTCGCGCTGGCCCGTCACAGGCCGGGTGGGATCGCCTGGCGTCAGCCCTTGCTCGGTGAGGCGGGCACGCTCGGTCTGCTGGGCCTGTTGTGCCCGTGGTCCGAGGGTCGGGGCCGTCTGGGCCTCTGGCGTCACGACAAACGTGCGCCCTGGAAACTGCCCCTGCAAGAACTGCTGCGCGGCCGCCTCGGAGACCGCATCGACCACCAGGGCCTGCCCATCCAGGGTGGTGGTAAAGCGGCTGGTGCCAGCGGCTGGCGTCTCCACGGCGGCTGGACTGGTTGGGGTGTCGGGGCGTGACTGGGCACGACGAGGGCCAGCCCCTGGCGCCGCTGGCGTCCCCTGCGGCCGGCCCAGGCCAGCGTTGAGGCGTTCCTGTTCTTGCTTGTAGGTAATGGCGTCCCTGGTGGCCTGGGGAAAGCCTGGGGGTGGCGTGCGAGAGCCGTACAGATCCACGTTCAAGCGCGCCTGGTCTTTGTCGAGGCCGCCGGCGCCCTGGTTCTGGTACACCTCACGCGGCCCCTGGCCCGTCTGGCTCTCTAAGACCGTGGCCCCCTGGGGCACGACGGTGAGCTTGCGTTCCAAGGCCGCCTGCATGTCGTTGGTTTTGCCCAGTTGGCCCAGCACTTGCGCCTCTTTGAAGCGCAGCAGGGCCAGGCGCTCGGGATCGCGCTCGACACTGCGGGCCTTTTGCACATCGCCGAGCTCGTTCTGGAGCTGCTCCTGGCGCTGCGCGGTTTTGACTTTCTGGTATTCGAGCAGGCCCTGCTGGATCTTGGCGTACTCGTCGAACAGGCCGGCCTTCAGGGCGCGCGCCGAGAGCACTTCCTGGAGCCGGGCGTAGGTGTCCATGGGCGGGCCGAGGGCCTCAGGCTGGGCTGGCGGCGGCGCCAGCGCCTGGGTGGCGACCGGCTGCTGCGTCAGGGGGGAGGTGAGTTGTGGGGCCTCCGGGTTGCGCGTGATACTCTCCTGGAGCCCGCCGGGCGGTCCCTGTTGTCCCTGTCCGCCACCGCCAAACCCCGTCAGCTCCTCCGCCAGGCCCTGCTGGTACTGCTGCATGCGCTGGACTTTGTTCGTGATGAGCGCCGCCTCAGCCTGCTCTTTGTCTGCCTGGCCCTTGTAGAGCTGCGCTTTGAGCTTCGCTTCTTCAGCGCGGGCGCCTTTGGTGCGTACCAGTTCCCCGAGCTTGAATCCGGCCAGAGCGGCTTCAAAGGGCATAGAGGTCTCCTACTTCGACGCGCCAGAGCCAAAGCTCCCGAGAAACTGGGCCTTCTCCTGCGATCTGCGCTGTTTTTCTAAGGATTCTTGCAGCGACAGGGCCGCCGCGTTGCCATAGGTGGCGCTCGATTGTGCCAGGCCACCGAGGGCCGAGTCGGCTTGCTGATAGCCCAGCCCGAGACTGGTCGCGAACAGGGCCCGGCGTAGGTTCTGGTCTTCGGCCTGGGCCGTTTGCTCGAAGTCGAGGCCGACGCCGTAGAGCTTTTCCCTGAGGGCCTGCTCCTGGTTCTGGGCCTCGCTCTCGATCCCGGTGACGCCGAGGGCGCGCTGCGCTTCGAGATCAGTGAGGCTCCCGGCCAGGCGGCCGCCCTGGGCCGGGGCGGCGTTGAGGGTATTTTCGCGGGCGCGGCCAAACTGCTGTTCGAGGACATCGCGCTTGTAGGCGGTCGAGAGGTCCAGGTTGACGGCGGCCGGCACCTCGCCGCCTTCCAGGAACTGGTCCAGACCATACGTATTGGCACTGCGCCGGGTGTCCGAGAGAAAGGGCGTCGGCAGGATGCCCTGATTGGCGAACTGCCCGAGCGAGGCCTCGGAGCTGACGCGCAACGGTTCCGTATCGCCGTAGAGTTCCTTCGCGATGCGGAGCTGCAGCTCGCCGATGTCGAGTTGCTGGTCCTGCGCTTCGGCTTTGCGCTTGCCCGATTTCGTTAAGGACTCGTCTAATCCGAACCCAGCCGAAAACTCACTGAGTCCCGGCATCATGCACCCCCTTGCAGCTCCTCATGCACGGTGTAATACATCGGCAGGCGCTTGCCGCCCACGCGCACAAACCTGGGCAGTGTGGCGACATGCGTATACCCACAGCGCACCGCAAAATCCCGCGCCGCTCCCCAGGGCGACACCCCCCAGACTTGCGGGAGCTGGAGCGCCTGGTGCGCGTACTCGGTCGCCAGGCGGCCGGCTTCTTCGGCTGGTGGCCCCCAGGCGGCTTGCGTAAACCAGATACTGATGTTGCCCCGGAGGCCCGCAACCATCTCATCGAACCAGATCAGACCAGCCAGCGGATTCTCCCCCATCTGCACCAGGAGCGGCACGCGCTCCCGCATATAGGACGCAAACGCCACCAGATCGCCCTTATGCGCCTCGGGCAAGTCCTGCCACCAGAAGACGCGGGGCCAGGCGTGCGCCGCTTCCATGACCTGCCAGACGCGGTACACGGCATCGCGGGGCAGATGGCGCGCGCTGTAAGGCCACAGGTGCACGTAGGTGCCGGTGAGCAGGGCGGTGAGGGCCTCAGGCTGCATCCACGACCTCGATACCGAACGCGGTCAAGACAATTACCGCTCCAGCGCTCGCTAATCCCCTTAGCATCTGGCCAGGCTCAAGCTGAATGGCGCTGTCGATGCGCGGGTGCACACGGGTGGCCCCGATGGGCTCATCGTAGTACAGCGCATTGCCAAGCGCCACACTGCCGCCGCTACTGACGGCGTGCAACCGGAACGTGCGCGCGACAGCATCCGTGTTGACCTTGTACAAAGCCGTTACGGTCGTATGGGTAAGCGCTGGACACATATAGAGGAGCGTGTCTCCTGCGCCTAAGGTCACCTGGAACAGCTTGCGCACTGTGAGCGTAGCTATAGCAGCACCCCCGCTTCTGTGGCCTGCACCAGCAGGGCATTGACCTTGGCGGCCAGGGACGCGAAGTTGTTGCGACAGTCGGTCATGTCCGCAATGAGCACATTGACCTTGGCCGCGAGGTCGGCAAAATCATTGCGCAGCGCCGGGAGCAGCGTGGCGACCAGATCATCCCGCAAGGCGTCGGCCGTGGCCGGCGCATCGGTCGGATCGGGGAGCGCCTGCAGGGTGTTGTCTGCGGTCCCCGTCGTGTTGTCAGTGAGCGCCGTCGTCGCACCTATCGCCGCCAGCGTGTCCGAGGCGGTGCCCCCAGTCGAGTCTGTGAGCGAGGTTGGCCGGGCCACTGGCCCCATGGGCCGCTGGCCCAGCACGTAGTACAGCGGATTGGTCGGCTGCTCGCTGGGCAGATCGGCCAGGCGGGCGGCTTCGCTCTGAGCTTCTGGAGCTCCGACTGCGGTGCGGTCGTAGATCGTGCTGGGGCCACGCAGGCCGGCGCGGCGGTCGAGGCGCTCCAGGACCTGGGCGAGCGCGAGATTGATCGCGGTCACACTGGTGTCAAAGACGGTGATCGGGCCTTCACTCTCGTTCGGCATCAGGCACCTCCGGCTCATCCGCCGTCAGCGCGTGCAGCACCACCCGGCGGCGGATGGCTGCAGCGGCGTGCTGCCAGGCCGCGTGCTCCTCCGGTGGCAGCTCATCCCAGATGGGCATGGTCAAGCCCCTGGCGGTGCGGTTCCCCATCGCACACGCATAGGACCGGTAGCCCGCCTCGGCCAACCAGTGCTCGCGTGTCATCAGGCTGCCCTCAGTGTCACGGCCTGCATCTCAACGCCGTGGATCTGCACCTCGGCCGTGCCGGTATACGTCAGCCGCACCCGCCAGGTGAAGCCCTGCAGGCCGCCCAGGCGCAGCAGACGGCGCGTGCGCGTGCCCAGTAAGGTGGCATAGTGCACCAGCCGGTCGTCAATGTACACCTCGCAGATGAGCGTCCCAGAAGGAATGGTCGCATCGACTTTGAGATAGTCAAAGCGCTTGCGCACAAACGGGCTCGTGAGCGCCCGGCTGGCCGGGTCCAGGGTCATGGTGATGGGGGCGCCCAGATCCCCGGCGCCGGTTTCCAGGGCGGTGACGTCGGTCCCGAGGCCGGCCCAGAGCTGATCAGAGGCTTCGTCGCTGTAGAGCGCGTCTGCAATCATCTGGTAGAAGTACCACTGGCTGGTGTGGAAGCTGTACACCGCCAGCATGTCGGGGCTGGTAGCGTCCCCGGAGGGATAGGCGAAGTACAGGCGCTGCTTCCAGTAGGCCAGCGCCATGGTACTGGCGGCGTCCCAGTTGATCGGCAGGTAGTCGTTCACCGTCAGGCCCTCGAACAGGGGCGCGATGAGGCCAGAGAGTTCTTCGTCTTCCTGCACAAAGTTGGTGCGGAACAGGCCATCACGGGCGACGAAGAGACAGCCCTTTTCAGTCACCAGGGCGGCCTGGGGGGCTGGCGTGCCACGGGAGGAGAGGGCTTCCTGGTGCACAAAGCCGCTGGTATCGTTGCCCAGGACACGGTACTTCGTCTTGAGCGTAAAGACCCCTAGGAGGCCGACCAGCGACACCAGGCCATGCAGGGGATCGGCCGAGGACCCGATGCGCAAGAAATTGGTGGTGGGGACGGATTCAGGGCGAAAGCGCTTCGACCACCACAGGTAATCCGGGTTGGCCGGGTCGAGGAGAAAGACGTGCTCTTGATGTAAAACGGCGACCGAGGCCAGGGAGGGGCGGTCGTTATCGGTGGCCACGGCACTCCCCAGGCCGGTATCAGCGACACTGAGGGTGGCGGTGGTGGTGGCGTTGGTGATTTGCTGGTCAAAGAGCCGCGTGCTCCCGCCGTTGACGGTGCGGTACAGGCGCTTATGGGTGACCTGGGGATCGGTCGAGGCGGTCAGGCCCGAGACGCTGATGGTGGTGGCGGTGACCGTTACGTCCAGGCTGGTGGGCGACGGGTTGGACTCGTGGGCAACGGCCGTGCCGTCCAGGCGCACATACGTATACGACACGTTGTACACGCCGGAGAGCGCGCCGGCGGCGCCGGCGGCAAGGACAGGCGCGGTCCCTGGGGGAGCGATGCCCCAGGTCCTGACCGTGCCGCCGACTTCTTTACGCAGGCCGGACTGATCGGCAATAAACGTCCAGGTGGTCGTATCCTGGAGCGGACGCATGGCCAGCAGGGAGGTGCGCAGGGTGCCGGAGAGGCCGGTGAGCAGGCTCACCCCGTTCTTGTAGAGCACCGTCCCCGTGACATTGTAGCGCGCCCCGGCCAGCGTCTCCTGGAGACGCTGGCGGCCACTGGCGGCCAGGGGCAGGCTGTACACCAGGGTCCGCCCGCGGCGCAGCAGGGCGGTCCCGACCTGCGTGTGCAGGTCACAGTTGATGGCACGGGCCACGTCGCCGTCTTGCAGGGAGGTCCGCTCGCGCCTGAGATTTATTCCTTGGAAAACAGTAAGACTCTCTGTGCTATGCGCTAAGCGGGCCACTTCGCCCATGGCCTACCCCCTCGCTTTGACAAACTGCCCGGTCACACTGCGCTGCTTCAAGGCGGCCTGGCGCGCCGGGGTGCGCTCGGCGATCTCCTCGGCGGTCGCCACCAGGCCGGCCAGGTCGCGTTCTTCTTCGGGGGTGAGCTCGGGGAAGCCTTCCGGCTCGATCCCTTCCTCGTCCTCGGGGATGGGCTCGGGCTCGGGCGGCGGCACGGGCTCGGCGTCCTCCAACTCGCCCGGCTGGACTCTATCATAGATAATCAGGTCAATCTGGTGCCGGGTCGGCACATAGCCCAGGCCACAGCACAGGATTGGGGTGGTCGGCTCCGGCGGGAAGTGCAGCAGGCGTTTGCAGCCCCTGCACGCCACCAGGCCGCCCTGGAAGTCTTCTAAGCGTTCTCGTTCGCGCATGATGGAGCCTCCAGGTCAGGGAAGCCCAGGAGGCCCTGCGCTTCCAGCAGCGTCAATATCTCCAGGACGGCAGCCCGCGCGCTGACTTCGAGCGCCGCACGCATGGCGTCCACACAGGCCGGATACTGCCGCATGAGCAGCGTCGGGAGGAACTGCCCCCGATGCACCATGGCACAGGGATTACCTTCAATCCTGGCGTACACCCACACATGCCAGGCGTCGCCGTCCTGGGTCACCGGCCGCACCCAGCCGCTGGTGTCGGCGCTCTGCATGAGATCCTGCGCCAGGCTCATGGGCCGGTCCTTTCCTGCCGATAAGGGTATTTTACCAAGACCTCCGTAAAGCCCCTCGCTTTAGCCATGGGGATATAAGGAGGTTGGCTGCGCAGCAGCCATTCCTACTGCTGGCAACGCCAGCATAAAAACCCTTGTATGGGTTACAATTAAACTGATACACTATTCCCTGTCTGTGGAGTAGATGGTGTCCATTGCTACAGATGGTTGTTCCTTGTTCCATGGTTCTTCGACAACTCAGCGTAGGGCGTTGGTCGGGGGAGTCTCGACCGTAAAACGTTGAACGCATGCAGAAGAACCTCTGTGAGGACCGCGTTGTTCTTGAGGCTCAACACGGGGGGCCGAATGGCGCGGCCCTGAACAGGGTACGGTGCCCGAGGCATCGGGAACACCACCAAGAACCTGAACCTGAAACTCCTGGGTGTGTCCTCCCAGGAATCCCCTGGCTTCAGCCATGGGGAGGACGTCAAGAGGTGCCCGATGAACGTCCCCGAAGTCCTCACGCTGATTTCTGCGCTGACTGGCGCCATTGTGACGATTATCGGCGCCATCAAAAGCCACCAGCGCGGCAAGCGCGCACACGGCGCGCTGACCACCCTGGACGGCAAAGTCAATGGCCGCCTGGAACAACTCCTGGACACCACCCGCGAAGCGGCCCGGCTGGCCGGCTATGCCGACGGGCTGCGCGACTGGGTGCGTCTGGACAGCGGCGAGTTCCAGCGGCCGAAGTGGCCCTAGACGCCTAGGCCACGCGGAAACGTACTCGGCAGTCTCGGCCGCGGCACGGCTCGGCCCTGCACATGCTGCGGCTGACGCTGGAAGCCGCGATCACGTCTCGTGACGACCCCTAAGCGCCGCATGAGCGCCACGCCTCTGAGCCAGCGCTGCTCAAACCAGGCCGCCAGGTCCAGGCGCTGCCCTTCGCCCTGTCTCCCAAACGCGCGCATGAGCACGTAGCACCTGAGATATTTCTGGAGCTGCGCCGGGAGCAGCGTGGGTGTCGCGTCTTCGTCCAGGCGCGGGTAATCGCCCAAGACCACTTCCCAGAGCATTACGGCGGCTTGTGAGGTGTGCCACTCGCGGGTGGTGCCCAGCGGGGCCTCCCACGTAGGCTGCGCCAGGTACTGACGCTCCGGGCTACTAATCCCACGCAGTAGGCCATAAGGAATACCAGCGCTATCGTCACTAGTATGAGCATACGTCCGGTCTCCTGAGAGCTCGCGCACAATCCCCAGACCTTCCCAGCCCTCTCCCCCCGTGTTGGATGCCTCGTTATACACGAGACTATACCCCTGTTGATACGTCGTGACAATCTGATACAGATCAAAGTGCCGATGGCCCAGGGTCCCACGGGTCCAGATCCAGGGCTCGCCCTGTTCGCGCCACCAGAAGGCTTCGAGCCTATCCAGCTCGCGCATGCTCTTGGGAGCGAGGGCGCGGTGGTCCCAGTACACACGGGCGATGCGCTCATGGGCGCGGGGCACGGCAAAGGTGTAGCTCTGGTCCGTAGACGAGCCATCCGGGAGATAGGCGTATTCCCAGAGCTGCGTACACAGGACCGAGGCGCCGTCCGTGACCGGCAGGCCTTCGGCCTGCTCCAGTTCCCAGGCATAGGTGTAGACCGACCCGGTGGGGCCGATGAACCCCACCGGGCGACTGGTCCCGAGGAAGGAGAAGCCCCGTTCCCAGTCAAACGTGTAGGTGAGGGTGTAGCGCGGTGGCACGTCGAGGATGCGCCACTGCCGGGTGGCCTGAGCGCGGGCCAGGAGTTGGCGGTAAGCGTCTTCGTAATAATTGAGGAGTTCTTCCCTCGAAAACAACTCCC
>ERZ1292642.1410-Hain-H14-01um-R1-1410-length-11406-cov-4_pt1 | contig 11406 bp, 23 predicted proteins | sample MGYA00564403_ERZ1292642 | MGnify/ENA primary metagenome ERZ1292642 (study PRJEB36523, sample SAMEA6512643) | groundwater metagenome | collected 2019-01-09 | study: AquaDiva: Metagenomics assemblies of 32 groundwater samples | reverse complement strand
GACGATAGATCCCTAAATATTGATATTTATTATCCCTAATCCCAGTTGGAAGATTGTCTATTACAGAAGGCTCAACCCATGGAAGCATTGATTTGATTTGTTCTTTAGAGAGAAGATCCCTTGTTGATGCTTGATCACAATCGCTTAAATCTCTCTTTGTGAAGTAGGGATCAAGCATCAGGGCATTGAATGGCTTCCAGTAAAGTTTAATATCGCCATTCACCTTATCTCTTGAATAATCCATGTATATTCCAATAATGGACAATCCAGTCTTCAGACTATGTTCGAATGCTTCTGATACGATATAGTCTGCATTAGCTTTGTCATATACGTAGTACATGACATCGGAAAATTGATCGGCTGTTCTTACATCAGATCCCTCAACCGGAGTGCATACAGTGGCCGTTCTATTTTCTCTTTCATAACCAGAGTAAAGATTGACAACCCGTCTAATCTTATTTAGCTCTAGCACCATGCGGTTTTGTTTCTCTAGCTTAGCTTTCTCTAGATTAGTCCAGTTATCGCCTGCATAAGCCCGTAAATCACGATAAGCGGCAGCGTAGTAAACTCCCCATGTTCTATACGCATCATAAAAGAATTGCGTGAACTGGAAGACTTTCTCGTTATTTGTGCCTGTTGCTGCATAACCGTTCATAATTTCTCAAATAATTATTTGACACTTTAAGCAAAATTTTTTTAGAGCCACTCTCTTCTCATTCTATTCCAATCTTCAGCTGACATACCTGCACTCGATCCAGTTCTTTGCACTGCTTCTGAACAATAGATTAATGCCTTTGATCCATGTGATGCCCAGTCGTGATAACTCTTCTCTCGGTAACAACCAAGTTTTTCATTCCATTCTTTTCTAAAGCTTTCGACAGCCTTAATACCTTTCTCGCATTTAGTCTGATCAAAGAAGAATCTAGGAAGCATGCTTCTTAGACATTCAATTCCAAACATCTCGTTACTGTCTCTTGGTAAAACGTCGATTTTCAATCCAAGTCCACGAGCTAAATCAGCATATGATTTCCCTGATCCCTTCTCTCTTGCAGCAGCATCGTGAGGCATGAAATGTTTTTCATAGATATATGGCTTACTTTTAAGCCATTTAATATAATGAGCTAGTGGTTCATCGCTGTTTTCATAATATTCAATACAGTGAATTTCCTTCCCCACTAGCTGGAATACCCAGATTGCATTGCTATCACCAATTCCTATATCCCATGCTGTATAAGTCTTAGCATTCTCGTCATAAGGAAGGTGACAGATTATTCTTTCTTGTCTAGCAATAGAAATCATCCTAGCAAAGTAATAACCTTCATTAGCTGCTTCAAATGATTCTTCAGGTGTCGAGGGGTATTCCCTCTTCATGTAATCACCCTGTGTCATCATCTTCTTAACGTACCATGCTTTTTGCTCAGGTTTTAAAATAATTTCTTTACATTGTAAAGACTCAAAATACTCTGACATGTCTTTACTAATCAATACATTTGTGGGGTCTAATACATAATCTGGATGTTGCCACCATGGGAAGAACCAAAGCTTCCAATCCAATGTACCTAAGGGAGTTCCAGAATCTTCCATTGCCTGCGCGGCTTTGCATAAATTATAGAAATGCCCTTCCCTGCCACGAGCCGTCGATTCAATGCAAACAAATTGACCGGCTTGAACGGCATTAAGAGCTCCTGAAATGATTTCATTGGCTTTCGTCGGATTCTCCTGACAAACCTTTGCAAACTCAGTAATATGTAATAACTGTAGAGTTCCTCCTCTAAGTGAGGTTGCAACTCTGAAAACTGAACCATTTGAAAAACGCATTTCATGAACGTTATCTCTATACGCGCAGCACATGTCTCTAACGAATTGGGGTAAGTTGTCATAAGCGAATTTCACTTTATCTACGAAGATTTCACGTGCTATGTCCTTGCTATCCGCAACAACCGCAGCGTTTGTGTTAGAATTAAACAAACATGTGTCAAGAAAGAGCAATGCATGGAAGGTTGTTATTCCAAGCTGTCTTGCCTTAAGAACTATATTTAGATTATGCGATTTAAGAAGGGTGGATTGAGCCCAATTAGGCTCGAAGTCAACAACATTCCCTTCTTTATCTTTGATTTTATAGAGATTATTTAGACGCCATTCTTGATTTTGCAATAATTCGAAGGCTTTTTCTTGGCTTAAACTCATACCATCCTATGATTATCACACCTGCAAGAAAGCCAGTTTCTTTTAGTGTTAATTTCACCCATACTTCCACATATCTCGCAGATTTTTTCACTTAGATTTTCATATGAATTTATTAAAGTTTCCATCTCATCAGTGCTCCAATACATATAAAATCTAAGAGATCCATATTTTTCTTTTACTTGGGAAGCTTTAGGAGGCAAATCAGGATCAAATTTTAAAGATTTAATTATATCAACAAGTTTCTCTGATAATTCTCTAATCAATCTATACCATCCATCTCCGCACTCAAAAATAAACACAGTTCGTGAAGATTCCATATCTTGGTATAATTCTGGAAAATCCTTAAATAATGAAACTTGAAGATCGTCATTCATGTATTTCTTTTACCAATTAAAATAATTTCTATACAGTTATTTCTGTAGAAAAATTGAAAAACCCATGTTAGAATGTTTAAATTTTAGGATTCAAATGATTGTTGACTGCATAAGCGATCTCCACGGGTATTATCCAGAGCTAGAAGGAGGAGATCTTCTGATTGTGGCTGGGGATTTGACAGCTATGGATGATTATAAAGGTTATTGCATCTTTAATGAGTGGATGATTAAAAATTCTAGAATATATAGTAAATGCATTGTAATTGCAGGAAATCATGACAATGGATTGCTTCCTGGAAGATTTAATGTTGAAAATTTACCTCATGTAATTTACCTATGCGACTCTGGAACAGTATTCGAAGGAATGAAAATATGGGGATCGCCTTGGACAAAAACATTCCTTGGAATGAATCCTAAATGCAAAGCTTTCACGGTCGATACAGAAAATGAGTTAATTGATAAATTTGAAGCAATCCCAATTAACACAGACATTCTTATTACTCACTCTCCTCCTTATGGAATTCTTGATAAAACCATTAGAGGAGAGAATGTAGGAAGTAAATATCTTTATAATTGGTTGAAATATTGTGGAAGGCCTAAGATTCATGTTTTTGGTCATATTCATGAAGCTTATGGGCGCGAAGAAGTCTTCGATACTTACAATTATCAAATGATGCAATCTGTGAATGCTAGTCTTGTAAACGAAAGATACGAACCGGTAAATAAACCAATAAGAATTATTCTGTGATGATCATTTTAATCAACTTTTATGTTCTTGCCATCTAAACACGATTTCTTTAGCAAATTCTTTGGTATAGCCCATTCGATTTATCAATCTATCAATCATATTTTCTGGCTTTTCTTTATTTTTAGACCTCCATCTTTTACGAATTTGTCTTATTTTATCTGGGTGCTCGTTGCCCCATTTGTAAGTCCTTTTATTATAACAATCTTTGCAAATTCGATTCCTTCCATAAAATCTATCTAATGTTTTTTCTTCATCACATTTATTACATTTCATTCTGGAGGAAACACCGGAATCCCAGAAGGGGGAAAGTTTGACGGATTGACACATAAAATCTCTGGGCCATTTATAGTGAACTGACCTCCTCCCACATAAGCAGTGAAATTCCTACCATCAATAGGATACCCATTAGCGTCAAAAAGCTGAAAAGTAGAAGCAGTACGCTGTTGTACATAAAATAACCCCATGTTTAGTTGCTCCATACCTGTAGCGTTAGCAAAAGGTATGGTTATAAACTTAGTCGCACGAATAGCTTGTCCATTCTGCAGTCCATGGTCTGTCTTTGTGACTACCATTGGCAATGCAGCAGTTATCCCTTCAGGTGTAAACTGTCTAAACGTGAAATGAGATAGAGATGAATCCGGGGTTATTGGGTATTCATCTTCTGGTTGCTCATCTATAAACTCATATAATGGGCTATTTGGATCTTGTGGATTTGGCGTGCTCATAGGATTTCTCAAATAATTACTTTACAAAAATTCATATTACTGAGAAAAAGAAAGGAAAACAAGGAGATTGTGATGCCTAAAGCCCTATATGAAAAATCAATAAGAATAACAACCAAGCCCCCTAAGAAAATGGGTCCTCAAGTATCTTTTGTGGAAGGAGCAAAGCAGACTGCAGTTAAGAAACCAAAGAGTTTGACTCCATTGGCGAAGAAGAAATAAATCTAGGATATTTTAAAAATAATACATTGCCGGCGCCCCATATTAATAGGAAGCCGGTATTTCTATTTACAGAGTCGAGAAGTTTTTCAGCTACATTATCTATGTCTTTATCATCATCTAAAACCGAAGCATCTACTCTTAATCCTTGAGTAACACTCCCATCATCAAAGAACATTTGACACCATACTTTAATGCTAAATGGATCGTTCATCATTGTCCCTCTAATATAGATTTCAGAGACCAAAGATTATCGCTCAAACATGAAAGGGATATTCTAGTATCATCTAATAATTCTCCCTCTTTCTCATGTTCAGACTCCCATTTCTGGTCATGCTTTGAAAGATTATAAAAAAGCTCATTTTCAATTATATTCTTTAGATATTCTTGAGCTCTTCCAATTCTAATAATTGCATCTATCATCTTGGTAGAGATATCTCCTTTGCAATGACAATCCAAACTATGATCCCCACAATAATCGCATTCACCGCTCATTTAATATTCCTTTTAGATTTCAAATAATCAATGGTTATCGTGATTGTGTTCACGCAAAGATTGAACTCTGCTTCGTCAATATCTTTGCTTAAGATAGCTTCTGAAGCTGCTTCAAACATCTCTTTTATGTTCTGTTCAATTTCTTCGACAAGTGTGTTCATTCAATCTCCTAATTAACAATCATGATCTATTGCTTGCTTAGACATACGGAAAGCCATTTTCTGGTGCTCGTTCCAATTAAGGATACCATTGATAAATTCATAATGTTCTTTTAACTTTGAAAAATCCTCATCTGGATGACCTAAATGATTGTCGATTGCTTCCAAAAGCCAACCAGTTCTTGTTATTCCAACTCTTTCTTTCACTGCATCGTCAACATTTTTTAGCATATCAGCCGGAATACGTATGTTGATGTTTACAAGATCTATGATAATGGTCTCCAAAAAAGCATTCCCCTGAGTCCAGTTCCATCATCGAGCCATTCACTACTTTCTGTGTCTTCATTTCCGACATAAATCATATGCTTTATAACAATCACTTCAACCCTTTCACCTTTTTCTGGAACTTTATGAGTTGGAGAAATCCACCCATCAGCGACATTAACAGTTTCCATTAATAACCTCTTAACCTTTCAAAATATCTCCAAAAAGACGCTCTTATTTCTTCATAGGTTTCTTTTTTATCGAGTGTAATTCTTCCTTTTGCAATATCGGCCCATAAAACCCATGTTCCAGTTTTTCCTACGCCATCAAAATCTTGTGAGCAATAAATTTTATGTATTTGATTTGTATTTAAAATATATTCGTCTAACGCATCCACTATAAATCCCATATTCACTTCTCATAATTCAAGTTAATAATCTTGAAGCTAATAGGCTTTGATCCGAGAAGGTTTTCTCTTGATCTGACAATTACACCTTCTCTTTGCTTTCCATTGCCGTATTTTCCCTCACCGAGTAATTCTACAATCTCTGAATTGAATTCATCACCACAACTCAAATGAGTGGCACAGGGAAAGTTTAGATAGTCTAGCAGCTTGATCATCTCTTCGGCATTTAAATATCTATACTCATCGATCTTATACGCGCTAAAGGCAAATGCAGATATCTCAGATAGCCCCATTGGATTAGATTGAATCCCAGGCCCGCAAGTCTCCCATTGAATCGCATATCCTTCTGGTAGGTTTGTCTCTAGATCATATTTAATAGCCATCTTCCAATAGCCATTATTCTCATCTTTCTCAAGCTCCCAATTTCTACTACAAACCCCAAACTTCCCTTTATATCTAAAGGCAGTCGTTGAAGAACCGTCACATTTCTCTGAGATGTAATAAGGCTTACCATGAAGTTTCTGTAGATATTCTTGCCCTTCTGCGTTCTGGTAATTAGGCTCATCTGTCTTAGGAATGAATCCTGGGAATTCTCCTATCATCTTACCTTGAAGATGAGGAGGGACTGGTTTATGATATTTAATTACTCCTAATGAAGATGTGCAGTCAGTTCCAATGGGGAAATCAAATCTTGTAGGCATAATAACAACTTCACTTGGAGCTCCTCTAAACCGACGCATCTTAACTCGCCAATTTGAGCTTTTCATGAAAGCCATATCTTCACTTTCAGGAATCAAGGCATCGGGAAGGAATACTATACACAGATTTCCTTGTTTGAATTCGGCTTTTCTAACAATCCCTCTCCATTTTCCACCTTCTCCACATATGACAGTGGCAGAAACAATAAAGTCAGCACCTTCAATAGATTGCATATCTATGATCTTTCCAATATAAACTAATCCCTTATCCAACATTCTTTACCTGCACATTCCAGAGAGTAAATAACAAAAAGAATACTCTTAAGAACCCTAGAAATAAAAGAAAAAATGCAATCCAAACATTCAAGAGACTAAATAGAATAATGAACTGAATCAGGCCTATAGAGAAAAAACTAATGATAGGAGGTAATGGAAAACTAAGCCTTCTTTGTATCATGCCATAACCTCACCATCTTAGGTATATCATCAATAATTATTCCGTCTAAACTTAATGGTAGCTCCTTCTCGTGAAGCCTATTCCAGCTCTCTAAAAACAAAACCGTATGGTCTAATTCATTAAACTTTTCACCAAATGCCCATAACCCAAACTCGTCAACAGATTCACCTGTATCCATGTATATTAAGCATTGATTTTGCATTATTCTGTTGGCACCTTTCTAGTTGGATTGACTAGCAATTGATAGCTAGTGTTGTTGTCTACTGATACTCCCTCAACTTCACAAAATTGAATGCTAGGGATAATCTTCGATAAGAACACTAAGGACAGCTCATCAATCATCAATAGGTATTGTTTAGGTTTAGCTACGGCTTCGGGTACTTCTTCTTTAACTTCTTCACTCATGCTCTCTCTCCTATTTTAGCTTTTAAACATTCTAACTTCTCTCTTATTACATCGCTTTTCTTGTTGTATTCCAAAAATTTATCCATATACACGAGCATTGTAGGAAGAATATTGCTTATATTTTCTTGCATTTCATCCAGAGTAGCTGTGTAGACTTTTTCTAAATCACTAAGTTCATCTCCAAATATTTCATCTCTTTGCATTCTAAAACCTCCATAATATTTTCTTATCTGATTAGCAGATGGTCTATTCAAACGGTTCTTTGAATAATCTTGATAGTCATTCTCGGATATTATCCACCTGATTGTACTCATAATCCCTCACTCAAATGTAAATATTTTTTTTAATGTATATGACAATATTTTTTTTGAAAAGGGAAATGTAAAACGGATTTACAGCTGTCCGGAAATTCCGGTGAACTGAAAACAACTTTACAAAAATCTTCAAACATTTTTTACTCTTCATGATATCTACATGAGGAGTTACATGCTACAGATTCAGAAGACTCAAGACTATTCTCTCTTTAAAACCATAGAAGGAAATAGGAAGGTTGACAAATCTCACGTGAAGAAAATGATTGCTGTGATTGAAAAGGATAATCAGCTAGCTGTTCATCCAATCATAGTGAATAAAGACTTCTCAGTTATTGATGGTCAACATAGATTGGAAGCGGCAAAAACATTGGGCGTAGAAATCTATTACGTCAAGTCCGACACCATTAGCGATTTTCATGTAATCGATGGAAATGTAAATCAGAAAATCTTTGAGGTAGATGACTACATTCATTATTTTTCTACTAAAGATAAAAACCCAGTCTACATCAAGATCGTCAGCATGTTGAAGGCGACTGGTCTTAAACCTAAAGCCTTGTTGACTCTCATACTAGGCGTTGTAAGTGCGAGTATCCTAGAGGTTCTAAAGACTGGTAAATTTAAATTCTCAGATAGAGAAGACCCGAACCATATACTAGATTTCTATAAAGACTTTACCGCATATGCTAAAGACAAGAGATTGAAACCCATCAGTATGTTCACTAATCATAATTTCACTCGTGCCCTTAGATGGATGTTCAATACTACTGGATTTGATCCAAAGGTCTTCTTTAAGAAATTAGACTTAAGATGGTTTGACCTTAAACCACAACGCACTTCTGAGGATTGGTATAACCTGCTGATTAATATCTATAATTACAAGAACCACAACAGGCTAGAGGCCGATGAAAATTAATGATCATACAGGAAATATAATAGGCTCTTGGACGGTAATTGAGAAGATAGAAGTACCAGGAAATCATTCTTATCTTTGTCGTTGTAAGTGCGGAAAAGAACACACCTTCTCAACAAAAAGAATTAATAGAATCACCAAGTGTAAAGATTGCATTGCTCAAGACCATCTCTCTCAATTCATTGGCATAACTCACGGAAGGATTACTTGTATAGGCTTAGGAACAAAAGGAAAGTTGAATGTTACTTGTGCCTGTGGAAGTAATTATGATTTAAAACCATACGACTTCCATAAATCAGAGAGTTGCACCGACTGTAAGCATGGCTATTACCCAGGAAATATAATCAATGGATGCGAGCTTATCAAACGCATAAAAGGTAAGATATGGGAAAAGAAATGTATATGCGGAAAAATATTTCAAGCCATATCTTCAAAAATTAACTGTGGATGTGTCAACAAAAATAAACTCTACAATGAAGCAAAAAAGAAAATAGGTCATAAATACGGTTATTTGAAAGTTGTTAAGATAGCTGGAAACGAAAATGGACACATTCAGTTATTGCTTAAGTGTAAATGTGGAAACACAATCATTCGAAATAATGGCCATGAATTCAAAGGCTATTCATGCGGATGTTTTACCAATCTTCCAGTAGGAGAAAGATCGAATAGCGCTACCCTTAAAGACTCAGAGGTCATCTCTATGAGAGAACTCTTCTCATCAGGGCTATACTCAAAAGAACAGCTATCCGAGATGTTTAATAAACCAGTTGGATATATCTCTAGAATTATAGCTAGAGATATATGGAAGCATGTTCCCTAATCTTCAAACTCCCATGCACAATACACATCATCATCTATCTGTATCTCTCTTGGATAGTGAAGCTCCAAAGCCCCACCATTACTTAGATTAAACGCATCCACTGCACTCTTAATCGCATTCCAAGCCTCAGTCGCTATATCAAACCCATCAATCATTTATATATCTCTCTCATAATAATTATATACCAAAGTCATAAAGAGAAACCCAGCAATCCCTCCAATACTAACCCCACTAGCAATAACCAAAACAACAATAACCCCATTAAAAATCTCCACACTCAATCCTTTCATTCAATGCGTTATCAAAAGCTCAACACATTCCAACATCTTTACGGCGGTAGAATAATTATTAATCAATCTAGATAATGCTTCATATTCCTCAGCCTTCCTTATCTTATTACTCAACTTCTCAAATCTTGTAATATCATCTCTAAAAGATGATATAATCTTCCGAATGTCTTCAATCTCTTTCCTGTCTTGTCTCATTCGATCTCCATGTAAATATTTTCAGATGCGATCAGTTATGTTAATCACACACACTACACACTCTGAAATTTATATGGAAATTTTTTTAGACATGACAATACCTAGGAATTACATTCCCTATAGCTTATATATACCACTTCCAAAATTTAGGAACCAGATTTTTTTAAAGGAAAGAGTATGTATATTCTTGTTGTAGATTGCTTCTGAAAAGCTTTTCTTTGGTTGAGAAGTAGAGGTTTGAATGAGAGAGGTCATGAGATAGATATTAATATAGTACCGGTACCAACTAAGGACACACCCCCACCCTCATTTCCATGCTTTCCAAGCTGGATGGTACCTTAATCGTAACCGCATGTTCATGGTGTTACTTAGTTAGATGTAGATTGATTGGTCTATCGATAGTATAGTGTGAGTAGCACTAACACACTCACAACTACTTAGAGGTCTTGTCTTGCTTAGTCTTATTGACGATGAAGTCAAACGCTGCTGTAGCTATATCCTTAGCTGCATTCTTTGCTTCATCTTGATCATAACCACGTGATTTACCTTGAGTCTTCAACAAGAACAGTTGAAGCGTAGTATCATTAGTCTCTATTGCTCTATCAAAACAACTCTGTTCAAGTTGATCAAGCTGTCTCTCTCTGCATTGTTTCAACGTCTCTTGAAGAATAGGGTTATTATCAACCATTCTTCTCAATGTTCCTCTACAAGTCCCTATGATATCAGCACATCTAGATAGATTACCATGCTCTTGCACTAGTAGAGAGCGTACAGTCTCTTCGCTTACGGTTTTTGTAAGTGGAATTCCTGCCATTGGCTGTTTAGCCTTTTCACCACGCTTAGTGCCTTTAGTGCTTGGATATGCCATGTATACACTTAGATTAATAGTTAACTTATAGCCTTATACCCATTGCCCTGGGTATGGCTGTGTTCAAGACTGATTATACTAATCATGAATCTTGGGGGCTACATTTGTCAATAAATTATTTGAAAATCATTAATTTCCTCTCTGTAGAATGTAAAATTAGATGAAAGCTGTGGATATATAATATATAGAGTGATATGTTGTTATATATGAAGGTAAATGTATAAGATATAAAGAAGAAATGGCCGCTCACGTTTCAACCGGCCATCAAAATCAACGAATGAAGGAATTTATATGAAATTGCACGTACAAGCACATCTTACGGAAGAGAAACATTTAGATCAAGACAAAGTCAAGGACTTAAAAGAAGACCTATTGACTGTATTAGAATCTCACGCTAGTGAATTTAAAGTGGGAGATCTCTTTTACCAGGTGATCAAGTATGTTACCTACTCTCTTTATGTAAATGCCTGCAATCATGGAATGGCTGGGGATATATTAAATGAATCTGTCAATGATGGGATAAATCAATATGTAAATACGAATGAGGAGAAATAAGATGGATTGGACACAAATTCTAACGGTATTTGCCGTAATAGCTACGAATCTAGGAACTATTATCGCACTATACTGCCAGATGGATAAAAAATTAGATGAGCATAGGAGAGAAACTACGCAAATCTTACTTGGAATTCAACAAGAAATGAAAGATTTTCATGGTAGATTATGTGCTATTGAGGAAAGAAACAAGAATGCTAAGTGACAAAGTTAAACAATCTCTCCTCAGTAATTGGGGAGAGAAAGCGGAGTCTATGAACTGCTATGCAGAAGTCAAGTTCATAGATGAGCGATCACTTTGGGAATGCTATGTATATGCCA
>ERZ1292642.1409-Hain-H14-01um-R1-1409-length-11413-cov-4_pt1 | contig 11413 bp, 10 predicted proteins | sample MGYA00564403_ERZ1292642 | MGnify/ENA primary metagenome ERZ1292642 (study PRJEB36523, sample SAMEA6512643) | groundwater metagenome | collected 2019-01-09 | study: AquaDiva: Metagenomics assemblies of 32 groundwater samples | reverse complement strand
GCACATCCGGCGGATCCGGCGCCGCGTCCATTACGACGGCGGCGCAGGCTGGCGGCAACGGCGGAAACTACGGTGCCGGTGGCTCCGGTGGCGGTGCCTCGCTCAACGGCAGCAACTCGGGCAAGGGCGGCGACGGCGGAGCCGGCATCGTCGAGATCATTACCAGGTACTGACGGATGCCGATACCAGCGGGTGGGCCCGTCGACCCGTCCCGGATGCACGCGCTCGCCATCCATGACCTCCTCCGGGCGGCGGTACCGGTAGAGGTGGACGTCTACAACGGCCGGGTCGATAAGGCTGATGCGGACTTGACGTGGCCGTACCTCGTGGTCTGGTCGCAGCCTGGCACGCGCGACATGGACTCCCTCGCCGGCTACACGGGCGGCGGGGTGCGGACCGTGACCCAGGTGACGGCGGCGGGGACCACAGTGGATGAGGTGCTGGCCTGGCTGGACCGGGCCGCGGGAGCACTACACGGCGTCTGCCCGATCATCGCCGGCCGCGACTGTGGCCTCATCGGCCAGCTCCCCGGCACCCAACCGCCGCAGCCCCGGCCTGACCCGCGGGTCAAAACCGCCGCCGGCAACAGCATCCTGTTCAGCTTCGCGCTTTTCGGACTGTTCTCTACGCCCGCCGCCTGAGGCGGGCGTAGCCGTTTCACCCGCCTCGGCGGACTTCCCAACAGGAGGTGCGCCGGATGGCGCTGCTCACTGCTGTCTCCGTGACGGGGACGGCCACCAACGTCGCGGCAGCGGCGGTGTCCACGTCGGACACCATCGCGGCTGGCGACATCGGCACCCGAGGCTGCCTGCTCAACGTGATCAACGGGGCGGGCGCGCCGATCAACGTCACGCTCGTGGACCCGGGCACGACGTCGGCCGGAAATCCGGCGACCGCGCCCCCGCAGGCGGTGGCCAACGCGACCGACCGGTGGTTCTACGTCAGCCCCGCGCTGGTGGATCTGGCGACCCAGGTGGCGACGGTGACGTTCTCGTCGGCCACCACGATCTCCTACAAGTTGATCAGGCTCTGAGGCGGCCGCAGATGTCTGAATTCGTGTGGCTCCAGTACCCGCCGATCGCCGAGGAGCAGGGCCCGGACGCTGGCAAGGCGCAGTTCTCCGAGGAAGCGACGCCGATCTGGAGGGCGCGTGGCTGGGTCGAGTGTGAACCCCCGGCCGAGGCCAACATCTGGCGCGACGAACCGCCCGCGGGGGAGCCGTCGCCCGATGTGGCCCCTCCCTTGACGGTCGTCCACCTCCCCGCTGGCGATGTTTCGGCGGAGTCCACCCCCAAGCCTGCCCGGCGACCGGCAGGCACTACGCCCGCCGAGGAGGCATAAATGACCATCAATGACATCCCGGTGGACGGCAAGACGCGGGTCGCCTACGTCCCGACGATCGCCTCGATCTCCGCACCCACCACCACAGAACTCAACGCCGGCATCCTGCTGCAGTCGGTCATCACGGCGGACGGCCTGATCGGGTACGAGCCGGACACCGCCGACGTGGACACGAGCGGCCTCGACTCCACATTCGACACCAAGACCATCGGCCGGGATTCGTTCTCCAACACGATGCTCCGCCTCAAGCGCCAGAGCGGTACCGACACCGCGTACAACACCCTGACGCGCGGGACGACGGGCTACATCGTCATCCGCCGCAACGTTACGTCCACCACCGCCTGGGCGTCGACGCAGCGGGTCGGCGTCTACCCGATCATCTGCGGCCAGACGCGGGAGCTGTCGCCCGAGGCGAACTCGGTGAGCCGCTACGAGGTGGCCACGAAGATCACCGACACGCCGGAAATCCGCGCGAACGTCGCATAGCACCACCACGAACCGCACCGGAGGACCTTGCTGGCCCGAGTCCTCCGGTGCGTTCCCGTCTCTGGGCCAGAAACGAAGGGCCAGCAACGTGACGGACAACAACGCACCCGAGCTGTCGTCGGAGCAGATCCGGGCCATCATCGCCAACCGCAGGCGCCCGTGCCGTGAGGTGCCGACGTGCATGCGCCTGGACCTGGCGCAGGAGTACGAGAACCTCGATGAGGAGCTGCGCACCCTGCTCGCCGCGAAAAAGGCCGGCCTGAAGGGTTCCGAGTCACTGGGCGGAAGCGAGGACCCCGCCGCCGATCCGGTGGTGGCCGGGCTGGTGGAACGGATGGACGCGGTCCGCGACGAGATGCTCGGCGCGACCATCAAGTTCCGCGTCGAGCCCGTGGGCGACGCGAAGTGGAACCGGCGCGTGCTGGAGCACCCGCCACGGCGGCAGGAGGACGGCACCGCGGTCGTGTCCGACGCCCGCCTCGGCATCGACGTTGACGCGTTCTTCCGTGCGTTGATCCCCGAGTCGGTGGTGTGGCCGAAGCTCGACGCCCGCGAGTGGGCCGACCTCCTGTCCGGTGAGAACGCCCTGACGAACGGCCAGGTCTCCGCGTTCGCGACGGCGATCTGGGCGCTCAACCAGGAGGACACGAACGTCCCTTTCTCGCGCACCGCCTCCACGATCGGCCGGAGGTCGCAGCCCGAGCCGCAGCAGCCCGGGCCTGGGGAGTAAGCCTCCGCCGCTTCGAGGGCTGGGAGCCGGCGCGGACCACGGTCTACGAGTACGAGGATGGCGTGCTGGTCCGGGCCGTGACCACCGTCGAGCCCGAGTGGGACGACCAGCAGCGGGAGACGGCGCTGGCGTTGATGCAACGCGACCAGCTCACCTGTACCGGCTGCGGTGGCTGGCTTCCCGACACGAGCACGACGTCGTGGGAGGACTACGAGGTCGGGTCACCGCATCGGTGCGGGAAGTGTACGGCCATCCAGAAGAAGGCTGAGGGCCACAAGCCCAAGGAGCAGATGGAGGCGCTCCGGTGGGGCGCCGAGCCCAAGCCGCGCGCCATAAGCCGACTCAAGGGGTGATCTCATCCGTTGAGCGACTTCACCGTATCCGCCACCCTCCGGCTGAAGATCGCAGCGTGGTCGTCCGACCTCACAGCGGCCGAGCGTCGGTACAGCCGCTTTATCGACAGGATCGAGGGCGATACTCGTCAGGCCGCCGAGCGGATCTCTCGGGTCGGATCGACTGCGGGACGGTCGTTCGCCGCGCAGGGCGGCCAGGCCGGGGACCAGTTCGTTCGGGACGCCATCGGACGCCTGGCGTCTGCGCAGGGGCGAGCAGGGCGCGAAGGTGAGGCCGTCGGCCGTTCGGCCGGGTCCGGCTTCCGTCGCGGGCTGAGTTCGGCGGGGGCCAGCTCGGGGATCCTGTCCTCCTTCGCCGGCCTGGCCGCGGGGAGCCATGGACTGTTCCTAATCGCCGGTGGTGCTGGTGCGGCCGTCGCGGGCCTGCAGCTGATCCCGCCGGTAGTCGCCGCGATCGGTGGTGCCCTCGGCGCGATCCCGTCCGTGGCGTCTGCGGCGATGGCGTCTATCGCCGCGATCGGCCTCGGAACGCACGGGATCGGGTCCGCAATCGGCGAGATCTGGGATCCGCCGGCGGGTGGGGGCGGTGGGGGATCGTCCGGCATTGACCAGACGGCCGCCGCCACCCGCCGGCTCAGCGCGGCCCAGCGCGACGCCAAGGTGGCCACACAGGATGTGACCAGGGCGCGGCAGGAGGAGGCCCGGTCGATCCGGGACGTGTCGATGTCCCTGGACTCGGCGCGGATCTCGGAGCGGGAGGCGTTGCAGGACCGGGCCGACGCACTGCTCGCCCTGCAGGACGCCGAGCGCCGCAACGACCCGAAGTCGATCGAGCGATACCAACTTGCGTACGACCGGACGAACCAATCGGTCCTCGAAGCTCAGGTCCGGGTCAAGGACCTGAGCGAGGACAAGGTCAAGGCTGACCAGCTCGGCGTGGAAGGCAGCGATCGGGTCCAGGCTGCGTTGCGCCGACAGGAAGACGCCGCCGGCGCCGTCATCGACGCCCAGGAAGCCCTCGCCGCTGCCACCACTGCGGGCGGTGGGGCCGCAGCCGCTGCGGCAACCGCCTACGACAAGCTCAGTCCAAACGCGAAGAAGTTCGTGGACGAGGTCCGCAAGCTCAAGCCGGAACTGGACGGGCTGCAGCAGTTCACCCAGGACCGCGTGTTCGCGCACCTCGGCGACGACGTCGGCCCGTTCGCGCAGGTGATGATCCCGCAGGCACGCCGGGCGCTCGGCCTGTACGCGGACGACTGGAACCACCTGATCCGGATCACCGGCCGATCGGCGATGCAGCCGACGTTCCTCAACGGCGTCAACAAGGCGCTCGATGCTGGGGACCGGTTCTTCGACAAATTCAACTCCAGGATCCCGGCTTTTATGGGGACGCTGGGCCGGCTGTCCGGCTCTGGGTCGATCTTCTTCGACCGGTTCGGCGACTCGATCATGGAGTGGGCTGACCGGTTCAACGCGGCCGTGGCCAGGGCCGAGCAGACCGGCAACCTCGACGAGTTCTTCGCTGACGCGGCCGAGCAGGCCGATGCCCTGGTCGACATCGGCGGCGAGCTGATCCGGATGATCGTCGACGTTGGAGCTGCCGGGCAGGACGCCACGATCCTGCGCGACATCGCCGACTGGCTGCGTCGATTCAACGAGGAGGCGCACAACAGCCAGGACATCGCCGGGATCATCGCCACCGGAAACGCCGCACTCAAGGGTATGGCGTCCCTACTGATGATCCTCGGATCGGCGCTCGCGGAGAGCCTGGCCGACCCGGACACCCGGCAGGCCGTGGAGACCTTCTTCAAGATCCTCGGAGCCAGCGCGACGGTCCTCGCCACGCTCGTTGACCTGTTCAACGCGCTGCCAGGTCCGGTCCAGTCGACGATCCTGGTCCTGCTCGCTCTGAACGTCGTCTGGGGCCGGCTGTCCGTTATGGGCGGCCAACTGGGCGCCAGCTTCGGGCGGGTCACGGACCGGCTCGACACGATGGGGCCGGCGGGGCAGCGGGCATCGCGCGGGCTCAGCGGGCTGGCCACGGTCGGCGGCCGTGCCCTTGGGGTGTTCGCGGGCCTTCAGGTCGCGGGCGCACTGCTGAGCGGCGTCCTTTCGAAAGACCTTCACCCATCCCTCGCGACGGCGACCAAGGACCTGGCCCAATGGCAGCAGGGCATGAAGCTCTCGGGGGAGGCCGCGCGCCTGTTCGGCGAGGACACCGGGAAGCTAAAGGACGCCTTCAACCAGGTCGACGGTGCCGCCCCGCAGTGGCTGTTCGGCATGTCCGGGCCGCTCGTTGACAAACTAGCGCCTGACCTGCGGAAGGACGTCAACCGGTGGGGTAACAACATCGGTGAATTCTTCAACCTCGGTCACCTGGATGAGTCGAAGCAGATCATCGAGTCGTACGACGCTGTCTTGGCGGACATGGCCCGTAGTGGGAACGGCGACAAGGCCGCCGCGATGATCCAGGAGTTCAGTAGCCGGACAGGTCGTTCCGTTGGGGAGATCACGGCGCTCCTGCCCGGCTACCGGGACGCCCTGGCTGCGGTGACGGAGCAGACAGCCGCCTACTACAGCAAGGCCGACGAGGCCGCGCGGATCAACGACCTCCTGACGCAATCGTTCGAGGACCTGCACGGCGGCGCAATGGGCTGGGCTGAGGCGGAGATCAACGTAGAGGATGCGCTGGACAACCTCATTGCGGCCTTGGACGCCTCGAACGGATCGCTGGACGCTACGGAGCCGGCGGGCCGGCGGGCCATGCAGGCGCTGCTCTCCTATGCCAACGCGACCGTCGCCGCGATGTCGGCGAAGCTCAAGGAGACCGGCTCCACGAAGGACGCCATCACCACGTACCAGCATTACTACCAGGAGCTGGTCAACGCGGCGATGCAGGCCGGCAAGACCAAGAAACAGGCGCAGGACCTGGCCGCGGAGTGGCTGAAGCTCCCTCGCTCCATTGAGATGGTCATCCACTTCCGGGAGACCGGCCTGTGGGGGATCAGCCGCGGCATTTCCGGTCTACTCCAAGGGTTTGCCGCCATCCTCAAAATTGACCCGGCCAAGCTCGCAGCGGCGGCGGGCCGACGCTGGGGTGGTGTCGTGGAGCACGCCGCCACCGGACGCCTCCGCGATGCCGCCGTCTACCGGCCCGGGCCTTCGCCGCTGTACGCCTTCGCCGAGCGGGAAACCGAGGGAGAGGCGTTCGTGCCGAAGCGCGGGAACCCCGGTCGGTCGCTTGGGATCCTGGAGCACGCCGCCAACTGGTACGACCACGTGGTGGTTCCGAAGCAGCTCGCCATGCAGGAGACCTACGGCCGCGCGATGTCGGCAAGCGTCGACTACGGCAGGCCACTGCCAGCGTCTGCGTACGGCGCTCCGGCCGCCTCGGCTGGCCCATCTCCGGAGGCGTACGCGCAAGCCATGGCGGCGCAGCTCGCACCGATGCTGGCGGGGGCTGCATCGGTCACGGTGCTACCGATCGCGGACTCCCACCAACTGGCGCTGCTCGTACGCAAGGGCGAGCAGGACGACGCCCGGCGCGGCTAGCCGGATCCAGTTGCCGCAACCACGAGAAGGGGGTGACCCTCCTTGGCTTCCCGTCCGCTCTACCTCGGTCCCCTCGGTACCGCGCTGACGGCGATCCGTGCCCCGCAGCCCGGCATGGACCGGTCGCCGTCGGCTGGCGAGGGCGTCCACGAGCTGCTGGCTGGCGGGTACGCTACGGACCGGTCGCCGCACCTGTGCCGTCAGTGGCAGATGTCGTGGGGCTGGGACGACGACACTTGGTGGATCCTCAGCGGGTTCGCCTCAGGGCAGTTGGGGATCGGCCCGTACGCCATGTACGAGCCGGCCATGGTCAACCTGCTGACGCCGAATCAGGCGTCGGGCACGGAGGCGTTCAAAACCACCCTGGGGTTCAGCTGCGACGCGACCGAGGCGTTGGCGTCCACGTCGACGTTCGCCCAGCAGGCCCGCCGGTCGTTGAAGTGGAGCCTCCCGGCCTCCGTAACCTCGGGGATCCTGACCCTCGCCGCGCCGCAGTCCCTCATCGGCTGGCCCGTCGCCCCATCCTCGTACGCGTTCTCGGCCTACTGCCGCACCGGTGCCAGTGGTGACACGAGCTTCTCGGTCACGATGGCGCTCCGCTGGCTGGACGCTGCGGGCGCGCAGGTGTCAGAAAGCGTCAATACGGCGTCGACGGTCACGACTGCCTTCGTCCAGCTGTCGCTCTCCGCGAGCCCGCCGGCCACCGCGGTCTACGTTGTCCCCCGGATCAAGGTAACCGCCGCCTCGGTGAGCGCTGGCGCGGACCTGCACATCGACCAGGCGCAGCTCCAGCTCGGCGGCACGGTCACGACGTGGCGGTCAGGCGAGGGCCCGGCGCTGGTCGGCCTCGGGCGATTGCGGGAGACGGTGCCCCTCGCGACGGGCCCCGCCCCGGGCCAGCAGGCCCGGATCATCCAGGCCACACTGACCCAGTTGGGGGTGGCCGCGTGATCCCGGTATCGGCGGACGCCGACGCGGCGATCGAGGCGAAAGACCGTCGGATCTATCCGGTCCTGAGCATCGACTGGGACGCTGACGGACACGGCGGCACGGGCACCATAGATGACCTGACCCCGCTGATCTCGCGGCTGTCCCGGGACCAGGCGTGGACCACGGACCTGCCCGAACAGGTGCGGGTGGTGGAGGGCAACGCCGTTGCGCAGATCGCCGCGACCCTGGCGCGGGGGGACATCCTCGGTCCCGCCTCAACGGTCACCTACGTCGGCGCGTCCAGCGGCGCCAACGGCGGCACACTGCTGAGCTTCGCCGCCCTGGACGTGCCGTCCGGTGTCCAGCCCGGCGATGCGGTCCTCATCGCCCTGGCCGTCCGGGACCTGACCGTCGCCGTCGAGTGCCTCACCGACCTGGAGCCACTGCTGTCCGTGGTCGACGCGTCCGCGACGCCGGGGCTGCGCACGATCTACTACCAGCATCGTCACCGCCCCGCGTCGGACCCGTACGATCCGGCGAGCTCCGATGTGGACTCCTACTACCAGTGGTCGCTCTCCGCCGATACCCGCTGGTCGGCTGCCGCCGTGGCGGTGCGCGGCTGCCAGCAGTTCGCCGTCTTCGCCGCGATCGACCACGCCGGCGCAACGTCGACCTCGCACGCGACACCGAGCATCCCGGTGCCTGACAACAGCATGCTGATCACAGTCGGGGCGTACGCCTCCACCTCCGGCACCTGGACCCCGCCCGGGTCGGACACCGAACGCGTCGACGTCGTCGGCACGTACGCGAGCGACAACGCGGCCCTGTCCATCAACACCTCGGCACTGGTGGCGGCCGGCACCTACAGCCGGACCCTCACCACGAGCGCGTCGACGTCCTGCGCCACCATGGCCATCTTCGCCGCCGTGCCGTTTCCGCAGCGGGATGAGCGGATGCACGCCGCCGCCTACCTGTCCGACTCCAACCTGGACAGTCCCCTGCAACCCAAGCGGCGCGTGGGTCGTAGCCTCCGCTACGACGTGGCGATCCTGACCGCCAGCGGGGTGGAGACGATCCGGCGGCTCACCGGCCTGACCCGGGCCAGTTCGGTTGTCGCACGCGGCCGTACCGCCGAGATCAAGGCGTTGGACTACCGGGAGCGGATGCGAGCCGATATCGAGGTGCCCTCGATATCGGCTCTGTTCAATGGCAACGAAGGTACCAACGCGCTCGGGCTCAACGCGACCTGGCTGGCCTCCTACGCCTGCCACAAGGCGGGTGTCGCCGTCTCGCCACAGCCCGTCTTCACCTCCACCAAGAACACCTTGGCGTGGATACCCATGCACGGCTCACTGCACAGCATGGTCGGCGACGCACTGTCCGGCAGCGCCGACCTGGGATGGGAGAACGGCTGGTCCACCGGTGTCGATGGTCGGACCCAGCCGACGTGGATCGACGGACCATACTCGCTGGCGGCCTACGCCGACGGAGATCCGGCCGGCCCCCACACAGGCATCGCGGTACTTCCCGCCACCACCTCCGTCGGCGCGATCACACTCGGCCGGGTCGAGATGTGGATCCGCGGCGACACCATCCACACCTCCGTGACAGACGAAGCCGTCTACGTCCAGATGGACGACGCCGTCACAGCGCTGCTGCGGCTGATCGCCGGGATCTACAACGATCGCAGGGTGACGCTTCGGATCGCCAACTCCGGCGGCGACGTCATCCAGATCTTCGGCCCGACCGTCCCGGACGACGGGGCGTGGCACTTCGTCGGGGTCACCTGGGACCTCATCAGCGGCACCAAAGTTGTCAAACTCCGCTGTGACACCACCACCACGACCAGCAACCCGGTGTTCACGTCTGCGCTGCTGGTCGAGCAGCCAGCCCACACGGTCAGTTCCACCCTGCCCATCGCCGAGGTCCACATCTCCACGGCACAGTCCACTGAGCCGTGGCTCAACGAGGCCGCCTTCACCCCCGAAGCGGTACTCGATCGGAGCCTGCTCGATTTGGCGGCGGCCGCGTACGGGCAGCCCATCGAGGTGTGGCAGCTACTGGCGGACCTTGCCGGCGCCGAGAACGCGGTCAGCGCCTGGGACGAGGACGGCGTTTACCGGTACCGGACCCGTCGGCGCCTCGTCGACACCGCCGGCCAGACGGTACAGGTGACACTCGCCGACGACACACACATCACCGACCTTGCCCTCGACACCTCAGTCGACCGGGTCCGCAACGTCGTCCAGGTCCCATGGACGACGCCGGAGGCAAAGTTCGAGTTGAGCTACATCTGGCAATCCAGCTCACCGGTGAAGCTGCCCAGGCCGGTCGGCGACGGATTCATCCTGGTGTCACAGGCGGTGGAGGTGCCGATCGGCTGGTCGTCGGTGCCGCTGGCAGTGGACACCAGCCCGGTCATTCAGACCGCTACGCCGCCGGCCACGACGGACTCGTACTTCATCGTCAACACCCGGGCCGATGGGCTGGGGACTAACCTCACCGCGAACCTGTCCGCCACCATCACGAACTGGACCAGCGTCGGTGCCAGCATCGTCTTCGACAACCTCAACGGGTTCGACGCGTACGTGATCGAGGCCGGGATCGTTGGGTACGCCTTCGGTGGCCTGCCCGAGGCCACCTCAACCGCCGAGGATGCCGACTCGATCCGCCGGTACCGCCGCCAGCCCCTGCAGGTGTCGCAGTCGCCGTGGATGCAGACCGCTGACGTCGCGACCCGCCTGGGCCAGCTGATCCTCGCCGACACCCGGGAGCCAGCCGCGGTCATCACCAACCTGCGGATCGTTGGCGACCCGCGGCTGCAGCTCGGCGACCGCGTCCGGATCGTCGACCGGTACGGCGCGCACCTCGACGGCGAGTACTGGCTGACTTCGATAGACGAATCCTGGGGCGGCGGGAAGTACGTGATGACCGTATCCGCCCGCCAGGCGTCCACTGTGGCCGTATGGGACGAAACCCGCTGGGACCAATCGGTTTGGGGGCCATAACATGTCACTTCCCGCCGCCATCAACGCGGTTTCCCCGGCGCAGATCGTCAGCTCCGCCGACTGGGGCAATCCGGTCAAGGACCTGGTCAACGCGCTGCGCACCCAAGCCGAGGCGGCACCGCTGGGTGTCATCCGCCGATACCGGCGCACATCCTCCGGCGGCTCCAACACCGGCACGGAGACCGGCGTACAGCGTATCGACGGGATACCCATCGTCGCCGGACGTCTCTACCGGATCGGCACCAACGGCCTCCAGATGGACTCGACGGTCAACGCGGACGTCGCCAGGGCCCGCATCCGATACACGACCGACGGCAGCAACGCCAGCACGTCAAGTACCCGCCTCGGGTCAGGGATTCAGCTGTCCTCGCCGGACGCGGCCCGGCCAGCGATCGCGGCCATCAACGAGTTGTACGCCCCGGGGACCAGTCACGGACTGAGCATCCTGCTGACCTGCCAGCGGACGGCCGGGTCCGGCACCGTTGTGATCTTCGGCGATTCCACCGAGTACCTGGAGCTTTTCGTGGAGGACGTGGGCGTCGACCCGGGTTCCTCGGGCACCAGCATCTAGCGGGCGGCCCAGCATGGCCGCCATCGTCGCCGCGTTCCTCTAGGAGGTGCCGAATGCCCACCTACGCCGATCTGGAGACCGAGGCGGTCTACCTACGCGAGTACGAGCCGGATGCGCTGGCCTGGTTTAACGGAGCCTGCCGACAGCACTACGGCCACAGCCGCGCTCAGACCGGATCCCGCGGCGACAACCGGCATCTTTACGGCCGGCACCGGTCTCGGTCGTGGTGCACCAACTCCCGCTACTGCACGGACCGCGGCTACGGCACCCGGGACGCCCGGGACACTGCGGGACCCGCGAACGCGCTCCGGGCATCCGACGTGGGGATCCAGGGCCAGCAGTTGCGGGACGCGTCAAGGCGCCTCGACACGGCGGTCCGCGGCGGGAAACTGCCGGAACTGGCGGAGTGGTTCGGGACAAAGGACGGCGTGACCGTCGTCGG
>ERZ1292642.1406-Hain-H14-01um-R1-1406-length-11434-cov-4_pt1 | contig 11434 bp, 15 predicted proteins | sample MGYA00564403_ERZ1292642 | MGnify/ENA primary metagenome ERZ1292642 (study PRJEB36523, sample SAMEA6512643) | groundwater metagenome | collected 2019-01-09 | study: AquaDiva: Metagenomics assemblies of 32 groundwater samples | reverse complement strand
TTGGCCGGCAACTGACCGGCCAATACATCTCGATGACCGATTCGACACCGGCCGCCCCGCGGTTCCCCATTGGGATTGCCGGCCGGGAGGACCTTTGATTTTGTTCCCGTGGCGAAATTGGCAGACGCAGCCGTAATAGCAGGTCGGTCTGGTGAATAGGAAACTTGGGATTAGCTGCAAGTACGCCAACGAATAGCCAGACATTGTGGGTTCGAGTCCCACCGGGAACATTCTTGTGTCACTCATCTCTGTTGAAGTTTTGCTGGTCATCATCAGCCCCAACCTGGAACGGCCCGGTGAATCCCTTTTCCTATTGGAGGAGGCCGAGGGGAAGATGCGGTTGCCGGTCGCCCCATTGGGTGAGCAGGAAAGTGTGCAGGTCGCCGGCGACCTGTTGTTCGCATGGACCGGCCACAAAACCTATCTGCAGTCGGGCTGGCTGGAACTGGAACCTTGCCGCTTGCGGGACTCCTCCTCCAGAATCATTGACGGAATCCGTGTCCTGGGTATCCCCTATGCGTGTACGGTCTCCAGGGAACTGACTCCTGGGAATCCGCGGGGGCAATGGTTTTCTGTGCCGGACCTCGTGGCACGCCCCGGTCTGGACGCGGACACCCGCGAAATTCTGTTGGATGCCTGCACCACGGTTTAAGGAGAGTGTGATGAATTGGCGTTTCTGGCGTCGCCCGGCCCCGATGAGTGTCCTGACGATCACCTTTGATTCGGCCTCCGCGGATATCAAAATCATTCCGGCGGTGGCCCGGACCGAACAAGAACGCGACCATGTCGCCCGCAACATTGCTCAGGTGGCCGTGCTGCTGTCCTCTGGGCAGATGACGCCTTACATCAACCAGGCGATCGCGGAGTCGGGAATGACCCGGAACCGCGTGGCCCAGACGCTGCATGCCGCCCATCAGGGCCTCGCGTGGCGCAACCCGCGGAACGATGATTCCGACCAGGACCGCGACGCGGTCGACCCGGTCGGTGTGTTTGCCGTTCAACCCCCACAAAACAACAAGGAGTGACCTTGGAATTCAAATCGACGATTGACGTTCAACTGATTGACAAAATGGGCGGTGACCATTCAGTGGTTGCCGCGGCAAAGGTTTCAACGGAGGGCAACGCGGCTCTCGAATATGCGTTGGAAAAGTATGCTGGCGACAACGCCGGCCTAATCGGCTACCTCGTGAAACATCGTCATGGTACGCCGTTTGAACACAGTGCGATGACATTCTTTGTCCACGCTCCCATCTTTGTGTGGAGAGAGTGGCATCGACACAGGGTCGGATTTAGTTACAACGAGGAATCTGCCCGCTACAAGACGCTTGAGCCCACCTTTTACGTTCCGGATCGCGAACGACCGATGATGAAGGTGGACGGTTGGAAGCCGGGGCGTCCGAAATTTTTACGGTGTGACGACAACGCGAAGTTCGGCCGGCTGATCGCCAACCTGGCCGACGACTACACCCGCAGTTATTCACACTATCTTGAAAACCTGGAGATGGGGTTCGACCCCGGCCTGGCCCGCGACGGTTTGAATGTTGGCATCTACTCCGGTTGCTGGGTGACCTGCAATCCCCGTTCCCTGATGGCGTTCCTGTCGTTGAGAACCCATGAGCCGGAAGCCAAACAGGTTTCCTATCCGCTGTGGGAAATCGAGTTGGCGGCGAGGTCATGCGAGAAAATCTTCGCCTCGCTCTGGCCGATCACCCACAAAGCCTTTTGTGATAATGGACGAGTCGGCCCATAAACAGTCATTTTAGGAGACTGAATTCATGAATAGCATTCTCTGGAAAAAGTGGCGGGACCCGCTGGACACCGCGTTCCGGCGACAGATGGACTACCTCCACGGGGACGACGACGACTTTCGTCGCAGTCGGGCGGAGTTCCTGGGGGAAAAATTTGAGGAGGGCGAAGACGAGGAGTACGATGATGATGAAGACGACTTTGGTTATCGACCTCCTCCGCGGCGTCGGGACATCGGACCGTCCATTGTCGGACCGATGGGTATCATCCCTCTGCATGAGCACTCGCTTCCCTGCCGGCTCTACGATTTTTGGATGGGTCACACGAACTTTCGTCTGAGCCGGCGACACGTCAGCCAAATCAAGTCCGTCAACGGCGTCGAGTCACTCGATGTGTTCACCCGTCATCGGTTTCGGATGGCCGTGGGACTCAGTTTTGATAACGAGCAGGTGCGACAGTCCGTGTCCTCGTTGTTTTTGCCACCTGTTCCAGTCACGACCAGGGCACCGCTGGACCTGATGAAACAGGGATTGTCCAGTCAATACAAGTTTTGGGTGATTCAGCGGGCCAACGGACGAACGGTCATGTTCGGCTCCGACAGTCAGTCGGAGGTGATGGACCAAACCAAGCACCTGGAAGGGGAGCTGATCGCATCATGGAAGTGAACACCGACGACGCCGGCGTGACCAAGATTGTGACCGAAGAGGAGTTCCTTCTGCACTGGAGAGGCGGGGACTCGCCGGAGTCCAAGGCCGCGGCGAAGGACAATCGGAATGTGTTGGCCAGCGTCGTCAACAAATTTCGGCAACTCAGTCGCGACGAGCGAAAATCCTGCGCGATGACCGCCATGTGGAAATGCCTGGGAAAACACGAGTGGGGCCGCCAGAAGTTGACAACCTCGCTCTATCGGTTCGCCACCTGGGAGTGCCTGAACGAACTTCGGCAGCGAAAACAGCAATCGGAATCCCGGATGAGTTTGGCCGACCTGCCGCTGATTTCCCGGCACGTCTCGATGGAAACCGAGGAGGGGCCGCCCGAGGATCGCTGCGACAAGCCAGGACAGTTGCAGACGATTCGTGAAAACATGGGGCGACTGCCGGAAAAATGGCAGAAGACCATCGTTCGCCAGTATTATTTCGAAGGTCTGACATACGAGGAGATCGGCTTCCGCAATGGCGGCTACTCCAAGGAAAAGGCCCGCCTCCGGTTGGGGGAGGCCATGCTGCAGTTGTCCCACGTTTGCGATATGGACAAAGATGAGATTTCGGGGCTGTTTGACCAGGGTATCGTTCTCAACCAAAAATGGAGACCTGAGCACACCCTGGTGTGATTTGGCTTACCAGAGACGGCAAATTGAATTGTGGTGTAATAGTTGTGTGCCTGTTGTTTTCTTTTGGAGCGACATTGATGAGTTCTACGAGTTTGAATCCCGACAGTTTGGGTAACACCACCGCGGTTGCGGTGGCGGCTCTCGACCCCGCGGCTGTGACGAAGTCCATCGATTTGATTTTGAACGTGGCCGCGACGATGGCCCGGTTCACCGGTACCGATTCGGACGACAAGGTGGTGGAGGTTCTCAAGAAGCTCTCCCACGAAACCTGGGTCGTCGAACTGCTGACCACGCTGATTGTGATGCTCAGCCAGGGCAAGCAGCAGGAGGCCATGCAGATGTCCCAGATGCTCGTCGCCGGCATGTCCGCTCCCGCCTGAAATCCCGCCCGGTACTCCCGCCTTTTTTATCCCACCTGTCTGTGACACGACCCCGTTGGATTCCCAGCGGGGTCGCTGTTTGCAAGGACCATCATGAAACAGTTTGTCGCCGTCTGTCTGTTGCTGTTGACGGGCTGGCCGCTCCAGGCCCAGGAGTCCCTGACTCCCGCCCCGAAGACGGCGGTCATTCTTGGGGCCGAAAAACCCATCCCTGTGGGCGGGATCGTCGACCTCCACATCTCGGACGCCGGCAAGCCGGCCGATGCCGTGTCGTTCTCCACGGATTGGGTGGTGTTTGAACTCCCCTCGGGGGCCGAACGCCGGTTCAAGTTTGTCCGGGAAATCGACCCGGCCGGTTCGCCCATTCTGGAGGGGGTGGTCTTTGGAACGGGACGAAATTCGAGCGAGTTGATTGTGACCTGTTCGGTGACCTATCTGTTGGTTACCAAGGAAATGGACAAGATCGTCAACGTCGGGACCAGGACCGAACTGTTGCGGACGCGGGTCACGATTGGCGACGGAGTGCTACCCACGCCTCCTGGTCCAACGCCAACGCCAACTCCGCCAGTGCCGGTCCCTGTCTTTCCAGATGGTAAGTTTGGCCTGGCCAAGACGATGTACGACCTCTGTATGACGAAGGTCCCGGCGGGCGAGTCGCGGGCGAACGGGGCTCAGGCATTGGTGAAGTCGCTGCGAGGGGTCAGGGCCAGCATTGCCGCCAAGGTGCTGAGTCAACCGGCGGACATTTTGAAGAAGGCTGCGGAGGCGAACGGGTCGGCCATTCGGACGGCTGGCGTGAGCAGAGAGGAGTGGCTGCCCTGTTTTACCGCCCTCCAAGAGGTTCTGTTTGACCTCTACGACAAAAACAAACTGGTGACCGCCGCGGATTTCGAGGCCGCCCTGGGCGAACTGGCGGACGGCGTTGAGAAGGTGTCGAAGTAACAGTCATTATCATCAATTCAGCGGTGTAGTTGACGACAACCGAATAGGAGGTTGTCAGATGAGAGGTGTTCCAACTAGCCCGATATTGACTCGTGATTTTTTGATTCATGAGTATGTCGAACTTCGTAAGTCAAGCATTGTGATCGGGAAAGAGGCCGGATTTAATACCACCACGGTTCTTGGGGCTTTGAAACGACACGGAATTGTCGTGAGGAAACGTGGATGGGGAAGCAATGAGTGCCTGACTGGTAAAAAATTCGGAAAGTTGCTTGTTGTTGGCGAGCCTATCACTACCATGATAGAAAGTGCGACACGACGACGTTACGAGACAAAATGGGGTTGTAAGTGTGATTGCGGAAAAAGCGTTAGTGTTGCTTGCAAGCAGCTAACATCTGGACGCACAATTAGCTGCGGATGCGCAAGAGTAGACGCCGGATTACGAGCAAGGAAGTTGTCCGGCTTAATACCTTCGTCATTGTGGTACTCAATCAAATATGGGGCAATGGAGAGGAACATGAAGTTTGATATCACTGTCTCTTATATTGAAAGTTTATTCGTGGCCCAAGAAGGGTTGTGTGCTCTTTCCGGTAGGCATATAACACTACCTCCTCCGGCTGCGGCGACTGGCGATCTACAGATGTATTCAGCATCTTTGGATAGAATAGACTCACGAGTTGGGTACTTAGAAGGAAATCTTCAATGGGTTCACAAGGATATAAATCGAATTAAACACAGTCTCGACCAAGACTATTTTATAGATTTGTGTAAGTCGGTAGTTGAACACCAAAGGCAAAAACAATGTCAAACATCGGAAAAGATTACGCAGCAGGCAATCTGATTGGGTGGGCGGAGACAACCAATCCCGGCCTGGCTCGTCAACAATTTAATCTGTTGTCCGACAGCTTTTCCGAGTTTCGGATTGCTGGGCAGACTCGTGAGACAGCCGGTAGGAAAACTTTTTTGTTTGATGTGGTTAAGGCTGTTTTGGGTCGGCACATACCGGTCTACACCCAGCAGGAGTCTGATTGCGTCAGTTTTGGAATGAAGAACGCCATCGAATATCTGACGTGTTCGCAGATCGCCGGCATCGCCGCGTCTCAAACAGAGATGTCATTTGGTGATTACATTCAGGCAGCCAGATTAAAATGGAGGCCATCGTTCGCCCCATATTACTATGGGACAGGCCGGGTTTATGTGGGCAAGAACTCGCTTCGTGGAGGCGGTTCGCTTGGGTCATGGATGATTGAGGCTGTCAAGCAGTTTGGAACCCTATTTGCCGACCAACCAGGAGTCCCTGAATACTCCGGACAAATCGCTCGTGAGTATGGGTCAAGCAAATCAGTGCTGGATAAGTGGCTATCCATTGCAGACGACTATCCGGTCAAAACATCAACTCGAATCAGTACGTGGGAGGATTATTGCTCATGTATCCATAACGGATTTCCGGTGACTCTCGCTTCCAATATCGGCTACTCGATGGAGGCCGGACGCGACGGTTTTCATGTGCAGAACGCCAACTGGTCGCACCAGATGTGCGGGGTGGCCGCCGACGAATCCCACAGTGAGTCGTATGGGCTGATCCTCAATCAGTGGGGCGACGTGCATGGCGAACTCAAGGATTTCCAAACGGGGGAAACACTACCACCCGGTCTGATCCGCGCTCGCAGAGCCGACATCGAGAAGCACCTCAAGTATGGCGAGTGCTACGCCCCGTCCGGGTTCGAGGGGTATCCCGAACAGCGTCTCGACAAGGCCCTGTTTCTCCTGCTCAACTAAGGGATGACGACGTGAAACTCAGGCTATTGGCGATGGCGATTGTGGGTTTGCTCTGTGCGGTGGCTGACCTGGTCTCCGGGGAGACACGTCACGGCAGTCTGGCCCGGGAGCAATTCCTCCTGAGCAGAGAACCTGTTGAGGCGACCGCGACCGACCGTTTGCTGGCCGCCAAACAGGCCAGAAAATCAGAGGTGACTCCTGCAGTCATCGCTGCTGCCAAGCCGGCCGCGATTGCCCCCCAGAAGTTTCTGCTCTACTTCGGAGCGGGCTGGTGCGGCCCGTGCCAGTCGGAGCTTCCTCATTTTGGCAGTTTGAAAAAGCTCAATTGGGACGTCGACCACTGGTCGGAGGATAAGCAGACCAGCACGCACATCCTCAAGGTCGACGCGGACAAACACCCGGACCTGGTCAAAAAATACAAGGTCGAGGCGTTTCCGACGTTCATCAAACTGGAGGGGGCGTCACCGGTCGAGGTGGATCGCCGGGTGGGCTACCAGACCCAGCAGCAGATCCAGGATTTGTGGTCGCTCTCAAAACCAAAAACGCCAGTCGTCGCGACGCAACAGCCCGCGTTACCGCAGCCTACCTTTCCTGCTCAATCAATTCGTCGTCGCCTCAAACTCTTTCGCTAATCACTAACAGGATTCAAGCCATGACTCTTGCCGAACTCAAAGCTGTGGAAATTTCCGCTCGCCTGAAGACGAGCAAATTGGAAGGCGTGGCCGGTGAAGCCATCACCTTTGACCCACTGACCATTTCGATTCTCATCAGCATTATCTACAACGCCATCCGGTTGTATCAGGCTTGCGGGTTCAACCCGGCGTCAGCCGCGACCAGTCTGAACAAACAAAGCTGGCTCATTCAACTGCAGATGCGGCGATTGGTCACCAAGGAATGCCGCGGTCAACCCCATGAGAGCCGCCGTCAGTTGCGTGCCGAACTCGAACGGGAGTTGACGGCAAGCTGCCGCACCCTCACGTCTCTGGAGGCGTCGGCCCTCTACACGGAAGCCTCGGCTGCCCTGGCGACCTGAAGTATAAAATACACATGTGAACTGGCCGCTCAGCAAGCCTGATGGCCATAGCGGGACAATCCGTCTTTTCCAATTGCTCAATGACGGTGAGAGCCGGTCCCGCAGACCAGAGGGGTTTTGTCCATGTTCAGTTCCGGTTTTGTGGTTTGCGTGTTGAAAAACAGCCGTCCGTGCGAGGAAAGCAAACAGGGGGTGGTCCGGCTGCCGTTTGGCGAAGAATATGCCATCCGCCTGCGCAACAAGTCCAAGCGGGATGCGGTCGCCACGATTTTCCTGGATGGGGAAAACGTCAGCGGCAACGGATACATCGTCCGGGCGGGCGAATGGAATGATATCGAGCGTCATTTCGATTCGTCCACCAAGTTTCGGTTCGTCTCCGCGGAGAGCGAGGCGGCCATCGACGCCGGCAAGAACAGCGCCGTTGATGATCGCAACGGAGTGATTGAGGTGCGATGGAGGACGGAAGAGGAGCCTCAACCTGTCGTTCGTCACCATTACGTCAGTCCGCTTTGGATTGATGGCTACTATCCTCCCAATCCGCGTCGCACTCCTCCGATATGGAGTGACCGTTTTGGAGTGACCTGCGACTCATCAGGCCTGGTTTCCAGGTCGATGTCCGCAAAAAGTCTAAACGCCTCATCGCCGCATTGCGAAGTGAGGGCCTGGGACGTCAACACTCAGCTTTCCGAGGGTTGCACTGTCGCCGGCTCGTCGTCCTCGCAACGGTTTGTCACGGGTCGTATTGGACCGCTGGTTCCGGAAGGCGACGCGGTTGTCATCCGGATTGTTCTCAAGGGTTTTAATGCTCCTGGTCCGTACAAGTTTGCTCGTGGTGACGGACAGGTCAAACAAGGCATCGAGTGTGAAGTCGGAAAGACGTACGAAACGACGTTTGGCAAAGGTGGAAAAATCACCGCTCACAAAGAACTGATGCCGATGACAGGCTTTTGTGGCGAGTGCGGACACAATCGCAGTCTCGATTCCAAGCCAACCAAGTTTTGCGTGGTTTGCGGTCACAAGTTCTAGGCCGGATGTGTGACGAAGCCGGTATGGTCTTCAGGCTGTACCGGCTTTTTTGTATCAGGAGGCAGATCGTGCGAGACCGACCGTCGTGGGATGATTATTTGTTGGGGCTGGCCAAGTGGGCGGCCTTGAGAAGCCATGATTCACAGACAAAACATGGCTGTATTTTGGTGGATTCCAATCATTGTCTGTTGGGAATGGGTTACAACGGATTTCCAAGAGGAATGAAGGATGACAAAACTCTCCCGACGACACGACCCGATAAGTACGACTGGATGATACATGCTGAACAGAACGCCATCTGTAGTGCCACGTCGTCTTTGAAAGATTCCACCGCCTACGTGACGGGCCTGCCCTGCCGACAATGTCTGATGATGCTGTGGCAACACGGCGTGACGCGAGTGGTGCATATCGATGGGGCGGGGTGGCAGAAGGATGAGCAGGAGAGGCATATCAAGGAGGAGTTTCTCCGTCAGAGCGGGATGGTGGTCCAGGCTATCACGCCAAACTTCGATTGGATTGTCGACTTCGTTCTTGATGACAAGGATCTGGGTCCGCTGTTCCGCGAGAGATGTCAACACGAGGATGCGGTAACTTTTGTTGCTGATTGGAAATTACATCCGGATGCAGGGTACGCGATTGGAGAAAGGGAATACTACAGACAGAAACTGCCCGATGTTCAAGACCAATACGTCGAGCAGACCATTGAGCCCTCCCCTTATTATCCTGCCCCCGTGGAGACCACAACCTATCCGTCGTTTGCCAGTGATTACCTGGAGGACGGTTTGCGGCAGATGGAGGCCATCCAGGAGACGGGAACAGGCTACCCATCGGATCACAATGACCAATTCTTGGAGCAGGAAGCCAGTCGGTTCTTCGGCCGCAAACTCAAATTGTTCCACAAAATCGACGAGAGACCACAAGGGTAACAAAACATGAAATCACTACTCATCGAGTTCGATTGTTGGTTCTCGCAGTGGTTCTCGCAGTGGCTCGATGATTTGATTCGCTGGTTGGAAGATCCGCGTCGCTGGTGGTTTCGCTGGCGATACTGGAAACAATACGAGTGTGAAGTCTGTCATAAAAAATTCCGTGGTCGTCCCAAGGACGGTTTTTATCCGTTCACTTGCTCGGACGAGTGCTACTCCAATTGGCTTCCTTTTTGAAGAGAACATCATGGGCTGCATCCGCTCAATAGAATACATGACCGACAATCTCGACCGGCTTCTGTTGCTCGGGAAGTCTGACCGTTGTCACGTTCTCACGTCTCTCCCGGGTGCCCCTCTTCATCACGGACATATTCGGTTGTTGCAGGCATCCTCCCGACTGAAAAACGAGTACGGATTCCTGACAGTCGTCGTCAACGGAGACGGGTTTTTGCTGCGCAAGAAGGGGTATGTTTTCATGCCTCTGGCCGAGCGGATGGAAATCATCGCCGCCATCGCCGGTGTCGATTTTGTGGTCCCCTGGGATGACGGGACACAGTTTGTGGACGGAGCCCTCCGGCTGTTGAAGCCGAACCTGTTCACCAAGGGGGGAGACCGGTCCTCTCCCGAACAGATGGCCGCCTGCGAACTCCAAGCCTGTGACGACATCGGCTGCCGCGTGGTGTATGGCGTGGGCGGCGCCGAAAAAATTCAGTCCTCCTCCCTGCTCATTGAACGCCTTAGAAACCAAACACTCCATGCAACAGCAGTTCCAAGTCAAAAAACGTGACGGCTCCCTCGAATCCTATGACCGCAGTAAAATCCGCCGATGTGTTGAACGGGCCAGTCAGGCCCTGGAGGGCGTCTCCGTCTCGGAAATCACCTCTGAAGCTGCGGCTCAGCTCTTCGACGGCATCTCGACCGACGACATCGACCGTTCCACGATCCTGGCGGCTCGTGCCCGCATCGTGTTCGAGCCGAATTACTCGTTTGTCGCGGCCCGGCTCCTGCTGAATTCCCTCTACAAGGAGGCGTTCGGGGAACATGTGGACGGCCGCTCGCTCGACCGGCAGTATCGCGAAGCCTTCGTTCGCAACCTGGGCCTGTTGGCGGAGTGCGGCCGGCTAGACCCTGCGGTCATCGCCAAATACAACGTGGCCCGGCTGGTCGAAGCCCTGGTTCCCGACCGGGACCTGGACTTCAAATACCTCGGTTTGCAAACGCTCTACGACCGTTATCTCCTCCATCGGAACAAACAACGACTGGAGACCCCCCAGGCGTTCTGGATGCGGGTGGCCATGGGTCTCTGTTACCAGGAGCAGAATCCGACCGAGCGGGCCATTGAGGCGTATGAGCTGTTCTCGACGTTTCAGTATTGTCCGAGTACGCCGACGCTGTTCAACAGCGGGACGTTGCACTCGCAGCTCAGTTCATGTTTTTTGAGCACAATCCACGACTCGATTGATGGGATTTTTGGGACGCTGCACAGCCAGGCTCGGCTTTCGAAGTATGCCGGCGGACTGGCGTTTGACTTCACGCCCATCCGAGGTACGGGCTCTCACATTCAGGGGACCAATGGGGAGTCTCAGGGGATCATTTCCTGGATGAAAAACTACAACTCGATGCTTGTTAGCGTCGACCAAGGCGGGCGTCGCCGAGGTGCTGGCTGCGCCTATTTGGAGCCGTGGCACATCGATTTCTTTGAGTTTTTGGATGTTCGCAAGAACACCGGAGACGACCGCCGCCGCTGTCACGACATGAACACGGCCGCCTGGATTCCCGACCTGCTCATGCAGCGGGTGAAGCAGGACGGGGACTGGTACATGTTCTCGCCGAGTGATTGCCGTGAGTTGCACGAGACGATCGGAGAAAAGTTCGAGGAGTTGTATCTGGGGATGATCGCCCAGGCTGAGCAGGGAAGGCTGTCTGTCTTTCAGAAGGTCAAGGCCAAGGATCTCTGGAAGAAACTACTGACCTCGATTTACGAGACCGGTCACCCCTGGGTCACGTTCAAGGACCCCAGTAATCTGCGGTACTCGAACCAACATGTTGGAAAAGTACACAGTTCTAACTTGTGTACCGAAATCCTCCTGCATACCAAACCAACGCTGTATTTTGATACAGGTAGTGTTGCAGAAGTAGGCGAAACTGCAGTTTGCAACTTAGGGTCTGTGAATCTTGCTGCTCACGTCCACAACAAACAAATCAACTGGGACCAACTGGAGACGACAGTTCACCGGGCCGTGAGGTTGCTCGACAGCGTCATTGACATCAGTTT
>ERZ1292642.1405-Hain-H14-01um-R1-1405-length-11443-cov-4_pt1 | contig 11443 bp, 12 predicted proteins | sample MGYA00564403_ERZ1292642 | MGnify/ENA primary metagenome ERZ1292642 (study PRJEB36523, sample SAMEA6512643) | groundwater metagenome | collected 2019-01-09 | study: AquaDiva: Metagenomics assemblies of 32 groundwater samples | reverse complement strand
CGTCAAGGAGATTTGAAAATGACATAGAGCGAGATCGCTATGGCGGCGAGGGACAACGCGAGACTGATCGGTGCTAGGATTCGGACTTTCATGGCGTTTTGATGCTCCTGCGAAACCAGCCGTTACGCTGAACCGAGTTGAGAATTTGTTCTCCGGTTGCCCGGTCGTAAATGTAGCCCCCGGCATGAATCCGCTTCGGCGTCTCCTTCGTCACTGCGACCTGAACCGTCGTATGGAGAATGTAGGCTTTCTGTCTCACGCTGAACTGATAGACGTTGACGGTCACTGACTTCACGGCTTCTCCTTCACGAAGCAGGGATTGCCGTCGTAACAGTGCTGAATCCTGTCCGAAATGTGCGGCTCGCCACAGGTGCATTTCGGCTTCTCCAGTGCGGCGAGCAGGGCGTCGCATTTCTTCAAAGCCTCTTCAGCGTATTCAGAAGGAGTCCCAAGACGACGCTCCGAGGATAGCAACCCCTGAAGGGCCATTGCGGCAATCAGGGTGCGCGTGGACATGCCTTCTGCCACTTGAGCTACATTCTCAGGACCATGAACTACGAACGGAAACGCGGGCTGATCTCCAAGGGTGCTGTTGCTCATGGGCCGGACTGAAACACAGAGCATCTAAACTGTCAACAGTTCTATGGAAACAGAAACGCCCGCTGGATTCAAACCAACGGGCGTCGCGGTGCAATGATCGTTCTACTGCTGTCCGCCGAAGCGGGCGCGCAGTCTTGCGCCGACACTGCGGATGCCGCCGCCAGTATTGACCGGAGTAGGATTCGGCTTTTCCTCGTCGCCTTTGACAGTCGGCTCGCTGCCCTCGTATTCGGCCAGCTTTTTCTTGTACTCAGCCGATTCCTGCTGCATCTTCTTCAGCAGGTATTTCATCACCCCGTAAGCCGCCGCCCGGTTGCGGATTGCGGTGTGCTTTTTGATGATGTCCCGGCGCTGCTCCGGCGTCAGGTCCGGGTTTTCGGGATTCGATGACCAGCCATCGTCCACCAGCTTGTAACCGTTCTTGAGGCGCGAATTTCGCTCAACGTCCCCTTCAACGGGTTTGATGAATTCGGCAATCGCAGGATCGTTGAGGGCTGCCTCGTTCTCAGCGTCCCAGTACTGCCGGACTTCATCCGTAACCTTCTTGGCAACGGCCTGCTGTTCGTCCATCCGCTTGCGCAGATTCTCGGAGCCGTTGCGGTGCGCGTCGTCGAGGGCGTTCTGCCGTTTGTCGAGCAGCGCCTTCAGCTCGTTGCGCGCGTTCATGACGTAGCCGGAGAATTCCGCGCCAACCAGCTCCTTCGCGAGCGCATCCGCCTTCATCAGCGGCAAGTTCACCAACTGAAGCAGGTCATTCGCTGCGAACGCACGGGAGCCGCCGTTCTGATCCTCAATCGTCAGCTCCTTCAGCTCGCCCATTGCCGTTGACCATGCGCGCTCGTAGGGTTTCTGGAATTCCTCCACGAACTTTGGCGACTTCGAGAAGTCGTGGAAGGCCAGTTCGTTCTCCAGCTCCTTCGCGCGGGCTTCCGCCTTGGTTGCGCGCTCTTCGAGGGGCTTCAGGACTTCCGGCTTCGCGCCGCCCTTCTCCAGTTCGGCGATGCGCGCTTCAGACTTCTTGTTGCGCGCCTTGTACTCGTTCACCAGCTTCCAAGGGTCAACCTTTTTGCCCGCTTCGGGATTGGTTTCGCCCGGTTTGGCTTCAGGCACCGGTTTTCCGGCGTCCGGCTTCGTCTCCGGGTCTGGTTTCTCACCATCGGGCGTCTCTTCTGGCTGATCGTCCGGCTTTTCGGTCGGAGAAGTGTCGAGCTTTTGAACGTCAGGCGTTTTGGGCTTCGCTTCTGGCGGCTTCGGCTTGGGTTTCTGTCCCGGAGCAGGGTCCGGCGCTCCAAATCGCTGCCGGAGCCTGTCTGTGACGCCCGCAGAAGCCTTCTGGGAAGGCGCTGGGGACGCTGCTGGGGCTGAGGGGGCTGGTTTTGCGGCTGCGGGCGCTGCGGGGGCAGGCGCGGGGGCCGGTGGAGCAAGGGTATCGGTTGGCATAAGGGGTCTGGATTACGATTTCAGGTTGTCCATGTCCACCAGCTTAGGCATGACGAAAACGTCTCCGAGAAGGCGGAAGGTTTGGAGGAATTCCTGCGCTCCCAGCATCTTGAAATGCAGTGCGGCGGCTCCGTTGCCGTCCACTGACAGCCCGGAGAGCTGGTTCTGGTATTCGAGCAGGGCGTAATCAGAGCCGCGCTGGAAGTCTTTGGATTCGATCAGCGCCCGGTGCTTGGCGGCGTTGTCGGCGGACTGTTGGAAGCGAATCTTCGGGGTTGGGATTCGATTGACGGGTGTTGCTACCTGCGGGTTTTGTGCGGGTTGTTGGGCCATGTGGGTTTGTGGGTTTGGGTTTGCGTTGAGGGGGCCAACTCGCCGTCTTCACATTCTTGATGAAGCCGGGAGTTGGAACCATCTCCCTCAGAATCATTTCATCCCAATGTGCGCTTTGCTCGTGCGCTTCGTGAGGGACCATGTTCATTCGGGTTTCTCCTTCTTCGGCGCGTTCTCCGCGCGGATGCGCTCGTTCTCAATGTCGGCGGCTGTGCGGACATTCTCGCGTTCGATCTCCGCAGCGGTGCGGGTACGATCCTGCTCCAAGGTCTGCTCGAATTGCACCTGCTTCTGAGCGGTGCGCTGCGCGTGACTCTGGCGCATGTTATCTGCCTTGGCTTCGGCTTTGATCTTGTCGCCCTGAATCTTGGAAAGGTCTTTCGGGTCCACGCCGCCGTTGCCGTTCATCTCCCCGGCCTGCTGCTGGGCTTCCATCGCCTGCTTCATGTGCTCCTGCTCTGCCTTCTGGATGCTCATGGAAATGAAGGTGAGCTTCTTATTATAGTCAGAGAACACTTCCCGGATGGATTCGTCTCCGGCCATCAGTTCCATGTGTTCCTTTGCGGTCGCCGCCATGTTGCGCAGACCCGCAAGTTGCTCCGGCGTTGGGATCGTCTGCTGCGAAGTGGCCTTCTGGATGACGAACGTCATCACCTGAAGGAGCGTGCCGACGTACTCCACTTCGTTGATGCCCGGAATCGGGCCGACAGGCAGCCCCTGCATGAGCGCGCCCGAATCGGACTGAGCCTTGTTCACGCTGCTGCTGATTTGCGGCTCCTGCGGGACGTACAATTCCGCCTTCGCGGGATCGTTGACCAACGCGGCTGTAGCTTCGCGAAGGATCAGCCGCTGAGAAGGCTGGTCGTACATCGGACGCCACTGCATGAGCTGTTCGGCAATCGCCAGCTCCATCGTCTTGTTGCCATCGCCCATGATGCGCTCGGATTCGATCTCCCAGAGCGAAGGATTGAGGGCGGACATGGGGACGTTCTGCCGGACGCAGCGGGCTTGGAATTCGCGGACTCTGGCGTCCTTGGAATCAGGGCGGCAGCCGCGACGGAAGATTTCGATGTACTCGAACTTTTTGTACATGTATGCCTGTTGCAACGCGGCTCCAACGAGGGCTTGAGTCACGTTCAGTTCGGCCATGACCTGAAACTTCGTCTTCTCCGTTCGATCCTTGAAATCAATCTGCGGGGTCATCGTGCCCGCGTGCGATTTAATCAGCTTGTCGTTCTCCTGAAGTCCAAGCTGCGCGAGCTGGTAGTTCACCTGCCAGCGTTCCTGAGGCGGGACGAAGCTGAAGGAGTCGTCAATGAACTTCCGATTCGCGAGCGTGATGGAAAGCACTCGCTGAACTTCGTCCATGTTCTTGACCTTCATTATCATCATCAGATTCTCGAACACCGCTTCCATGAACGAGCAGCGGAGCCGGTTCTGAATGTGGCAAAGGGCGTAGAGCAGGTAGCCCAACGATCGTACGGAGTGGTAGCGGAAGGGAGCGACGGCGGACAGGTCCGCGAACTGCCACGTTGCGAAGTTTCCAAGGTTCTGCGCGACGCGGCGCTTCTTCGAGTTGTACAGGAAGTCCCCTTTGGTCAACTTCGTCAGGTCGCCCATGTCGCCCCGGCGCGTCGGCTGCGCGACGCCTACGCCCGCGTTGGAAGGGGTGCCCCAAGTGTCGAGGATGATGCGCCGGACCCAGCCGGAGTTTTTCCCGTCGTCCACATAGGCGTAGATGTCGAAGCAATCCACCGTTGGCAGCCGGTCGCTGGTGTAGTAGCCGCTGTGTCCTTTCATTCGCTCCGTCTGCTTCTCCGGTGACCACATTTCGGGATAGTTGCTGTTGAACATCTGGGACGCCTTGGAGTCCACCCACTTCATGACCCGGTCCACCATCGGCACATTCCAGCCGGGGTCCGGCTCGCTGGTACCGTAAACGAGGGTCTGCAATTCCATCCCGGTAAACGAGCGGTAGAGAATGACGCGGGACAGATTCTCGAATCCAACCAGCGACCCGGCTGGGACAAAGCAGTCGTCAATGCCGATGACGCGCGGAAGCATCCGGTGTTTGTCCTCCCAGATGGACGGGGATATTCCATGTAGAACAAGCAGGGCGAACTGGCCGCGAATCGTCTCGTAGTAGTTGATGGAGTTTTTCAGGATGCGATTGATCTCCTTGGTGACTATCTGCGAGCGGCGCGTTCGATCATGGACCGGGCCGAAATCAGTTTGCGCTGAGAAGTACTTGCCTGGCTTCACGAAGCCCTGAAGGAACTGCATGCGTCCGGCATGCGAAAGGGAAGTCAGTTCGAGGGAGTTGACGTTTATCGCGACGCCGTTTTTCTGAACTTCGTCCTCCGTGTACGGCGGGGAACCGTTGGCGAGCAGATTGATCCTTGCTCGGTTGGCTCCACGGGGAAAATCAGCTACGCGCGCGTCAAGGCATAGCTGGTCAAGAATGCGGGCATCATCAAACCAGTTGTTGCTCATCGCTGCCGATTACGCCGGAAGCCCTCTGGAATCAAGCAGGGAGAATTTCCAGCGTCTTTCCGGGGACGATGAATTTTCCGCCCGCGTCGAGATACGGCTGGTTCTTGGCGATGATTTCGTCCGCGAAGTTCCAAGCGAAAATGATGCAATAGTCCGGCTGCTCGCGGAGCAGTGCGCCTTCGTCCACGATTGGAATATCTGAGCCGGGGGAGAGCTTCCACTGCTTCTGCGGAGTGTTGTCGCAGACGAAGCGGATTTGCTTCCGGCTGAAGTGGCAGGCCCGGAGCGTCACTGTGCTTTTCGCTGAGGCTCCGAAGCCGCAGACCTTCTTCTGGCTGGCAGCCAGTAGTTCAACCCTGTTCTCCAGTTCAAGGATGCGATTGCAGGAGTCCTTGGAGAATTCCATCCATCGCTCCAAGGTGAAGTTCTCTTGCGAAAGATACCGGCCCACGACTGGATTGATCGTGTCCGAGTAACCCTTGCGCCGAAGCGTCAGGAGAATCGCGCCGCCGTGAATCGGGTATTCCTGAATCGAATCCAGCGCCAGCGGCGAGTCCGCGAGCAAAGCCTCAATCGCCCGGACACTCAGGTAGCTCAAATGCTCGTGATAGATCGTGTCGAATTCCAGCTTGTCGAGCAGTTCACGAACGTAAGGGACTTCGATGACGTAGCGAGTCTCCGGCCCGCCCATGATCGCGAGCGAGGCAATGAAGCCCTCCCAATCGTGTGCATGGCAGAAGACGTGACGGGCAATCACCAAGTCAGGCTGGATGGCATTGGCAGCCCGCGCCGCTTCCCGGTCGAACGTCGAAACGACGGTGCCGATGTTCTTCTCGAAGGCGAGCTGCGCCAGATTCCGCGCCGGGTCAACGCCGACAACCTTCAGCTCCGGTTTCCGGTGCCTCCAATGGGCCAGCATCTTCCCGTCGTTGCTCCCGATTTCCACGACGGCGTTGAGCTGGCAAATCCCAAGATCATCGAAGAGCCGGTCAAAATGGTTCTGCATCGTGACGCTGCCGCTCGTGAGATAGGAATAGTTCGTATAGAGGATTTCCGGCTTCACCGTGACGGAGAGCTGCGCGAGCGAACAGCGCGGGCAGTAGAGCAATTTCAGCGGGGCGAATCCGGCCTGCTCTTCACGCTCGCTGCGGAAATCGTTGGCGAGCGGCTGCAATCCAAGATCGAAGACGGGAATCAGCCTCTGCCCATTGTCTTCAGCTTTGATGCCTTCGGGGACGTTTGCCGGTCCATAGCCGCAGGCCCGGCAGCGGGAGTGATTTGAATACATGGGCCGGAGTCTTGTATGAACTGTTGTCAGTTGGGAAGTTCAAACAGGCGGCTCCCATTTCCCATGATCCTGAATATGGAAATAGTATCGGAGCTTGTACCGGCTGCATTGCTGGCAGACCGAATGCCCCAGCCGTTGCTGAATGCGGTCCTCTTGGCTCGAATCCAGATAGTTCCCCAGAGTGATGCGACGATCAGCGACGCAGGCGCACAGCTCAACTTTCCCGTCGTGACGGATGAATTGAAACATCCAGCCAATCGGGCAGGCGTTGTACGCCTCAAGGTGCGAATACATCTCGCGCGACTTGGTTGGCGGAATCAGCAGCCGGTCCATCGCCTTCTCGTAAATCTCGCCGACAGGGGGCAGCGCCAGATTCCAGTCCGGCCTGCCTTCCTGAACGACAAAGGGCGTCGCGTCAGGATCGTGCTTCCGGCAATACTGAATCGCGTTCTCCATCGAAATCGCTCTGGCGAGGGACGTGAAGAAGTCCAGACCCAGATTGGTCGCGTACTCCTTCATCAGCGGTACCTCGTGCTGATTGTCTTTGTAAACATGGTAGTTCACCAGAATGCGGACTCGCTTCTCCAAGGGCCGGGCGTTGTTCGCTTCGGCGATAATCCGCATGTTGGCTTTCACCTTCTCAATGTTCCCGCCCGCGTGCCCCTTGACGTACACTTCCTGCGTGAAGCCGGAGAGCGAGACGATGATAAGCTCCGGCCCGGCCTCAAGGGTTTCCTCTACTCGCTGAAGGTAGTTGAGATTGGTGGACATTTCGGGATGCAGGCCGCGCCGTTTGATCGCAGCGATGCACTCCGGGAGACGGGGATGAATGAACGGCTCCGAATTTCCGTAAACGAAAACGATGGCTTCCGGGTTTTCCGTTTTGATCTTGTCGAGGATGCGTTCCATCAGCTCCGGGTCCATGAGTCCGGTTTGATGATCGTAGCCCTCCATGTTCCCCTTCGTGCAAGTCGGACACTTCAGGTTGCAGGCCGAATTGATTTCGAGGAAGTAGCGCCAAGAGGCGAGCCGGGTCTGCGCTTCGGTGATTGCGCCGCCGCCCTGCCAGAATGGTTGCGACGCTATTTCCAGTTCCCGGTGAAGTTCCTCAGAGAGTGGCATGCGCGCGACGGTCCTACGGATGCGGTTTCGCGTCAACATCCCAGCCGGAATGGTAATCCTTCACCTTCGGCAGCGGCCTGCCATTTCCAATCCAGCATTCGGCCTCGTAGCGAGACTCAAGGGAATCAATCCCTGACACCTTTATCCGGTCCCGCGACATGAGCGAGGGGATGCACATGAGATAGCTCGCTTTGGCCCAGAAGAAAGTCCCGGCGAAGATGCGCTGGCCGGGCGGTGTGTACGGCGGCTCGAACCAGTGACAGCCAACGGCGTCGTAGCCGCTCTCAAGATCGTGGATGCACCGCTGCCAATTCCAGACGCAGCGCCGCTGCATGCACTCAAGCCAGTTCGCGCTGCGCGCCTCGCGGTCAAACCTCGAAGCGCCCTTGCTGTGATGGTACAGCACAAACCAGTCTTCGTGGCCGGGCAGCCATTCTTCGATGATGCGAATAGTTCGACACTCGTTGCGGCATTCCAGACCGTGAAACACCAGATGCGCCTTCTGGGGAAGCATCGCCTTGGCAATCGCGTGACTCTCTTCGCCGCCGTTCACGCCGCAGATGATCTGCGAAGCGGCGGCGAGCAGCCCGGACTCCTTCAGGGCATTCATCTGAACGGAGACGATGCCTTCCGCGTAGGGGAGCCTTCTTGGAGGATCGCCGATAAAGAAAAGGCTGTGGTGGAAGACAGCGATTTTCTTCATCGCTGAATAGCTCTGCTGCCGTTTAATCCAAGCCTTCCGGCTGGCGTCGAGACGGCTCGCTCTGGACTCCATCCCCTTCCAAGTCTGACGTAGATTAAATCTTCGTTGCCACCCAAACGCTTTGCCCAATCTCGCGCGAACAGGGTTACGCCGTTGGCTGTTATCGGAGCGACATTGCGCTTGTTGCGATTCTGCTCCTGACGGGTTGCCCAACAGCAGTTCGATTTCTCGTAGCCCTTTGAGTTGTTCTTTCGCTCAAGAGTGAGTCCGGGTTTCCAAGTCGGAAGCATGTCGCTTCTGAATGCTGAGAACTTACTCCACCGCTCGCAGACTCTGATCCCTCTGCCGCCGTAATTCTTGAAATCGGGCGACATTCTATCACTGCAACGGCGACGCATGGACTTCCAAATTGGATAAAGGGCGTCCTGCTTGCCTCGCACTGCAAAGCCGTGCTTGAAATTCCGGGCTGCGTTGTCGGGTCTGCTTCTTTTTCTCATGGCGTATGGTAGTAAGGAGCCGCCGTCAGACGATCTCCGACAAGGACGTTGCTCTGATCTCCGCGATGGTAGCCGTTCGGGACGGAGTCCCATTGCTCCCAAGCGTATTCGCCCTGCCACGAAACCAGCAGCGGAACCATCCCGTTGCGCGCAACCCAATCAGTGAAGCAGTTTCGCCCATGCTCGAACGGATAACGCTGATCGTCGCGAGTCACACGATGCGGGTACAGGTTCATCAGCTCCGGGGGCGTCCAGAAAGCCGTTGTGCGAATATGCGGATAGACGTGGATTTGCGGCATGCCCCGGTTTGCCGTCGAGCCGTAGAGCGTCGGCCCGTAGCGTTGGTAGGTTTCCACCATGCGCGCCAGCCAGCCCGCGCGCCGCAGGTAAGTCGAGGCACCGAAGAAGACCATCAGTTCACAGGGCACTTCGCGCGCCGCCTTCTGGAAAGCACCGATGTCCTTCCCGCCGTTGTCGTGTTCGAGGAATTGAATCCGGGGCAGCGGCTTGAACATCTGCGCTGTGTCCTCGTTCGCTGAAGCGCCATTGCAGACGATGACGGAGCGGTGCGGGTACCCGGGCGGGTAGGCGTTGTAGGTGTGGACGAAGCGCCCGGCCAAATCGGCGTACGGCTGAGAATTCATGACGTGGACGTAAACAACCGTCACGGCCAGCTCTTCCATTTGGGGAACCATCCAGCATGCGCTCATTGTTTCAGATAGTCGAAATTGCCAAGTCCCGGCCTGTCCTTGTTCCATTGGATGTACGGCTGCCAGAGCGTTTGGAACAGGGCGGCTGACGGTTGGATCAGTCCCGAAAGGTTTCCCAGCTTGCGGGCGCTCTGGTGTCCAATGTGCCAGCCCTTCGCGTGCGGCGTGTAGAGGACTTTGAATCCGGCCCGGCGCACGCGCAGCGAAAGATCATTGTCCTCGCAGTACATGAAAAACCGCGAGTCGTATCTGCCTACCTTCTCGAATACGTCCCGGCGAACGAGCCAAGAGGCTCCGCAGGCGTTCTCCACTTCGATGACGGCATTCAGGGAAGTCTCCGTCTTGAGCTGATCCACATGATGAAAGTCATTCGCTCCGGGGCGACGAGCGCAGACGGTCGCGAAGATGCGCTTGTCCGGGTAGCGCAGAAAGTGAACGACGATGCCGGTGTCCGGCTGGATGACTTCCTGCATTTTGTCAACGGCGTCTTCGTTCAGGTGAACGTCATCGTTGAGGATCAGCAGCCAATCGCTCGTTGCGTGCATCGAACCGAAGTTGACGTTGCGCCCGAAGCCAATGCCCTTGTCCATCGTGCGGAAGGTTTTGATCTTCGGATGCGCGATGGTGTTCTCCGGGAGATGACTGTTGCCCTCCATCGCAATGATGATTTCGTCCACCTGCGGCAGCACGAGATACAGGCAGCGATTCAGAATCTTCGCCTCCGGCTGGTAGATTGGGATGACGGCTGAGACGGTCATTTGGATGCAGGCTTCCAGTTCGTCGCTGCGCAGTCAGCAACGACACAGCAGATGCCTGTTAGTCTTTCATCTTTAACGCACAAAGCCCCGTTCAACCTCAACTGTTCGCTGAACATTTGGCTGCCATGATAGCGAAGAAATTCTTCAGAGACGCGAACTTCGTTCGGAACAATCCAAGGCTCCAATCCTCTCTGTTTTTGCCATCTACGAATTGCGTCTCCAACCATTTCGTAACAGGTAAACTGTGGATTGTTTTTGGTAATCTTCATGCTGGTACCGGTTCTTGAGTCCGAACCAATGAGCCAATGGCGCGCTCGAATTGGAGCACACGCTTCGAGCCGCAGGCTTCGTGGTACTTGATGTCCAGAATGCAGTTCCCCTTCGGGACGCTGCCGCTCCAATCGCCGCGCGTGAACGAGACGCACGGAATCCCGCTCGCGTGCGCGAGATGCAGTGTCGCGGTGTCCACCGTCACAAGGGCAGCCGCACGATCGTACAGGCCAAGGAGATCGTAAATCCGATGCGCTTTGATCGTGGACAAATCCACCAGATGAAACTGCTGCCGGAACTTTGCCAGCGCGCACTGATACTCCGGGGCATGTGGGAAGGGGCTACTGACTCCTTTCCAGTTGAAGAGGATCGTCGGCTTGAAGCGATGCAGGAAAGGCTTTGCCAGTTCGGCTTCCCGATTGCCGTCCCGCTGATCGAATTCCAGTGGCAGCGTCAGCATCTGCTCGCGAGTGAAGCCCGCGATGTTCCACATTGCGCTTCCGTAGTCGGGCCACTTCTCGCCGTCAATCATCCAGTCGCTGCCTTGGCACTGAATGACGCGCGCCCGCCGCCCCACCTCGCTCTTGAACTGTTCCTTGGAATCATTCCAGAACTGCAAGGCGCTTACCCAAGGATGCTCCATTTCCGCGATGCCTCGCGCTCGCGGCGTCCCGTCCACCCAAGGCAGGTTGACGATGCGCGGCTCCACATAGGACACACCATCGAAGACGCTCGCGTACTCCGCGCCGACATAGACAACCGGCTTCTTCCCGTGACGATCCCGGAGAACCTTGAAGGCGGGCAGCATCTGAATCAAATCACCGTAGCGCCCCAGAAGGATGAAGCATCGCTGGCCTTCGTCCGGCAACATGAAGCAGGCGCTTTTGCTCATTTCTCTTTCTGGTAGAGTCCGCGCCTGACTTGCACGCCGTCAGGCGTCGGCATCGGCCTGTCATCCCAAACGAGATTCCATTCGTTGTTTGTGCGATATGCCCGCTCGTAGGTATTGCCCCATTTGCAATTTACAGGAACGCCCTCCGGGATTGGCGGAATCAGCGACAGGGGGACGTACTCGCATTGAGTGCTGCGCATATAGTATGGCACGCGAGGGCCAAGGTCTTCGCGAAGCCTTCGGATGCGATTTGGTGATTCTGGATCGTTCATGAGAGTCTGAGGGCACTCGCGGACTTCCAATTCTCAATTTCCTGCGGCGTCGCCATGCGCCAGCG
>ERZ1292642.1403-Hain-H14-01um-R1-1403-length-11450-cov-4_pt1 | contig 11450 bp, 11 predicted proteins | sample MGYA00564403_ERZ1292642 | MGnify/ENA primary metagenome ERZ1292642 (study PRJEB36523, sample SAMEA6512643) | groundwater metagenome | collected 2019-01-09 | study: AquaDiva: Metagenomics assemblies of 32 groundwater samples | reverse complement strand
AGTTTATACTAATAACCAATCTGAAGGTATGTTCTCCCAATTTGGTAACTCTATGGCTGAAGAAATAAAACTATTAAGAGCTGAAGTGTCTAAACTTAGACAGGAGGCCGCAATTAATTCCGTAGCTGAAATAAATGCTAATTATATAGCTAATAATGAAGCATCGAAAAATGTTGTCATAGCTATGGAAGATAGTGTAAGCAGAGATCAGTTTAATAATAGAAACAAACCTGAGTTTACGTAACAAGAAATGCCTTATAGGAAACTATAAGGCATTTTTATTTATACATATAACATTTTTATCCTTGACTAAATGTTATATCAATGATATACTAATCTATAATTTTTAACAATAGGATTTATATGGCAGTCTTAACAGAAGAACAAATAACAGAGTGGCTTAATGATCCCTTAGCTATACGTGGTACACTTATCGAGGCAAATTGTCTAGTTGACGGTATAGAAACTACAAGGTACTTATCTACATTTAGCTATACAACTAGTCCTTCAGATATACCTTCTAATACTACATATGATAATATAGTTGTAGGAGGTGTTAAATATACTGAAAAACTAGTTTATAATACTGGTGGAGGATCTCTATCTGTAGGTGATATAGAATTAGGTAATTTTAATGGTGAATTAAATAGTTGGCTTAATGATATATGGACTAATAGAAGTATAAAAGCCTATATAGGTGACGTTAGATGGCCTAGAGATAGTTTTATATTGATATTTGATGGTATAATTGCTGGTATAGATAGTAGATCTAGAACTGCTATTAATATTAAAATAAGAGATAAACTGCAAAGATTAAATACACCTATTTTCGAATTAAAATATGCGGATATTGCCCCATATCCAGACTCTTCAAATGTAACTCCTTACACTGATCCTACAGATCCTAATAACACAGTTGCTGATGTATTCTTACCAGTTACTTTTGGGGAAGTACATAATATAACTCCTGTATTAATAGACACTGGTAATTTAGTTTATATGTTACACTATGGTAAAACTAAAGGTATTGTTGAAGTTAGAGACAATGGAAAACCTCTTGAGACTAATTCATATACTTTTGATCCTGAAAAAGGTACAATAAAAATGCTATTTCAACCTTCTGGAACTTTAACATGCAGTGTACAGGGAGATAAATACATAGAAACTTGGGACTCTTTCGCCCCAGGTGTAACATATAGGCAAACAGTAGCTTCTATAATAAGAAGATTAGTTACAGCGTATGGAAAAACCATACCAGATCCTATAACTGGATCCCCAACAGCTAACCCATCTTTAGATAGATTTAATGATTCAATAGATATAGATCAAGCTAACTTCTCTAGCTTTGATGAAAATAATCCACAACCAATAGGGCTATTTAGTGTTAGTAGAGAAAATCTATTATCTACATGCCAAGATTTAGCTAATAGCATTGGCGCTCAAATATATATGTCTAGATTAGGTAAATTAACTATAACTAAAATAAGTAGTCCGCCTATTGGAGAACCTAGAATAATAGATAGTGGTAGTATGTATGCGGATAGCATGCAAATATCTGATAGAACCACAGTTGTTGGATCAATTAAGTTAGGCTTTACGAAAAACTGGACACCGCAACCTAATTTACTAACTAATATACCTTATGACCATAAACAGTTATTTGCCGAACAGTATAGTACTGTTATAAGAGCAGATTCTGAAACTATAAATAATTATAGTTTCACTACATATCCTAACCAAGAAAATACCTATCAAATAACTCAACCTGGAGCTTATGCAGAAGCGGATAGAAGATTAAACTTATATAAAGTTCCACATTTGGTTTATTCTTTTACTGGGTTCTCTGATTTATTAGATTTAAAATTAGGTGATACTGTACAATTAATTAATGAAAAATATAGTTTAACTGGTGCTACTGGTGTAGGAATTGGTACTGTTGTTTCACTACAACCAGATTGGTCTACATGTAAAGTTCAAGTAGGAGTATTTATATAATGACAATACCTGTAAATAGTAGAGATATATACTTACAAGCTGGAACAAGAACAACAGATGAAGTATTAAGTAAGGAAGAAAAGCCTTCTCTAATAACTAATTATAATCAAATATTAAAAGATAAGGATGTTCTAGATGCAGATGCTACTAAATATGGTATAACTACAGAAAAAACAAATTATGATGGTGCTATAATTGCTTTAACTACTTATTTAAATACATTAACTATACCAATAAGTTGGAATAATACTACTGGAGTAACATTCGTTAATAGAAGTTTCTTAGATATAAAATTAAATGACATAGCTACATTTAGAAGAGTGTTAGAATTAGCTATAAATGCTAAAGTTGCTGTAACAGGGTATCTTACTACACCTACTGCCTCATTAACGGCTAATAGTTCTGGAGTTATATTCTCTACTACTCCAGGTAATGGTGTATTTAAAGTATTTAATGGTTCCACTGATATAACCGGGGCTGGACCTGTGTACTCTTTAATAGCTAGTTCTGGTCTAACAATATCTATAGATTCTTCTACTGGTATTTACCTATTAACGGCATTACCAGGATTTGTAGGAACTGCTACATTTAGAGCTGTATACAATGCTGTAACTTTAGATTTAAATTATTCAGTATCTAAATCCCAAGCCGGCACTAGCGGGACTAGTGGTAGTGATGGGCAAAGAGGTACAGTCACAGTAGCTGTTTCCGGATATTCAGCATGGCCTAGCACTACAGCGGGAGCGAATTCAGCATTTGCTACCACAGGGTATAGTACGCCCGTGGATAGAGATATAATGACTTTATATAATTCGTCATTTAGTCAAACTAGATATTACCAATCAGGTAGCTGGCTAATTTTAACAGCTTATGTAAATGGAAATATGTTAGTATCAGGTACTTTATCGGCTAGTGTAATTGCTGGCGGCACATTAACTGGTGTAACAATAAATATTGGATCAGGTTTCTTCACAGTTAGTAGTTTAGGTATTCTACAATGTACATCATTAGCTTATTTTAATAGTGGGGCATCTGTATCTGGAGGTATATCTTTCCCCAGCTTAAGTTCTTCTAATACATCAGGGTTCCCTGCATTAAGTATCCCTCAAGGTAAAATACAAGTAAGCGCATTTTCAGGATCAACAAATGAGGCTATGTTTAATACTATTAAGCCAATAACTGATAATGCATATGATTGTGGTACAAGTTCATTTAGATGGTCTAATATATATTCCTCTAATTCAGTTATTCAGACTTCTGATAATAGAATTAAAGATAATATAGAGGAATCTAATCTGGGGTTAGACTTTATTAATTCTTTAAGGCCAGTTTCATATACTATGAAAATAGGTCAAAATATAGTAGAAGTACTACCTTTAGCTGACGGACCACAAATACCAAATGCTCCAAGAGAGATAAATATAATTGCAAAACCTGGAACTAGAAAACATTATGGATTAATAGCCCAAGAAGTCAGAACTAGCTTAAATGATGATAATATAGCTATATGGTCTTTAGGTGATCCCACTGATCCTGAATCTACACAAGCTTTATCCTACTCTGAACTAATTTCTCCAATTATAAAAGCTATACAAGAACTTAATAATAAAATAAAACAAATAGAATCTCATTTATAATAAAAAATCCGCACTATATAGTGCGGATTTTTTATGTCCGTTAAATTTTTCATCCTTGACTTAAGATTATATAGCTGGTATACTTTATATTATAAAAATTTACCCTACTTTAGGAAAATATGTCAAATCTTAGAATTATATATGATAATGCTATAGATAGAGGAACTATAGTCGCTTCATCTACAGCAGGGTCTTTAATAGCTTCAAATATTAAAAATGATAAAAAATCAAAAATATGGAGATCAGTTGGTACTTCAGCAACTCTAACTATAACATGGCCTACTGCTGAAATAGTATCAGGGGTAATGGCCCCTTTTTGTAATTTAACAGCCACCTCCACATTAAGAGTTAGAGGCTATACAGAAGAATCTGATTCTATACCATTTTTTGATACGGGAATTATAAATCCAGTACAAGTTCAACCTTTTGGACTATGGGATTGGGGTGCCATACCTTTGGGAGTTAATGGATACTCTTATGGTGGGGGCACATATGCCGTAAAGTGGTTTAGTTCATACTATAGTATAAAAAAATTAGTTCTGGATATAGTAGATTCTTCAAATCCAGCAGGGTATATTGAATGCTCTAAATTAGTAACAGGATCAGCTTGGTCCCCTATATATAATACTGGATTTGGCATGTCATCTACCCCAACTGATACTAGTGTTAAAAATAGATCAGAAGCTGGAGATTTAGTACTAACTAGAAATCCTAGGTATAAAAGTATGTCTTTCGATCTATCGTGGATGCAAGCACAGGATAGACAAAGATTCAATGAAATAATAGCTGGTAACGGCTTAACTAAATCCTTATTTGTTAGTTTATTTCCCGAAGATTCTGACGTAGAAAAAGAACAAACATATCAAGTATATGGTAAATTATCTCAAATCGGTGGGATTACCCACCCTATGCATACTATATATTCAAGTCGTATAGATATAGAGGAAATATAATGACAACAGAAACTTTTTACCAAGGCCAAACAGACTATATACAAAAATTAAATACATTAGCATTAGCTAATGATATTTTAGATGTAGCTGAAGGATTAGACCAATTAGATGAATCAGTAGTCGCTGCTGCAGGTAGCGCTACTTCTGCAGCTATATCAGCTGAAACGGCCACTACCCAAGCTGATATAGCAACTACACAAGCTGGTATATCAATAGCTCAAACAAATATTGCAACAACTCAAGCGGGTACTGCAACAACTCAAGCTGGTATAGCTACAACTAAAGCAGGAGAAGCTAGCACTTCAGCTGGTACTGCAACAACTCAAGCTGGTATAGCTACAACACAAGCTGATATAGCTACAACTAAAGCTGCAGAAGCAGCAGCCAGCGCTACTGCCTTAATAACTACCAGTCCTACTGATTTTACTCCAGGAACTGGCTCTTTTACCTTTGTTGTAGATACAGGTAAACAATTTAGTAATAATGTGCCAGTATTAGCTGTTGACCAAACTAATCCAGCTAATTTTATTAGTGGAACTATTACTAGTTATTCAGGAACTTCTTTACAAATTCTTAGTACTTCATTCGGAGGTTCCGGAGTAGTTAGTAACTGGAATATAAGTATATCTGGGGTTAGAGGTGCAGTAGGAGCTACTGGAGGTGTAGCTGGAGGTAGTTTAACGGGAGCTATAAATGAAAATAAAGGCTCTGATATTACTACAGTAGCTTCACCGGATATTTGGAGTAATACAGGTAATCTTATGAGCTTGGTAGGTCCCGGAACTATAACAGGATTTTCTAATGCACCTCAAGCTGGAGCTAAAAGAACGTTATTTGTAACTGAATCGATGTCTATAACTACTGGATCATCAGTTATAGTTTATGGGGCAGCGCCATCAACTACTATAGCTTTAGTAGTGGGAGACTATTTAGATGTTACAGCAAATACTACCACGCAATTCAGAGTTACTATTAGAAAAAGGGATGGTACCCCAGTAGCTCTTCCAGTAGCTGCTGCAGGGGTAGATGCTTCTACTACTCAAATAGTTAGAGGAGATGATACAAGATTAACTGATGCTAGATCTATATCATTAGTTGGTTCTTCAGTTGGTCAAATACCTATATGGAACGGCTCTATATGGACTGTAGGTTCAATAACTCCTGGTCTTGCTAATTTTACAGAGAGTGTAAATACAGCCTCTCCAAATGCTACTATACATGTAGTACAACTTACTCCTAATGTAGCAAGTACTAATGCAGATATAGTTATGAGCCCAAAAGGATCAGGAGCCATATTAGGTAATATGCCAGATAGTAGTACTACTGGTGGCAATAAAAGAGGTTCTAATGCAGTAGATTTTCAAACTACAAGAAATAATGCTAATCAAGTGGCTAGTGGTTCCACTTCTGTTATTGTTGGTGGTGGAAGTAATAAAAATTCTTCTGATTATGGATTTGTTGGAGGAGGTACTATTAATAGTATAAATAGTACGGCAACATATCATGTTATAGTAGGGGGATCTAATAATACTATATATACTACAGGTTCTAATGGGTTTATTGGAGGAGGTTCTGATAACCAGGTACAAAGTGGTAATTTTGGTACTATAGTAGGCGGCCAGAGTAATTTTATTACTGCAAATTATGGTATAATTGGTGGAGGTATTGGTAATTCTGCAGGAGGTCTTTGCTCTATTGCTGGCGGATGGTCTAATATTTTAACTGGTACAGCTAGTTCATGTGTAGGAGGTAAAAATGCAAATGATAGGGGAGTATCAGGGTCTATAGTTTGGTCTGGGTTTACTGGGGGTGCTAATGGTCAACTTCAGAAAGCTGATTACTTATTAGCAATATTAACTACTAATACTACTGCAACTGTATTAACTACTGATTCTGGGGCTGTATCATCTAATAATATGTTGATAATGCCTGATTTATCATCTTATTACATAACTCTAAGAATTACTGCAAGAAGAAGCTCTGATGGGGCTACAGCTACTTGGACTGGGTCAGCCTTATTTACTAGACAAACGGGTGTTGCTACTATAACTAGAGTAAACGGTACTGTAACTGCTAGTTTTCTTACTGGTGGATTTACGGTAGGAATACCAACTATAACTGCTGATACCTCTACTGGAAGTATAAAAGTTACAGTAGTGGGAGTTGCAGCAACAAATATACAATGGCTGTGTCATTTAGATACTTTACAGACTACAGCTTAATTAGGATAATTATGGATTTTCAACAAGCAATAAATAGAGTACTTGGACATGAGGGTGGTTATGTAAATAATCCAGCTGACCCAGGTGGAGAAACTAAATGGGGTATAAGTAAAAGAACTTATCCCCAACTTAATATTAAAGATTTGACAAGAGATCAGGCTATAGAAATATATAAAAAAGATTTTTGGGATAGAGTACATGCCACTGATCTTTACGATGGTGTAGCTTTTCAATCTTTAGATTTTGCCATTAATAGCGGATGTGAAACTGCATTAAGAGCTCTACAAAGGGCTCTTAATGTAGCTGATGATGGCCATTGGGGGCCCCATACATCTCAAGCAGCTAAGGATATGAGTGAGTCAGATCAAATAATGCGTTTAAATGCTGAAAGATTAGATTTTATGCGTAAATTAAAAACATGGCCTAACTTTAGTTCTGGATGGGCCGGAAGAATAGCTAACAATCTTAGATATGGATCGGATGACTCATAATGGATCCAATCACAATCGGACTAGCTTTAGCTAGTCAATTTGCTCCAAGTATAGTAAAATATTTTACTAATAGTGACACTGCTGCTAGTGTTGCTGAACAAGTTATCGGTATCGCTCAAACAGTAACAGGTAAAACAACAGGACAAGAAGCCTTAGAAGCTATTAAATTAGATCCAGCTTTAGCTATTAGTTTCAAAACTGCAGTTATGCAAAATGAAACAGAATTAGAAAAAGCTTATTTAGCTGATATACAAAATGCTCGTAATAGAGATGTAGAAATTATAAAATCTGGACATAGTAATATACGTGCCAATACTATGGCTACTTTAGCTGTAGCTATAGTATGTATATGTTTAATGGTAGTAGTATGGAAAACAGGTATGGACGAATATGCCAAAGCTTCTATATCTTTAATTACTGGTAGAGCTCTTGGCTGGGTTGAACAAGTTTTTTCTTTCGAATTTGGATCTACCAGAGATAGTAAGAAGAAAGATGATACAATTTCTAATTTAAGTAAATAAGGAGTATTATGGATTGGGACTACTTTGGTAAAATGTTTGGAGGAGTCTCTTTAGCTTTAATTACAATAGCTTTAGGACTGCAACAAATAGTTAAAAAATGGAAAGCTAATGATGCAGAAGTTAGTGTAATGAATTTATTACACTCTGAATTAGAAAGAATGGGAGAGCAAAATAAACTATTATCAGAATATGTTAATAAGCTTCAATTAGAAGCTAATCAAATTAACTTACAATTAGGTAAATTGCAACTTGAAAATCAGAAACTTCATGCTGAAGTAGTATGTTTAACCTTGGAAGTAGTAAAACTTAGAAGTGCCTTACCCAATATCAAGGATTAATAAAATAATCTTGATATAGTTATATCAAAATGATATAATAATCTATACATATAAATTTATGTGTATATAATCCTCACTAATAATAGGAGTACTGCCCTATGTCACGTAAATCGTCAAGCAATCGCCGTAATAATAAAAGAGCTGAATGGGAAACTGAAGCCTTCCCTAATCAACATGTTTCTACTAGTAAATTTAATAGAAATACTCAAAGATCGCTTGCACCTATAGTACCTAAAAATATGGCTCAAACATTATATCTTGATAGCATAAAAGTTAATCAGATTATATTTGGTACTGGTAGTGCTGGAACTGGTAAAACTTATATTGCTGCATCTTATGCAGCTGAACAGTTGTTCTATAAAAATGTTAATAAGGTGATTTTAACCAGACCTGCAGTAACTGCAGAAGAAGATTTAGGATTCTTACCGGGTGATTTGGAAGAAAAATACGAGCCTTATTTATTACCTTTTAAAGAAATATTCGAAAGAGCTTTAGGTAAGAGTTTCTATGAATGTTGTCTAAAAGATGGAACTATTGAACCTGCACCTATAGGATATTTAAGAGGTAGAACATTTGATAATGCTATCATTCTTATAGATGAGGCACAAAATGTAACTATTGGTCAAATGAAATTAATCTTATCTAGAGTAGGGGAGAACTGTAAAATTATTATTAGTGGAGATACTAATCAAAAAGACATTAAAGATATGTCTGGGTTAGAAGATGCAATTAAACGTTTGAATAGGGTCGAAGGGGTAGATGTTATAAATTTCTTGCCTCAAGATATTGTTAGAAGTAAACTTTGTAAGCAAATTATTATGGCTTACGACAATTAAATTAAGGTAAAATATATGAGCGTTTATCGTTACATTAATAATACTGCAACAGATTTAGAGATAGAAGGATTTTTAGTTAGAGCTTATGATGAGCTATTATCTAGCGTAGATATCCCTGTTCTTACTGCTTTAGTAGATGGTATAGATTTTATGGGCATGAAAGATGGTGTATCTGTACAACTAACAGATGTTCAAGTGATTGAGCCAGCTAATATAGAAATCTTAACTGACACTAAACTTAAAGAAGTCCCTGCTGAGTAAATAGAAAGCCACGTTAAATACGTGGCTTTTTTACGTCTATATATTTCAACTCAAAAAATTTAAGCTTTACTTTTTTTAACACGTAGAGTATAATTATAAGTATGGAAATTTTAATTACTTCAAAATTTGCTCGTAACAAATTTTAAGTGATAATATAAAATACGTGTAAAAGTTCCAATCCCGGCTCTATTGACTAAAATAGGCTTAAAGATGGGGTTGGATTTTACATTAATAGATTATGTACTTAAGTGCATAAAGTAGCAGGTAAAACTGCAATTAATGAAAGGCAAATATGTGGACTAACCTTACTGAAGTAGGTGGGGTAACAAATGCTATTACTTTGCCAGATGATGGAATAGTATCTATAATGGTACCTTCGGGTGTCGAATTATGTGCATATGTTAATGGAGTTGTAGCTCCATTACACCATGTGCACGTTAAAGCTGGAGATACTATGTATTTTGAACTAAAAAGCCATAATAAATTAACTAATGAAATAAAAGTTGATTACAATGGAACTAGTAAAATCTTGTATGTTATACCAAAACAAGACGATTCCTCTGACATGGTAAAGGATTTAACCTTGGGTGACGCAGCAATAGTAGATTCTGCAATGATGCAGAAACTTAACAAAATTCATAAAAAAGTAAAGGAACTGGAAATGACACCAGCAGAAACAATTAATCTGTTCGCAAACCCAGGTATGGGAGCAGGATACGCAGGGGCCGGAGTAGGCGCAGGAGCCGGGGCAGGATTAGGTGCCGGACTTTTAGGTGGTGTACTAGGTGGTGCATTACTGGGTGGTAGAAATGGCCTATTAGGGGGAAATGACGTGGGAGTAGGATCAGAAGCAGCTGCAATTGCAGCACAATCAGCATTAATCAATAGCATTGGTGATGGTATTAATCATAATATTAATACTTCAACTGTTGGGCTAAATCACAACATTAATACTGCTATGACAGGTTTAACCAATCAGTTAAATACTGGATTTGGTGGACAACGTGATTTAGATGTAATGCAAAAATTGGGTAGTATTGAAGGAGACATCTGGAAAGCAGAAGGTCAAGGTCAGTTAGCACTAGCTCAAGCACAGGGTGCTCTACAAAATCAAATAGGCGAAAGCAATGTATTAACTCTACAAGGCCAAGCACTAATTAATAAAAATATTTCTGATGCCATAGCTGCTTCTCTAGCTAGCCAATCAGTAATTCGTTATGATATTGCTACAACATCAGCCTCTAATCTAGCTGCTACATTAAATAGTAAATACGAATTATCACAAAATATTCGTGATGATGGAGATAAAACTCGTGCACTAATTGTACGTCAATACGAAGATACTCTAAATCGTCAATTAGCTGTAGCACAAGACGCTTTAATTGAACAACGTTCAATTGGACGTAGCCGCGAAGTAGAAGTTAATGTTACTCAACAAGTAACACAAAACCAAGCTCAATTACAAGCTCAACAACAGCAACAACAACAATTCTTAGTTACTAATAACCTGCTACAAGCTATTCTTTGCCAAGCGCAAGTAGCCCAAGCAACTAATCAGAACCTAATAATTGGTAATACTGGTGCTGTAGCTAGTGGCCCACAAACTGCTAATCCAGTAAACGTGAGAGCCTGATATCTAGGGCAATAGGATCAATTTTGGAAGAAGTGGAAGAATTTGAACATGAAATCCAAGATGAGCTTAACTTATTAGCTAAATTGACAAAATCTAAATAGCTAAAATAATAGCCCCTTAAATAGGGGCTATTTCCACATCTAATAAAGGTTTACAATGTTAACGCAATTATTACAAGTAATGTCACCTGATTTAATTATACATGCAGTAAAACAAAATCCAAAAATAGTTATTGAAACATTACAAAAATTTGATACATTCAAATTATTAGGTAGTTCTTTAACGGAACAACAACAAATAGTAATATCTAATAACGTGGCTCTAGTAAATGATTTCCTTAGATCTCAAGAAGGAAAAACAGCTATAGGTTTATGGGCTGACGAATTTAGTGAATTCGTAGAAAAAGTTAGAATTGCCACTGGCGCAGAGCCGATAATTCCAGAGTCTGCTGAAGCCATGGAATCCAGAATTCGTAAAGAAATAGAAGAGAAAGTTAGAGCAGAAATTGCTTTGAAGAAAGTTTTCTAAATTACCCCTGGTCTCATCATATTTATTCAGTAAAT
>ERZ1292642.1401-Hain-H14-01um-R1-1401-length-11465-cov-4_pt1 | contig 11465 bp, 10 predicted proteins | sample MGYA00564403_ERZ1292642 | MGnify/ENA primary metagenome ERZ1292642 (study PRJEB36523, sample SAMEA6512643) | groundwater metagenome | collected 2019-01-09 | study: AquaDiva: Metagenomics assemblies of 32 groundwater samples | reverse complement strand
CTGCTTCTGATTATAAAAATTGCCTGTTTAAGACCGTCAATAAATCCCTTTCTATATTCTTTTGGGTTTTCACTACCAGGAATTTCTGCACTCATACACCAGTCAATCTCAGCTAAGATAGCTCTCTCAAAATCACTTTTATCCATTATTTTTTCTCCTTATGCTGATGTTCCTGTCCTTCCCACAACTTATTTGCAAGCTCCACATCATCTTCGTTCTCATCTTCCAAATCGTTTATTTCCCGTAGTTCGTTACATTCATCTCTAAGTATTTCAAACGTACAGGTTTCGCATAAAGGACTTTCGTCATGGTCAAAGAAATATTCAGGGTGCTGTGACTGACAATTAGCACAAAATAATTCTTCAATTTTTTCATAAAAGTTTTCTTTGGTAATTTTCATATCTCCACCTCCTCGTCTTTATCTTTTTGCCCGCCAATTTCAATCGCGTCTTGCCAGCGCGTGTTGTTAGGCAAATATTTCGTTTCATTTTTTATGGCTTCAAGAATATTAAAGACATTGCCTATTTCCTGTTGAATTCGGTCGGGATTTAAAATAAAAGTTTGGCAATTATAAACTCCATCGCCATCTTTTTCCAAGACTAAATGTTGAGAGGTTATCTTTTCCACATTATAATTGGCTTTCACCAGTAAATTATATACGGCCATTTGGCGATAATAATTATAGGTGAGGCAATGCCAATGATACTTAACCGGATCAATCGTCTTGGCAGTTTTCAAATCCATTATAATCGCGGTTTTTTTAGCTTCATCCACATAAATCGCGTCCGGGATACCGCAAATTCCCGCAAAAATACCTAAATCCATATCAGATTGTAGTATGATTTGTGTTTTAAACCATTTTCGCACTTCTTTCATGGCGTCTTGAGCGTAAATTTTTTGCCCCATCGCAATCACCTGTTCATATTCAGCCGTTGGTAATTCAATTATACCTTTGGCCGGTTCTTTACTGCGGCACGCGACCATAGCATATTTCTTCGCGAACTTAGCTGGACCATCAAAAACATAACTATCGGCTGCTTTACCAATCCGAAGAGCTGGGGTTTCCGTTTTTTCTATTTCACCGCTAATATGGCGGCGATAGAAATATTGTTTATCCTTCAACCAATCATTGATTTTGGATTGGGAGAGATAGTTATTTTTGAGGGTATAGTAATTTTTTCTTGTCAATTTTAAACTCATATGATATATTTTATTTATTGTATGGCAAACCTTAATCCCCTACCCTCTGACGAGAGTAGGGGATTTTGTTTTTACATCGGAATATCTTCGGCGCGCACTTCTTCGCCCACTTCTTTTCCGGTTTCAAATTCACTAAAGTTAGGGTCCATACCCCAAGTTAAGACTTTTAGATATTTTGCTGGTTGTCTACCGGCGTTGGATTCACCGTCTTTTTCATAAATTATACCGATAATTTCCCCAATCTTGGCCCTATTTATTCTTTGAATAGTTCCTTTTTTTGAAGCATTAATACCAACATTCCAAACTTCTCCATTTTCTAGACAAAGTTCATAAACCCATTGCGGTCCATATTCAGCCTCTTTATTTAAGGTTTTACTCAAAAGAGTCCCTTTAATTTTTTTACCAACTTCATCGAAGGTAAACCATGATGCGGAAATTTCTTCCGCTTCATCCCAATTGTCTTGCGACATATTGTTTAAGTTTTTAAAATTATTTCCCTGAGTGATCAGGTATTTATTTAGTTATTTTAGGCGTATTAAACGCTCTTTCTACCTGCCAACCTCTTCTTAATCTAAAGTATAGTGTTCCATAATTCAAATTCAATCTATCTGCCCATTGTTTAATATTTTGTGTTTTGTTTTTGTAAGTTATAAGTCTATTTTTGGAATGATTGGAATTTTGTTGAGAATATGTCGCCCATCTAGTATTTTTAGGACAATAATTTCCATTTTGATTCGGAAATCTATCTAAAGTTGTATTCATTTCTCCAAATTTTTTAACATGTCTTTTATAACTTTCTCCCATATCTTCCCAAAAATTTTCAAATATTAACCATTTATTATAGATTTTTATCCCTTTTTCTCCATAATTATAATACTTTGTGTTTTTTGGATTTGAACACCTTTGTTTTGCATTACTCCAAATTCTATATATTCTTGTTTTTGTTTTTCCATGTTTAGTTGATGTTATTTTAGCTAACTCTGCTACTAAGCAACCACAACTGCTAATATGTTGTTTATTTTTTAAATTTTCACCATCTCTTACAGCTTCATTTCCACAATCACATTTACATAACCATAATATTACTTTGCGATTATTTCTTTTATGTAATTTTATTACAGTTAATTTTCCGAATTTTTGTCCAGATATATTTTTAAATTTATGTTTATATATTCCTTTAGGCATATTATTAAATAATTAACTTGTTAAATATTTAACCGCATTTATAAAATCAATTTTATTTAACTGCATTACCATATCAATCGAATCCGAGCCGGCGTGGCATCCATAACAATGCCAAGTATTACTATTTTTATAAACAACCAGACTTCCAGTCTTCTCGGGATGCAGGTTACAGAGATAATAATCCCGTCCCCCGCTACTGCCTGTTTTTTTAGTATGGACAAGATCCCCTATCGGCACGGCTTTAGCATCTTCAATTCTTAATTCTTTTTTACTCACCTTTCCTTGACTCAACTTATTCAACCACTCAAACCGCTTCAATTGTCGCCGGCAGTCAGCCAGATATTCTTTATATTTTTCACATAAATAATCAGGAATAATACCATACTCTTTTTTTTCTTCAGTCGTCAAGGCCACTCGCGCCCGGTATAACTTATCTACCCAAATCATCCAGTTTTTTTCATCTTTTTTCAGCTCTTTTAATTTATACAACCAAATCGGCCGCATTGACTTGTCCGTCCTCAAAGATTGTATCCATTGTTGATGTGGGGTTAGCATATTGTTTACTTATTAATTGCCGACCGCGGACATTTTTATTTAAATCCGCCGACCAGCTTACTTTACCGGGTAATTTTAAAACTTTATTTAAATCTCGACCAAAATTACTGGCACTCTTTTTTTGCCGACCACCGGCGCCAGTACACCAATCGCGATAATGTTCATACAAATCATTGGTTGAAATAAAGCCTTTTTCATCCTCGATATAAAATTCCCGAAGAAATTGCACCGGGCTGGAAACCACTTCTTCAAATTCGGCATAAGCTTTGGTCATATTGTCTGTTTTAGTAAATACATAATTATTATTTTTTAGTCTTTTCGCCCCTTCAATCGCCCATTTGATTATTCCGGGGATTTCGGTTTTAAGTTTCGCCAATAAATTTCGATCCTGTTTTTCTTCGGGGATTTCTTTATGAAATTTAATTATTTTCAAACGGCGCTGAATCGCCTTACCAATACTGTCAAACCCGGGCATTTCATTAGTCGCGAATAAAAATTTAGTCTGCGGTTTAAAACAAACGAATTTCGCGCCATATTTTTTCTCGCATTCGATCATATCGTGCGTTATCATGGCTTTAAATTTATCCGCTTTCATATATTTGCTTTCTTCTTCCGAACAGAGATTGATTTTTTTCCCGATCAAGTTCACCGGCGCGAATTTATTAGTCGTCAAATTTTGAATAGAATAAGAACTGACATGATTTTCTCCAACCATCTCCTCAATCAACCTGATTAAAACTGATTTGCCATTGGCGCCCTCGCCGACCAAAAAGAAAACTACGGTCGGATTCAAGTCTTCCATAAAATAATACCCCATCATTTCTTGGATAACCATAATCAAATCTTCATCCGGATTAGCATTTTCTTTAACTAAAATCTCCCGTAAAAATTTTAAAAATTGGGGGATTGGTTTGGCTAATTCCTGGGTTTTAAAATTAATTTTGTGATGAGCATAGTATTCCGGTGCGTGTTCCACAAATTCCAAAGTGTCTAAATCCAAATCTTTATCGATAAAAGCCATAAAGCCAGTGGATAATTCTTCTAATTTTTTATAACAAATTATTTTCAGCTGATAAACCATGTCTTTAATCAGATTTTTACTGATATTTTTATCAAGTTTAGAGAGCGACCAATTATAAATTATTTCTTCCATGGCCAGATCATCGGGAATAATTTTATGATAACGTTCGGTTTTATCATATAATAAAAAGACATCGGTTTCTCGGACATAAGTCAAATAATCTCGAAAGGTTTCATCTTGACAGAATTCTCGGACTTTATTTTGGGTAAAATTTTCTCTGGACACAAAGTTAAAATTATAACAAATAAAAAGCCCGGCTTCTCGCGATCCCAACCGGTATCACACGGTGGACGAAAAGTCGGGCTTATTGATTGTTACAAAATAGTGATACATATTGGAATCTTAAATACCTCTTAATTATAACTTTTTTTCAAAATCAAGGCAAGGGCTTACCCTGTGGATAAATACTTGACTTTTAGATAAATACCTGTTATATTAAAGCTAATATCAATTATCAGCTTTAATATAACCTATTATTTGCATTATATGACTACTATTCTACAAGCCATGGAAGATCGTTCTATTAAGCCCTATGATTTAGCCAAATCACTGGGAGGAAATCCTCAAAGTGAAATGGGTAATTTAATGAAGAAATTACGCGGCGAACGCGGCGTCAGCGCCGAAGAACTTCACCAATACTGTCAAATTATCAGTCAGCTTTCCGGGAAAAAATTAGTCCCGGCGGACCTGCAGTTAATTAATAAGAGGATTTTAATTAAGTGATAGGGTTGGTTTATATGTATTTATTTTTAGGATGGACAATTATTACTCTATTTAGGATCTATTTTAAACCGAGAAGTGAAATGGACTTTATAATGGAAGATTATATTATAGTAAGCTTTTTAATGCTTATTACCTTACTTCCTTTATCTTTGCTCTAAAGCATTTTTTCTTAATTCAGTTGCCGTGTCTATTATTTGCTGAATATTTTTATCATTATGAAATTTATTGATAAAAACAAGCTCATCCAAGGCGCGAGATTTACTCTCAAATTCTTTTTTTTCATCAAATAGGGTTACAATATTTCTATTTATCTTGGCAATCATTATTCTTTCATATATCTCAGGACTGATTGGTTTAATATTTATTCCCAAATGTTCTTTTAACAATTCGATTGTTTTATTCTTTTTTATTTCATATTCAAAAGTTCCTTTGCCTTCTTCTGGTCGCAATGGCACTTTAATTGTTTTTATATCGCCTTTTTTTTCTTCTTCCACATAAGGAATATAACCTAAAAGCTGTTCTAAAGCCGTGGTCGGTTTTCTTTTATATTCCTCGCCTAATCTTGCCTGGGTACTTACAAATCTTGGAATTGACATTGTGGCCAGATCTCTTGTCAATAATATATTTAAAGGTAAATACTGTTCATATTTATCCTTGTATCCCAATAAATGTAACCCCACGGATAGTCCGGGGCCAATATTTCCGTATAAATCATTTTGAATATCCGCGATTTGCCTAAAACCATCTTTCACTTCTAACCCATCCCGGCTAGTTATGCCGTCTATAATTTTTTTGCCGCCCTCAGCCATTGAGCCTAAATTTAACCAGGGATATTTAGCGGTTCGTAGAAACAATTCCTCACCTGTTTTTGGATCTTTCCCAATCTGTAAACGCCCGCCTTTGTCTATTTCATAATCTAATCCTTCTATATGAGGACCTATTTCACTATCATCATTTTTTTTATAAATATACATTAAAATTGAAGCAATCGTAGCCAAAGTCATTATTCTCGGCAATCGCTCTCCTGCAAAATTCATTTTTTCTTTTGGATTAAAAGCATCGGTATAATTTTTATAATGCTTCATTACTAAATTATATGGATAACTGACAAACGGTTTTACAAACGGCGCGAACCATTTTCTTTTCCAATTACTCATCCAAAATGGTTGATTTTTATAATTAAAGGCATAAGTATCAATAATTTCATTTATTGCCAGCGTTAAATCAGTGATGGGTTTGGTTCCCTGGCCGCCTTCTGCGAATATTGATTCAGGTATATCAGTTTTAGTTGGCCTAACACCTTTATTTCTGAATTCTGTTAAAGCAATCTGGCGTTTAAAATAATTTTCAATCCGATTCCAAATCGCTCCAAACACCGCTGTTTGCGCGCGGGCGCGATAGACTGTGGGAATATTTATAGCTAAATTGGCTGTCCTTCCTGGTAATGATCCAGTCCCAAACACATTAATTATATCTGTATTTGGTTTTATTGATTCATAAAAATTTGAAGTTCCTCCACCCCATAATTCAGCCGGTAGTGATTTTATAACCGATGGATTAAGCGATCCAAATATCGAAACTATATCATTTAAGATATATTTTGGGTTTGCCAAAAACACGCTTTTCCAAAAATCCGTAATAAATTTCGCGCCAAGCTGTAATGAGCCGCCCACAATATTTGTGGCCATAGTGCCGGTTTGTAATAAAAGATTGGTAACAGCGATAGAACCCATTGATTCCACCAACCCCTTTACCCAAAAATTAGCGCTTCTCATCGCTCCCCGGGCTGATTCAAATTCTTTGGCGATGTCAGTTCTAATTTGTTTTTTCTTTCCCGGCTTAAATGATGTTACTTCTCCAAATTCATTCTCTTTTACCATTACCATATCAGATGGATAACCAAGTTTTAATGATCCGTTTATTTCAATATAACCAGGTTTTAAAGGATTAACATCATCTAATGGCTCAAGTAAGTTTTCTTCTAAAACCTTAATCATTCGATTGTAGTCCTGTTCGTTTAGGGCGTCTAACATTTGTTTTGATACCGCTTGCCCAAAATCTTCAGTAAATCCTTCGGCTTCTGTTCTGGTTTTACGAATACCAGCCGTTCTGTTTTTAAATAATATCTTTCGAAATTGGTCGATAAAACCATTTTTAAATCCAAAATGAGTAATATAACCCTCAATATTGCTTTTAATATCAAATATCTCTTTTTGAACATTACGGTTAAAAATCTCGTCGGCCTCCTGCGCGTCCAAAGAATAATCAGTTACGATTTTTTTAGCTTTATCAGATAATTGTTCCCATATCGCTTCTCCTTCCTCTTTGGTTTTTCTTGGCCGGCTATAGGTTTCCACTCCGCCCTCCACGCTTTCTTTTGTAAAACCCTGTCTTTCCAAATCATCTACTTTATCTAAATATTTTTGAAGTTGTTTATCGCTCGTTAAATTTAGTTCGTTTTTATCAATTACAGCCTTAATTTTAGTTCCAAAAACAGGCTTGCCATTTTTAATTTCAAGTATCGCCTCGGCCGCGTTAAACATCAATTCTTGTTCTTTTTCCGTGCCGGCAAGCTTATCCCGCATGAATTTTTTAACAAATCTTTCATTTAAAAGTCTGCGTAAATTATACTCTTGTTCCGCTGAATAAGCCGGTTTGCCTAATAATTTTTGGCGAGTTTGCGCCATTCTCATTATTTGGTCTAATAATTTAGCCGGGCTAGCGTTATAACAAGGATCTATTTTTTGGGGCTGGTCTTTTTTTTCTTCAGGCATAAACAAAATAATTAGGTTTTAGTTACAATCAGTGAATTTTTTTTCAATATCTTCGGCAAATTTTGCCATTTTAATATCGGCTTTAACTTCACCGGTTAATTTTTTAGCCGGGGTTATCTTAATTTCTATCCCATTTGGCAAATCAATACCTTTTAAACCAAGTATTTCCGGATTAATTTTTGTTGTGCCAAGAGATGATTTATGAATAAGATTCCCATCCTCTGTTACTAATACCGGGTTAGCCTTGAATTCAGGATTTAATTTGGCCAAACGATTAAAAAATTCTGAAGCAGTAATAACTTTCGGTTTTCCTTCTATTGTCTCGGTACGTGAAATTTCAATGTTTTTTTCAGTTCCCTCCAATGCTTGTCTAACTGCGTTTGGAATAATTTTATCTTTTAATTGTTCTTTTATTTCTACTTGTGTTATTTCACGAGTAATCGGTTCAACATTTTTTTGTATATCTTCTATTGATTTATTAAGTTCATCCGGCCTAAATTCTAATTTTGTTATTTCTTGTATCCGCGCGGGATTTATCGCGATACCATGATTTTTCGCTACAATAATATCAGTCCCGCGAGCCAGCTCCGCTTCTTTGTTTTCCGCTATTTTAAATAATTCTTCTTTAGTCCCCACGTCACGAATAACTAAATTAGTTGTATCAATGGGTACGGGTTGGCCAAAACGCTCTACATCGGCGGCGGTTTTTCCTAAGTTAATATTACCAAATTTATCTAATTTTAATTGCCCGTCGGCGGAGCCATGAAAGAAATTTATTTTTGGTTCAGACTTTAATTCGAAATTAAACCTCTCATCTTTATAAAGTGTTGGTAAATTACTAATACTGTTTTTAATTATCAGTCCATTAGGCGCTATTTTATCTATTATTCCAGTCTCCATTACCTCACCATTTTTATTTTTGATAACAATTTCTTGCCCTGCATTTAAAAGTCTTGACGGAATCGCCTTTGTTATAGGTTGGGTAATCAATCTCGCTTCCTGCCCCAGAATCGCCTTTAAAATAACATCATCGCCTTTAATTGTGGTTTTTATATCAACTCCAGTTGTATTAGATATTTCTTTGGTCAAAGCAGTTATATCATCAGGGCTTGGTAGCCCCGGCTCCAAAGGTTCGGTTTTTAGTTTTAAAAATCTTTTTTTATAACCTTCAAAAATAACTTCACTTGTCTGTGGTTTTACTTTTACTTTTAGTCCCTCCCCAATTGGTATATCAAAAGCGCGTCCGGGTGTGAGAGTTACCCCGGAAGGTAATTTTTTGGTAACAGTTCCTACTTTTTTAAATGTAGCAAATTCTTTCAGCACTTTTATTCCTTCAACAATAGGTAGAAAAAAAGCCGGATCACCCAATAAATCAAAAAACCCAAACATAGCCAATACTCCAATATCCGTTAAATTTGCTTTGTTTTCCCCATATTTCCCAATACCTCTGTTTTTTAAATGCGCTTGGGCTACTTCGGCCACCCCTTGGTCGGATTTGACATTTGGATCGGTTAGCATTTTCCAAGCCGTATCAATAGAAGCATTTGCCACTTCTCGCGGAGTAACCCCTAATTTCTTGCTTGTGGCCATAGCGGCAAAAGGAGTAATAAGTAATTGTGAAGTCGCTCTTGCCCCTTTGGCAATATTACCTAAGGCTTTGAACCCGATTGTTCCACTTGCTGTTTCTTTTGCTATTCGTCCAAGTTCAGGGAAGAAAAAAGCTGATGTTGATCTGGCCGTACTTGTTTGCGCGGCTTTTTCCAGTTCGGCTCGCCTTGCGTTTTCTTGTTCTATATTTTTTTGAATAGCAAAAGGTTGGCTGATAAATATACTATCACTAGCTCCAGCATCTTTGGCCGCCTGCAATCCAATGTCCAATCCTTGTTTAAACAATAATTTCTGTGGGGCAACGCCTTCTAAACCTTGTTGAAATAGAAGTTTGGTTGGCATATTAAATTACTCATTCGACCCTAATGAAAAGTTTATTATTGGTTGAGAACCAAGTTTTTTCTCTTCGGCTATCAAAGACAACGCTCTTTCATCTTTAAATTCATCTGTTCTATTATTTAATAAAATTGAAGGAGGATAATTTCTTAAAAATAATTTATCATAAAATTCTTTATTTGATTTAAATTGTTGAACAAATTCATTACGCGCCTGTAAATAAATATCAGTATCAAGTTTCCCATCCGATCCATAATGCTCGCCAAATACATTGGCATAGCCATCCAGCATATCATTTACACTAAACCCTGTATCCGTGTTTACCCCAGATAGTGCCTTTTGGGTTTGGGCATTGTTTTCTCTTATTTTGCTTTGCAGCTCCTGCACTTCCAAAGGAAGCTTAAGTTCTGTCTCAGCCACATCCGCTCTTCGACTAGCGGCCAAAGCTTCTGTGGCCTCAATATCAGCTAAAGATTTTAATCTGTCTATCTCGGCTTTTCTTTGTTCACGACCAAGTTTTTCCAGTTCATCTATTTTTTTATTAATACCGGTTGCAAATCTTAAAGGATCAATACCCTTAGCTTCTGCGTATTGTTTCAATGATTGGTCATCAGGTCTTGTTATATCTCCATTTTCATCAATAGTCACAAAAGTACCAACTGCGCTTTCAATAACTCTGTCTTCTTGTTTTTGGTTAAATTCCGTACCTTTTTGTTTAAATTCTGCTTCCGACCTAACATCCGCCCTACTTCTTATAAATTGATCAAAGACCCTATCCATCTGGGAATCAAATCTATCTTGCTGGGTTTTTAATTCTTTATCCACTCGATCAGCTGTATCAATATCAAGATTACGTAGCGCCTCTGATTTTTGTTTTTCCAAATCAGATTTTCTCTCGTCAAACCGGCGGTTAATCATGGAGATAACCCCTATTTCCGCGCTCGAAAATCCCAGTCCTTGCGCTTGGGCGCCAGCCACCGCCCCTTGCTGCCCCAGCCGGCCTTTTCTCTCTTCTTCCACGCGGGAGAACTCTTCCGCAAATTTCTCTTCCACGCCGGCCGCGAGTAAATCTCTTTTTCTTTGTTCTCGCGCGGTAATGGCTTCCCGGGTTTCCGGTGTCTCGGCGGTTAAACCCGGCACAGTTGGAGTTGTTCCGGTCATTGTCCCCGCTAAACTTTTATTTATTTCAGGTTGATTAGTGGAAATTGGCACAATTGGTTTTCCCCCGCTCAAATCTTCAAACGACAAAGGCGCCTCGCCCCTGGCTTTGGCTTCGGCAAAACGCGCGTCTTCAATCGCGGTCGCTTCTGCGACATTTGGAGTTCGACCGCTCAAGGCGGCAATTAATTCTTGTGAAGTTGGCATAAAATTCAAATTAAAATTCTCTTGAGATATGAACTGGGCCAAAGCGGAGAACAGCGCTACCTCCCGCGCCCGCAAAAGCGTTTACATTGATATTTACATTTCCAGTCGGAAGAGTACCAGTGATTGTTGTCTTAAGCACATCATTTACATAAAATCTCGCCTCTACGTTAGCATCATATTCTATGCGATAAAGATTGTTATCAGTCAAAGTGACTCCGGTTATAGTAACGGTAGTTGACGCCGAACCATTCATCGTCTGTGCTTCCAAGGCAGCGGCGGCGCCAGTATAATTCCAGACAAAAGCGACTTCATTACGGTTTTTTGCATCACACTTTCCAGTCGTGCCAGAAGAAAAACCTAAACCATTACAGAGATTAGCCCCAGCGCCAGGCGCAACCACGTGACGAGCGGTAAACTGCATATATAAATCTCTTTGGTCATCCCATTGAGCGACCGTATCTGAACTACTGGCCGAGGGCATTTGAAAGTTAACTTCGGCTGATTGAGAACCAAATAAGGTAGTGGAGGCCGCGCCATAACTCGGTGTCCCTCCGGCAGAGTCCCACGCCCCAGAAAAAGTGCCGATAGTATAATTCCAATAATCTATATTACGAGCGTCAGACGTGGTCTCATAATGC
>ERZ1292642.1399-Hain-H14-01um-R1-1399-length-11486-cov-4_pt1 | contig 11486 bp, 15 predicted proteins | sample MGYA00564403_ERZ1292642 | MGnify/ENA primary metagenome ERZ1292642 (study PRJEB36523, sample SAMEA6512643) | groundwater metagenome | collected 2019-01-09 | study: AquaDiva: Metagenomics assemblies of 32 groundwater samples | reverse complement strand
CGTGCTCCTTCTGCCGCGTCCGCGCGCAGTTGCGCCGCGAGCTTGTTCAGAGCCATGCCGGCCTGGTCGAGGGCGAAGACGGTACGGCTGGCACGCAGGACCTGGCGGCGGGCGGGCCATCCGCCGGCGCCGAGAGTGACAAGGTCGAGAGCGGCCGCGAGGAACAGTTGGAGGAGGTCGTCCCACGCGTGCACCCAGGCGATGGTGAGGTTGCGCGAGACGTCGTCGGTGATCTGGTCGATCTGGACGCGCATGCGGGCGACCAGTCTGAGGGTTTCGCGAGTGATCGCCACAGCGGGTCACCTCGCCTCGTGCTGCTCCCGGCCGTCGAGGCTGGCGTGGACGACGACCCACCGCATCAACCCGTCGCGTTCGACCAGCTTCGGGCGTGGCCCGCAGACGCAGTCGTCGGCGGGTTCGTGTTCGATGAGGTCGTCGACGGGCAGCTCATGCAGGCTCATCCGTGGATGAGTCCGGTGCCGTCGAGGACGAGGAACACGACCCCGGCGCATACAAGCCCCGCGACCACGGATTTCTTGACGAACGCGTAGATGGATGCGGCGGCGAACGCGAGGACGGCGAGAGCTATCAGGACGTCGTTCATCGGTTGCTCCCCTGCTGGAATCGCATCTTGCGGGTGCGCGCAGCTTTCCGGGCCATCCTCGAACGCCCAGCTCGCGTCTTGCCGGCCCAGGCGATCTGCGCGGCACGCTGCTTGCCCAGCTTCGGCACCAGAGCGTCGTAGGCATCATGACGACCAGGCGGGATCTTCTCGGTCAAAGACTCCTGCGCGGCCGCACCCTCCCCATCCGGCGGGCCATCGTCGGGACCGCCGCCGTACGCGGTTGCCGGGTCCTCACCGCGGCGGAACCGGTCGACCGCCACCTGCCCGGCGGACACGTTCGGCGCGATCCAATTGCCGTCCTTATCGACCAGCCGCTGCAGGATGCCGTCCACGTCCTGCACACCGAGGGCCTCGAGCAGGAGACGGGTGATGACCTCGGGCGGGATGTGCGTGGTGGAGTCGGCCTTGACGATCGCATCGATCAGCACCCCGGCGTCGACGTCATCCAGATCCGGGAAGACCACATCGACCGTGGTGTCGGCGCCGCCGCGCAACCGTACGGTCTCACGCCCGTAGGTGTCGACGTCGATCGCACCCCGGAGCAGGCCCTCCGGAGCGCGTACGGATTCGAGGATGACGTGGTCGAGGATCGCCTGATAGCAGTCGGCCCACAGCTGCTGCCGCAGTTCCATCGTCCGCTCGGTCGGCGTGTCCAATGTCTCTGCTGTGGCGCGGGCGCCGGTGGTGCCCGGATCCCCCAAGAGCATGGTGACCGGCACATCCAGCGCGGCAGCGGTCATCGCCGCGATCGGCCGACCGGACTCCGAATCGATCGTGGCACCCGTTTTCGGAACGGCCTCCAGCATCATGTCCGGGGTCATCAGCGCGGTCGCGCCGGCGAGCTGGGGGTCACCGGTGATCGGGTCCCGCGTGGGGGCGGCGGCGATCTTGGCGCGGGCGGCCGGCTGCTTGCTGCCCTTGGTTGTGAGCCGCCACGCGAACCGGCTGAGCGCCTTCACCAATCTGGCCCAGTCGGTCAAGAACTCCCGATAGGCGTTGGCCCAGTCGATCGCGCTGTAGCAGTCGGCGAGGCCGAATTTCCACGCAGCGTCGCCGCCGACGCGGACGTGATACAGCGGGGCGTCCCAGCGGACCGGGCCCTCTGAGCCGTCGCGGCCGCGCATCATCTTCGGCCGGCGGGCGGGCTTGTAGCCGAGGGCGGGGTAGAAGACGATCCGCCGCTTGGTGATCACGCCGCCGGTGGTCGGGTCGCGTTGCTCGTACCAGCCGTCTTGCTGGTAGTACCACGCCTCCGAGGCGTCGTCGGGGTTGCAGATCACGTCCGTGATCTCGTCCCACGGCACACGCCTGACCTGGACTCGGCCGTTCCGTGGGGCGGTGAACAGCGCGAGCAGCACGTTGCCGTCGGTGTAGGCGGACCGCTCGAGGGCTTCGTGCGCCTGGCCGCCGGTGAGGACCCGCCGGTTACCGGGGTCGTCCAGGAACTTCTGGATGACCTCGTTGACGCGCTTGTCGCGCGCGGTGACGGAGACGCCTTGGCCCCACACGTACGCGGTGCGCAGCGCCAATCCCCTTTTGAGCAAGGGGTTCTTGAGGGTCATGACCCGGGCGACGGCCGTAATCTGCCGTAGGCCTTCGCGGGTGAACTCCTGTTCCGCCAGGGCGGTCATCCGCTGCCAGCCGGGCTCGTACATGCGGTTCTCGAGGTCGCTGATGGACTCCCGCAGGAAAGCCGTCTCCGCGCGTTCCTGACGGAGCACCTCGGCGAGTTCGGTGTTGCCGGTCCAGCGCGCAAGCTTCTCGCGGATGGGGAGGGCGACGGTTTCGCGAAGCGCAGCGGCAAGGCCCATGACGGGGAGTCACCTCCCGCCGGTCAGTAGTCGCTGATGCTGTAGGCCTCGAGCTCGTCGTCGACGTCCTCGCCCTCGACGATCTGGTCGGGCGGGGGCACATGCGCGTAGCCGAGCATCACGGTGTCACCGCGGTCCGGGGACGGCAGGCCCCGTTTCTTCATCTCGTCCTTCGACTCGATGATGATCTGACCGCGAGCCGTGAACTTGTACTTGACCGCGCCCAGTTGCGCGGCGAGCTCGTCGTCATCGGGGTCGATGTCGATGTCGCCTTGTTCGAACCGCTCGCGCAGCCCCCACCACCATTCGGCGCGGGCGTTGGCGAAGCGCTCGTTGTCGAGGGCGGCCGCACCGGATTGCATGTCGATCACGTCATGGCCGGCATCGAGGAGCTCGTCGACCACGCCGGCGCCGACACCGACACCGTCCACGCGGATCTCGTCGGCGTGGTGCTCGCGTTTGGCCGCGATGGCATAGCCGGTGGTCTCGGTGGTGCGGGTGTAGGCGTGGTCGCCGATGATGCGGGCGACTGGGCCTCGCATGAGGGCGAGGACGGTCCGGTCGGAGCCGAAGCGCGCGACGTCGCCCGACACCACAGCGCGCGGGCCGGGCTGGAGCGTCCGCTGCTGGGCGGCCTCGATCCAGCGAGGCGGGATGAGGGTGTCGACGCCGATCTCAGGAAAGTCGCCGAGGACCTTGGAGATGTAGCGCGGCGATTTCGCGCCCCATCGCTTCCGCTTGTCCTCTTCCCATTCCCGGGCTAGGAGCAGCGGCCGCAGCTGATCGGGGACGGGTTCGTCGGTGAAGTTCGGTGTGTCGAACGCAGAAATCTGAACGACGTTCCATCCGGAGCCCGGCTTGCAGACGTTGCCGAACTCAGTGTTCGGGTCGTCGGGGTTGCCGATCGCGAGGATGCGGCAGTCGGCGTTGGTGGTGATCGCCTCGACCGCGGTCCACAGCTGCTCGGGCACGCCACAGGCCTCGTCGAGGATGACCAGGACGTAGTGCCGGTGATGTCCTTGGAAGCCGTGCTCGTCGGTGTCGGCGGGCTTGCGGCCGAAGCCGGCGATCTCGCCGTCGTCGTATTTCCACTCGTCGGACTGAAGTACGCGGCCAGGAAGTGGATCGCCCTTGGCCTTGGCCTTCTTGGCCGCCTTGCGGATCTCCTCCCAGAGGATCGCGTGGACCTGCTGGTAGGTCGGGGCGGTGGATACGACCAGAGCGCTTCCTTGCGGGTGGACGTCGGTCCACCACGCGGCCAGGCGAGATGCGATGAACGACTTCCCGGCGTCGTGGCAGGACTTGACGGCGGTGCGCCGGTTGGCGACGACGGATTCGGCGATGGCGCGCTGTTTGGCCCACAGGTGTTCGCCGAGCCGGTCGCGGACCCAGTCGACTGGGTCGTTGCGATAGGGCGAGACGGGTGGTGGTTCGAATTGGCGGGCCGCGTACTCGAAGGCGTCGAGGAGGGCGGGCATCAGTAGACCTCGAGCAGCCCGTCCGCTTCTACGATCGGCCGCTCCGGCGACGCGGTGATCCGCGCCCGCAACACGTACTCCCCCAACGCGAGATCGGCGGGGGCGAGGATCCGGCAGGTCGGTGTGGTCGCACCGACGATCCATTCGGCGTCTTCCCAGTCGGCCTCGACGGCGTGGAACTGGCTGTAGGGGACGAGCGACATTTCCACCGCGTAGGTGGTGGCAGCGGCGGGGGCGGTAGTCATGGGGATCTTCAGATAGTCGATGCTGCCCAGCGGGATGCGCAGTGCGTCGGCCACCATGCCCCTCCCCCAGGTCAGGTTGTTGGCGATCCGGCGGCCCAACTGCGTGACGGCGCGCTGGAGGCCCAGCTGCGCGATAGCAGGCCGGCGACGAACGTCACGTCCACGGCGGCAGCCGGGGCCAGCCAGGCCGCAGTCGCGGCATGGGAGGAGGCGAAGGCTGGGGTCTTCTTGGCCGCCGCGCCGGTCGTCCATGCGACGGTGAACGTGCTGCCGTAGGCGGTGGACTTCTTCACCGCGACGGCGTGCGCAGCCATGGCACCGTACGAGCGGCCCGTCGCGGTGGTGGCCTTGACCGCGCTCGCGCTCGTGGCGGCGGTGAGGCCGGCTGATCCGATGGTGGGTGCGCGTTTCGCCGCCGAGCTCGTCGCGGTTGCGGCGGTGCCGCAGTGGGCGGTGACGGCGGCCGCTGCGATCTGGCTGTGCGTCGCCACGGCGGCGGCCGTGCACGTCGCCGTGACGGCGACCGTCTTCGACGCCGTCGAGCTGCTGGCGGTGGCCGCGGCGGATGGGGCCACGGTCGGGGCCGACTTGGCGGGCGCTGCGGTGGCCGTCGCTGCGGCGGTGGCCGTACCGGAGGCGGGAACCACCTTGGCCGTGGCCGATGACGGTCCGGCGACGGCGCTGGAGGAGACGGTGGCCGGGACCTGCTTCGTAGCCTGAGCTGTCGCGACCGCAGCGCCGGGCGAGGTGGCCTCGACTGCCGTCGACGGCACGTTCGCGAACGACGCCGCACTGGCTGCGGCCGCGGTGGCTTGGACCGGCGTGGTCTTGGCGCCGGATGCGACTCCCACCGCGGCCGCCGGAGCGGTGGAGGAGGCGGGCGACTGCTTAGCCGCCGTGCTGGTCGCGCTCGCCGCAGCCGGTGCGATTGGAGCGGCCAGGACGGTCTTGGTGGCCGTGGATGCCGGAGCCGCGGCGGCCGGTGCGGTGCAGGTCGGGACGACGGTCTTCTTCGCCGTGACGTCCCCCGTCGCCGCGGCGAGGGCTGTCGTGGTGGCGGGGGCGGCCTTCTTGGCAACGGTGGTGCTGGTTGCGGCGGCGTCTGTGGTTGCGACGCCGTTGGCGACCTTGACGGCCGTTGAACTCGCCGCGGCCGTCGCGGCGCAGCCGGCGGTGACGACTGCGACCTTGACGGCCGTTGTCGTGGCCGTGGCGGCTGCTGGCGATGAGGCGGTGACTGCGACGCCGCCACCTGCGTCTGCCGGAAGATATTCGGCGAGGTAGCGGGTGCTCATCGGCGCGCCCGACCCATCAGCTCAGCGCCAGCAGACTCCAGGGGAACGCTCTTCCCGTGCCCGCGGTCTGCTTCAACGTGGCCCGCAGGTGGATGTTGGCCGGGACCGGCGGCGAGTATTTGGCAGGCTCGCCCTGGACATGCTGGTAGCTGATCACGTACGCGAGCCGTTCGGTTCCGCCGGAGCGGACCTTGGTGTACAGACGCAGCTCAAGGATGTCGCCCAGGACCATCGCCGCGGCATCGACCACCAGGACGTACGTATGGTTGGCAGTGTCAGTCGCCAAATCGTGCTCAGTGGAGATGGTGGCGGTCTGGCTTCCGTCGGCGATCACGGTGAGAGCCATTCCTCGCGCACCTCCCTAGTCGATGCCGTAAGCGATGACGTCGAAGAGCCGGTCGGTGGCGTCGAGGATGTTGCTGGCCTGCGACCTGGCCGCCAACCTCGTCCCGGCGGGGATGTTGACCGGGATCGGGCCGAGATAGTGGGGTTCGAGGTTGTCGTCGCTGGTGGCGACCTCCACATGCCAGTCCGCGACGATCACCTGTTCGCTTCCGGACCCGCCGATGCCGACGTCCAGGAGCCAGTCGGTGGCCGCTCCGCGGGAGGAGTTGTTCTGGTTGCCGACCGCCACGAGCATCGACCGGATCGGGTTCGTCGTGGACGCGGTGATTTGCGCCCAGGAGCCCTTGGTGTTCGCACTGCCGCCCGGGTCGATGCTCACGCCGCCTGAGTCGCCGGTCGCGGTCCCGTAGTCGGTGACCCGGCCCAAAGGTGGCGCGGTCAGCCATGACCCGTACATCGTCACCACTTGGATGCGGGACACCGCCGATGCCGACGTGGACTGGCAGCGTGCCGAGATCCTGGTGCCAGCGGGGATGCCGATGGGCAGGAAGATCTGACCGGGGCCGAGCGTGTTGCTTCCGTTGTCGCCCTTGAGGTTGGGGACAAGGACGGTCTCGGAACTGGCGGCGCCGATGCCGATGTCCACGAGAAAGTCAGCGGTTGCGGTGTGGCCACGGCCGATGTTGACGATCAGGCCGACCGCGTCGCGGGCGGTCGAGGCGATCAGCTCGGCCCAGGAGCCCTTGGTGTTAGTGGATCCTGAGGCTGTGACCGCGACCCCGGTAGAGGAGGCGGAAGTGGCGCCGGCGGTCTCCGTGCCCTGCCCGTCGTACAGCGGCCAGTCGCCCATCGCCGCCCTCTCAGGGTGTGCAGGTCAGGTTGGCGAAGCCGAGCGCCGCGGCGGTCACGGTGTTGTCGCACATGACGATGTTGCCGGTCGTGCTCGGGTCGTGGATGTAGAAGCCGCGGCCCGGGCCCTGCACGTCGGCCACGTTCGCGGCGAAGACGTTGTTCAGACCCCAGTTGCCGAGACCCGACTTGGTGAGGTTGCGGTGGTGGGTCTCGTATCCGTTGAGCAGGCTATGGTGGCCGACGTTGCCGGTGATCAGCCAGTCGTTGCCCTTGCCGTCGACCCACGAGTCGGCGCCCTCTTCGGTTTGGCCGGATCCGTCGAAGGTGTTGCCGGACACGATGCCGTCGGCGGTGCCCTCTTTGATGTCGACGGCCTCGGCGGTGGTGTCGTAGACGGTGTTGCCGACGATGGTGTTGCGGTCCGATGCGTCGGGCTGGCCGCCGGTCAGGGCACCCCAGTTGGCGTCGGAGGACCCGATGTAGATTCCTTCGCCGAACTTCTCCCGCCGGTTCCCGGTGTCGTACACCGTGTTTGCGGTGACGAGGCTGTGGGTGGTGAAGGTCCTGAGGTGGATGCCCTCATCGCCCACGCCGTGCACGGTCAGGCCCTCGACGGTGACATGCGCCGCGGCGTCGACGATCACACCTTTCTGCGCGTCGGTGATCGTGAAGCCGTACAGGTGCCACCAGTCGGCGCCTTCCAAATGGAGGCCGTAGCCGCCGGTGATGCCGTCGTTGGTGAGGATGGCGTCCGGGGTGCCGCACAGCCAGATCGGCGCACTCTCGGTGCCGGGTGTGGTGGCCGTCCAATTGCCGTCGTAGACACCGTCCGCGATCTGGATGACGTCGCCAGGCTGCGCGGCTGCCAGCGCCAAGGAAAGTTGAGTGGTTGTGGCGGCGGTGACGGTGGCCGGCGGGCAGAACGTGTCTGCGTGCGCGGGGCCGGTGGCCGGGCAGGAGGCCAGCAGCACGGCAGCGACCAGGACGGACGCCAGCCTCACGGCCCGCATCAGATCCCCGTCAGATCGAGGGTCAGCGCGCCGATGGCCACCGTCACCTGACCGGCGGACGCGAACGTCTCGGGGATGACCTTCTGGAAGAACAGCTCACCCTGGCCGGTGATGTTCACCGAGGCGCCGCCCTGGGTGGCCGACACCTCGAAGGTGTCGGTCGCACCGGAGACGACGTGGTAGATCGTGCCCTCGGCCAAGCCGGCGGGCAGGGACTCGGCGAACACGTTGAAAACCATGACCCGGTCGTTGTCGACCAGGCCGTGAGCGGCGGACTGGATGGCGTCGGCGGTGACGCCGGCCGCGTCGACCGTGCCGAATCCCTTCACGGTGCCGTTGATCGGCGCGAACCCGCGGAAGTTGCCCGTGTTGCCCGTGCTGGCGTTCCAGAAGGTGAGGAACGCATAACTGCCGGCTGGGGCCTCGATGGTGAGCGCGCCGGAGTTGGTCTTTTGGCCCGAGGCGGCGGCGCCCCAGGTGACGGCGACGCGGGCATATGAGCCGCCCGTGGCCTCACCGGAGTTGGCGTTGGTGCCGGTGCCGGGATCTGTGACCGTGTGGAGGCCGATGTGGGTGATTTGGGTCGCTGACTCGTCGAGTGCGTCGAGCATGACGTTGAGGGCGGGCGTGTTGAACGGCATCGCGGCCTCCTTGGGGTGTGGGAGGCCGCGGGGCCTCTCGCTTTGGGTCTGGTGGTGGCCGCCGCTGGCGATCAATCGAACGTGTGAGCGATACTGCGGTGATGCAAGACGTACAACTGCCCATGCCCGTCCGCCTGCAGAACTGGTACTGCCGCCAAACCCAGGGTTTGGGGGGATTTGAAGACGGCGGCCCGAGCAACCGCACCCCCCAGCCCGGGCCGGGCCGCCGGCCTCGTTGTGACTCCGGGGCATGGCCTCTGGGGAAGAGCCATGCCGCGGAGCGTCTACAGGGGGGCTACGCGGTCGGGGTGGTCAGGCGGCGGCGCGGCGTTGCGCGCGCAGGCCGTCGCGTTCCTCAGGCGTCGGGGGGACGCGTTCGCCGCGGTAGAGGTAGCCGTCGATGGCGGCTAGGTCGTTGTAGTCGTACCAGGCGGTCTTGCCGGGCTTGAATGGAATCTTCCGCGCGTGGTGGCGGGATGCCCAGACGCGGAGGGTTGCTTCGGGCCGGTCGAGGCGTTGGGCGGCTTGGGCGATGGTGACGGGGTCGCGCGGATCCTGCATGTCGGGCACCCCCAGACAAGCAGAAAACCCCCGACGTCTGCGGTCGAGGGCTTTTACTGGCACGATCAATGCCGTTTATAACAGGTCAGCGGAAGGATTGCCAAATAACTGACTATCCACTGGGACGTCTCGGTCTCGTTCGGCATCGTTCGGCATCGGAAAGGTCGCTGACGGTTGGCCGTAGTGTTCGCGGAGCATCTGGATGTGGTCCATCAACTCGGGATCTGGCTTGAACCGCTCTCGTCCCGGAGGTACGCGGAGATGGGCGAACTGCTGATGACGCGCCCGTTCAAGCTCTTGCGGCCCGGGTTCGGTCGCCAAGATCTCGTCGGGCATGAGGGAGATCATCCGAAGTTTGAGGTCGGTCGTCCATCCGATCTTGATGTTGTGGCCGATGCGGATGTAATAGACGACCATGCTGCCTCGCTGCCGAGCCAGATCGAGCCTCAGGGATCGTTTCGCCCTGGGCGTGTTCTCGAGGTAACGAGGGTCGAGTCGGTGGCCGTGTAGAAACTCCTGCTCTCGGCGATCTTGTTCCGCCCTTACCTCCAGCATCGCTCGGTGCCCCTTGATGTGCTCCCGGCAGAGGGAGATCCCGTAGTCCTCTGACTCGCGTATTGGGGCGTAGGGACACCTGGTCCCTTCATGGTGCACTGCAAGGCATGCCGGGCGGGCGGTGACCGTCACGGTCACACGGGCTCCGCATCCGCAGCGGTACGCACCCTTGCCGTGTAGGGCGTCGGTGGTCATGTTGCGTCCGCAGCTGCAGGCGACGTTAATGTCTGGCACAGGTCGACTCCGTGTTAGTCGGCTGCCCTGGGGTGGTGGCTGCCACCTCAGGGCTTTCTTGTGTCTCGATTGTCCCAGATTTTGACCGTTTTGATCAAGTAATTTGGCAGGTCAGAGCCTGTTTTCGTGGATCCAGGCGAGGTTCATTTGGCGAGCGCGTCGAGCGTTAGTGATCGTCCAGCGGCAGGCCCAGGATGAGCGCCCGCGTCAGATCGAGGAACGACGGCTCCCCCGCAGTCACAAGCCGGATCGACAACGGCTCCACGCCGGCCACCGCGACGCCGAGCAACACATTCCGACGCCCGTCCACGTCGCCCCAGTGCAGCCGGTAGTCCTCGGCCCGGTAGACGGCCGCGTAGAAGGGCGATACGGCGGCACCCGCACGCTCCGCGTTGTCAGCGGAGTTGGTCCACCGCTGGCAGTCGCACGCCGGGTCACCGCAGCGTTCGGCCTCCAGATCACGCCTCCCCCTCCGGTAGGTGGTGCGTGTGCCGTTCAGGATCGGGCATGCCTCGATGGCGTACGGCGCGCAGTCGGAGGTGTGAAGGGCCGGCTCTGCGGAGTAGCCGCGCCCGAAGTCGGCCGGCCGGAGCAGGAGGGTGTATTTGCCGCCCGCGCGGGTCGGGAGCGGAGTGCCGCACACGCCGCAGCGTCGTTCGGTGAGGCAGGCGTTGACGCGGCCGGGGTGGTTAGTGCCGAACAGCGGCGGCCGTTGGTCGTCGGTGTGGCGGGCGGATACCTCGGGGACGACGAGGCCGCCGTGGGCTGGGCATCCGGCGGCGCGCTTGGGGATACGAGGGGTCATCTGATCACCCGTCAATCCAGGTCGAACATGATCGGCCGGTAGACGGCATCGATCGCATCGGCGGCCTCGCGGTCGGTCATGGTCTCCAGGCCATCGAGCGGCGAGAGGTCCACGCTCAGGTCCTGGGCCCGCGCGTCCGCGATGATCTGGGCGCGGATCGCGCGGGCCTCGGCATCGGTCATCTTGCGATCACCCGGCGTCGGGGTCGGCGCTGCTGATGAGGTGCGCCGCGTGGTCGGCGACCTGGCGGAACGTCCAGCCGGGGTTAAGCGCGCCGATGTGAAGGATGAGCAGCATGTGCGCTTCGGCCGCCGATCCGCCCCAGTTGAAGGTGTCGGGCGCACCGCACAGCTTGGTGACGAAGGCGTGGGCACCGTCGAAGTGGGCGGCGCGGGCCGCCAGTCCGGGGATGATCTCGTCGCGGGCCGAGTCGCGGAGGGTGTGGCCGGGGCGGTCTCCGGACGGCCGGTCGAGGATCTCCGGCGTGTCGATCATGGGGATGGGCATGAGTACTCCTTTGTGGGCTCGTCTACTGGGCGAACTCGGGAAGCCAGCGGGCGGCGTCCCTGTAGCCGTGGTGGTCGACGAGGTCAATCTCGGCGCGGATGCGGGCGAGCGCGGCGCGCTCCTGGTGGTCGGAGTCGCCGAGCAGGAAGCAGCCGCCCGGGAAGGCGTCGAGGGCGTGGATGCGGTCGAGGCGGAAGGAGCGAGGCTTGCCCGAGCGGCGGTCGAGAGCGCGGACGATCATGTGCCCGGCCTTGGTCCGCTCCAGCGCGTACGGCTCGACCGTGCGAGTGGTCCACTCGCCGTCAACCGCGATGTAGGTGATCATCACGGGCTGCGCGGCTGCGATGGCCCGCTCAAGAGCCGGGCGGAAGTCAACGACGATGTCCGCGACGTCAAGCGGAGTGATGCTGGCCGCGCGAACGTGACGCAGGCGCTCGGAGCCTTCGAGAACGTACCGGGTGCCCTCGCAGCAGTGACGCAGCACGGTGAAGGTCTCGCCGCGAAGGAACTCGATGCTGCCGT
>ERZ1292642.1397-Hain-H14-01um-R1-1397-length-11490-cov-3_pt1 | contig 11490 bp, 14 predicted proteins | sample MGYA00564403_ERZ1292642 | MGnify/ENA primary metagenome ERZ1292642 (study PRJEB36523, sample SAMEA6512643) | groundwater metagenome | collected 2019-01-09 | study: AquaDiva: Metagenomics assemblies of 32 groundwater samples | reverse complement strand
CAACGAAAAAAATCAATCATGAATCCCGAGTTGACGGTTTTGATAATTCAGCCGTATGATGTGGCGGAAATACGCGCGCTCTACAACGTGTAGCGTGTGAAAATTTCGCGCGTGAAAATTTCACAGAGTCAAAATTAAAAATATTTGAAAATCTCTTCACACGCCTATTGCTATTTTTGAAAAATCGAGTTACCTTCCCATACAACATCGACACACTTCGGGGGAAACTGGCAAACCCGAAACGCATTTTAACATTTTTTTCCACGGTCTCCCGGCGTCCGCGTGCAGTCAACGCAGCCTGCCAGGGTGTCCCCGATGCTGGAGACCGTGGAAAAAGGTATCGTCTCATGATTGCACGCTCGCATCAGGAATTGATTTCATTACTTCACTTTCGCAGCGGATTGAAAATAATTTTCACAAATGGTTGCTACGACGTGGCTCATCGCGGCCACATTGAATTTCTCTCATGGTGCCGCGCGCAGATTCTCCCAAGTGATTATCTTGTCGTCGCGCTCAACTCTGACGCCAGCGTGGCGCGGCTCAAACCGGGCAGACCGATCAACATGCTTGACGACCGCATGGCGGTTATCGACGCGCTGCGATGCGTTGATCTCGTGACGAGCTTCGATGAAGATACGCCGCTCGAAATCATCAAAATAATCAAGCCGGACATTCTCGCCAAGGGCGGCGACTACGCCGGAAAAGCAATCGTCGGTGCGGATGTAGTGGAGCAGTACGGCGGGCGTGTGATCTTCGGGCCGTACCTGGAAGGCTATTCCACCACGAACATTCTTTCGCGCATTTAAAAACGGAATTCCGCCATGAATTACTACTCGGAGTGGGACAAGAAAACCGCCGCATGGTTGCGCGAACTGATTAAGGCTGGTCTGATCCCGGCCGGCGACGTGGACGATCGTTCGATAGCGGAGGTCAAAGGCCATGAACTTGGAAAGTATACCCAGTGCCATTTCTTTGCCGGGGTCGCCGGCTGGTCTGAAGCCCTACGGCTTGCGGGCTGGCGAGCAGATGAACCTGTTTGGACCGGAAGTTGCCCTTGCCAATCCTTCTCCAGCGCGGGCAAGGGAAAAGGGCACGGAGACGCGAGAAATCTCTGGCCGGAAATGTTTCGGCTCATCCGCGAGTGCAGACCTCCAGTCGTTATTGGTGAACAGGTTGATGCAGCGATTGGATACGGATGGCTCGATGGAGTATTCGTTGATTTGGAAGCGGAAAATTACGCCTGCGGGGCGGCTGTATTGCCAGCTTCGTGCGTCGGCGCGCCGCACATCCGGCAAAGATTATTCTGGCTGGCCGACTCCAAAGACTCCGAGCGGAGGACCGAATTCAAAGAGCACAGAGAAACATCGCGGCGGGATGGATTTGGAAGGCGCGGCGAGACTGGCGGGCTGGCCGACGCCAAACACGATGGAAGGCGGACAGACGAGCAGGGGCGGAAAGCGCAAGGGCGAATTATTGATGGGCGGACTTGTGGGCTGGGCGACGTGTTCCAGTCGCGCCTGGAAGGACACGTCGGGAATGGCGGAGACGGGAACGAACCCGGACGGCAGCACACGGCAGAGACTGGACCAACTGCCGAGGCAAGCGCAACTGATAACGCCTGGTCAGACTTCGCCGTCATTCCCTGCCGAGACGGAAAAGCGCGGCGTATTAAATCCAATTTTCAGTTTATATCTGATGGGATATCCGATATCATGGGGCCTGGCTGGGATTCGTTCCTGGCTCAACTCAAAGAGGAGGTAATAGGCCGTGCCAAGAAAACCAGCACCGGACCCGGAGAAGTTTTGCGAGCGATGTGGAAAACTATTGCATCGCCACCGTTATGGAATCACATTGGAGGACATGACTCGTTTTATGAGCCGGAAATTCTGCTCATTGCGCTGTGCCAACTCGCGAGGCATTCGCAGCGCGAGTTCGACATCGCAGCATCGGATATCTGCGAAATCGAGAAAACCGTCGTGCGAATCTTGTGGCCGCATTCCGCGATCAATGAAACAACTCCATGTCCATCATGTGAACCACAACTGGCGAGATCATCGACCGGAAAATCTGAAAACACTCTGCATTGTGTGCCATTTAGCGCTCCATCGCAAATCTCCGACGTTGTGCAAGGTCTGCGGCGTAAAATCTCGACGAGGAAAAATGTGTCAGAAACACTTTCAGAGATGGAAGAAATATGGCGATCCGTTTCTGACAAAGATTATAACATCGAACGGTTTCGTACTGGTGCGAGAATCGTTAAATCATTAGCTGGATTTCCGCTATCCGAAACTATTCCTGGGCGCACGACACTCCTGCGTGGCGCTGGCAATTCCATAGTGCCGCAGGTCGCGGCGGAATTCATAATGGCGTTCATGGAAACAAAATCCCCCTCCTTATAGAGAAAGGTTCCACCGCATGAACCACTGTTTGAAATGCTGGCCCGACGAATTTCACCCAGTCATGATCGGAGCCGTGACCAGCCAGCTCCGCCGCAATGACCGCCGCTACCGGGTCTGTGATACACTTACGCTGCAAGAGTATGATCCGAAGAGGAAGATTTACACCGGCTCGACGGTGCGCGTAAATGTGACCGGCATAATCACACGCGCGCCTGGGCTGCACCGCGATTTCTGCATCCTCTCCACCTTTCTGCCGGCCAGCGCGACGCGCTTCATCGCCCCGCTCGCCGGCCGCCAACACTCCTCTATTAAGGAGGCGCGCGCCGCCTCGAAGCGCTCGAAAGGGGGCTCAAAATGAGAATCCGAACCATCAAACCATCCTTCTGGACCGACATCAAAATGAGCCAGCTTTCTGAGGCCGCACGGCTCACTTATATCGGGCTGTGGTGCTACGCCGACGACGACGGCGTTTTCGCGGCCGACCCGCGGCTGGTGAAGGCCGCGCTCTACCCTTTGGACGATAATTTCACTGTTTTGCGTGTGAATGACATACTCAGTGAGTGCTCACTGAGGGCTCACTGCATCCTGTACGAAGTGGCTGGAGAAATGTACGGTTACATTCCTAACTTCAAGAAGCATCAGAAGATAAATAGGAAATCGCTGTGTATTTTGCCGAAACTCAGTGAGGGCTCAGTGAGGGCTCACGGAGTACTCAGTGAGCACTCAAATCTTTTTGAACAGAAAAAAACAATGCAAATTGCATTGCAAACAGGCTCAGTGAGCCCTCACGCGGATTTTATCCAGGATAGGGATAGGGATAGGGATAGGGAAGTTCTTTCTGAAAAACCGCCAAAAACGGCGGTTTTCAGGTCCGATTCGACGGCAACGGACCCGAAGCCAAAAAGCGACGCACAGAAAAACACAATTTGCGCGATCTGGATGTCCGAATACAAGCGCCGGCATCACGTCGATTACATGCTCACCGGGCCGGACAAAGGTGCGCTCAAAGAACTTGAGCAACTCTTTCCTCCGACTGGAGATAGAAAAAAGTTCAAGGCCGTCGCGAAAGCGTATTTGGACGACACGGAGCCGTTCGTTTCCGGGCAGCATTGGCCGCTGAAATTGCTGCCGCAAAGAATCAATAAATATCTCAAAAACGTCGTTTTTTCAGCCGCCAAGGCCGCGGAAACGAAAATCGTCGAAAATCACAGTGAAGCGGCGGACAAAATCCTGTTTAACGGCGTTTCCAGCGCGTCTAGAGAAGTCGGAACGCAAAAGGCTATGTCCATACCGGAGAAGTAAAAGCAGATCAATGGCGTAACGGTAAAGCAGTTAGAACGGTCGATTTAAAGAAGGCTTGAAGAAAGAGAAGTCATAAACGCTTTTTGGGTTAAAAAATGTCGAAACCGGAAAACCAGGCGCGGACTCCAGAGCACTCGCTCGAAAGTGTTCAGCGTAAAGTTGAGCAAGTTCCGCCTCACGACGCGGCGGCCGAAATCGCGGCGATTGGCGCGGCTTTGATCGATTCGATGGCCTGCCGGACGGTTTGCGACACGCTCACCGAGATCGATTTTTACGTCCCCAAAAACCGCGCGGCATTTATTGAAATCCTCAAACTTCGCGTGAAAGGAAAAAAACACAACGAGGTCACACTTTCCAACGTGCTTTCGAAAAACGGTTGGAGCCTGGACGACGCGCGAAATTATTGCGGCCGGCTGATCATGCAATGCCCGTCCGCGGGCGGCATCGACGACTTCTGCGAAATCCTTAAAGAGAAATCAAACGAGCGGCTGAGAATCGAAGCGGCGGGAAAACTCGCGGCCGGTGCGAGCTCCGAAGAAATCCGAAAGATCCTCGACAAAACCAACAACAACGCCGCGGCCACGTGCGGCGCCGCGGAAGTGTTGAAAGAAATTCAGGACGAAATCGACGGCAAGCGCGCGGCCGTGCAGTTTCCGCATTGGCCGGTATTTTCGAGCACCCAAGCACTGATGCCGTCCACCGTCACGCTGATATGTGGCTCGCCCGGAACCTCGAAAAGTTTCTTCGCGCTAGAACCGGTCTGGCGGCTCGTGTTGGAGAAATCCGTTCGCGCCGCCGTGCTTGAACTTGAGAAAGGCGCGCGCTTCCACATGCGCCGCGCGCTGGTCCAAATGTGCGGACAAGCCGCGCTCACAAATTCTCAATGGGTGACTGAGAATCCCGACGAGGCGCGGCAGTACGCCGAACAATATCGCAGTCACATGGAACAATTAAAAAACGTGATCTATAGCCCGCAAGGCCCAGCCACGTGCGACTATATGCTCGACTGGATGCGTGCGCGATCCGATGAGGGCTGCCGCGTGCTCTGTATTGATCCGGTCTCGATCATGCAAGGCCAGGAGAAGCGCTTTCTCGATCACGAGCATTTTGTTGAAGGCGCGATGAAAATTATCGAGCGCTACCAGAATTCTTTAATCTGCATCACGCACCCGCGCGACACCCCCGGCGGGCCGGCCATGCCGTGCCTCAGTAATATACCCGGCTCTCGAATGTGGGAGCGCTGCTGCGATACGATTATGTGGTTGGAATGGCACACCGAAGCGTATGGCACATTTAAATCGATAGAGCCTGCAACTGAATTATATCCAAGCGGCACGCGCGAACTATCCTACAACCGCACTCTGCATGATTTAAAAGTCCGCAACGCTGCAAAGCCGGGAAAGATTGCTTACGTGTTCGAGACGAAGAGTTTGACGCATAGGGAAATTGGCGCGTTGGAAGATTAAATAAAAGGAAAAAAGAAATGGAAAAAACACTTGTAGTAAAAATTGATAAGTGTGAATCTGAAACAAAAACGCATAACGAAGGATGTGGCGGCACGCTGATTTTATTTCGATAAAAATTCGCCGTACACAAAAATGCACCGACCCCTATAGGGCTGTTCACTTGGCGGTGAGCCTATAGGGGTCGTAAGTCAGCACAAGCCTTAGTGGGCTGTGCAGGTTAGCCATGACGGGCCGTACATCCATGTTCCGACTGGTTCAATTCCCGTGTAGTCCATTTGTACTTTTACCATATTCTATGGCGCGCAGCAAGGCTTTATGCGGCTTATTTCGATAGCCGCTTCGTCTTTTCCATCCATTCAATCAGCTCGTGGCGAAGAATGAGCCAGCCTTCACCAGCGGGCACCGCGGGTAATTCTTTATCGCGAATCCACCCCGTGACGGTGGCGCGGCTAACCTCCAGATGTTTGCAGAGCCGCCGGAGGCTCATCATCGTCGGAAACTGTTCCACTTTTGCGCGGCTGTGTACGATTGGGCCGCGTTTTCGGTATCCTCTCATAAAAATATTTCCACAAATTTTAAGAATGAATCATTTCTGCCCGGCAAAATAACACACAACATTTTTGTTGACAACAAAAAACCCGTGTTATATTTCCACGCAGCCAAGCCTTATTGAGAAGAAAAGAGCCTTCGATGGGTAATTCAAGGTACGTCGGAAAAGGACAAAGTCTGTCTGTGATTTCTGACCCCGCCACAATCTTGCGAGAGAACCCCTTGGAAACAACGACGCAACCACAACAATCCGAACCTCAGAAATCACAGACAGCCGAAAAGCAGGTCGGCGCGAAAAAAAGGAAAACCGTGACCACGGAGGAAGTCGTGGTCATGCCCGGTGGTGACACTCACGGCGCGAACGGTGCCACCAACGGCAGCCACGGCAAGATTGCCTCGCTATTGCCGACCATTCCTGAGAATCCATGCGCCGCGCTGATTAACGCGATGGCGATGAATCCCAGCGCCTACGCGGGCGTGCGGATAAAAATCCAGCAGCTTTCTCCGAAGACCTTCGAACTCGACAAAGAAACGCCCGTCGGCTTGACGGTCGGCGATATCAAACACTGGCTCGGCTCCAACTACGGCAGCGGCGTCTACCTACTCACGCTGGAACGAGACGGCGCGGAGATCGAAGGGCCACAAGGCAAGCTGACGCTGCGCGACGTTCGCGCGCCGAACGATGAAGGCGGATTACAAATTCTCGATGAAGACCCCGTCAAGCGCGCGAAGGCTCAGACGCAGCTCAAGGGGGAAGAGAAACGGCAGGCGGAAATAGAACTTGAGCAGCGCCGCATAGAACTTTCAAAAGCCAAGCTCGACAGCGAGGCGAAGCGGGAAGCGGACAAAGAAAAGTCCGATCCTGTGATGGCGATTATCGCCGAACTGAAAAAAGAAAAAGAATCGCTCGAAAGAAAATTGGAAACAGCGGCGCACACCAAGCCCGCCGACAGCCTCACCGACCAGCTTGTGAAACTCACGCCCGTGCTGGCTTTGCTCATGCCCCTCTTGAAGCGTGAACCGGATACCGGCGTCGCTGACGCGCTGAAGGAAATCGCGCGTTCCAGCGAGAAGAACGCGGAGCGTCAGGAGCGCGCCCAGGAAAAGAATATCGAAGCGATGCGGCTGATGAATGAGAAGGTTTTGGAGACGCTCAAAGACTCCAAGAAGACAACCGGCGGCTTGGCGGAAATGATTACGACGATCCGCTCGATCCGCGAATTGGGCGACGAGTTTGGACCCGCCCGAGACCGTGATGAGTTGGATATCGACCCGAACAATATTTGGGGCTCGCTGGCGGTCACGACGATCAAAGGAATTCATTCGCTCTTCAAAAACGGTAGTCCAGTGATTCAGAAGGCCATTGAGGACGCTACCAAAAATATCAACCGCACACCGGAAACGCTCACCGAAGACGACCAGGGCGCGCTTGACCGTGAAATCGAGCGGCAGATGTTGATTCAAAACAAGGTCCGCCAGAAACAGCGCGCGCTCGCCGCCGGCCCAACAGCACGCGCGGCCAAGCCGCAGGCCGCGTCAGCATCCAAAGAGCCGCCCGCCGCTTTGCCGCTTTTGGAGGCTCCCCAGCGCTTTGAAATCGCGAGTAATCCGCCGGAACCCTATCTATTCCCACAGAACGAAGAGGAAGAAGTCAGCGAGCCGGTGCTGGAGAATCAGGAGACTGATTCCCCCACACAGTCGCAACCAGAAACTCCAGCACCGGCAGCGGCGGAGCCTGAAATTCCAACAGTCGCAACCGAGCCGCTGCCGGAACTTTCCGAAATCATGCTTGACGATGCGGTGAAAGAAGTGGAAGCCACAACGCAGACGATGGCCCAGGATATTTTGAGCGGGCGCGTCTTCTCTGCCGACACGAACGCGCCGATGCGCTGGATTGAAGAGGCGCTCGATATCTGGCCCGAGCCGTACAAGGATAAGCTGCTCGAACTCGGCGCGAACTCTTATCTCGCCATCGTCAGAGACGTGAAAGAAAAGGCCGGAACGGAATGGGACAAGGTTCTCGAGGCTCTCTATCACGAAGGAAACAAGCGCGACGCAATCAAGCCGCGCGACGGGCAGTACGTCTACAACAATTTCCATGCCTCGTTTCAGACCTTTATCGCGGCATGGAAAGTCCGCAAGGCGGAGCTTGCCGGCGGCATGCCAGCACGTGCGGAGCAAAGTCAATGAGAACGATGGCAGGTCTCACTGTTATTTTGACACTTTTTATTTTCAGCGGGTGCGGCAAAAAGGACAAGTCCGCCGCCTCTGTCAAATCGCGCGATTCCGTGCTCAACTTTCCAACAAAGGATCTGATCGTTCTACCCGAAGCGGCAGACCCGGCTCCGACGGGAAAGGCGATTGAAGCGGCGCAATCTGAATATGGAGAAGCTCAGAAAACCTTGCAGCCCATGATCGCCGTCGCCCAGGCATCCGTCGATCCGCAGATTCAAGAAGTCGTCCCGAAGCTCGTGCAGGTTGACGGGCGCATGACCGTCGGCGCGAAAGACCTTCAGGATGCCAAGGCGTTCAATATCACGGTGGCTGAACGTATTTTAAAGACGGCTGAAATCAACGCGGTGAACATCAAAAACATTCTGGAAGACCGTGACAAAATCAAAGCGAAGGCGCTCACTAATGAGGACACTTGCACCACAAAAATAGGAGACAAGCAAAAAGAAATCAACGCGCTCAAAGACGAAGAGGCGCGGCAACCCGCTAAAATTCTCATGTGGGCAGGTATCGTCCAGTGCATCATCGGAACGCTTTCAATCGCGTCGATTTTTTTCTACCCCGCGCTGGCCCGTCTCGCCGCCTACATCGCACCCGTTGGATTAAGCAGCGGCTTTCTCTGTATCTGGCTCTCTCTCTACATTGTGAAAATCATGTGGACGATCACCTGCCTCGCAATAGCGGTCATCGTCGTGACCGTCGCAATCGGCGCGTGGCACCTTCTACACACCGACGCACCGCCGCGAAAGAGTGGAAAGCCAAAGGGGAATGCGGACGCGCAAACAGTATGAAGCGCTTCTTCGAAGTTCTCGTTTTCGTTTTGAACGAAGTGATCGGCGTCGTGTTGTTTCTATTGATCGTGTGGTTCATCACGAACATCTTTTCAAAAGGCCACTGACCATGCCGCTATTCAGAGTCGATATCAAAGGCTCCTTTGACAGAAACCTGGGAGCGCGATATGTCCGCGCGGTGAGCGCACAAGCCGCGCTCGAAATAATCAAAGACTGGCTGGGCTCTGAATTCGATAGAATTTCGTACACGGTCACACGGGACTGATAAACCACCCTCTTTTGAAAAAGGAAAGACCATGCCGATAGAAGTGATCGAAAAGACCGTCCACAGCATCCGCCCGCTGGGAGCCTACTGTGTCGGAATCAAGGTGGAAGCGCCGGAGCAGAAGTACGGCCGGATCGTGTTGCCGGCAAACGCACAGAAGTATGAGTTCGCGCGCATTACCGCCGTCGGCCTCGGCGACTTTCAGGACGGCTCGCGCATTCCGCTCGACGTGAAGGTGGGGGAAGTCGTGATGTACTACGATTGCAACCGGCACGTGACCATGAACGGAAAAACACACGTTCTGATTGCGCCGAACGATCTGATTGCCGTGCTCGACGAAGTCAAGAAGTAGAGCCTTTCACAATCAAGAAGGATGAACGCCCGTATGGCCTTTACCGATTACTATGCGCTGCTTCAAGTGCCGCCAGACGCCACGCCTGAGCAGTTGCGCGCGGCATATCTTGAGCAAGTCAAGAAATGGCATCCCGACCACAACGGAGGCAGCGCCGAGAGCACCGAGCGAACGACGCGGCTCAACAGGGCGTGGGCTGTACTGGGAGACCCGGCGAAGCGCCGCGAGTACGACCGCTATTACCAGGCTCGCAAGAATGCTGCGGCCGGCGCGGACCCGCGCGCGGCTGGTCCAGAAGTTCCCGGCGCGGGCGGCATCTTGGAATTATTGATGCTTCTCATAAACTCGCCCGTGACGGTGAGCGTTGAAAACGAAGACGGCGATCTGGAAGACATGCAGTTTACGCCGCTGCAAATAATGGTGAACCTCGAAAACAGTATCGCGCGCCTGGCCGAAGCGATTGACGGCAAAGACGGCCTCAGCGACCAGATGAGTGAGCTCACCGATATCACCGAAGAGGCGATGAAGCTGCAAGGCTACAAGCGCAAAGAAAAGAAGACGCGCAAGAAAAAAGGATAATCGACGTGAGCAAGCGCGGACGCGATCTGGATAACGAGCAATTTAAAATAGACGGCTCGCTTCCAGAGGCAAGGCCGACAACGCCGCGCCTGGAGCATGTGCCGTACTTCGAGGGAAACCCGCTCAACGAAAAAGCGCGCTACCAGTTTTTAGGAGACGGCACGCTTTTAATTTCGTGTGCGAATTGCAAAGCGGTGGCGACGCTCTTTCCGGCCACAGAGATGTATCTCTCCATCACGAGCGGCAACGGCATGCGCTGCTCAAAATGTTTCTACCAGTGTAGAACGCATTTGCGTGAACTTGAAAAAGATAAAGAGAAGTGACTCAATAAAGGACTCCTGGTGAGTGAAAGCAACAACACAATACGCTGCCGAAACCAGAAGTGCTCCTTCTTTTTCTGCAAGGCTGTGCCGGCGAGTCTCAGTGACAAGGAAGCCGTGATCAAAGTTCAAACGCGCTGCCCCTGCTGCAAGCGGCGCGACTGGCACACGATCACCCTAAAATTGGAAGCGGTGAAATGAAACTGGTCGCCACGCTCTGCGCGGGAGAAGCGCACAAGAAAATAGGCACGCTGACGCATCCCGAAATGCTGGCCTACGCGCGCAAGTGCGGCGCGGCGTTCACCGTGTGCGACGCCGAGAACTGGCCGGCGGATAAAATTAGCGTCCCGTGGCAAAAGTGCATCTACCTTTGGGACTTGCTCAATGAATTCGAGCAGGTTCTTTTTCTCGACAATGACGTTCTGATCGATGCGGAGAACTGCCCGAACCTTTTTGATATCGTTCAGATCACCCACGTCGGCGCGTTCAAGGAAGGCCAGATATGTGTGCGCCACGAGAATCTCGCGCGCGTGTGCGAGCGAAACCGCCTGCCATACAAAACAAGGCAGTACGACGGCGACTACATCAATACTGGTGTGATGATGCTGTCACACATGCACCGCGATATGTTCGTCTGGCCGGACGTGTTGATCGACGACTACTACGAACAGTCGTACATCAACGCGCGCCTCTTTTCGGCGCACGTGCCGATTCACGCGCTACATTACCGCTTCAACCGCATGAGCGTTCTGGACGAGATTACCGGCGAGCAGCGGCATAAGTCGCATATCATCCATTACGCCGGCAGCAACGATCTGGAAGCGCTCTATCATGGCATCGCGGCCGATAAGGCTAAATGGGAGCGAAAAGAACCAGCGCTCACACACATTCTGATCGAATGCACCGGCGGGATCGGAGACGTGGTCTATGCCGAGCCGATCATCCGGTACATGATCGAGACGAAATACAAAGGCCGCGACGACGTGCGCTTTACCATTAGCACGCAGCGCCCGAGAATCTTCGCGCACTTCGATTATCCCAACGTGGAAGTGGTCAGTGGGGAAATCAAAATTGACGACACGCGCGAAAATCCCGTGTGTGTAAAGCAGATTCACCCGCTACAGAATCATGCCACGCGGGTATTCAACCCGTACCAGGCCACGCACAACCTCGATTTTCAGGCCAACGCGCTGCTGTCCGATTACATGCCACCGGAAGCAAAGACGGTGCGGCTC
>ERZ1292642.1392-Hain-H14-01um-R1-1392-length-11506-cov-9_pt1 | contig 11506 bp, 15 predicted proteins | sample MGYA00564403_ERZ1292642 | MGnify/ENA primary metagenome ERZ1292642 (study PRJEB36523, sample SAMEA6512643) | groundwater metagenome | collected 2019-01-09 | study: AquaDiva: Metagenomics assemblies of 32 groundwater samples | reverse complement strand
CTGCATGGGCTTGCTTGACTATCTCCGAACCGATGAAGCCTTTCCCACCTACCACGAGAACCTTCAGCCTTTTGACACCAACTCTGCGAGCCTGTGCCCGATCCTGACATGGGCTTCTTGGATTTCTTGGGTGTTATCTGAATCGACGTTTATGGTGAGGTCGGCCATGGCAGGTCTTCGGCCTGTCAAGGCTATCGTGAAAGCCCCTATTTCCTTCGCGGCCAAGATTCCCCGGAAGACATCCCGAGACTTCCAACTCGTGCTTATTCCCATCACCGCATCCTTCTTCTTACAGAGGGCGCGGACCTGCCTTTCGAAGATATATTCGAAGCCGTAGTCGTTCGCGATGGCTGTCAACGCCGATGTGTCTGTGGTCAATGAGAGGGCGGCCAAAGGAGGGTCATGGCCCACGAATTCGGCTGCGATATGCTGGCTCTCAGCGGCGCTCCCGCCGTTTCCGAAGAGAATGAGTTTGCCGCCAGACTTCAATGAATTCCTGATGCGCCTGGCCGCTTCCTCTACACGGTCCAAGCCACCACCCCCTGAGAATCGAACTTGAAAGGAACGGAATGGAAGCCTGTCGATTCGACGTATTTCAGCAAGCCTTCTCTCTTGGATATGTCAGAAATGAAGACCATGTGGCCCCAATTTCCAGCCCCCAGCAGTTTCCCGCCCACGGCGCCACGTTTCAACATCCCAGCGTGGAATCCGTCTATGGTCGCGTTGGATATTTTCTTGTCAAGCGTCTTCTTCAAGTCCCATTCCTGGGTAAGCAAGGAACCAAGTTCCAATACATCGCCTGCCAGAATCCGCACGACCATCTGCCGCGTTATGTCCTTCATCCTTTCGAGGTTCGCCAAGACTTCGGGCCGTTTGAAGGAGGCGATCTGCCTCTCTATCAGGTCGGGAGAGAAGTGGCTCTTGCCGAGGTCGACGAGGATGAGGCTGGCGAGCAGTTCTCTCAAAGTATCCTCGGCAATGTTCAGGCGGACGATTTTCGTGCGCTTCCTCGAAAATTCCATGAGGTTCCATCCGCCGTACGCCGCCGCGAACTGATCCTGCCAGCCTCCTTTCATGCCGAGCAGGTCACGTTCTATGTGATATGCGGTCTCTGCTAGTTCGTGCAGACTCAATTTCACATTATGATATTCGCCGAGCGCCTTGAGGATGGCGACCATCAGCGTGGAAGAACCGCCGAGGCCCGACCCAGGTGGAGCTTCGGAGAAATGCATGATTGAGACCTTCCCTCGGCGGTTCAAGAACCTCTTTGCGGCTCGGGCAAATTGAGATTGATAGATTGAGACATCGGACTTCTTGACCGTGCAATAGGTGTAACGGTCGATTGTGGTGCTGAGAACGATGCCACCATGTTCGTCTTTGTAAGGCGAGATGTCCGTGCCGCCGCCGCCGAGGCTTATCCTGACTGGGGCGCGGGAACGGATCAAACCGTCACCTCATAGAGCCTGACTTGGGGATTCTCATAGGTGATCTTCCAACCCCTCATCGTGTCTGGATTATAGGTGTACCACGGTTGACAGAAGTCTGATGTCACCGAAACGCTCTTGGGTGACGGGGTAGGATTCGAACCCACGACAATGTTCAAGGGCGGGGTCGAAGTCGAACCGAGGGTGAGAATCAACTCATGGTCCCCAGCCTTCGGATACGAAGTCGAGACGGAGGCCATCCCGTCTACCAAGCCCACTGAAACGGCTTTGTTGCCGTTGTCATACATTGTCACGGTCGCGTTCAAGCCTTTCAATCCCTTTAGGTCGATGGTCACGGTCTGGTTGGGCTTTATGGATGTGCTGTCTGCTGTCATGCTCAAACCGAAACTCCGCCTTGGGTCGCAGGGTCCTGCCGAGTCACTCCCTACCATGCTGACCAGGATGTATCTGCCATACTGGGAGGCGAAGAACTGGGTCTGGAGGGCATCAGTGAATATGACATGGCTGCCCGGCGCATAATAGACGCCGAGGCCGTTAAAGGTCGGGGCGTAATGCCTCGAATCCATATAGGATAGGTACTGGAAGTTGGAGTCGTTGGCGGAGATGATCCCGCAATTCGTGGCGTTGAGGAAATCACAGTTGGAGGGGAGTTCGGCGAGCATCCAATCTATTGCTTGGAGGTCATATCCTTGCTGGGCAGCGACTACAGATGTATCTGTAGACGAAACAAAGAAGGAGGAATTTGCCCATGACCCGAAAACGGGAGTGAGGAAGAGGCAGAGGAAGAGGAAGACCTTCTTGTTGGGGGTGAAGGGCGTGGGTCTGAGTTTTGACAATGACCACCCCGCCATGACCGTGAGGGGCATCAATCCTATGAATGCGAACCTCCAGGCGTTAGAAGAATAGACTGGAATCAAGAGGATGATGAGGAACCACGCCGAGAAGATGAACATCTTCGGATTTCTGGTCTTCCAGTTATGCCAGAGGAAATACCCCCCCAAAGTCAGGACTGCTAGAGCCGCGAAGTCGCCGAGAAAATTGACCGAAATCTCCGCCACCATGAACGAGAGCGTGGGCAGAAGCATGATCGACGCGAGGAATGTGGGCTGAGGGATGTTGCCCACCGATGCACCAACGAAAGCCCCCAATCCAAGGACAAGGTTCGGGAAGAGAACGAATCCAACTACAAGCGGAGCAGTTAGGATTCCGAACCCGAGCCAATTCCTTTTCAGCGCCAAATAGAGCATCAAAGGAGGGAAGGCCAAAAGGATCGAATAATGGCTGAACAAAGCGTTGCCAAGCGTGACGATGAACAAGAGAAGGCTGAAAACCCCCGCCCTTTTTTCTGAGAAATAGACAGTTGCAGAAACCAGCATCAGGGATGACAACAAGCCCCAGAAGTTCGGCCATAATCCCGAGTTGAAGACCATGCCAAACCAGAGGAAGCCTGAGAGGGCATAGATTGCCGTTGTCCATATCGCCGCCTTGCTATCAAAGATTTGTTTGACACAGGCGTAGATTATCAAGGGAGAGATGAGGACCAAGAGCCCCATGGCAAGCCTGACTGACACTAGAGGAACTGTTGGGGACCCCAACACCGCAAGAGCCAGATAGAACTCTATGCCATAGTACAGGACGAGACTAGAGAAAGGCGGCATGACTCCTCGGGCGAGCACCGATGCCGTGTTCATGTGCTGGCTGAAATCGCCAGAGAGCACGGCGGGGAAGATGGGATACTTGAGGAAGATGACCACAAGCGAGATGCCCATCAAGACCTCAAGGATGAATAATCCTCCGAGGTTGCTTTTCCTTTTCATCCTTCACTCGCCTTTTCATAGAGCATCACCACGTTGTAGCCCAGCCGGAAGACCCGTTTCTTCAGCAGGATGAAGCCGGGGACTCGGAGGGATGGCGTGAACTTCTGGATGTGCGACTGGGACTGTTTGACCAGGCCCAGCCGGAAGGGGAGATAGTTCGAGTTCGGATAGGAGAGCAGAAGTCTTCCCTTCTCCTTCAAGACCCTCCGCATCTCGGCGAAGGCCAACTGTGGATGGGCGAGATGTTCTATCACGTGGTTGCATAGCACCTTGTCAAACGAAGAGTTGGGGAAGGAGAGGTCTTCGGCTGACATACGATGGAGAAGCCCCTTCACCCTTAGCCTGGCCTTCTCCAAAGGGAACGGAAACATTTCGATGCCGATGACTTCGGCTCCGGCTTCCTCCATCGCCTCCATGAACCTTCCCGTCCCGCAACCCACATCAAGGATTTTCTCTCCCTTCTTAGCGGCGAGCCATTCAAAAATCGTCCTTGTGGCGGCGCTGTTGTCCAGTTCCTGGGTGCCCCAATCCGAATGAGAGTACGGTTCATCGATTAATGTCATACCGTGACTTCCGCGAAGTAGAAGGAAGGGGTGTCGTAGACGACGCGCCAGCTCTGGAGGGTGAGGTTCGCCTTGATCCCTGGCGGGAGGTAGAGGTAGAATGTGCCCGAATGATTGGTTCCATAAGAGTAGGGGAAGAACGTCACGTCGATGTCGGACACGCCAGGAGTGAAGCGCCAGTCGTTGGTCACGTTCGCATCCAAACTCAGAGGGTCCTCGGCCAGAACCATGAAACTCTGCGGAGGTTGGGAGTGGAGATAGTCCCGTATCTGGGCATACGGGGCGCGGTAATCTAGGGTCAGGAAGGACTGCTCCCCACTCAGGAACGGATAGCTGAACCCGAGGTTCGTCTGGAGGAGGGGCTGATAGGATATGACGCCAACCCCGGCGAAGGCGACAAGGCAGATCACCATGACAGCGTAAGGCTTGTTGCCTTTGACCTTGTTCAAAAGGTAAGGGACGAATAGGAAGAAGGCGGGCAAGGCGTCGTATGCGTAGCGGATGATTGTGGAGGTGGGGATGTAGGGGACAACTGAGAAGATGAAGACGACAGCGGCGAAGACAGCCAGACCCAAGAAGCCGAGCACGAATGTCAGGATGGCATCGTCATCCCGTTTGAATATGCCATAGAAGGTGGCGAAGAACGAGAGGGCGACTAGGACCGTTATCACGGGATTGAAGCCTACCACGAAACCGATGAGCAAGAAGCGACCCGCGTTGAGAGGAAGATTCCCCGAGGGAGGGGGTTCACTCACAACCGTCAATGTGGTCCCTATTGTAGTGGTTGTGATAGTCCTGGCCACGGTGACTGTCGTCATAGTACCGTTAATGGTCGTCGTGACAACCCCTGTTGTGGTCGTTGTTATGGCATTTGTACTGCTTATGGTCTGCGTCTTGGTGCTTGCGACCTGATGGGTGGTGTCCACCACGGATTGGATCGCCGCCACGGTGCTGACCGCAGAATTGGTAGGCAAGAACATGAAGGTGGCCGCCGGGATGAGGAAGAGGGCGAGTACCACTCCGGCATGAGGGAAGCTCCTGGTCTTCCTAGACTCGGCGATGACGAAGGGAAGGAAGCCAAGAGCCTGGAACACGATGAAATCCACTCGCGTGTAGGCAGCAGCCACGAAGCAGAGCGCAGCGAGAAATGGGGCCGCATACTTGGCTGGCGCGACGCCCTTCTTCCAGAACCAGACCGTGAAATAGATGCCCAGCATGGTCATGGCGAAGGCCACGGGTTCGGTGAGAATCGTCACGGAGAACAGGAGGAAGACGGGGATGGTGAGCGAGAGGAGCAAGGTACTCCTGATCGTCTTGTCCCGATAGCCCATGAGCTTCATGGTCTTGTAGGCAGAACCAATCCCGACGGAGAACCAGATGGAGAAGTAGAGCGGCATCAGGATGACGACCTTGTCGGGCGTGTCCATCCCGAAGACCCGGGCAAAGAGATAGGTGACGAGGTTGAAGAACTGCCTGCCCTGATAGTCAAAGTCGCCCAAGCGGTAGTAAATGTAGGCAAACTCGTCGGGGACGAAGAAGCCTGTGACGGAGAAGTGGATGGCGCGGTAGATGCTCACGGCTGAGAAGACGCCAAAGACTAGGGCAAGGGCGACCTTTGAGTCAAACTTCATTTTTTTCCCTGAGCTTCTTGACTACGCCATCCACTATGTCCTCGATGACCGCCTTGTTCTCCATCCTCGCGTCGGTGTCCTGCTGGTAGATGCGGTGGACACGACCCGTGATTGTGCCAACAAAGAGCAAGAGAACGAGCGTCCCCGCCACCAAGAATGCTGAGGCGAAGCCAGTCAGTTTGAAGTATATCAAGAGGAGAACGATCAGGTTGAACGTCGTGACCACAGGGGAGAGATAGAGTCCCATGCCCCAACGGAGCTCCTTCCAACGTTCGCGGGTCCAGCGTTTAAGAGTCAATCTGTATGACCAACGGATTCTTTATGAAGCAATAGCGCTCCTGGGTTTTGGAATTTCCTCGTACAACCAGGACAAGAGAAATCTCTCTTCGTTGTTGGTTGTCGCCTCCATGCCTTGACTTCCAACCTTCGGGTATCTTCCTTGAAATCCGCTTCGAAATGGTTTATTCCTCTCTTTTGGAGTTCGTAGATTTTCTTCGGCAAGTCAATTATCAGCATCCACTCTTTGAGGATGGATACCACGGTGAACGATGGCGCGGTATGAGTATTTATACTTGACCACGCGAAAACGGTTCCGCGCTAACCCACGGTTAATTGGCCGCGATGGCAAGATTGCCGACCCCATCTCTGACCCCTCTGAGATATGGCCTGACGAAGCTGAACTTCCTGTTGGCTATGATGCTCAGGATATGCAAGGTGGCTAAAGCTGGGAGGATGAACAGGTGCGCAAGGTATCTGCGTGGATGATATAGGCGGAGAAAGAGGAGGCGATTCCGTCCCACTAGATAAGCCCTCTTTTCACTCCTGATGTGGCTGCCTCTGAGAATCGACTTTATGCCTCGCACAGGCTCGATGTCGTGCCAGACCTTCGCTCCCGGTGCGACGACGAAGCGGTAGCCGAGCCTCTTCATCCGCTCTGCGAGGTCAGCCTCTCCCATATAGAAGGGGAACCTCTTGGAGTCGAAGCCTCCAGCCTTCTCGAACGCCTCCCGCCTCACCATGAAGACATCGTGGAAAGCCTCAGTCTGACGATAGCCTGTTGGAACGCTCTTGTCAAGAGCCGTCATCCCACAGAAAGTGAACCTCACTCCAGCGAACCAGACCGAGTTGTCCCGGTCAAAAATCAGGGGGGAGACGGCACCCACCTTTCCGTCGGTGAAGGGTGCAGCCATCTCCAAGAGCACATCCTTGGCCAGAAGGTTGTCGTCGTCGATGAAAGCGATCAGGTCGGTGCTCAATCTAGCGGCTCCTATGTTCCGGCATTCGTTCAACGAAAGAGGACCATCGACGATGACGCTGTTTGGAATCTTCAGCTTGACATCCTCGCGCCTCCTGGCGACTATTACCGAGCCGAAGGTGAGACTCAGCCGACCACGCTCTTGTAGACCTTTTCTGTGAGTTCTGCGGTGCGGCTCCAAGTGTAGTTCTTGGCTTTCTCGCGGGCGTATCCTCCAAGCATCTTTCTGAGTTCTGGGAACTCGATAAGGTCGTCAAGATGCTCCTTCATCTCTGTTTCATCTCCGAACAGGTAGCCGTCTATACCTTGCCGGATTAGTTCCCTGTGTGCGGGAATATCTGAAGCGAGGCAAGCACAACCTGAGGCCATCGCCTCCAAAAGCGAAATATTGAAGGCTTCGCTGAAGCTGGTGGTGAGGAAAATATCGGCCTCCTGAATGCGAGTCGTCCAGTTGACCCTATCACCGAGATGATTCATCGCTAAACGGATGCCCGCCATGTTTTTCCTTGGTTCGTCTCGGCTCCTATGTGCCATGAATGGCTTGGTTTGTGCCCACTGCATTGGATGGTAGAATTCCGAATCCACCCCGTCAGGGATGACCACGCTCTCAGCCGAGTACTCCTCTTTCAAGATGTCATGGGTGAACTTACTCACTGAAATGACGGCCCTCGCCTTGCTCAAGGTCGCCACTTCCGCATATTGCCCGAGCAATCCCTTCAATTTCTTCAAGCCTGGATAGTATTTGCCTTCTTCCTTCAACGGGGAATTGCACTTGGCGACCATCGGCAGCTTCACGTTCTTTCCATAAGGAAGGCTGACGCAATAGATCAAGTCGAATCTAGCGGGAATCTTGCCGCCCAATTTCATAGTAGCATAGTCAGTCTTTCCGATGAACCATTCGATTTCGTGGCCTCTGGCCTTCAGCGCCTTGGTGATTTCGCTGCAATAAGTGGAAAGGCCGTTATACATCGTGTTCGGATCGTCCCGCATCAAGAGGGCGATTTTCATGGGAATCCCCCCTCATAGCATGGGAATAAATGGTGAATGAGCCAGCCGATGAACCTCAGGACCGGGCCTCGTTTGATTTTAGTCGTCATTTAGCCACGTCCACAGCACAAAGGCGACGAATGAAACTATGAAGGCCACGATACCGACTAGGTTTGTGGGTATCGGGACATAGACGGAAAGATTCCAGAATTGGGCTTCAGGGAAGATGTGGATGTCAGCGACGACGTAGAGCCAAGTGAGGAGTCCCCATATCCAGAGAGCCTTCAGGAAAGCGAGAAAGGGCTTCACTTCAGGAGCCTCCTGACCATCGTGGAAATCGTCCAGATTATGAGTCCCACAGCCGAAGCGACCAAGCCAATCAACATCAGATAGACGGAGAACAGGCCAAGGGTGAGAATCAATGGGAAACTCCCAATCCCCTGAAAAGAAATAAAATAAGCCCTGAACCCGAAAAAGAGTGAGAGGACCATCAGAGACACGCCTGGTATGCCGTAGAGCATCAGGGGGTGGTTGAACGTGGCGAGCTTGAAGGTCGTGAACGCCACATCGAGGAAGTGGTAGACCATGTTGGACTTCGATGGGTTCGGGACCTTGTAGTCCACGGAGATGTCGACCTGGGCTATCCTGAGCCCCAAGCGTTTCGCTTCCTTGAATATCTCTGAATCGACTGCCATGCCCATCTCGCTAGGGATTAGCAGATGGAGGACAGAACCCCGGTAGGCCCTGAAACCTGATTGGGTGTCGAGCCCTGAGAAGCCCGAGAGCAGGAGGTTGCCCACGGCCCTGGTCATTGGTATGCCCTTCCGTCCGCCTATCACCATGTCAGCGTCCTTCAACGCCTCCAAGAGCCTCGGGATTTCCGTCGGGTCGTGCTGGCCATCCCCGTCTATCGTCACCACCTGGTCGGCCTTCATGTCCACCGCCTTCAGGAAGAGGCTCCTCATGGCTTCACCCTTGCCGCTCTTCTTCTCGTGCCTTAGCAAGACGATGCCCAGCGCTTCGGCGATCCTAGCGGTGGCGTCCGTGGAGCCGTCGTCGAGGACAATCACTTCGTCTACATAGTCCTCGCAGGCGATTATCACTTTGGCGATGGTGGCCTCTTCGTTGTAGGCGGGGATGAGAGCCAGCTTCACGCGACAACCATCATCTCCCTCGCCACCCTTTCTATTATCTGCTTCACGCCTGTCTTCGGCACCCATCCGAGCTTGAGCTCCACCTTCGTCCTTTTCGTGAACTGGTCGAAGAGCTTGGGCTTGTCTGCAAGGAACTTCACGCTCCCCTTGCCGACGGTGTGGACGACCTCTCTCGCCAGGTCGCGCATCGTCACGGGAGTGTTGCCCAATACGAACGTGTTGTAGGGTTCCTTCATTTCTTCAAGATGTTTCAGGCCGAGCAAATAGGCCCTCGCCACGTCGGAAGGATGGACGAATTCACGAATCGTGGAACCGTCGCCCCAGACGACGATGGGCTCTCCCTTGACGGCGCAACTCGCGAACTCACGGATTGCGTTCGTCTCCTTTTGGCCTTCCCCGCAGATGAGGGGGGCTCGGAAGATGAGCGTCTTGATGCCGTAGGCTCTCGCATAGACCTTAGCTATCGTCTCGACGTTGACCTTGCTCCCTCCATAGGCGTTCAGAGGATTGAGGGGGGTCCGTTCGGTGATGGGGCAGAAAGCCTTCCCGTACGGGCTGAAGGAACTCATGCAAATCACCTTCTTGATGTTGAGCTCCCGGCAAGCCTCAAAGACATTCAGCGCGGCCATGGTGTTGACCTTGAAGTAGGCGTGGGGAGACTTCATCGATTCCGCACCTCCTCCCTTGCCTGTCGCTCCGGCTAGGGCCGCGAGATGGATTATAACACCCGGCATGATTTGGGCCAAGGCACTTCTCGTATGGGAATAGATTTCAAGGTCCACATGGATGCCCCCATCCCCGGCGACGTCAAGAGAAGTCGTTTGATGCCCGGCTTTCTGCAACGCCTTGACGACCCACCGACCCAGGAAGCCATTTCCTCCAGTGACGATGACCTTCATCGATGGATGACTCCAAGGTGGAAGACTCCGAAGGCGAGGATGAGCCCGACGGAGACGCCAGCGAGAATCCCGAGGCAGGCCCAGAAAAGAAGGTCGTTGTATCTATCGGGAGTCAAATCCTTTCGGGCTCCCTGTGCCGGGGGTCTTCGCATCCTTTCTCCCCGTCCGAAAGCAGGTTGGAGATGTCGATGCTCTCGGGACCGCGGGCGATCATGCAGGCGAAGCAGCGTCGGGTCATGTGAAAGCCTCCAGCGTCGGCTGCTCCCGCTTCCAGCATGGGACGCACAGCGTCCCGACATGGCCTCCGAAGAGCAGGGTGCCGCACTTTGAACAGACGGTGAGCGGCTTCGTCCTTGGTCTTCTGTTCACGCTTGGTTCTCCACCGCTTCGAGGATTGCTTGACTGAGGTCATAGGGCATCAACGCTCTCTGAGCTGGATTATGCGGTCCTCTTGCCCACATATTCGGCTCCGAGTTCCTTTTTGGCGAATCATTGATGAGTCCCAGAGGCACATTCCCCCAGATACCAGTAGGCTTTACCGTCCGGTAGCCGAAGGAGTTGAGACGGAACCGCATCGTAGGCTCTCCGATGAACCAACGCAGATAGCCCCATCCCGGGTTCTCGAGCGCCCAATATTTCGGGCGCATCCTCGCCACTATTTCCATGCAAGCACCGGCGACCGACATACCAAGGAATATCCCTGGAAGTGGCCAGTCATCAGCCTTGGATAGTCTCTCGCAAGGTGGGGAAGTAAGAATCACATAAGGCCGGAGCGCCATGAAAGCTTCATCCTTCAGAAGCTCTCGCACATCAGCAAGAATGTCCGGCGCAAACTTTGGGTCATTATCCACTCTGACAACTTCCCATCCAGCGTCCATGAAAGCCTGAGAGAGCCCGCCGAGGCCGGAGCAAAGGTCGATGCAGAGCTTCATTCTTTCACCGGTTCGCCGTCCTTCATCAGGGTCATGTCGGCTGGCGGTTGCAAAGCCTTCATCCCCAACCTCTCGATGGGGAATGGGTTGTCGGTGCGCTCCACCATCGGCGTCCCGTCCTCGGTTCTCCATATTAGGTGGACGATATATGCGAATATCAGAATCAGAATAGCCTCTTCGACAAGAAGGATTATGAAACCTGGTTCGGTGGGAGAGAACGCTAACACTAATCGTCCTTCTCCTTGTACGGCTCCCCGTCCTTCATCAGCGTCAATTTAGATGGGGGTGGCAGAACGAACCCTCCCCGCTCTGGGTCATAGTTCCTTCCTGGCTTGGCTTTCACGACCCACTTCCTGAACTCGTTCTTGTAGCGCCTCAGGGGGCCTTCTGAGGAAGTAAGCTTCCGAAGGTGCCTTGTGGTGGTGGCTATCGAGCAGCCCATCAGCTCTGCGCCCCCGTCGATAAGGTCGCTTTCCAGCGTGTCCTTGTCCACCACCGTGTCGAGCCTGACTTTGGCCTGGGCCCAGTTGCGGAACTCGACCTCCACCTGCTCGTTGACCTTCATCTCGGGGGAGCCAGCGGAATAGTCCACGTTGCTGTGAAGCTGGAACGTGGCATCGGGGGTTTTGACACTCACACTCTTAGAATGCTGGCGGTTCCTTTCAGCGATGTTGCAACGATGGCAGAGCAAACGGAGGTTGGGGTAAGCGTCGTTGCGGGGGTTGCCATCGATGTGGTCTATCTCCAAAGGCTTGTCCACACACAAACATAGCTGGCATCTGCCTTGCTGGCGGGCGAAGAGTACCTGGGCTATCCGGGCCTT
>ERZ1292642.1391-Hain-H14-01um-R1-1391-length-11508-cov-22_pt1 | contig 11508 bp, 21 predicted proteins | sample MGYA00564403_ERZ1292642 | MGnify/ENA primary metagenome ERZ1292642 (study PRJEB36523, sample SAMEA6512643) | groundwater metagenome | collected 2019-01-09 | study: AquaDiva: Metagenomics assemblies of 32 groundwater samples | reverse complement strand
CACTGCGCCTAGCTCAATATCGGTGATAAACACCAGACACCTCCTCGCTTATGGCTCCTGCGATTGTCCTTTTGTCACAACTCTTTCTGCGCCAGTTCCCCAAAGCGACTGGCGCCGAGGTGTGGGCTCTTAGTAGCTGGCCACAATGCGGCACGGTTTTCCGGTGTTGGCTTCCTTGCGCGCGCACAGCTCGACAAAATCCTCATAGCTCTTGAGGTAAGGCACGATCGTCTCGTCTTCCTCCTGGTAGATAACCTTGTGTCGCTGGCGGGCTAAGGCCAGCGTGTGCGGCAGCCGTTCTTGCAAGAGAGCTGCAGCGATAGGTACACCGTCTTCCTCTTCGTCGTCTGGACGCGAGAACGCTTCCGCTACCAAGTATCTGGTGGCGTAGGGCTCCCCGTGGTACGCTTCCCGGAGATATCCTACGTGCCCACTGACGATGGAAAACCCGCAATACTGAGCTTCTCTCTCCTCGTCGGTTTGTCCGTCCCATCGCGCATAAATGTCAATACCCATCTCTTTCCCCCATTCTTTTGATCGCTCCTGACGCCTACTGCCACACGGCAGCACCTGTCTCACAGGTAGGGCGCCGTACAGGCCGCCCTCGCACGATTAGAGCACTATCATCACCAGAGCCAGACACGCGAGCATCTGGGTAACAGGCTGCCTGCGCTGGCTGGGTGCCCAGACCGCGTAGAGCTGTGCCTTGCACTGACTAGAGCACAGACGCACTTCCTCGCCGTATATGATAGCCTCGTACCAGCACCGCGTAGTGCCGATATCGCCGGCGCAATTGTCGCAGTGTTGCGGACTGCGGATCTCGTTGGTTGTCCGATCAATCCGTGCATGGATGCGCTGCATCATGCTGTCGAGTGTATTGTTCATATCCTCTGTCTCCTACCAGCTAAATGCTGGCTGTGCGGCCCACACAGCATCGCGCGCGGCGTAGGCCTCGCTGCTCGCCCTAATGCCAGGAACGGCCGCGAAGCTCTGCGCCATGGTATCCACCGGCACGCTCCCCGGCGTCCCGACCGCCGACACCGCCCCAGAGCGGTGCACCACCGTGTTCTCCCGCACGTCGAGCAGCGTCTGGACCTGCGCTTCTAACTGCGCGAGAATCGCCTGCGCCTGGTCTACGCCCACCTGGAGCGCTTCGGCGTAGACGGTCGCCCGCTTGCGTAGGCCTACAATTTCCTCAATCCTCCTCTTGTAATTCGATGGTTTCTGCTTGCCGTCGAAGTTGCTCACTTCGTCCTGGAGTTGTTGGAGCCTGTCGGCAAGAGACTCCTGCGCCGCTTGCTGGACCACGGTACGGGTTTCTGACTCTACCTCGCACACTACCAGACTGATGCCAACCTGCTCCAGGAATGCACCCAGCGCGGCGAGGGTGTGCATCGTGGTCGATGGACACCAATACACCCGGCCATCTTCCCGGAAGGCAAACGCCGCGCACTCGCCTACCAGGTAGGTGGTCAGTGCGTCCGTCCAGTCGCCAGGGCAAATACGCCCACGAATCGCCTGGTAGGCCGTGTCAACGTCGCAGGCTATCTGGTGTGTCCCTTCAACGTACTGCCCATTGCCGGCCTCGTCAGACCAGCGCAGCCGCGCATCAAAGGTAAAATCAACGCGCTCTAACGTCTGGTCGCGCTCAATGAGGCTGATACCATACACGACCTCATGCCGTCCGGTTTTGATGCTGGTCAGCTGCCAGCCCTGTTTCTGCGCCCGGCTCGTGGTGGCGCTGATCGCTCGAGACACCTGAGCCCGGTCCCCGGCGTACTGCGGGACGATGCTCGCCGGGAGGTTGTGCTGTGCGGCTAGGCGTTCGATTTCGCTCGGCAACATGGGGATACAGGCGGATGAGGCACGGTGGAAAACGAACGCGCCGTCTTTGTATGCGGTCATGGGCTATCCCTCTCCTGTGCTGGTGCCAGACGATGACTAGGCCATCCTGGTGTGTTCGGACCCACGGATGCTGTAGGAATACTCAGCCCTGCGGGCCACGGTTGCCCTCGCAACCGCCCGCAGGATGGTAAGGATTTTCTGCTCCAGCTCTCCCGCTAATGCCTCGCCGTACTCTCCCGCGAAGCGGTCAATTTCCGTCTCGGTCGCATGCATGTGCAGGGTGGACCACTGGATATGCTCAGATTCGTCGAGGTACAGGACTGCAAGGTCAACATACCTGCTCGCCTTGGGCTTGTTCCAGTGTGTGCCTACCCTCTTGGGGTTGGTGGTCATCGTGACGAACCTGTATCCATGTTCCTTGCGGTATTCCAGCCATTCCTTGCGGACGCACCTCAGCACAAACCCGTAGGGGTAGTCCTCGGTGACGTGCGCGGTTTCTGCGGACGTGTGGCCTGTCAACAACTGTACAACTGCCATAACATGCATCTCCGAGTCGATGTGTGGCGCCAGCTTTTCCGGGGCTTGCAGCACTTAGTGCCGGCGCGTTGCCCCCGGCGCCCGAAGGCGCCACAGTGCGTTAGTTGTCAATGCCCCACGGCGCGGCGTCGTACTGGTCGCAGTGATAGACTCTTGGGATCATACTCCCCATGTAGTACCTACCAGGCTCAAGGGCTTGCAAGGCATCTGGCAAGGTTGAAAGTACCCGTGCTTCCAGGTCGTGCATGGCCCGATAAGCCCATGACGCCTGCCAGCCATCGTGTTCGCAACTCTGATACTCGTAGCAGCCTATCTGCTTGAGCAGCGTAATCGGGTCGATGGCCTTTTTGTACGGCGTGTGCTTATACGTAGAGGGGCGCACCCCATGCTTGCAGACTGGGCCGGGACGTTCAGCTGGGGTATCGTCAGGATACCGATGCGCCACGCTGTTCACATTTTCTTGCCAGAGTTTTTGCCCGACGTAGTGCGCATTGCTGTCGAGCGTGCCGTACTGCGCCATGGCGGTTACGAGGTAGTCGATGTGTTGTTTGCTGACAATCCATGCTGACATGTGATGTCCTCCTCTGTGGGAGCCGTGTGGCTCCCGGTGTGTGTCTCTTAGTACAGCGTCCCCTGTGTCTGTTCAAACAGCCCACACGGCGGCGCCTGGGGGACTGTTGGGCGTTTTTTGCTGCGCCAGTCGAGTTCGGCGCGTTCCTTGGCGAGCTGATTGGCTTGATGGTGTCTACGCCTCCTCTAGGTGCCACGGATTGCTACCCTGCGCGGCCAGCAGGCGTTGCATTGCTGCCTGGTAGTCACAGTCGGCCTGATACTCGCGTTCCCATTCCGGCTCACTCTCAGCGCACGCAGCGCACAGCATCATGCCGTGGTTCAGCGCGCCGGCCTGCACGGAGTCTTGGTCCTCGCAGATGTCACAGAGGTGCCGCACCGAGGATTGGAGTACCCAGGAGGCGTAGGCGCGGTAGGTGGTGGGGTCCGTGCCATCATCTTGCACGTTTTCAGGTATGGCAAGATAGGCATCGGCGGTTCCGTCGATGATGCGCACAATATCGTCTACGGCAAAATCCTGGCTGTTACTGGTGGTGCCGTAGAGCGGCTCGGTAATACGTCCGAAAAAGGGAAAGATCTCTGCCATGCTCATGACTCCTGCTCCCCTGTAGTGTGGTCTAAGGCTATGCCGTAGCGCGTTGCTCTCGCACTACCCTGTTGTGTCAGGTAGGCGCCCGAACTGGCACGCCTCGCACACTTACCTCCTCAATCGCTCTTTCACAATCTTTCCTATCTCTCGCGCATACGCCTCTGGAGCAATATGCGTCTTGGCGCACACCGGACAAAACGACCTGGAGCCTTCATCAAACACGATGACGCCTGAAGGTATGACGGCCCTACAGGCGCTGCATGGTCCCATCTCCCCTTCTGCGACATAGGCGGTTGCTGACATGATCCTCTCCTTTCCTCAGTATTTCTGCGTTTCCGCGTTGCCATTGTCCAGCGCATCCTTAATTTGCGGCAGTGTGGCCGCGATTTCCCGTACACCCGTCGCCAGATTCCGAAACGAGCAATCGACATCCCTGTGCAAAATGTCGAGGAACTGCGCTGCCTTCAAGAGATGTTTTATTGCCTCCCGATACTCTAGCTCGTGTTGCATCATGTTCTCCTGTCAGTATTTCTGCCTTTTGGCGTTGTCAAGCCCGGCACACACCGGGCGATACTGAGGTGGTGGGTGCTATGGAGTGCTGCGCTGGTGTGGCTCCGGGGATCACGAGCCCAGGACTTACCGCATTGTGGGTGCCTAGCCTGTCGAGTCTGCCGCCTTGCGCTGCACTGTTCGATTGTCAAACATGCCATGATAGATACTATGGATAGACTGTACCTAACACGTTAGTCGTCTGGCAAGGGCGAATCTCATAAATCGTTAGGTTATTTTCTGGCGCTGTATTTTCAATGAGTTATATGTATCAGTGTATAGTATGTATTGGCCTATGTGTGGTCTGGCGTGCATGGGTTGGGGAGAATGTGGTAGGGTAGTGTCTCATGCGCGCCCCACCCTACGTGTGCGTGCGAGATGTCTACGTCTATCCTCTATCCTCTCAGAGCAGGAGCGTCCCCTATGCCGCCCGTCCCCCCATCCCGGCGCCAGACGAGCCCAGCAGTCGCTGCTGTGAAGCCTTTGAGCAGCAAACAAATGCGATTCCTGCATCTGCTGTCGAGCAATCCCGCTCACCCAAGCGCTGCGCTCGGACAACAGCGCTTTGATGCGCTGTCTCAGCGGTGTCGGGATGCGCTGGTCACGGTGACTACCACTATGCCGTGGCTTGATCCAACGAGCCAGGCTGCACTGGAGGCGTACTACGCGAGCGGCTATAAACCTGACAATAGCCTGAAAAATGGGTCGTGGTGGGAAGAGGATTTGCGTCGCGCAACTGCCCTAATGGCTGCGCCTAATAATGATATTGCGCTGCTCATGGCGAGTATCCCAGCGTTGAGCGATGATGCGGTTCTTGTCAATCTAGCAAATTTCTTGGTAAGCCCCGAACTGAAGGCCGGCGAGAAGATCCGCCTCGAAGCCCTGCGCCTGATTGCGGAGCTGAAAGGCTGGCGGAGAGACGACCAGGCAGCCACCACGCAGGCCACGCAGATCATCATCCACACCAGCCAGGAGCCCACCGTGAGACCCCAGAATGAGCCCAAAGTCATCGAAATTGAGCTGTAAATCAGTACACTCTGACCTAAACAGCCCACGCCGTAGCCGTAACAGCAGTGAAATCAATCGTGTTATCACTGTGATATGGGAAACATAATAACTATTATCAGAAGTTAGCACGCCTTATTAGCCTATAAGGTAAAAAAGAATGCTTTCTGGCTAGGCCGGGCGTGGCGCGATCCGGCCAGACGCCCGGCCTCGAAATCCGAAACCCACGGACGGGTACCCCCCCCCGCGCGCCTTCGTGATCCTGGCAGACAAAATCAGCTTTTATATGTCACGGCCATGTGATGAAGAAATCGTTGTATGCGCCGAAGTATTTTAGTGCCCTTTTCTTCCAGAAATGTAGTCAGAAGCCAATCCTGGGGAGGTTTCCCGCCTTTGCGATTGTTACATCCTGTGGCGCCATTACAAAGCGGTACGATATTCCATGGGACAGTACCTGGACAGTCGGGCGAAGCGAGAGGTATCCAGTGGTCCATGGCAAGGGTCCACCACAGTCCTTCTTGGGCACCACAGACAGCGCAGGCATGGTGCCAAAAGTCAAGGGCATAATGCCAATGGGGTAGAGAGTAGGAAGCAGGAAGTGCACGCTTTCGCGCACGCCGCCGATGGGAAGAGACGTTGTGGGAAGTACGACCCCGGGGGGTCTGTTTTGCTCTGCGTTTTTGAGCCCGTATAGTAGCGGCGTGGCGTGCTCTATAACGACGACCTTGTGCGGCAAGGAGAGCCTTACGGTGCAAGGCTCTCTCTTGAAGAGAGAGTGTGGCAAGATGTGCGCGCAAGGCATCCTGAGTTGCCACCGTAGCGAGGTAGGTTGGGTCGTCAGGGGATCGGCCTTGTCGCTTCAGCCGATAGACCGTTGAGAGTTTGTTGAGCCGGACTTTATGGCGCCGATAAAAAGTCTGGGAGTGCTGGCGGTATTGATCACGATGAGCGGCTTTGTAGGCAGTGGCGCGCAAGACAGAGCAGGGTTTACAGACACGGCTAGCGTGATAAAATTCGACCTCTGGTTCGGATACGCCACATCGACTGCATGTCTTCGTAATGGATCGTTTGCGGATATAATGAGTAACCAGAGCATCCTCCTTGACAGGATGGTATGGTGCGTAGTGGGAGGGTGTTACTGCACCTTCCCCTACGTGTGGAGTATAGCAACCTGCCAGCGCGGGAACAAGCGAACCTTTTGACCTGCAATAATCCCCTCCTCTATTACTTGACACGATTTATCACATTAGGTATCATAAATACACAAAAAAGATATGAGCTTTCCATAGAGGAGTATGCAGTGATGGGCTCGAAGTTTTTAGATGAGCAGAGGCGTGTCTGGGCCTATCTTCCTGGGTCGATGGTTGCGCAACTGGCGGTGCTCGCTGGTCGGCACCATCGCAACATCTCTCAAGAGATCACGGTAGCGATAGAGGCCTACATTGGTGCCCAGATAAGGCAGCAAGAAGAGGAAAGCCGCAGAATCCAGGATAAAATGGGGTGGGAAACATGAGAACAGGAGGAGAGGTCCGATTTTGGCGCAAAATCGTGCTGTGCGAGACTATCGAAGCGGTCAAGGCCTACTGTCTTGCGCATCTCGACGAGGAGGGCTATGTCAAGCCATTGCAAAAGGACATTGCGGTAGCACTAGATCTCACACGAGAGACGGTCAGATTTGCGATTAGGGATCTGCGGACGGCGGGAGTTTTGCGACATGTAGGGCATCGCTGGGAGCGGGTGTGTCAGGGTGTCGAAGAGGCCATGGAGGAGGAGCCCACACGGGGAGCACAACAACTCCGGCATATAGAAAGATAAGGCAACTTTTGCTCGGCGTCGTTGCTGGTCGAGAAGAGGGTAAAAAAGACATTACGCGCAATCGGGAGGGCAAAAAAGACATTACTTGCAACTTTTCATCGAAGTAATGTCCCGAAAAAGAGCTTGAGCGCAACTTTTCCTTGCAGGATACTACATAACGAGGCATAATAAGCAAGGAGGAGGGAAGGCGAGGGGGAGCAACCCTCGCCACCACCGAGGAAGGCGCAGTACGAAGGGTCAAAGAGAGTATGGCACGTCAGCGGCAGCAACGCAAGAGAGGATTATTTGCGGCAGCAACGCTCACGACACTGCGATGGAAGGGAGAGGGGAGAGCACAGGCTCCTGTCTTGGAGGACTGGACGCGGATGTTTAAGCCAAACTGGGCCGCGATTGCGCAAGAGAGCCGTCTGGGGCGCACCGAGTTGCGTCTCTTGCTGTTTGCGAGTGTCAAGGTGGTCGGCGGCAAGGAGAACATCCTCCCGTATAGTCAGCGGGAGTTGGCTGCCGCGCTCGGCGTGGCGCCGTCGGTTATTAGTCGGGCGATGCGGAAGCTGGTCAAGGGGGGGTTGATGTTTCAAAACGGGCACCAATACCGCCTTAACTCTCGGCTGGCAGCCGAGCAACGCGACAGTCGAACCGTCGCCAAGCTCCGCCATCAGGAAGCGCACGAGTTGCAGGCACTGGAAGCGCAGTGGGCGAAGGAGGCAGGAGAGGCGGACACCCCAGCCTTACGCAGATCAGATCGTCGAGGGGTTCGGAAGGCGCCCCAGGCAGTCCTGCCTGGGAAGGTGCTCACGTGTCCCCAGTGCGGGACGGCGGACACAGTGCGCCAGGCCCCCAATGGCCGATGGGGGTGTGTCGCCTGCGATCAATGGGTGGAGGCGGGCGCGCCGTGCTAAGGAGGGTGTGATGCTTCGACTCCGACGATGGTTCAGGATACTGGAAAACGGGGTGGTCTACGGGGTGTGGACCGCCTGCGAGCACGAGTGGTATCAGCCCATCGCCTTCCCAGCGGTGCGGCAGTGCCCCCTGTGTGGGGCGTGCAAGGCAGAGGAGGATCAGACATGACATTGAACGGACGGCCTATCTGCGTACTCGCTCTGGAGACGGCGCATAGCGCGAACGATTGCAAATACTGCGGGAAACCTAAAGACTTGCACACGATACCATCCTCCTACTGCACTGGAGTTACAGACCCACCAGGGCATTTTGGCGATCCGCAGTTTGCGGCAATCGGCTGGGACAACAGGGCCGCCCTCGGTCTAAGCATCGGCTGCTGGTGGGACTCCCGTGACGAGCGTATCCACTGGTTTGACGTGCACACGCTGGAAGAGACGGTGCGCCATTTTGTGAAGACACAGCCGCTCCTGGTCAGTTTCAATGGGATCAGTTTTGACTTCGTGCTGATGCGTGGGTTATTGATGCAGCATGCCAATGATCTCCGTGCGCAAGAAGCCGGCTTTGGCATTATGAAAGCAGCGCACGATGAGTTACAGATGGTGTGCAACGACTTTAAGACCCTTTGTACCTGGTCCTACGACATCCTGGCCGAAATCTGGCAGGTTGATCCAAGCCGCCGATTTGAGCACGGCTTGAACTCCCTGGACGCTATCAGCCGTGCCAACGGGTTTGGTGGTAAGCTCTCGCATGGGGCAGAAGCGCCTCGGAGATGGGCGAGCGGCGAATACGCCCATGTGCTGAATTACCGTCAGGACAATGTCTTAAAAACCAGGGCCCTCTTTGAGATGGTCTGCGCTGAACAGTCTATATTGCGAGGGGATCATCAGCCGATTGTGCTTCGCAACCCTTTCACGCCGGGAAAGGACGCAGCCGTATGAACGCAGCCAGGAGGGCTCATGGCTTTTGAAAAGTATGTCAAGAGTCGTCGCAGTCTTGACTCCTGCGCGTCAATTTGGCTACGCGGCCAGATTGGCCTTGGGAAAGGGGCTACTGAATACTACAAGCTCAAGGACTATAAATTCGTCGTTTTGCTGTACGACAAAGAGGCCGAACAAATCGGCATTAGAGTAACGAATGACGACAACGAGGAAGGCGCGAGGACCATCACAAAGGGGAAGACTGGGGTGGTGATCTCCGCCAGGTCTTTTCTGTGTTTTTATCACATTGATCACCGTGTCACGCGGACGTATGCGCTCGATTACAACGACAACGAAAATCTCTACGTCATTGATTTGCAAAAGCCGAGGCAAAACAATAAGAGGCATGGAGATTCCTCATGGACACGTTGACGCGAAAAAAGATACAAGCCCTGGACGGCCCGGCGCTGTCCCGCCTTGCCTATACCCTGGGCCTTGCGCCTCCAGGGACCGTTATGGATCGCGAGGTAGATCACCGGAACGAGCATGGGACGCCAGCGGTCTGGATGCTACACCATTGGGACACGTGGGAACCGCATAAGCGCCTGGATCAAGCCGATGCCGTGTTTCGCCTCCTGCGAGAGCATGGATGGATGACCTCGGTTTACTGGTGGGCTGGATTTTACGGGCAGGGAGGAGAAGTGATTGCGGAGCGGCAATATCATGGACAAGATTTTCTGTGGCAATTTCGTCATGTCAATGATGAGGAAGCTTTTGCGTTACTTTTGGTCGCTGTCTTGGCGATGTGCAGCCAGAGAAGCGTTTCCTTGCAAGCATTATCGGAAAAAGAATGAGTACCCACCTCATGATTGATTTGCAAAAGCCGAAGTACAAGCTGTACACGCTGCACAGGAAAGAGGATGCCTAGCCATGCATAAATGTTCCATTCACATCGGATTATTGAGTCTCACGGACAATGCGCCCGTCCACTGGCTGGTAACAAATATCCCAGCTGACATGACCCGGCACTGGAACAACGGGCAACGCTGTGACGCCGCGTATATTCCACTCTCGCTCTGCCAGCCGACTGATGTCCAGGAAGAAGCCGATGGATCGCTGCGGCTCAGCGCTGCGCTCGTCCCCGCACGCATCCTGGCGCTCTACCTCGCGGCGAAGGCCTACGAAGCCTACGTCGCCGCGAGTCCAGATGCGAACGCGACGTGCCCACCCTCTTTGACCTGACAGCACTTGAACGCCAGGAGCACCGCGATGCGCTGGAAACGCAGCCGGAAGAAACGCGAGCTGACGATGCGTAGCCTCCAACAGGTGGGCGTCGATGTGCGGGTCGTGCTCCTGGTGCGCAGTCATGGGTGTTGCTGGTATTGTGGTGCACCGCTTACACTCTCCCGCATGACGGCGGATCATGTGCAGCCCGTGTCTATGGGCGGGAAGGCTGTGCTAGACAATCTCGTAGCGTGTTGCAGTGCCTGTAACGTCGCCAAGGGGGCACTGGCGCTCGAGAGCTTCCGGCGCCAGTGTGGAGGGGGCGTCTTTTGGGGAGAGCAGCGATGCCGCGAGCACACAAGCGGCACCTGACCCGCACCATCACCCAAAAGCGCGGCATTCCGCCAGCGCCGCTGTGTGGCGTCCGCGGGCTCAGGGTGCAGGTCACGCGGCGGCCTAATCGCGTGACCTGTCGGCGCTGTCTGGCGCTGCTGCAGAGATGAAATGGGATTCCCACCACGCCGCCTCGCGTTCCCAGCTTTCGGCGAGTTCTGGATGCCGAACGGCCAGGAGGCGGCAGAAGGCGGCGGTCTCCGGATGGTTCGAGGGACGGCCTAACCCCCGCTCCAGGATCTCACAGTGCCCGTGTGCCCAGGTCCGCGCCGTGCCATTCTGCAGCGCAGCGGCATGTTCCAAGAGAGTGTATATGGATGCCCCTGGGGTCGTGTGGGACGTCGGCGGGCGGCGCGCGGCCTGGAAGGCCCGCTGGTCCTCCTCAACGAGCTCGACCGTATCCAGCAGATTCTGGAGCGTCGGCGCCTGTCCGATATGGTGTTGCCGGGCCCAGCGGGTGAGCGCCTGGTCCATGACCTCGGGATCGACACTGCGGAGAGCTTCGAGCCATAGCCTCGATAGATCTGGGGTCAACCCAGGGAAACGTTCGGCATACAAACCATAGAGCTGGCGGCTCAGGGTAATAATATCCGGTAAATCCATTAGACGTACCTTTCTGTGGTTGTGGTCTGTTGACGGCCATCTTGTTGCCACTGCTGTGCTCTGGCATGATATTTGTCGAAATTTGCCGGACGAAATGGCGTCACATTGTCAAAATACTGTGCGTACCACTGGGCGCGTTCCTGGCGCAGCACGGCGTAGCCAAAATCGACTACAAGCAGACAGTCAGCAACGGACACGCCCGTATTGAGCAGGGTCTGTATCTGGTCAGGGATCTGATAACGGCGGGCGTTGACCGTATTAAGATGGGTGAGAACGACAAAGGCCTCGGGGGAAGGTGGAGAGAATTTCCGGTGGCGCTTCGCTTTCGCTGGCACCTGTCCATTTTCTGACAGGGATGTATTCCCCTGAAAGGGGGTAGGGGGGTTTTCTTTCTTTTCTTCCTTCAATTGTGTTTCCTTAAGTGGGTTACCTTCTCCGACGCGCGCGTCTATATTAAGTCCTGTGTCAATGGTTGACCTACCCCCGGTCAATGGTTGACCTACCCCTAGGTCAATGGTTGACCCAGGTAGGTCAATGGTTGACCCAGGTAGGTCAATGGTT
>ERZ1292642.1389-Hain-H14-01um-R1-1389-length-11514-cov-7_pt1 | contig 11514 bp, 30 predicted proteins | sample MGYA00564403_ERZ1292642 | MGnify/ENA primary metagenome ERZ1292642 (study PRJEB36523, sample SAMEA6512643) | groundwater metagenome | collected 2019-01-09 | study: AquaDiva: Metagenomics assemblies of 32 groundwater samples | reverse complement strand
GAGACACGAACCTAAGAGAGTGCCAGCGGCTGTCTATCCAATTTCGCCTTGGGAGGCCCTAGTGGAGGGAAGCCATGCAAACAGACCTAATCGATAGACTCTGTGAGATATTTGTTACCACTGGCGATACAAGGTCGCAAGATGCTGTGGGGAGGGTGCTGCAAGGCGTGGTAGTGGCGCAAGGGAAGCGAGTAGGCGCTGTGAGGGTGCTCGATACGCCTGCGTACGCAGTGCATCTTGCAGGTGCTAAAGGGCGCCTAGTAGTGTGGCGAAAGGATGGGAATGAGTTTGGAGGAGTGGACCTCTAGGGGGGTTGTTATGTACATCATACAGAAAATAGACTCAACTAATAGGCGCTGTTACGTTGCAAGATCAGGTAGCAAGGACAGTTACACAGGTTACTTACAGCATGCTCGCGTGTATGCGTCCAGGTCCCAAGCTGAGGCCGATAAGTGCCCTGAGAATGAAATGGTCGTAGAGTTGAGTGACGAGACCATGAGGAGGTAAAGATGAGAGTACGCAAGCAGTCCTGTGCAGTGCTTGGAGGTGAAAAGATGAGACCTACGCTGGCTGGGAGCATTCGCCCTGCATATGACCAATAGGTACAGGCAAGACCATGGGTTATCGTTACTACGAAGAAAGGAAGAAATGACACCATGACTTGGATTGTGCTATGGCTAAAGAATGGGCGCTTGGGAAGTGTAGCCAACACCCCTGAGAATCTAGTTGCCCTTCGTGAGCAGCTGCATTTGGGACTAATTCAACGAGATACTAATGGCACTGAACATTATGAGGTTTTTGGGGTTACAAGACCCTGATCGGAGGCTGCAGTGAAAGCAATCACAACTAAGTACATAGGGCCGACCAATTTCCGGGGGTCAAGGGTCAAGGCTAGTGATGGCGATGGGAATAGCTACACAATGGCATGGGACTCAGCGTATGGAGCCGAGAGTAACCACCGTGCCGCTGTACAATCGCTGTGTGCCAAGATGCTATGGCACGGCACGCTAGTGGCAGGCGAGACTAAGCATGGGTGGGTGTGGGTGTGGACTGATTACCAAGAACCAATTGTGGTGAAATAATCTAACCAGGGGGAGCAAATGACAACTAAACTCGTAAGGTTGCTAGTAGAGGGGTGTCGCGTAGCAAGGGAAGGGACTACGCTAGAGAGGCTACAGTGGGTTGAGAGAGTTGAGGGGATGCTGGACGCCCTTAGCGATAGGCAAGGCCTCAAGTACGAGTTAGAAGGCGATGACCTGCCCAGGGCTGGCACAGCCATAGCGGACGCCCTCCTGGAGAAGCTTACTAGGTGCCAGTGCGGCAAGCCCGTAGACGATTGCTGTGCGTACTGTGGGGTAGGGTTCTGTGCTCAGCACCTTGATGATGTAGGTAGCCACAAGGTGTGTGGGCCATGCCTTGATAACATGGAAAGGGTGCTGTATGGCCAAGGGTGAGGTTGCGCGAATGGTTGCAGAAGCGCTCAAACAGCAGCATATGCACAGCTGAGCTGGCAGTGGCCTACCTTGACAAGGTGATTGAGACTGGAATTGTGCCCTAAGGATTGTGACGGGCGTCACCAAAACAGTAGTGGTCCGCACTCGGCGCACTTTACCTTATAGAGGGCAGAGTGCGCCCTGAAAAGGGCTTTTCTTTAACCGTGTAAGAATATAGCTGTGCGCGAGTGCGCTCAGATGGAAGTTATTGATTCCAGGGGCTTTGCAGGCGCACTCGATTTTTAAGTCAGCTGTGCGCCGAGTGCGAACGCACAGCGCACAGCTAAAAAGGGGGGACCGCACACACCCCATGCCGGAGGCACTATGATAGTTAAGCCTGTTAGGCTCAGTACTTTGGCTAACATTTGGCATGTAAAAGGCAGCTTGCGTAGGTTAGAGATAGGCGTTAGGGCTAAGAAGTCCTGGGTTAAGGTTGGAAGTCTGCCGGTTGCTATCCTTAGACGCAAGGATGGGGTGTGGCTAAGGAAAGGCGACTTCCCTGATATGTGGACGTGGGGTTGGCTAGCTAACCTAAACCCAGCGCAGCTGGTGAGGATGGGCTGGTATCTGGTGACGGATGCGGCTAATGATTGGGATAAGGTAGAAAGCCCTGATACTACTGAGATACCCTCTGTGCTCGTTGCAGGAGTCTTTCGACGCCATCCACCGTCATCGTAAGTTCGCCCTTGCGAACTAGGGCCAAGAGAATATTTCGTACTTGGCTATCACTAATGGATAGCTGTAGTGCTGCAATCTTCACCATATTGGTATAGAGGGTAGGGGTTTGAGGTATGAGGGCTAGCACAGCAATTTCACGTGGTCCTAGGGATAGTTCGGCTTCTGGGACATAAGGACTGAAGTCGCTGTAATTGTAGAGCCGGGTGGGGTCTTGAATCTTAGTAAGGTGGGACCGGAGGTGGACTTTCAACACATCGTCGCTTTCACGCTCTAGGATCATGACCGCCACTGTTGAGGCAAGGATGGCTGTAGAGCCGAGGATACGGTCGAAGGGGTCAGGGTAAGCATTCTTCTCGCTCTGCTTGGGAGAGTGAGATAGCCCTAGAACCGCCAAGTTGTGTTGTGTGGCCCACTGCTTCATGTGCAAGAGGTCACGCTTGTTGAAGGAGTAGGAGTTGACGCTATCCTTGCCGGTGGGGGGTTGAGCTTGGAAGTGGAACACGGTATCAAAGATTACAAGGTCAGGGGTGATGCCTGCTTGGGCGAAGCGGTTGCTAAGGAAACCAAGGGGATCACGCTCAAAGGCGGGGGCTTCCATGGGTGAAAGGTCAGGGACACAAAAGAAAATAAAGTTATCAGGAAGGGTTGTAATCCCCACGGTACGCATCTGGTGACAGTTGAGTTTCCAGCTGCGTTCCGAGCAGTAAACGATGGTGAGTGGGGCTGGGAGCTTGCCTAGAAAGCAGGGCTGGCCCAGGGCCAAGGCGTGGGCGGTGTGAAGCATGAGCCGCGACTTGCCTGCATAGGCACCGCCAGCGGCAATTGTGACTTCCTCTCGATAGAGGAAGTGCTTAAAAATCTCGTCGAGATACTGGAATTCCTTTGGCATGGACCCTCCGGGAAGGGTCCTATTATAACAGGAGGGGGTGATGGAACCAATGTTGAAATGTAAGAATTGCGGGCTGGAGATTAAGCTGGACGCAATACGGGCGGCCATGATAGGGCAGATAGTATTCTACCACCCCGACTTGTGTGATGTGGGAAACTCTGGGCGGTGGTGCGAGGGGGGTGAGATGGAGGCGGAGCCATGCGAAAGTAGTGAAAAATAATCCTTGTCATTCAATTTGAATGATGGTAGGATAATTAGCGCGTCACGGACCCCCTTGGAAGGAGAGAACCATGCGACTAGGAGATGCAATCAGGGAAGGGTGCAAGATATACCCAAATCAGGCGTTCAGGCAGTATTATAATGACGAAGATGTTGCTGCCTGTGCTATGGGAGCCGCACAGGCTGGGGCAAAGGCGGGTGGCTACACTATTGATGGATTGGCAGATCCCACTGTTTGTCCAGAATGTAGTCGGCTTGCTTCGCTTGACGGTATAGTAGTCCACATCAACGACATCCACCTCTGGACCCGCGAGCGCATCGCAGATTGGGCGGACACCCTATGAAGCTAGCCCGAGATTACTATGCCCTAGTGGCGGTACTCATAGTACCTTCCACATGGAAGTGGGTCCTAACCTATGGAACAAAGACGAGGCGCGTCGTTAAGGCTCAGTCTGGGCACTTTAGCTCTAAGCGGGCCGCTATGTTGGGAGCCCACCGCGTGGCCCAGGCGTTCAAGAGAGGTGAGGTTATGGGGGTGGTAGATGAGAAAGAGTAAGTTGCAGACACTAACGTTGAGGCTAGAGCCGGGACTCTTGGCACGCTTCAAGCGTGCTGTGCCTAGGCACCTTACCATGAGCGCAATGCTAAGGTCATTCATTATGGTGTGGCTGGATACGACGGAGCGTTAGTGTATCACTGTGATGAGTGTGGGTATGAGAATGCCATAGAGGAGTTATTGCGGCACTTTGCGGAACGTCATCCTGGACGTGGAGGGATGGCAGGGTGGGGGTGCGTGAGGTTATAGAGCAGCGTCTAATACCGGCTTACTACTGGGAGGCACGCTAATGGTAACCGCAGAAGAGTTTGTGAGGGTGTGGCAAACATCAAGTTGCTCCGCTGAGGTGGTAGAGAAGTTAGGGATAGCTCATCCTAGTAGTAGGGCATCTTACTACCGCCGCGTGCCGCTCAAGCATATGCCCCGTCGAACGGGAGGGCGTAATCCTTTGGACATCCCGGCCCTCACCAAGCCGGCGGAGAGCCTGAAGGGAGAAAGATGAAACAGGCTGAGATACCCCCTATAATAGGTCAAGAATGTATATGCCCCCATGGCTTAGGCAGAATTTCCAACCTATCTCTCACTGGGGTAGTGAGGTGGATAGAGGTTAGTACCTACTTTAACGACCACAGGTGTCGATGGGCAGTGGAGAATGTTACTGTTGTGCCTATTGTGGGGGTAAAGTGAAACACCAAGCTGAGTTCGATGCTTTTGTGAAGGCGCTGCAGGAGAAGCTGGAAGCGGGGGAGCGTAAGTACGGTGAGGCGTCCTTCCAGCGCTCCGACACAGAGCTGCAAACTGAGGTACGCGAGGAGTTGTTGGATGTGTGCGGGTGGAGCTTTGTGAGGTGGTGCCAGGTGAAGCCTCAGCCACGCTTGACACCTATTTACTGCACGCGTTGCGGATGGGGGCATAGTTTAGACCTAGCAGGACGTGGGGGCCTACAGTGTAAGCGCTGCAACGTATATTTTAGCTGGACAGCTACCACTATCAACTGGACTAAGCCGTGACAGAAATCCAATTATGCAAAGATTGTAAGTTTGTTGTTCGTAGCAACAACACTGAGCTAAGGTGCAAGGCGTTCCCAATAGCGGTACGTAATGGACCTGCTTGCCCAAAGTTTGTCCAAGAGGAGTCCAATGATCAAACTCTCCCGATCCCACATCGAAACCTACTTTGACTGCCCTCGTAAGTTTTGGTTACGATACTATGAGGGTGGTCGCGGTCTCACCCCTGTAGGTAAGAGTGAGGCGTTGTGGGTGGGGGATATGACCCACCAGCTCCTTGGGGCGCACATGCAGGGGAAGCCCCTGCCCGTCTTTGGAGAGAGTTACGCTGAGAGGCTAGCGACGGCCCTTGCCTTAGCGTGGATTGATGTGAGAGGGCTGGTGTATGAACGGGACTACACGGTCATCTCGGTGGAGAGGGAAGTAGAGATACCGATAGCGCCTGATGTGGTGCTGATGTCCCGCATCGATTGCGTTGTGCGCCGAAAGGCCGATGGGGCTGTGTTCGCTGGCCCCGAGTGGAAGACCACAGGGGTCCTAGGGGACCGCTGGGTGGAGTCATGGCGCTACTCGGCGCAGACCATCGCACACACCCTGGATGTGGAGTACGCTTTGGGGGCTGAGAGTGCTGGCGTGCTTATGGAGTTTATCTATAAGGGGCGCAAGAACAATAAAGGGGAGCATGTGTGTGCGCTTGTGGCTCCGGCGGGCGAGGACCAGGCGCAGTACACAGCTCATTTGCCAATGTCCATAAAGCAGGAGTACTTCAGGTCTAGTGAGGTGTGGAGGGGGCCGAGGGAGTTGGAGATGTTCTGTCGTAACGTAGAGACAGTAGCAGAACATGTTGAGGAAGCTAAAGTCAGTGGCCTTATGGCTGAGTCCTTCCGCCCCCGCCTAGACCAGTTCTGCGCCAGCGACAAGTATGGGCACCCCTGTGAATTTCTAGGAGTGTGTTTTGGAGAGATAGATGACCCGCTAGGGTCAGGGATGTATGTGAAAAGGGTGCCGCACCACCTTCTGGAATTCGAGGTGTAATATGAAACTACTGTTGTTGGGCCTACTGCTGATGCAGGCTCCCTCATGTCCCATCGATGGGGGTAACACGTACCTTACAGGTAACACCAAGGCGGATGCGTCCGGGTACGTAAGAGAATACAAGTGCCTACGCTTCGGGCATACTTTTTGGGGGAAGTGATGAGCCTAGCAACCTGGAAGAAAAAATTCTACCCTATCCCAGCCACTAAAAGCCCTAAGAAGAACGCCGCAAGCCATTCACTAAAGAAGTGGCTAGGGCTCAGGGAGGCGGCTTTGCGAAGGCATGGCCTTAACCGTGACTGGGGTGGTGTGATAGATAAAAAGGGCAATGGGCTTGCAATAGCCGGTTGCAGTTGTGCCTTGTGCCACTGGTACTTTGACACGACCTCATCAGGTGATCCTTGCTGCAGCTGCCCTCTATATAAAGTACTGGGACGTTCGTGTGGGCATGGGCCGAAGGGCGGCGAGTACAGCATCTGGGGGTATACGGGCGACCCCAAACCCATGATAGCTGCTCTTCGGAAGGCTGTAAGGCTGGAGGCCAAGAATGCCAAAGTGTAAGGAGTCACTCTGCATTTACGGCCCCAGTGGCATAGGCAAGACCACCCAGGGCCTGGAATTAGCAGTCCACATCCACAAGACCACTGGCAAGAAATTACGCTTAGCGAGCTGGTCTGGTGGAGGGTGGACATCGATTGAGCCTGGGGTGAGGGCCGGGATTATAGAGCCCTGCTACATGGCGGATCGCTCCGGGCACCCATTTGAGACAGCGCACAAAGTATCACTAGGGGGGTGGCCGCAAGACCCCACCGATCCTGCCTCACCGCTCCTACATCGCTCACAGCAAGTTGGGTGGAAGGACGTGGGGGGCCTGATGATAGACTCGGGCACCGAGCTGGCGCAATGGTTGATGGATGGGGCGTTGATGCTGGAGGCTAGGGGAGAGACTAAGATCACTGGAGACACACCAGTGGTATTCCAGGACGGGAGGTCCTGGGATCTGAATGACGCTGGCGAGACTAAGGCACTAGCGTTCGCTAACCCTGCGCAAGGGCACTACGGATCGATACAGGCCCGCATGCGGCAGATTGTCAGCAACTCCAAGACCCTGGATGGGCTGTATGTGTACTGGACCTTCCTGGAGACGAAGAAGTTTAAGGAAACCACTGGGCATGGTAAGAATGCTGTGACGCGACCCATGAAGCAGCCTTTTTATGGGCCGGACCTGATTGGAGATGCCCTCACTGGTGATGTGCCAGCGTGGTTTGATAACACGCTTCACTACTGCTTTGACACGGTGGAGGGTAAGATGCGACGGCGGCTGTATCTAGCCGCCCACTTCGATGAGGATGGGGTGCCCTATAGAGTCAAGAATCGGTCGCCTGCCCTCAGTCCTATTCGTAAAGCATACCTCGAGGGGGACGAGTTGTCGCTGGAGGTGTTCCTGCGGCTGCTGGAGGAGAGTCACAAGGGGAGTCAGGAAGTGTTAGAAAGGAGGTTGAGGTGAGAATTGACCCAGAAGAGAAGTGCCAACACGGTGAGGAGTGGGACGGCGAGAGCTACAACTGTGAGAAGTGTGATCCCGAGGTGGAGAGGGATGCGATTATGGCTCCCCTTGTGGCGGAGTTAATAATGTGCCGCCTTTCATCTACCAAGGCCCACTCGCTGGCTGAGTATATCCTAGCGGCGTCTGACGATGAGGACTTGGTGGCTGGGGTGGTAGACTTAGTGAGGGAGGTAGTGAGATGTCAGAGCCCACATTGACTCCTGAGATCTGGGAAGTGCTGCTTAATCATTGCCTTGCTGGTGATGGCAGGGAATCTGCAGCCAGATGCAAGGGTATGCCATTAGGCTCCTAGGTTCCAATCGGTTGCCGAATCTGTGCAATTACCGGCAGAAATAGCGCCAGCTGCAACAGTGCTAACTTACATGGCCCTAGGCTGGGATATGCGGATGTATTACGAACAATACCTCAAAGAAAGGACAGAGAAGTGCCAAAACGAATCAGTGACGAACAACGTATTGTAGAGTTTTTTAGTAGCGAGGGCGCACAGCGCGTCCAGACCATGTTCAATGTAGTGCAGGGCATCATACGAAGTAGGAAAGACATTACTTGGCCTCGTAAGCCGAAAACCAAACAGGCTGCTAGTAATTCTACTAACCCCAGAGGTGAGCAGCCACAACCCTACAAAATGGAGACCAAATGAATCAGAACCTAGACGAACTGCAAGGCGATTTAGAGCTAGAGGGCTTAGATGATGAGCTGTGGAATGCGTGGGAAGCGCCGGTATCGGACTTCACACCGCCTCCCAAGGGGCTTTACACAGCCACCATCCTGGAAAAGCGGAGCGCCACCGTGCGCGACGAGAAGTACTTGGATTTTGAGTGCGACTACATGTTGCACAGAGAGCCAGATGGGCGCAATAACGAGTATGACGGGCGCAAGATTGCCTTTATGCGCTTCAGCTCACAGGTCAGGGACCGCTTCGATGGAGTGCGTACCTCAAGCTTGTTAGATGTGTGCAAGGCCCTAGGGAGTCAGCCGCCCAAGGGTGCCAAGGCCGTAGGTGCCTTCATCGATGCTCACATCCTAAAGCAGACCAAGTTCCAGTTCACTTGGGACTGGCAGGGATACTGCGCCGCGTGTTACGAGGTGAAGTTGAAGGAGTTGACCAAGGCACCCTCGCTGGATCTAGCTAAGGTAGCTGCTACAGCGGCACAAGTGGCTGCAGCCCGTAAGTTTGCCACCAAGGCAAAGACCATGGGGCAGTTCCCGCTTGTGGCGGGGAAGAATGGGGACAAGCCAACGCGGGCAGGGGAAATGGAGTGCCCTGCTTGTAAGGGACCGATCAAGGCCCGTGGGCAAGTGAAGAATTATCTGGTGCCTGTGGTGGCAGAGACGCAAGCTAAGCCCGTGATGGAGGCTTACAACTAACGTGCTAGGCAGCATTGTAAGCTTCATCTACGACTGGATAGTAGTAAAGAGGAGAAGAGCAATCTTCGTCTCCTCCTCGGAGGTGGCGTTGTTTATGAGGGAGCTGGAGAGGCGGGGCGTGGATCAGGCGAAGGAGGTTCGAGTCCTCCCCCACGCCCCGCTTGTGCCGATTAAGGGAACGAAGCCATGAAAGCTGACTGGAAGTGGTACGGGAACGCTGGGCACTTCATCTGCGCCCAATGGTGCGAGTTTCACCTCTGCACAGAAGTGGGCGCATTCCTTGTCTCGACGGTGGGACAGTATATGCCACCTGAATCTGTCAGGGAGATCTTAGCTCAGAGCCGAGGGGTAAGCCTGGAAGGTAAGGGTGACGCACGTCTCGCGGATTATCATAAGAAGATTGGCTACGAAAAACTGGGTTTCGAGAGGACATTTGAGACGATGGTCTTTCGCATCGGGGCTGACCGGTGTACCCGCAGCGATTGTAACTGTGGGCTTCCAGATTTCTATGGCAAAGAGCTGGAAATGATCCCGTACAATCAAGCCGGTGATGCGAATACAGGGCACCTCGCCATGTGCGAGAAGTATGACAACCTGCCGGTGCAGCGGGGTAACTCGTGCGGTGGGCTCACTGCCCCGGCCAGCGCGCCACGGGAGAAGTGATGATGACTCAGCTGATGCTTGAGCGAGCCGCCTTGGCGCGGAAAGTATTCTCGCGCACTCCTCACCCTGGAATGGATGAGATTGATCCTGGGTACTTCGCTCAGAACGAGGAGGACTCCATTGGATTTCTTGTAAATAATTTGGGCGAGTATCAGGCGTTCAGCATCGGCGGGGGTACTGACTATTATTTTCGGCTGCTCGTTCGATCGGTTTCGGAATGACCAACGCCGAACGCACTCAGTACATCGTGGACAAGCTGTGGCGTGGAAACCCAATTGAGCATTCTGTCTGTGTACACGTAGCGCGAGATCGATCTGATTGGCTTTATGGCTTCGCCCCATTCACGCGCCTGGAGGATGCCTTCATGGTTGTGGAGGCGATGATGCCGGATTGGAACTGGATGTCTATGACATGGACTTCATCACCTAGATTGTGGTTCTGTTCTTTCAGGAAAGATGATGAGGTGACGAGTGCGCAAGCCAATTCTCTGCCGGAAGCCATCGCGCTCGCTGCTTACCGGGCGCTGGGAGGGAAGGAATGAGCTGCCGGATTGATGCCGCTTACGATGCTGAGCTGGTGACGATGGAGTCCCATCGTACGCGACGAGCACGGAAGGCCCACAAATGTGGTGAGTGTCAGGAAGAAATCAAAATTGGTGGCCAGTACGAGGAGTCGCGCTCACTGTTCGATGGGCAGTGGACGACCTTCAAAACCTGCGAGTTATGTAGCGAGATCCGCCAAAAACTGTTTTGCTCTTGGGTGTGGGGTCAAATGTGGGAGGACATAGCTCAAGAGAATGTGTTTACGCTGTCCTTGAAGGATCTGTCTGTACGTGCGATTGAGAAGATTGAGTGGTTTTGGAGGTCAATGAAGTGACCCAAGTCCGCTGCATCATCCCAGGATGTCTAGGCATCGCAGAGCACGACTTTCCACTGTGCGATACGTGCTTCATGGATTCCGGCTATAGATCGGCTGGCCTGCGCATCGCCACACTGGAGAACGCTCTTTTTGAGATTGCTTGCCATCCACATCTGCTTCTTAGAGGTGGAGAACCTAGTGGCCACGAGTGTGCTGCTCGGATCGCCCGTGAGGCGCTGGAGGAGAAATGAACAAGGATTCATGGTTTGGGGATATGGAAACTAAAGTAGATCACATTAGTGAAGGCGTCAACGAACTACTCGCGGAGAACGAGCGCCTCCGGGCCGCGCTCGCGGAGAAGAACGAAATTCTCTCAGTATTTGAGTGGCCAGACGAAGGATCAACAGTAGATGGGGGACGGTTAAATCATTGGCATTGCAGATTCTGCTCTGCGGCTTTGCTTGAAGGTCTACACAAAGAAGATTGCGCGTGGCTCAAGGCCAGAAAGGCGGGAGAGTGATCGCTGTTAGGCACAGAGACGGTTGGTGTGCAACTAGGAGAACGTTGCCCCACTACAATGACTCGGTAAAAACCCTGTGCGGTTGTGTAGTGACCTTACCATACGAAGTCGCGGAAATGGGTAGTTCACAGGTTGATTGCGTGGATTGCAGATATTTGTTAGACAAAAAGGCGGGGCCTTGGCGATTGCCAAAGGCCAGAAAGGCGGGAGAGTGATGGACCTTGACTTAAAGGGAAGATGTTGCGGGCTAAAGCCGCTTGAGTATAAAACTCCATTCCCTGGATTACCGGATGGACACAAGTTCTGTTTTCGTTGTGATCGCGCCTATGACCGTGACACTGGCGAACAAGTAAGGAACTGGGCCTATGAGCAAGTTGATGGCGTATGGCAAAGAACTACGGCAACCAGGAGATAGACAAACTGCGGGTCTAGCTGAGTCCGAATACAATCGCATGCGGATCGAAGGTGTAGTCGTATTTATCCTGATGGCCTTTCTTTTTGCTCTGGCATTCTGGGCTTTGAACCGATGACCAGTGCTTGGTTGACCGTGCTCCATGACACCCTTTTAGAATGCGCCCGGTTGAAGTCGCAAGTCCAACCTGCGTCGGGAGCCGTCAGGGTGCGTTGGATGGAGCACGGTCTGTTTGCCCTGACATTTATG
>ERZ1292642.1387-Hain-H14-01um-R1-1387-length-11531-cov-5_pt1 | contig 11531 bp, 16 predicted proteins | sample MGYA00564403_ERZ1292642 | MGnify/ENA primary metagenome ERZ1292642 (study PRJEB36523, sample SAMEA6512643) | groundwater metagenome | collected 2019-01-09 | study: AquaDiva: Metagenomics assemblies of 32 groundwater samples | reverse complement strand
ATTACTGTAATTTAAAGCATTTTAAATCCACAGCACTATCCACAGGTTATCCACAACTTATCCACAACTTATCCACAGGGCGAACTATATGATAAATAAGACAAAGGATATCAAAACGACCACTTATCCACAAAGTGGTGTTTATGCTCCTTATGCTCCTTAGACCGTCTAAAGACCGTCTAGAGGTATAAAAGTTATCCACAGGGTTATCCACAGGTTATCCACAGGCTAAGTAGTTGACTTATAAGGCAAATGATCGAAAACGGCCACTTATCCACAGGCACTACTACTATCTTAAGATAGGAGTAAGGCTTTAACTGCAGCCATAAAGACAAAGCAAAATCAACCCCAAACCCAAAACCAACCCCAAAAACCAAACCACCCCCCCCTTCCCCCCCCTTGAAGGTGGGAACTGTTGCGCTTGAAAATGCTTTAGTCAGCACTTGACAAATCAAAAAAAAAAAAATATAATTACGGCAATGGATGATCAATTGGTAAAATTAATCTCCGGAGTAATGGCTTTCTGGTTACCCAATAAAGATGAAGAAAAAAAATAAGCCAGGGGCGGGACGGCCCGCAAAAACAATTGATTGGAATCTGGTTGATAAGCTTTGTCAGATTCAGTGTTTAGCAATTGAGATAGCTGACTTTTTTTTGATCGATGTAAAAACCTTGCATAATAAATGTATTAAAGAAAAAGGCATAAATTTTTCCCATTACTACGCTCAAAAAAAAGGTGAAGGTAAGATTTCTTTGCGGCGTTATCTATGGCAGGCAGTAAGTTCCGGGGATCCCAGGTTCCAGGCAACGATGATCTTCCTGGCTAAGAATATACTTGGGATGTCTGATATGCAGACGATTGAGCACAGAGGGAAGATTGAGCTCGAATCTGTACCTGATAAGACATTAGAGAAAATAGCCAAAATGGAGATTGAAAAGGAAGCGCATCCGCGCGCCAAGATTGTTGAGGCCCGAAAAAAAAAGATAGCTTCATCGGATTGGGAAGCGGACAATATTAATTATACATCCTATGTATCACCTACTGGGAAAACTGGTGAGTCGAGCGATAAATGGCCATATCATCATACATGCGCAGGGATTTGAGGTTCCTAACCAAGTAAAACCAAATATTACCAAACGGCAAGCACTAGAGGAGCTTGCACGGCGTAAAGCTCGCAGCAATCTTCTTGCCTTCACTTTACTCACCCTCCCTAACTACCAGGACAATTGGCATCACAAATTAATATCAGATCATTTGCAGGCTGTTGAGGCAGGCCAAATAAAGAGATTAATGATCTTCATCCCACCAAGAGGTGGTAAGTCCGAACTTGCCTCTATAAGATTTCCGGCATGGTACTTCGGCAGGAATCCTCAAAAGCAATTAATCGCGACATCATATTCCGTCGATCTTGCTTCCGATTTTGGCCGCAAGGTCAGGGACCTTGTTGCGGATCCCCTTTTCAGAGAGATCTTTCCCCAAAGCGGAATATCTGATAAATCGACATCATCGACACGATTCCATACGGCTAAGGGCGGGGCTTATTCTGCTGCCGGTGTTGGCGGCCCTATTACCGGTAGGGGCGCGGACTGCTTATTAATAGATGATCCAATTAAGAATAGAGAAGAAGCATATTCAAAAACCGTCCGTGATTCTGTATGGGAATGGTATCGGACAACGGCATATACCAGGCTTCAACCGAATGGATCTATTGTTTTAATTATGACGAGATGGCACACCGATGATCTTGCAGGACGGATATTAAAAGAGACAGGGGCGGACTGGGATGTAGTTAGCCTGCCCGCCATTGCGGAAAGAGATGACGAATTCAGGAAACAAGGTGAGGCCCTCTGGCCGGAGTTCTATCCCATAGACGTATTGCAAACCATTAAAACAGAGATAGGATCTACTGCATTTAATTCTTTGTATCAGCAAAGACCGAGTCTTGAAGAAGGTAGCATTATCAAACGTCATTGGTTTAAATATTATGATGTCCTGCCCCAGGATACCGTTATGATCCAATCCTGGGACATGGCATTTAAGGATACGGACTCAGGCTCTTATGTCGTAGGCCAGGTATGGGCGATGAAGGGGGCATGTTATTATCTGGTTGATCAAGCAAGAAAGAGAATGGATTTTGTTGAGACGCTCCAGGCAGTTAGGGCACTTACAAATAGATGGCCCGAAGCAACGCTTAAACTCGTGGAGGATAAAGCCAATGGCCCTGCCGTTATTTCTGCCCTCAAGAAAGAGATCCACGGGTTGGTAGAGGTAGGCCCGGATGGTAGCAAAGAGGCACGATTATCAGCCGTGTCTCCTCTCATCGAATCAGGCAATGTATATATCCCTCATCCAGATACATGTAGATGGGTGGATGAGTTCATCGAGGAGGTGTGCTCATTCCCGGCGGCCCCTCACGATGATCAGGTGGATGCTATGAGCCAGGCACTAAGACACTTAATGTCCAGGTCACATAACGCATCCATAGAGTCAGCAAGCTTATTTGGAGAGGAGAGGGTGTCCTATGCAGGATGGTAAAATGTTACTGAATATAATCAAAGATGTGGCGACATCTCGAGTAGACATTGTATGCGCCAAAATCAGCTGCGGGATAGTTATAGCGCGCAATTATCATGGCGATGTTGATGACCGTTGACAGAAGACCGCGGAGGGCCACAAACTGGTATTACAGGGAATGATAGATAAACATGTGGTGTAATATACCGAAAACAAAATTAGCGGTTAAAAAAACCTGTCTGAAACACCTGAGAGTAATTGTGGATAAAAAGGTGTTTTTAGATCCACGGATCATAGTGAGCCAGGTAGAAAACTGTGTGAATAGTACGATCATCGAAGCAGTGACAGGGAAAATAATCGAACCTGATACCAGGGTGTTATATTCAGTCTGGAGAGGAAGGGATACGCCGTTTTGGTTTGTAGATGGTTGTTTTTTGCCGGTGGTAGATGCGCTACAACAGTCATCCGAATACCAAAAGATAAGTATGCATAAAAAAGGAATAAAAAAAAGGGTAGAAAAAATAAGACGGTTAATGAAATGGTTTGCGGGACGGGCACAGAGAAGACGATTTATTATTGTTACGTATACAGTTGGGAATACCGTATGTATACTGGATGGTAATCATAGATTGGCGGCATTAAGTGCGTTGGGCATTGTTGATTGGCCCGTAAAGGTGTTAAATATAGGTACTAAAGCAGGGCATGGAAGTTTCTCTGATAGATTATGCCCGGATATTTATATACTTAACAGACAGCATGGAGGGTAAATCATGGAGATATCACGTAGAAATTTATTAAAATTAATGGGTATTGCTCCGTTAATGAACCCGTTGGATCTGATAACAGAGACACAGTTATCGGATGAACTGGAAACGATCAAAGAGAGTATAGTAGATATCCCGAAAATCCAAGAGCTTGAGAAAACGATGGTAACGAATGTTAGTATATATTGTAACGTGAGCTCCAGGTCAGTTGGGGCACGTACAAATAGATGGCCCGAATTTATGGATAGCGAACCACTTGAAACATTATTATTGTCAGATTCAGAGAGTGAAGATGATGAATAAAATCGAAATCCCTGACAAACCCTTCCTCCGCGTAGATGAGTTCGCTGAGATCATGGGAGTATCTAAGCAGACCGTGCATAATTGGATTAAGAAAAATAATATAGAATATACCAAGATAGGGAAGACGATTAGGATCCCATCGGTAGAACTCAAAAAGACTTTCCAAATTAAATAAATATCTATATACTTATAGGCATAACAATTTAAAGGAAGGGGTTAACATGTTTAAAGTTATGCCATTAAGGATTATCTTAACAACCGAGATGCTCGGGACTGTTCCCAAAGATCCTGATATATACAAATCCTACATTGAGACAAAAAAGCCGGAAGACCAAAAAGAGGACGAAAGCCTGACTGTAGACAAGATAGAGGAGAAAGGATGGACGGGATTTCATTCGGACGAGAAAGGTTTATTTATTTATGAGTACATGATTAAAGGATTTTTAAAACAAGCCGGAAATGTATTAAAGAAGCAGGTAGACATTAAAGCGCTGAGATCCAAGATCGATGATCAGTTATTTATCATCCCTAGGCGCATATATCTAGGCCAGACAAAGCCGGATGGAGTTATAGAGCGGCCCCTCAGGGCTATGACCATGCAGGGGCCTAGGGTTACACTTGCAAGATCTGATTATATCAACGCAGGTAAAGAGATAGAGTTTGAGATATCATATTTGGAGAGGGGAGATATATCCAAAAAATTGTTAGATACTCTTTTGTCATATGGTGTGTTGTGCGGGTTAGGTCAATTCAGAAATGGGGGGTATGGCAGATTCAGGGTTGTAGAGTAAAGGCATGGTTTAGTTTAGTAGCGTGGCGTAAAGGTCGTGTAACGTTGTGTAAGGTGGAGTAAAGGTAACGTAAGGTTATGTCCGGTACGGGTTATGCAAGGTTATGCATAGTAAAGGCATCGTGTCGTGGGGTATGGTAAAGTACTGCAAAGGTAGGGTGTGGTGATGTAGCGTAAGGTATGGTAGAGTTCCGTAAAGACTGTTAAAAACATATAACGTGAGTATAAATGAGATTAATCTTACATATTGTTAATGTAAATTATATTTGTTATCCTCCGCTCAATGACTATAACAGAGCGGATATCATCTGCCGTTAAAGCCTTCCGAGATACATCCCCAGTTATTCCCAAAATCCCCGTGACCGGAGAGATAGCATTCGCCGATCCGAGACGATTATTCCCCCGTGGGTATTATTCTGCCTACAATCCCTCAGAGCTTGTAACTCGCAAAGGGCTCCGGGTCTTCGAGCTTATGCGGAATGATGATCAGATTAAAGCAGCGCTGACATTAAAAAAACAGGCATGCATCTCTACGGGTTGGCAGATCCAGTCGCCAAAAGGTTTTGATGAAGACTGGGAGCCTAAATTATTTACTGAATGGGTGCTTGGGAACCTTTGCTGTTCGTTAGACCAGATCTTGTTTGAGATCATGAGCGCATTAGATTTCGGGTTTTCCGTTAGTGAAAAGATATGGGAGATCCACGAGGATGGAGAATGGGCAGGCTCGGCTTGCATTACCAATATCAAGACCAAGCATCCGCAGGATTTTCTTTTTGACATAGATCCCTACGGTAATATTAAGCCCGATGGATTAAAACAATTACAAATGAGCAAGGACGTATCCTTGCCCATTGACAAATTCATCATCTGGTCATATCAAAAAGAGTTCTCGAACCCCTATGGTAAATCAGATTTAGAGGCAGCCTATCGCTCATGGTGGTTGAAGGACAACTCCTATAAGTGGTTGGCCATGCTGTTAGAACGTCTTGGCATACCTCCCATCTTTGGATTATACGATCCTAACGTATACACACCCGCTCAAACAGATCAACTTAAAAAAGTATTTCAGAATTTGCAGGCTGCTACATTTGGGATCATTCCTAAACCTGGAGTGGACTCCCTGGACTTCTGGTCACCAGAATTAGCAGGTCAGGCGACAAGCGTGTTTATCCCTGCTATGGACAAGCTGGATAAGGACATAGCTAGGGCTATATTAATGCCTGGGTTGCTTGGGCTATCTCCCCAGGGAGCTACGGGCTCGTACGCGCAATCTAAAGTACAGTTCGATGTATTTCTTTTGGCAATAGAGCAGCTCAGAAAAGAATTAGCGTTGACCGTAATGACCAATCAAATTGTTAAATCTCTGGTTGATATGAATTATCAGACAGACGGTGTATATCCAGAGTTCACATTTCTGCCATTGAATGACCATATAAGGATTGACCTGCTGGAAGAATGGGTTAGGTTAACCATGTCAGGGGCAGTAAAGAATTATCCTGAAGATGAAGACTTTATCAGGAAGTCTCTGAAGTTCCCTGCAAAGCCTGAGACCGCACCTATCGAAGAACCTGCAGTAGAAGAGCCGATTGGAGAAGAAGAACCTGCCTATGCTTCATTTAAGGCAGTCAGACCTGTTAATAAATATGAGAGGCAGACAAACTTTAAGGAGATTGAAACCAGGCTGAATACTATAGAGCAGTCAACTAAGACACAGTTGAAAGACGCTTTTACAATTGTCAGAGATGCACTTGTCGGATATATCAATCGGAATTTTAATAATGTGAATCCTTCATTCCTCAATGAGATTAGGCTTAAAGGGATGAATGATGTTCAAGCTATCATAAGGGCCTTTTTACAAGTTTCTTTTCAATCCGGCATTGATACGCTTAAAGCAGAACTACCTAAAAAACATGCTCAGAAGTATGCCAATTTTGCACCTGTCCAAGGCATGAAACTATTGAATCAGAGAGCCTTGGTTATATCTGGTATATTGAGGGATAGACTTTTAGGTGAAGCCAAGCAGATCCTTTTAAACTCCCTCAAATTCGGTGAATCACAGAAGGAGACAATGACAAAACTGAATGATCTTTTTGAGCCATTTGTTGGAGATGACACGGTATTGAGGGATGGTGAGCCTATACCTGCTTACAGACTTGAAAATATAGTCCGCACAAATGCTACTGAGGCTTTTAATTTGGGACGATTAGAAATGGCCAGAGACCCAGATATAGCGGAGTTCATCCAGGGCATGGAATACAGCGCGGTGATTGATGGGCGTACCACACCGGTATGTATTTTACTTGATGGTAAGATAATACCATTAGAAGATCCTGAACTTGACAGACTTCTGCCTCCTAATCATTTTAATTGTCGTTCTCTTCTTGTGCCCGTTACTCTGGACATCCAAACCAAGGAAGAAGATTTTATTACACCGTCTGAGATAGGTCAGGCTAAGGAATTGATACAGGATGGATTTAAATAAATAAAAAAGGAGAAAACATGCCTTGGTCAATTGAAGATGTAGACGCGCATAAAAAGGGACTTACGGATGACCAGAAGAAGAAATGGGTAGCCATTGCAAATACAGCTCTCGCCAAATGTGAAAAGGATGGAGGCAGCGATTGCGATCAGAAGGCAATTATAAGAGCTAGTACTGCGGCTGATGTAGATAGGTTCACGTTAGGACAATGGGTAGGAGAATTTACTACTGATGATTTGGTAAGAATGAGTTCGGCGATAATGTATGGACATAACTCAGAACGATTTGAGATAAAGAACGTTGAATTGTTTGCTACGGGTATTTGGAATGGGTATAAATATACAGATACAGATTTAGATGAGATGGTAGAGGCATTTGGGAAAGTGGGCTATCACCCACCGCTTAAGCCCGGTCATAGTGATGAGCCTGGAACACCTGCCTTAGGGTGGGTGGCAAATTTGAAAAGAGTCGGAGATAAACTTGTAGGGGATTTAATAGACCTACCGAAAAAGGTCTATGACTCTATCAAAGATCGGTTATTTGATACAGTCTCAGCGGAAATATATTGGAATCTGGAAAGAAATGGAAGCACATTCAGAAGGGCACTTAAAGCCGTAGCTTTACTCGGTGCTGAGATTCCAGCGGTAAATTTAAAACCATTGTCAGAGATCTTCTCTAAAATGGGGAGCTCTAAATGGTATACGATAGCAGACAAGGGAGGGATTACCATTAACAACATGGAAGGGAATAAGGGGAAAGAACATATGGAAAAGGAATTAAATGAGGCTATTTCAGAATTTAAATCAAAGGTAGTAGCACTTGAGGAAAGCATCAAGCTCAATGCCTCAGCAAGTGACGTAAGCCAGATCAAGAAGGAACTGGAAGAGGCTAACAAAAAACTGGCATTGTTTGCGGAAGGACAGAGGACGGCAACCATAGAAGCGAAGTTGCAGAAATTCAAGATCCCGGTCTTGCGGCCGTTTCTGAAATCTATCTATGAAAATATGGATACTCAGAAGACCATGAAGTTTACGGTTGATCAGAAAGAAAAGGATATGACAATGGAAGCCATTGTTGATGCGTTTGTAGATCAGCTTAATAGGTCTGCGGAAAAGATGTTTACGAATTTAGCGACGGTAGACATAAACAGACCTGAAAGGCAATCTGAGGAGAACCCTGGTAATGAGGTTGATAAAAGGGTAAAAGAATTTATGCTGAAAAATTCTGAGAAGGATTATAAGATAGCACTCAAAGCAGTGCTGAATGCAGATCCAGAATTGAAAAAAGCATATGCAACGTAAGCATATAAAACTATTATATATTTGGAGGATATCACATGGGAGAATCATTAAGGACTATGACACTGGAGGCGGCTGCGGATCTGAGCGCAATTCAGTACCACTTTGTCAGGTTGTCGGCAGCAAATAAGACCAATCTGGCATCCGAGGCAGCTCATTCAAGTCTTATGGGAGCGTTAATCAACAAGCCCAAGAGTGGCGAATTTGCGACTATAGGATATGGCGGAGAAGGCAAAATAACTGCCGGCGGAGCGTTGACGGCAGGGGATATTCTCACCACAAATGGTTCAGGCAGGGCGGCTGTAGTTACATCCGGCCAGATGGCTGCGGGCAGATGCCTTGAGACAGCCGGTGCGGACGGGGATATAGTGAGGGTGCTATTTTTCCCGCCTGTAAAATGGTTTGGCGCGCCTTAACCTTACGATTGATTAAAATAATTTTGGAGGATATATAAAATGGGAATAGAAAGAGTATACGCGGCAGCCAGTCCGTCGGGGCGAGACATCCATGTTGATGCACCCTTGACGAATCTGGCGATTAAGGCATTTGACGGGGGTGCATACAACATAGCACCGATAATATGCCCGCCTGTGCCCGTAGGCAAACAGAGTGATAAGTATTTTGTGATTGATCCTGATTCATGGCTCAGGATACCCGATACAAGGAGGAGTCCCAAGACCTCTCCTAACCAGTTTGACTGGAAGGTTAGTTCAGATTCATATTTCGCGGACAACTTCGCGCTCAGGGGAGACAACGCCTTTGAGGATTTATCTAACGAGGATGTTGCGATCGGCTTAAGAGAGAATACTACAGGTGTAATCACAGAAGCACTTATGAGGGATTGGGAAAATAGGGTTGCTACTACCATTACATCTGTGTCCAATGTTGGTTCTGGGGTAGTCCTGTCAGGGGTTAATAAATGGTCTGACTTTGTAGGCTCTGATCCTATCGCGGATGTTACTACCGGCCATGCTTTTATCAGGCAGAAGACCGGTCTTGTGGCCAATACTATGGTCATAGACCAGGATACCTACAATGTAGTCAGACGGCATCCTTTGCTTTTGGATATGTTCAAGTATACCTCTGGTGGTCTTATCACAGATGACCAGCTTCGAAGTGTTTTCGGGGTAGATCAGATCCTTATAGGTAAGGGTGTCAAAAATAATGCCGTTGAGAATGCGACTGCGTCTATGACCAACATCTGGGGTAACAATGTTGTACTTGCCAGGGTAGTTCCTGCAATCACCAAGCAGACAGCGACATTCATGTTGGGTTTTAGGTGGCAGCCTGCCAATATGCCAGGGCCATTCCAGGTGCTGAGATATAACGATGCTGATCCTGGTAAAAAAGTTGAATGGGTTGAGGCTGGTTATTACCAGGACGAGAAGATTGTGGCAAAGAATCTTGCTTATGCCATAACTACTACCCTGTAACATTGAGGAAAGTATGAAGAGAACATTTACTAGAGATTGTGGCCGGTTTAAAAAAGGCGAGTCAAAGGAATATCCTTCATCTGTTTGGAAAAACATTGCGGAATCATTGAAGTCGGATCTGGATGAATTTTCAATCTCAGATGATACTATGATCATGCAAATGCTGATTAAGGATGATGCTAAAAGAGGCCCAGGTAGGCCACGACTAAATTATTAACCGTTTAGGCCGGGTGCATGACGATGTCATGCGGTATTAATTACCACCCGGCCATAAGGGGACAAAATGGGAAGCAGACAGACAGCTACACAGATATTCAGGGGGATGCTTAGGTCGCCCTTAACAACTAAAGCAGGCTCCGCAAGTAATCAATGGGCAGGGGTTTCTACAATTGCGTCCGGCTCCGCGACTCTGGTTATTTCTACAACGATCGTAGATAGCGATTCGTTAATATTTCTAGGACGGATAGGGAATGCGAATGTAGGCTCCGGTGTTAATAAGGGGATAGAGGTCAAAACCATTTCACCTGGTGGATATTTTACACTCGGTGCAGATGATGGGCAGGCAATCCCGAGAGATACAAAAATTCATTGGATGATAGTTAGGACACAGTAAAGGGGGCAATCAAATGTATGAAACTTTAAAGCCTCTTAATATTACTCTTACAAGCTCTGTAGGCTCTGGTACTACAGGGGCAGGATCATGGGCCTTGATCAGCAGGTATCGAGGTCAAAAGAACTATCATTTCTATAATCCCGCTTCACTGACAGTATCCTTTTCCGGTCAGGTGGCAATCCAGGCATCTAACACGTTGTCAAACTGGATTAATGTAGGCTCCGTAGAGGGGACAGGGATGTTTGTATCGAGTGATTATTACTATTACACAAGGGTAAACGTTGAATCGCTTATGAATGGATCTGTTGAGGTAATCCTGGCAGCAGTTCCATAACCGGAGGAAAGATTATGCTAAAAATGTTTAAAGGAAAAATGTTTGGCGGGTTAGTTTCAAAGTGGTTAGTCGTGGCCATGTTGGTTGTATCAACCGCTGGATTGGTAGATGCCCAGGTAAGACGCCCATCCGCTGCTTTTCAATCAATAACTGTAGCCGGTCGGGCTCTATTCGCCGATGGCACAGCAGCCTTGCCGAGCCTAACATTCATAAACGACCCTAACACAGGGTTTTATTGGCAAGGGGCTAAAGGATTTGTAGATTATTCTGCTAATGGCACTTCTCGTCTAAGGTTGGGCTCCGATGGTCTTACTATACACCAATCCGGTTCCCTGCAATTCGCTAGTGTTGGGATCGAAGGCCCCGATACTATACTAACACGAAATGCTGCAAATAGTTTAGCACAGCGCAATGGAACAAACCCGCAGGAATTCCAGATATACAACACCTTCACTGATGCGGGCAATTATGAGCGTGGGGCGCTGAGATGGAATAGCAATATTTTTGAAGCGGGCACATACAATGCAGGGACAGGGGCAATAAGATCAACTAGGCTTATTGCAGGAAGCGATATTTTATTTTCTTTCGGTGGAGGAGACGAGTGGGAAATGGATGGAGGGTCAGGACATTTCTTCCCATTATCAGATCAATCTAGGGATTTCGGTATGGCAAATGCACGGATAAGAGTTGGATATTTTAAAAACATGGATCTGCTTGGAGCGAACGATGCGACAGCTCAGACAATCACAATTAATGCGGCCCAGGCCGGTATTACGGCGGCCGATACGTTTATTGATTTTCGATCCACCACAGGTTCAGAAGCAACCATAGCAGGCACAGCCGTTGCAGGTGTTATTGCGTACAATACCTTTACAGGTTCCCATTACACTAAGGTTGTAGATAGAGAAGGGCTTAAACCTAATATGCTTCTTGAGATAATCCCCGGTGACCCTGATATTGGCAAAGGTCAGCTATTTTTAACTAGGATCTGTGAGACTAAAG
>ERZ1292642.1385-Hain-H14-01um-R1-1385-length-11534-cov-6_pt1 | contig 11534 bp, 16 predicted proteins | sample MGYA00564403_ERZ1292642 | MGnify/ENA primary metagenome ERZ1292642 (study PRJEB36523, sample SAMEA6512643) | groundwater metagenome | collected 2019-01-09 | study: AquaDiva: Metagenomics assemblies of 32 groundwater samples | reverse complement strand
GACTTGAGGTCCGAATCGATGCTGATGAGTGCCGCGCGGGCATTCATTTCTTCGTCACTCGCCTTGGACTGCTCTTCGAGTTGCCGTCTGGTTTCGGCTACTCCCCGTTTGTCTTCGGCTAATTCCTGGGTTTTACGCGTATAATCAGCCTGCCGAAGCAGACCATCCTTGAGACCTTTCGGCCCTTTTACCTTCTTGCCGTCCCAGTCGAATTCCTCAAGGTCTTCTTCTGGGTTTGGTTCTAGTGCCTCTTCGTCTACCTCACCCTCGACAGGTTCGGCGACTTCGAGGTTTTCCGGTTCGTTCGGCTCCACAGCCTCGATTGGCGCTTCCGCTTCGAGGGCAATAGATTCCTGTTCACCGTCCATGGGTGCACTCCTTTTTGGGGGTTGGTGCGGTTGAAAAAAGAGGGGAGGGCTACCAGCCCTTTGCGAGCATGAAGGCCGCGACGTGATCGGCGACGAGCTGGTAACCGACTGTCGTTAAGTGAACGGTGTCAGCGCGAAGTGACGATGGAACGATGTCATGCCCAATGTCGATCAGGTCTTGGGCGGTCGGGGTAATGCCTGCATCAGTCAGACCGTCATCGATCAGGTAGCGGCGAACATCAAGATAACTGTCAGGAAACGCCGCAGCGAGCTCGTTGTTCGATGCAATCAGATTGATGTAATCTGATCCGCCGGAATACTCGCTAGCGAACTCACCGTTTGTGATGGCCAACACGGCATAGTGTTTTTGCACAGTGGACAGCGCATCCACCATCTTTTGAACTTCGGCAACTACGGACCAATTATTGTCATCCCGATTGTTTCGACCAGACCAAATGATCTGCGTGGCGGCGAGATCGGCTTGCGTCTGGACAAGGACATCGGTGCCGGCTGGGCAGGAAACGGTCCCAGGATCGGCATCCGGGGTGAACGTGTAGGTTTCCGCCGTGGAAGGCGGCCCTCCTGTAGCGGTGCGCTGGATCGTCCCGACAACGCCGGCTATCGACGCCTTTATCGTCAATGTGCCGTTGCTGTCACGGCGCGAAAGCATCTGGGTAAACTTACCATCAGTAGAGTTGGTTATCGCAACCCCATTGAATGCCGTGATGCTGTTCGACCCGGCGACGATCTGGTTGCCGGATATGGTGACGGTCGGAACATTGCCGCCCTGCCGCATGGCGATCTGCTCTGCGGTCTGCGAACCATAGCCCCGGTTATTGACAGTCCGCGACAATTGCGTTGCGAGTTGAGTGGTGAAGGCAGATGCCTGTGTCAGGCTGTCGCCGTAGGCGTATGTCGTAAATGACGGCGTAACGATCGGGTCTGAACCACCCGCGCCCGGCTCTGTCTGCGCCGCTATTGCCGTATAGAATGCTTCCAGAAGTGTGCCGAATGCCTCTATCTCTGCATCGCTCAGGCTGGCGCCGAAACTGGCCGCCGCGAATTGCCGACTGTCAAAGCTTCCGATTGTCCCGCCGGTATTCAGCGCACCGATCGTAAGAGTGAAGGTGGGCAGCGCAGTCGAGGCAAACAGTTGATCCCCAACCAACTTCACTCCATTGCGAAACAATGCCGTGGTAGCGGAATCAGAACGCCGCCCGACGAATAGCCCGGTGCTGTCGGTATTCGCAGGGTTGGCGGCAGCGACTGCCGAGTTCATGCGGATTGTCGTTACATTTGACGCATTGCGCAAAGACAGAAATGACTGGTTGATGGTGCTGTTGGTTCGCGCCCCAATGGCAATGCCTGTACTCTGTGAATTGGTACGCGAATAAGCGGCCAGATGAGCGCTATCGAGCACAAACTTGCCGTTTGCCGTAGAGGGAACAAATCCCGTATCGAGATAGCCTGTCGTGCCGTTGCCGACCCAATGCTCGTCAGCGGTGAAGGTGTAGCCGCCGTTTGCCGTCAGCCGATAGGCGGGCTGGATCAGGTTTTCGTTAGCCCACTGCTCCCGAGCTGCGCGGAGAATGTAGAGCGCGTCGAGCTTGGCGAATATGCCGGACGACACCAGATCATCGATAAGCGTTGCATAGATCACCTTACGGGCCGCTGTCGGCTGGGTGTACAGACGATCAAAATAGGCTTGGGCCTGAGCCGAATACCCTCCCTGCGCAGGGGCGGCCGGCGCTGTTTTAAAACCGATACTCCAGGTCAGGAGAGAGTTTGCCATGGCGCCTTATCCTCGAGCCGCTTAAGCGGCTCCGACGCCCTGCAGATAGGCAAGATCGGCGTTGTATTCGGCGAGGATCTGCGCGTCTGTGAGATTGCCGCCGAAGCCTGCTGACGCGAACTGATAGGTGTTGAACGAGCCGATGACGCCGCCGGTGTTCAAGGCGCCGATGACGATTGCCGCCGTTGGCAGCGAGGTTGAAACTGTCGTGTCAGTGTATGTGCTCACCCCATTACGGAAGATCGCCCGAGCGCCAGACCCCGAGCGTCGGCCGACAAAGCCGCCAGTGCTGTCGAGTGTCCCGGTTGTCGCTACTCCGGCCGCATCCTGGTTCATGCGGAACGCGCCGTTGTTTGAAGTGCTGCGAATGGTCAGGAACGACTGACCGGCTACTGAGGTTGTCCGGCAACCGATGGAAACGCCTGTATTTACTGCATCTGTGCGCGACCAGACGGATATATGGGCACTGTCGAGCGCGAATTGCCCGCCCGCCGTGCTAGGCGTGAAGCCCGTCGCGAGATACCCCGTCGTGCCGTCACCGGTGTAGCCGCGATCAGCCTCGAACGGGATAGTGCCAGTCGGCGTCAGATTGAACGTGTCGGCTTTCCAGTTGCGCTGCCCGGCCTGAGCATCGGCAGCAGCCATCATGTAGAAGGCATCACGCAAATCCCACGCGCCGGAAGCCTTGGCGGTAAGGATGCGGTTATTGATGAGCGTCTTGCGCGCCTCAGTCGGCGGCGTCGTGAAACGGGCAAAGAGCGCCAACGCCTCCGGGCTGAAGCCGCCATGAGCCCCCACCAACGGGCTGGTCAGGCCTAGTCCGAGAGGGCCAAGGCTCATCGCCATGTTAGTACTGCAACCCGACCAGGCTGGTTGCCGTCGTGTTGGTGGACATGACGCGGTCGCACCTGACCGGCAGAATAGTGCCGGCCGGGACGCCAACGAAGGTCACAGTCGATCCTCTGACGGTTCGCAGTGCGACGTTGCCGATCCCTCCGACATAGACGGCATCGAAGGCGACAACCGTTGAATCGCTTACTGTGACCGCGGCAGCATCACCGGCTGCGAGTGCTTCAATAGGGTTTGCCATGGGTTATCCTTGCGCCGATTGGCCGTTGGGTTTTGGCTTGGCCGCAGCAATGGCGGCTTGGGTTTGCGCCTTGTAGAATTCGACTTGCTGCTGAGACTGGATCTTTGCCGCGGCGATCTTTTCCTCGCTCTGAACCTTGAGCATCTGGATTTGCTGGTCGGCCTGGATTTCGGCGATTTTGGTGCTCTGGTCCTGCTTCAACTGCTGGTTTTCCTGGGCCAGCTTCTGCATCTGCGCCTGCATCTCCTGCATTTGCTTCTGAAGCTCAGGCGGAACTTGCCCCGATGCCATCTCTTCCATCTTGTCGGCGATCTTGTCGGCGCCGGGCCAATCGAGCTGCTTGGCCAGTTCCGGCATGATGATCGGTGCTGCTGCCGGGAAGGCGCGGACCATCTCAGTCATCGACGCAGCGGCTTCCTCACGCCTTGACGTGAAGCTCGGACCCGTCGTTACTGTCAGATCGTACTTGCCCGCAGTGAGGTCGTGCATGGCCATGATGGCCTGCCCCTGCTCATCCACGACTGGCTGGCCGGTCTTCGGATCAGTCTGTGGATACTGTTGGTTGATCGGCTTGGCTTCCTGCGTGCCGTCCTCGCCGATAATGCGAATCATCCGCTCGCCGGTATAGACCTTGGGAATGAGATCGATGAGGATGCGCCCAGTGTGACGAATGGCGCGGTTTTTGTTGTCTACGAAATGGAACGTCGAAACGTCGCCTTCACGCTGCCTTGCCATGATGGCACGGCCCGATGTTTCGTTGGAACGGGCACCAAGGGACGCGTCAAACAGACCAATTGTGGCCTTGATGTCGTCATTGGCGTTCATAGCCTCCTGAAGCGAACCGGCAGCGGCTCCAGTATCCATCGGCTGGCGTTGGGGCGGAACCTGACCGTCGTATTCCATATAAGGATGGCTCTTGGTGTTCGCCGTGTTCCACTTGTCCTGATCACTGTTGAATGCGTTTTTCGGCCCGATGAACGGCACCTTCGGGGCCAAGGCGACAAGCTCAGTCGCGTTCGTGCGCCAGTAGTTGTACATCCGCTGGGAATCGATGCCGTTGTGGACTAGGGAGCGGAGAAAGCGCTTGCCCTCGACATCGAACTCATCGCCATAAACTGGGACGATCGGGATGTAGCGGCCGGGCCACTCGCGGGTTTCGAGGATTTCAGCACCAGACATGAAACGCTGCGTGACCTTGCAGGATTTGGCCTTGCGCTCGCGCACCACCTGGATTTGACCAGTCGAGAGCAGGAATTGCATCTGCTCAGACTGCATGTCCTCCATATCGTGGACACTGCCGTCCGAAAGCTGCACGATCGGCCGTTCTACTTCCTCACGCGTCCACCATTCTGCAATCGTGACATAATCGCCATCGCGCCAGCTTGTGCCGGCCATAGCGCTCCAGGACTCATCATCCCAATCGACCTGCGCCTTGTCCCCCCATTGGCTTTCGAACTGCGCCTTGCTCAGTTGATCTACGACGAAAGCCTTGTCCCAATCGGAACTGTCGGCCTCTCGTGAGTTCGGATCGCCGTAGATCGAGAACGGATTCGACACGCGCTTGATGAGCAGATCCATGTCGAAAGCGTCGTCGTAAGCATAATCCATGCTCACGCGCCAATAGCCAAACCCGCCGGTAACTGCGCACTCTGCCCCGGTGTCGTAAGCCGTATCAGCGTTCGAGGTGTATTCGATGTTGCGGATCAGCCCGTTGATCAGTTCCGCGGTGGCAGGATCTGCTCCACTATCAGCCGCATGCACCTTGATCGACGGCTTGTTCTGCCTTGCGTCGTTCACCACCTGGCGAATGAATGTCGGCAGCTTGTTGATGGTCAGGCATGGGCGGCCTTCGACCTGGCGCTGCTTGGCAACGTCGGCCGGCCATTGCTCACCAAGCCGGGAGAATGTGATGTCGTTCAGTGCGCTCTCGCGATTGGTGCTCTCTGCATCCTCGCAAGCCTGGAAATCATCCAGCGCCGCGCGAAGCAGGTCGTCGTCCTCGCTGGATTTTTTTGCTTTAGCCATCGACTAGCTGTCCTAGCAGTTCCAGCGCCTTGTCATTCCCGATCGGGCGGTTGGGTAATAGTCCGGCGCGGAATAGGAGCGAATCCGTTCCGTTGCGGGCCTTCGCAATTCGAACGTTCGCCGCCTTCCAGTCCCCGTTCGGATAGCTCGCATCGTGCGCAGCAAGGGCCTCTCGCAATTCGTTGAGTGCCTGTTGCATGATCATCCCATCCAGCCGCCGGCACCATAGCGAGGTGCTGCAGCGCGCTTGCGCTCTATCGGTTCTTCGTAGGCGACACACATCAGGCCGAAGGCGTCGGCAGCGTGTGACGAACCATCGTGCATCGGACCAAGGCCAATGTTGCGCTTCTCGTCTCGCTTCTCATGGTAGAGCGCGAGCGCTTCGATGCCCGGCCAACATGTCGCCTCGTTGAACCAGATACTCGGGAACAGTCGCCTAGCCGCCTCAACGCGCTGCATTGCAGCCGCCTTGCCCTGGTTCTTTATGATTTCTGTGTCGAATCCAGCCGATTTAATGTGGTCTTCAAACCGGACAGCCTGCACTTGGTCCCTGTGCTCACCATCATGAGGCAAATAGCACTTGGCCGATGCGTAGCCCTTTGACCGAAGCCAGTTGAGATGCGTGGCCAGCGGCTGGTTCTCAGCCTCGTAGTAATCCAGCACCCGGATTTCACGTCCGATCCATTGAGCTATCCAGATCACAGAGGCATCGCTAACGCCAATGTCCCAGAACGCCTTGAGTGGCATCAGAGGATCGGCAGCGACGAACCCGATGCGCTTTGGATTTCCATTGCGCGCTGCTTCGAGCGAGGCCGAGTAGTAAGCTCCTTGAATGGCCGCCTCGAACGAGCACTCGAACTCCTGCGCATACTGGTCTTCCGACATCGTGCGCCTTGCGTCCTCCAGTTCAGGCCCGTCAATCAGGCCCGTTTCGCTGGCCTTCAGCATGAAGGGATACCAGTCTTGGTCTGTCTGTGCGTTCTGCCAGAGAGTGTAGAACGCGTTGTGGCCCTTCGGCGTGCCGATGAATGTGGCCCAACCTTGACGATCAGCGAGCATCGGGCGAATGATCTCACCCCAGACGCTGGGCGTCATGTCTGCGTATTCGTCCAGAACCGCGCCATCGAGATAAAGACCGCGAAGCCGATCGGGATTATCAGCGCCGTAAAGGCGAATGCGAGCTCCGCCAGGTAGATCAATGCGCAGTTCGCTCTCATTCACCGATGCATTGAGCGGGACAGCGAAGCGCTTGAGATATGTCCAGGCAACGTCCTTGGCCTGATTGTAGAGCGGAGCAACGTAGGCGTAGCGCGGATCAGGGCGCTTGCATTCCAGCGCAGCCTTGATGAGCTTCTGAACGCAAGCAACCGTCTTTCCGGCTCTGCGATGGCAAACTGCGATGGTCCAGCGCTTGTCTGTAGTCAGCAGGCTCGCGAATTGGCGGCGAGCGTGGATCTCGACTGCCGTCAAATGCTGATGACCCTGACTACCGTCTCTGCCTTGACCGGGTTGTCTTCGTCGCCTGAGAGCGTGACCGCCGACAGATCTGGCAGCGTCTTGCGCAACAGTATCTCGATCGCCTTGAGCCTGCCTGTCTCAATCTCGGCAATTTCGCCTAACGCATAGGACTGCAAGCGATTTACGAGCTGACTGGTCTGGATTGCCGAGCGGGTTTGATCCTGCTGGCGAAGGTTGAGCCGTGCGGCCATGGCAGTTCCTTTCGGATTGTTGCCGGGGATTTACTTACAGTTCGAATCGATCGCCCATTGCTCGAACGAGCACGGCTGATGAGCACATGCAGACAGCACAAGGAACGCCGCGAGGATGATGATGCGCATCTCGGCTCCTGATTTGGTTGCGAGGCGGTCCCCATAGGGTGAACCTATTATCTGCAACGCGGCGCGTGAGCCGACACTCGCGGGCCTGCAAGACATGATTTGGTGGGGTTTTGACGCAATCCTGAGATTGCATTAATTGCATACTCAATGATTTGCGCGCAAAAATCAAGCGCCCATTAGCACTTTCACGCAAATAATCACTGATTGCTCTGCGCGCTCACCGCATAATCTGTCGTGGAAGGCTGCTTCGTGGAACCACATGCGCGATTCAGCGCTGGCATTGCCAAGCCTTACGGACAGATCCCAATATCTACGCTCGATCCGCTCGACTGTTTTCAGCGATGGCTCTGGATTGAGCGAGGTTCCCCTGCCAGCCATGTAATCCATAGCTTTGGGCATTGGAGCGGAAGGCCATTTCATGCGCATGTAGTCGGCGGTTGCCGTCACATAGTCCAGAACTGCATCGAGCGAAGGCTGGTACTCCTTGCCGAAATGCCCGGCGAGCGCCATCCGGCCGATCGCATAGCCAGCAAGCTCGGTGTCGGCATTGGCTGCTGACAGGCCGTATTGCCTCACTCTGGCGCCGATCACCGTTTCCTTGGTGTTCTCTCGGATTACAGCGGTCACACGCGCTGGCTGCCCGTTGGGCTGGCGCTTGATGCTGGCTTTGCGCTTGCGTCCTGCTCTGCGGGTCATGGCTTTCCTGACTTAGCTATCTTGTCGGCCGCAAATACCTGCCCATTTCCGCGCGTTTCTGCGGGTATAGGCGTTTCCCGTGAATGACTGTTGTGTGGTCCTTGCCTCCCACCAGTCGCCCGATCTGCGGCAGGGAAAGCGGCGTTAGACGAACGGCCCAATACATGACGAACTGCTTTGCAAGCACCAGCGACCGGAAGCGGCGGTCGCTATGCAGTTCCATTCGGGTGACGCCGAACGCGCGGCAGGCGCGCCGTTCGATTTCAGCAATGGACGGCCGATAGCGGAAGCCTGCATTCCTCAACTCGGCAGCGTATGCCCTGGCTCGCTCTGAAGCTTCCGCTCGTATGCGTTCGATACGCTCACGCTCGGCAATCTCAGCCTCATAAGATGCGCGTTGTGCTATGAGACGAAGATTGCGCTCTTGGGCAATCCCAGCCGAATTGCGCTCGCGAATGCCGCGCTCTGTCGCTTGGAATGCGTACATGATACCCATGGGAATATACTCCTATGCTGCTTTCGGTGCAATCAATTTGACTTCGCGGGATCGGTTCAAGAACACGGCCGGCAGACCCTTCTCGCGGCATCTGGCAACCCAAAGCATCTTGGAAACCCTGCATTCTGGCAGGCGCATCAACTCGGCGATTTCCGCAGTGTCGGAGCCGGCTCGGAAGCGCGCCAGAGCCATTTCCGCTACCTGATCAAGCGCGATCATCACCCCTCCTGTCTCAGCCGGTCCCATTTGCGGGAGAAATGGTTTTCTGGGAGCGGAGCAGCCTTGATCGACACAACGTTTGTCTCGCGATCGGCAAGCTTCTTCTGATAGTCCCGCTCTTTCTCGCAGCTATCCTCATAGGCGCAGCGGTTGAGCCATGTCTGGGCATGGCATTTGTATTCGCCCTGCCCTCCAGAGCGGATGAACCATGCGGCACCATCAACGATGTCCTGTGGGTCCGCCCCGCGATCTTCGACGTGTCGAAAGAACTCATCCCGAGCTGCGCCGCGCCCGTCATTGCGGTGCATGTGCGGTTGCCAGATATCCCAGAAGGCTTTGAACTCCGGTGTTTCGTCTGCTTTGGTGGTTGGTCGTGCGCGCTTCATGCCGCCTCCAATTCGATCCGAACCGAGCCGCCCTTGGTGGCAGCCTCCCTACGCAACGCTATGTCCCACTTGCTGTCGTCTATCCCGATCACGTCGGAGATCCCGTCGAGATAGCTCTTGATGCTCGAAAGCATTCCGTCGACGTCGCGGCGCCGGTTGTCAGGCGGGGAGAAAACCGCGGTGACCTTCAGCGCTGCGGGAATGTCGGGATCGTTCGGCCTGATGCCGGCTTCCCTCGCAGTCCATGCGGCGACGGTGCGGGCGTTCTTGGCCTTCCTGGCTTTGACCATGAAATGACAGCGCGAGTTCGGGTGGAGTTCGCGCGGCGGCCAGGCGAGTTGAAGGCTGATCATGCTGGCCTCGCGAAATCGCCAAAGAGAATAGTAGCGGCTTCGGAATAGGCCGAAGACGCTTGGTCTGGAGTTTCGAACAACCCGAGATAGTGATTTTTTCCGTTGGCCTTGACCTGAGCCTGGAACTTGCCCGTCTTCTTATGAAGGGTCACGCCCTTACAAATAGACCCACGCCGAGCACTACAGTTCGCATTGTTCTGTGTCGGCGTCGCAATCCGAAGGTTCGATATGCGATTATCTTGCTTATCGCAATTTATGTGATCGATGTGTCCAGTCGGCCACTCGCCGTAGAAGTGAGCCCACGCCAGCCGATGTGCCTTATAGCCCCGTCCGTAGACCCCGATACGGACGTACCCATGTGATAGGCTATATGCAGATTGGCCCGCATAACGTGTGTTCCAAGTGCTCCTTACGTCGTCGCGGCGGAGCCAGCGGAATTGACCCGTTGATGGATCATAATCCAGTATAGATCTGATGTATTCTGGAGTTATCACGACAGTATCGCCAGCCAAGCCTGCCAGATCGCATATCCCGCGCCTCCGAGGAGAGCCGCAGCCGCGATGTCGAGAGCAATCCAAAGGCAAAGCCTGCATGGATATTTAGTGGAAGTATCGTAAGGATCGTATAACCCGGTCTTCGGGTTCCGGACGAAAACGCCGTCGAGTGTTGCTATGCGCGATTTCATGCTGTCATTCCCTCTTTGGGTGTAGGTGTGGGAAGGTCTGGCTAGGCCTGCTGCAACAGGCTTTGGATCAAGACCGTCATTTACGCCGCCCTTTCCTTATCGCCCTTCGCAGCCGCCAGCTTTGCAGCCAGAGCTCGAATTTGATTCTCAATATCCGCCAGATCGACATTCGGGTTTCCTACCTTCGCCATTTCCGCTTCATGAAGCAGGCGCGCCGCATGACGCCCACACTGGTCCACAAATGCTGCTTTTATCCTGTTGAACAGGGATGCTTCGACCGTCTTGGCGCGGCCCGTGCGGAGGTTTTGGAGTGTCCAGAAGGGCAATCCGTATTTCGCCTCAAGGCGAGCAAGGGCGTTATCCATGTCGCCCCATCCCCGCGTTTCGTTTTCGACCATGCGCCGGACGAAACCGCTAGCCTGGTCGGCCATATCAACCGAACTCATTTCACGCTCCTGGTGCTGGGTTTTTCTGCACGTCATGTTGGCTCCTCGCTTTATGGTTAACGCCATGAGCAACGAGCAACGAAAGGTGGTTTTTACCGAACAGGACGAGATCGACGCCGTCAGACTTTTGCGGGTACTGGACGAGCGGTCGAAGAAAAGTAAAAGGCTTGCCGGCGGCCTTGGGGGTCCGGCAGGAATTCAAGAATCCAGCAAAGCGCTGGAGAAGGCGGCGGACGACGAGAGCGAGATGGGTTTGGGTTCGCTCAATCGTCGTCCGCCAGTTGCCGCAGCCGAAGAGGAGGACGGACGCGGATTGGGGAGCGGGCAGGTTGCAGTCAGTCGCAAATGCTGGCCCGCTGAGGGTAATACGGGACGTTCTATCGCCTGCCCGCATCACGATGCGGATTCGGTAGACAGCTTGTTTTCGATGCCGGTTCTGAACGGCAACGCGCATCGGAAAGGTGGGGAATGACGCGCTCATGGGAACAGCGCCTCGGCCAAGGCTCGTGCGTCTTCGAATATCTGTGCGTCGCGATCGTCCTTGAGGAAATCGGCGACTTGCTCTGGAGCGGGATTGAGCAGCGCTTTGAGGGCTTCGATGCTGGTGGAGCGCTTTTGAACGGGACGGAAGCAACGAGCTTGGAAGATGAATTCCTTGCCGGTCGCTGGGTTAATTTGCACGGGTATTTCCGCGACCTGGATGCCGATATCATTGTCAGGCCCTTCAGCGATCAGGCTGATCGTGTAGACCTCACTCGTTATGGGCAGGATGCAGTAGCGTCGGTCCCATGCACCGTTTCCGAGACACACAACCTTGTCGCCGACTTTCCAATCGAGGTAGCTCATGGCTGCACCTTCAGGAATTGGGAGCCCGACGAGGCTGGGGAGGAGGTCACCCTCGCCGGGCTATCCGTCGTCGCTGAGGGGTCAAACGACAACGAATGGGGATGGGGATCGTGATGCAGAACGCTCCATGGGCTGAAATATTCGGGCTGGGATGGCGCGTTCATGATTGCACCGGGACTGCTGGAAGCGCAGAGCGCGGGAGCCACCATTTTGGGCAACATTCGTCGTCATTCGCGACATCCCACCAAAGGCTTTCTTCGTAGTCGAACTCTGCTTGTGACCAGTGACATTCGC
>ERZ1292642.1383-Hain-H14-01um-R1-1383-length-11538-cov-5_pt1 | contig 11538 bp, 16 predicted proteins | sample MGYA00564403_ERZ1292642 | MGnify/ENA primary metagenome ERZ1292642 (study PRJEB36523, sample SAMEA6512643) | groundwater metagenome | collected 2019-01-09 | study: AquaDiva: Metagenomics assemblies of 32 groundwater samples | reverse complement strand
AGGGGCTTGGGAACACGTCGAGCCTCCAAGAGAGTTCGTTCGCTGACGACACCGGCAAGAGCTTGACATAGAGCAGAGTCGAATCTGAAACGGTAGTCCCCAGATCGAACCCGGAGAGGGTTGTACGCTCGAAGGCAGAGTTCACACTGTCGCACATCGGCTACAACGCTTCCATTTAGAAGTCTACCCCGGCTCGGCAGATGAGCCATCCGAGGAGGAAGAAAGCCGCAGCTATGACTATGTCACTTGCGTTCATGTGATTACGTCCTTCCTATGAAAATGCCGATGACGGTTGCCAGGACGGGCAAGCTGACTATAGCCCCCAGCATCCAACGTCCAAAGCCGAGCCCTCCCGCAGCGATGTCCTGCGTACGCTCTACCTTGTCGATGCGGATCTCCAGCCGCTCCTGCGTCCCTTCGAGCTTATCCATGCGGGCGTTGATCTGGTTCCGCAGCTCGTCGAAGCGGCGGCCCATGTCCATGTCCAGCCTGCCGATAGCGCGCTCGAACTCACTAAGGCGCAGGTTCGCGCCGATGAGCAGGTCGCGGTCGTGGTACCGTTCCAGGTCGCCGCGGGATTCTGGCTGGCTGGGCATCGAGTCTCCCTCAGTCACAAAGTATACCTCACGTCTGCGTACCGACCTTCGCCCACACACTGCTTGCCCAGACGTAGACCTGTCCAGTTGGGGTAATGGCCAGAATGCCCCATACCTCAGTTGCAGGTGCGGCCCAGTTGGCTGGCGTCTCGTCAGGTGTGTGGTAGCACCACATTGGCCGGATCGTGCCGTCGTCAAAAAGGCTCCGCAGGGTGCCACCGGCATTCGCGACCGTGGGGGCAAACACGGTTGCGCCGGAGGCGATGGCTGGTGGAGCTACGGTCACGGCACCAGTCGTGATGGTGGGTACGTTGAGGACAGCTCCGCTGGCAAGCGTGGGCAGGGCGACCACGTAACTCAGCGCTGGCGTGAACAGGCTTTCGCTGGAGGCAATCGCTGGTGCCGTGAGGGTAACTGCCCCTGGTACCACAGTGGGGAAGAAGAGGGTTCCCCCGGACGCGATCGATGGCGGGTCCAGAGTTTGGGATCCGCCCCCCTGAGATACGGTAGGTGCAAACAGGGTTTCGCCTGAGGCAATCGCTGGGGGGCTAAGCGACACAGCGCCAGGCACGATCGTGGGAGCAAACAGAGTTTCCCCAGAGGCAATTGCTGGCGGAGCAACCACATATCCCAGTGCCGGGGCGAAAAGCGTTTCGGTAGAAGCGATGGCAGGCACTGTGATTGTGACTGCACCGGGAACCACAGTTGGCGTGAAGAGGGTTTCACCAGAAGCGATTGCCGGGGGAGAGATGGTTATAGCGCCAACCGTCAGCGTGGGCTCGAAGAGAACAGCCGAGCTGGCGATAGTCGGAGGAGCGACTGTCTGCACTACGGCAGGCGCAAACAAGGTGCTCCCCGCCGCAATGGCTGCCATGAGAAGGGAGACCGCTCCGGGGACTACCGTGGGGACAGAGAGAGCCGCCCCCGAGGCGATGGTGGGCATGGTGAGCGTCTGACTGCCGGTACCGGGACGAATGGCGACGGTTGCTACCGCCCAATCGTCTGAAGCCGAAATTGTAAATGTGCCAGGGTCTAACGATGAGACAGCACTCTCTGCCGTACAGACACCGAGCGTCGCGCCGCCAGCTCCACCCGAGACATCCGCCGTATTCCTACTTGCGAGAGGATAGACGCTGATGGTTCGGCTGGTGTCAACAGCACAAGCCGCAAACCAAAGCGTGTCCTCGGTGGCCCAGTTGTTTGGATCAAGGACGGGCGGATTAGGATTGGCATCGGCTCCAGAAGTAGTAGTGCGCTCGGCCGCCCCGGAGTTCGCATCGTTCCCGAACGCCGTCCCAATGGTTCCTTCCCAACCGGTGATACGAAATACTCGCCAGGCCCCCTGCTCGGACGCACTAAGTCCGAGTGTAAACGTTCCGGTTTCTGTACCAAGTGAAATTTTCTTTGCCAGCAACAGTCTTGCTGCTGTGCCACTTGACTGTCCTACGCCCAACCAGTTAGCAGGCCATGTTCCAACCGGCGTGCCGTCGCATGCAACAAACGCGAGAATCAGGTCACCAGATGCCAGATTAGTGGGGTAGGTTAGCGTCCAAGATGCAGAGTTAGAAGTAACCGTTCCATTCTTAGTATCAGCATCTACAACGATTGGAAACGTCATGAAATTATGGACTCACAGTAAAATTAATTACTACATCCTGAGGTGGCCCATTGCCATGCACGTGTACCGGATCTCCACTATTGGGAAACTCCCAAACATAAGCTGTGCAGTTCATTAATTGAGTTTCATCTGGAGAGGGATCGCCATAAGTCATAGAGCCACCAAGATCCACAGATGAGAGTACATAGCTATTCCCTACTGGCTGAAACGCAACAGCTACAAGTCCATCATCCTGATAGCACTTAACTGCTGTCCACAATACACCAAGAGCATAACTTTCTTGTGTAACTGTAAACGTAATTGTGTCTTCGTATGAGGGAGATGCCTGATCAAGTGTAATAGTAGCTGAACTCTTAGGATTATGAGCATTAACAGTTACAATAGACAGGCCAGCAATAATTGTAAACAGAGGAAATATAAGCTTCTTCATAGCGAAAACCAACCAGATGCATTTACAGTTACATTAATATCGCCACCATTAGGTGTAACTGGTAATCCTGTAACTCCAGTGTCATAGAAAGCAATGAGTCTTCGGTTAGTATCTGCCGCACCAGTGTGTTGATAGAGAATCAGTGCTTCACAAACATCACCAGCAGCGGCTGTGAATACCGGATTATCTGAATCAAATACACCGTTAGTAACAGTCTTAGTTGTAAGAGCAGCGGACACTTCTTCCCGAGCAGCAGCAGCTACATCGGAAAGAAACTCATGGGCAGCAGAATATGTGTAATCTGCCAGGTCTATGAGGACTACACGAATATCATTAGTAATGAGATCCAATGCGTCTGTGGTCGGGTCAAGGAGCCGTTCCTTGAATTCAGGATAGAGTGCGTTAGCCATTAGTAAACTCCTTTATTCATACCAGATATGTAGCCATCCTAAGGCAATACGATTAGTTGTTCCAGCAATCATATTAAATGGCTGAGGCCAAATATCTGTTTCAGTTGTAATGGTTCCCTGAGACACACCATCAATAAACCACTCAGTATTAGTAGCATCCACCTGAATCTTCCAAGTGTGGAACAATGTATCTATAGCTGCCCCAGCATCTGAACCAAGATCACTTGTTAAGAAGTAGGTAGAAGCAACCCCGCCAGATCGAATAGCTCCAGCCCCTCCGGCAGCCGCTGCATCAGTGCCAGTAGCAAATCCAATAAACGTAGTGGTCTCATTAGCGGAATCCACATTAAATTGTGCATGAGCTTCCATGACAAGTTTAGTAGGTACATATCCAAGGACTTTACTAGCCCGCTGCAAGTTGCTATACCCACCAAAGATATCCATACTAAGAAGCTGATCAGCGGAAGCGTCTAGTCTGATATGATTTTGATCTTGGTCACCAGAAGAATTAAAGTCACCAGTAGTAGTACCAGAAGCTAAAAGACTTGTAGTAGTCCATCCCCAGCCAGAAAGCCCATATGGATTGGTAGCAGATGCTGCTGCTATTTGTCCTGATAAAGAAGCAGCACTTAACCAGTAATCTGTAGCTCCGCCATTATCCCAATCACGAGGCCCAACATGAACACGTCTAAGATTAGCAATATAGGTCATATAATCCACCACTCTGATCCATCACAAACAACCGTAATGGAATCATATTGACTGAGAGTTTGAGAAGCCTGGTCATCTATGGTTTCAGCACCGGCCCCATCTACAGTAATCAATCCTGTGTTCTTATTTTTAACTACTATCATAGCTCCTGAACTAGAAGCTACAGCGGGCAGGGTCACTGTGAATGCACTGGCTGAGTTGCATATCACTATATCATTACGAACAGCAGTATAGCCAGTGGTTTGCGTAGTAATAGTAAGCTTATCAGCTATTACATCCCAAGAGCTACCATTATCCCGATAGATAGTATTGTTATCAGTAGCAACATAATGCTGTCCATCAATACCAGCAGAGGGACGAGCAGCAAGAGTGCCACGGTCAAACACGGTGCCTAATGCAGTCATGCTAACTTCACCATGCTTAGGCTACAGCCAATCTCGTGATGAACACCAGCAGCGACTCCTGCAGCATTCTGGGCAAACTGGACTATAAATGTGCCTGCTGTGGAGGTTTCTATTGTCCCATCTATCACTGCAAAGTTAGCACCAGATGATATCCCCGCTCCTACTGAAGAACCGAGTGAAGTTATCCTAGCAAAGGCAGCTAAGCTATTTGTAGTATCGTCATAGATGCTAATCTGTGCCTTTAAGTCAGCTACTCCCACAGTGCCACTCAATGCACACTTGTAACCTTCGGCAGCACCATCATTGAGGAAGAAGATAGCTGCCCGAAATTGGTAAGCACTGGTAGCTGCCAGAACTACATTAAGTTCGGAGTCAGAAGTAAGAGTGGTATCTGTTACTTCTTGATCAGCATCCTTGTACTCAACTAATGATGCTCCAGTAGCAAGGTCTACTAACCATTTAGCATCAGTGTAAGTGTAAGTGTGGGTATGCCCCCCAACTATATGCTGGTCACCCTCGCTACCAGAGGCTGGTCTACTATCAAGGTCTCCGCGAGTAGTAGTCATGGATTTGGTACTCCAATGACTGTTACTATATCACCACCAGCAAAGATGAAATTAGTAGCTCCATCTGTCAGAGACTCATCATGGAAGGGATAAGTAGCTACTACCCCAATAGCTCCCCAAGAGTTTCCAGTAGCAGCGGAGGAGTCAGCTTTCAACACTTGTCCATCAGTGCCTATGGGAAGTCTAGCATCTACTGTAGTGAATGTGTAGATGTCACCCTTGGTGGTAAGTGGTGAAGCTCCAGTGCTAACCCCATATGTACCAATACAGCGCCATCTAGAAGAAGTGCTATCATACCAGAGAAAAGCTCCAGCATCAGCAGGAAGTGTCAAGTTTCCAGTTAACTGAAAGCGGTTAGCAGCAGTAGAAGTAACATCATCCATCAATACTATGTTGAAGCTGCCAACATTCATTATCAGCAGAACACGGCCATCACTACCAGTAGTAATCCCAGTTATGTTTCTGCTAGCATCTGTGGTAAGCCGCAATACTGATGCTGTAGCTATTCCTGTAGGAGCATAATCATCCTGGTTGCTAGTGATTTGACTGGGACTGATATCATTCAGTATCTTGAAGTTATCCCAGTCAATCCCCATAGTCTCAGAGGCAAGTGCCACCATAAATTGCCCGTCACTGCCAACAGGGAGATTATCGTAGGCATCATTAGCGGTACCTACTAACAAATCCCCCTTAGCATCAAAGGACATAACAATGACGCCATTGCCACTGGTAAGCATTTCATAGTTAGTGCCTTCTATGTGGACAATTGCAGGGCCACGTACAGGAGTAAGATCTCCAGCTATACCAAGTCCTGGGCCTAGATGTGGTGGCCCAATAAGAGCGCGCAACTTCTCAGACATATCCCGGAGAAGTCTATGGTCTTTCTCCTGAGACAGCTTCAGTTCGCGGTATTCAGTATCTGTAGGCATTAACGTCTACCACTTAAACCATCTTGGCGACGCAATTCAGTAGTATAATACACTTTTAGGTTCCGCCAAATAGGACTAGCGCCAGAAGAACCAGTAGCCATTACAACTCTAGGCTTAATCTGTGCTCCATAAATAGTTTCTCCTGGTGGTACTTCTAGTCTATGAACCCCATCCTGCTTAATAACATATCCCACCTGATGGTATTCTGCCCTGCCTTCACTATCTGAGAATGCCGTCCCAGTAGTTACATTGGGCTCATCCATAAGTAGCGAGACAGTTATAGTTTCTGTAGTAGAACAGAACTGAGTTTCAATAGTCACATACTGGACATACTTATCCAACTCTGGTTCTGCTAATCGTGCTTCCCCATACCATGTTCCAGAAGTCTGATAACGGTATGAAGAATTGTTAGTAGAAGTATCTCGATACCAAGGGGCTGCTGCATTAGTTAAATGTGCCCACCAAGCCTCACTGCTTACTGCCCCTACTAGATAAGATTCATCTCCAATAGGTTGATCAGGCCATCCTGATACTGGATCATCTAATGCCTGTTGATAAGGAGGCAATACTTTAAGAACTGGCATGGATTCTATATCTGCTAATGTTCCACCTGCTCCACCGATATCGGTTCCTAATCCAAGAAATGCTTTACTGGATCCAAGAGTAAAGAAGCTAACTGGATAGTCATGTCCATCTCCAAGAAGATTAGGACGAACAGCGCAGATATATGTGTATCCAGTGGTAGTGTTATAATCATTCCAATAACCCCACATTGTATCAGCAGAAAATGCTACACAGGTTCCGCGTGCCTGACTGTAATTACCTGGAAATGTGCTGGTACCTATACTTCTAGATTCTCCACCAGCAATAAGTCTAGTTCCATCAGAATACGGACTAATGACCCCTAATACGCTCCATCTTCCTGCACCAGAAGGAGAGTTGTTGTTAGTATTAGGAATCTCAGGGAACATAGGTCGAAACTCAGCATAGTCTGCATTCAAGTAGTATGGCCCATTAGAGGTCTCTATTATCCAAACATCTCCATCCAAGTTAAATCCAGTTGGAGTAATGTACTCACCAGGTATAGTAGCTCTACTTACCCAGTTCGGGGATGCCATTGTTACTGAGCCAGAGAGAATATTTTGGAACACAGTGTTATTTATACTACCAGTGCCGCGCCCAATCCCAGCTACCCGTGTTACCCCAGCATCTGAGCCAGCTAAGCCACCCACGCGAAACTTCTGGGTAGGAGCAGTGCTTACTGTATCTGCTGCTGGCGGAGTGCCGACTGCTGTTACTACATCATAAGTAGAATCATCATAGAGAATTGATATCTCTTCAGTGCCATTTGCAGACTTAGTGTAAAAGATGTTAGTAGAACGTTCAGGTATTGTAGTTACTGCTGTATATACAGTGTAGTCAAATGCGGTACCATTGGTATTATCGTATCCAACTTTGACTAGCCTAGTTCCACGTGTTAAGTAGATATAACGATTCTGGTTACCATTAAGGGTTCGTGTTGAGAGCTGGATACCTGTGACTGGTCCGCTCCCTGCTGTTACTACAGCATTGATATCTATGAAGTTCATTTTAGGGCCAAGTACAACCCAAGGCCACCATCTAGTATCTACCTGATCTGTGTACTCTACTCGATAGGGGCCATCGCCATAGTTATAGGAGAATAGGCAGGGGCCAGTTCCAGGCCAATGTGCTTCAGCTAGTCCATTAGGCATTGATTACTCCTACTACATGCAAGAGTAGATTTTAGCCCCTCACAGGATAGGCAAGAAACGGCGATGCAGGAGCTACCAAGGGTGAGATACCAGAACTCCAGATCGCTCGCCACCACGGGCACTACAAAGCGTCCTGGGGCCATGTAGCTTCCCATCCCTAGAAGCTCCTGGCAGGCGGTAACAGACTCCAGGGCCGATTGAACTGGAAACCGCTGTTCTGAGCCTTCACTCCGAGATGTTCACGAGCTAGCCTGTTGAAGTTTCCTTCCCACTTACGATAATGAGTAGCATATTGCTGTTTACGTTCATTATCAGTCTCACGTTGGGCAAGGGTGAAGTACAACCGGGAGATAGCGCCTATAGCTACCAAGTCTACAGGGGCATCAATAACGTCAGCATCAGCAGAACCAGCCAAGAAGCGGGTAGCATCTAGCTGTGGATATGGTCTCTTACTGTAGATGATAAAGTGAGAACTATAACCATGCACTGGAAGCTTAATCTTGAGACTACCAGCATATTGATCAAAGTCACTATCTTCTAGTGGTATAGTATATTCAGCATGATTCCCACGTCTAATAGCATCATTCAGAGCAGCATAGTTGAGCATAGTCTTGTCAAAGTAAGCAGTTCCAGCATCTACATTCACCTGGGCAGCTATGGTAAGAGTAGTAGCTGTAGCTCCAATGGTAACTTCACTGCTGAGTTCTTCCCAGGTAGATCCCCCGGTATGGAAGCTACTGTTAGTGGTAGTAACTCCATCTGAGATACTGATGCGAGCCTTAGAAGCTGTATCACTCCATATCATACTGGAGATAGTTACAACATCAGATGCCAGTGACTCTACCCCATTTCGGAGTAGGCCAATAGTTTGTGTAAGAGTAGCATTGGTTCCGGCACGTACTAGTTGGGCACTATAACTGCCGGAATACACCTGGGTAGTAGATCTGGCTGCAGTTGCAGATGCACCACCCACTGTCCAATTATCAGGAGTTAGTACACCACTGGTATTGTAGCTATTCCATTTAGTGAAATCCCCATTATTACTCAATACAGGACTAGGACTCCATCTAACTTCCATGATATCAGAAGGTTCTTCTATCCAGTTGAGATCTCCTAAATCGTACCAACTTGTACCAGGAATACAAGGTATGATAGTACGATCCCTGCGCTTAAGACGATTGAGAGTAAGATTGATTGCCTCATCATATATCCAGGGTTCGTATTCCAGTATTTCTAATATCTCACTGGTAGCTGTAGTATCAGCATAGTTAGTACCAGCATGAGTAAGAGTCCCGGAGCTTGCAGTAAAGTCTGTTACTCTACGAATGCGATCAGCAGCACTTGCAGCATCAGCACGGACAAGGAACCTGCCAAAGAATCTACCCTGAGTAAAGCCACCAGCAGCTAGTAGAGTTACAACTGCCGTAGTGGTAGTCAGAGATGCTATGTTGAACTTCAGCCCTAGTGCTTGATTCTTAGCAAGCATCTCTCTGCGAATAGCTTTAAGAGTAGTTGTATTAGGCATGTTTCCTCACGCGCGCGTTATAGCTATTAGCTAATAGTTTCTACTTAGCCCTTCTGTGAATCATACCTTTACCCTTACCTTGCCTGCCAACACCTTTCATAGACTGTCCAAATGCTTTCCCAGGAGTGGCAGGTTTACCAGGAGCAGTTGCTGACTTCCCCATAAGTTTCTTAGTCTCTTCTAACTTGGGCATCTTAATAGGTTTAGCGTTTGGCATTCTTCTTACCTTTCGAATTAACTATACGTGCAGCAGACTCTTTAGATTTCCCTTGTCTGCGTAAGGCATGATACTGAGACCAATTCTTGACCTGTTTTCCAGGCACTATGCATTCACAGTCAGGACTTCTGCCCAAGTCATTACTACAAATCCAGTTGCCTGAGTAGTAGTAGCAGCTAGGAACAGTTCCCAAGTAGCAGCACCTTGAAGTACTGGGTAACCCATCTGCTCACGGGTGATGTGAAAGCCCTTAGAATCTTCCCCGGCAGCATTAGCCAGGATGTATGACTTCCGGAAAATGCTAATAGGAGTAGTTTCCGCAGTAGTGTCCGCTGTTGCAAGCTGTCGTGGAATACAGAGTGAGGTTTTTCCACTACCAGTTCTAAGCGTTACTGGCCCAACATCTGCTGCTGAACTTGTACCATTTCCTATATCATTAGCTGCTACTCTTACATCTACTTCAGTTGCAGTGCCAGCCATTGCTTCCATTGTTACACTAATGGAGATAGGATAGATAGTGGTCGCAGCAGGAACACGTACCCATGCATCAGGACGGTTAGCAGCAGTGACTAAGAAAGTAATAGGGGTAGTTACAGTACCCATATTGGCAGTAAATACTCTGCCTTCCTGGGCCAGCATCTCTAGAACATCAACACCTTTACGAGTTAGTGCAGCTATACTCATAACTGTTACCCCTTCTGTGCAGACTTAGCAAGATCCTGCATAGCCTTAATCTCTGCACGACGGATTGCTCTATCTTCATCTCGTTCTTCACGATAGAGAGCATCAGTAATAATCTTCCATGCCCGCGGATGCTTATGAGCCATGTGGATTTCTCTATCCATCTCAGAAGCAAGATGATCAGCATGAACAGGAGTATCATCTTTCATAAGAGTAATACAGTCCTGGTGAATGCCGAGTTCCCGATAGCGTTCCCTATCTGGATGATTAGGAGAAAGGTAACAAATAATGCTGCCCATAACAAATACAGGTACATCTTCTTGTTTCATGCTGAACGCTGGCTTGCCTGCACGTCTCTTCTTTAGGGTCTTGGCAAGCATATTAACCAGAATCTCTCGCGGCTCACCAGTGCTAGTATCATAGATAGTGATCTTATCTCCAGCAGTAGAGGTCTGGGCCATCTTCCCGCCTTCAAGCCAGTCAGCTACTTCACCACCAGGATTGAATACTGAGAAACTGCCCCTGTCCTTGATGCTATCTACAGCAGCTTCTATAAGTTGATCCTCTACTGCCCTATCCTTAGCTGTTGCTGTTGCCATTATGATTCCTCTTCAGTTTAGTATAACCATTTCTCTGTTTCTGCCCATGATAACCAAACACAGAACGGTTGTTGATAATCTTCCAGCGTTCCTCATACTGTTCAAGGAATTCTGGTATCATAGTAGATTCAGACTGTAACTCCTGACTGCGCTTGAACCAGTAGCTATCACCTAGTCGTGTATCATCAGCTATGGAGCGGAGTTCTGCAACTGTATGCTCCCAATATGAAGGGATAACAAATTGCTGAATGCTGCCACTGGGGCCTAAGTCATCCCACCACTCCGCTATGCTGTCATCTCTGTTAACCAAGATGATTTGATACCGATGCCACTGATAACTAGGAGGCCGTACCAAGTTGATCTCTGTAAGCCTATAGGCAAGCTCATCCTCGTGGATAGTAGAAACTACTATACCAAGAGGAGAGTTGTCATGTGAGGCTTCTAAGAGTTTCATTTGCCTTCCAGTACATCCAATCGTGTTTGCAGTTCATAGACCACTTCCAACAGAGCTTCAATGGGATCTATTACTTCCTCGACCTCAGGAGCTTCACGCTTCATGCCCCTAGGACGCTCTAGGATGCCGCTGGTACAGAGTTTCCGAGCTTCAGGTAGGGAGATGCCTTCCCGGCGCGCAACTTGCCTATGCCAGAGAAACAGGGGCATATCGGTTTCACCATCCCAGTCCCACGGCTCAGTCAACCAAGTTTTAGTATCACGGTTCCAGTAACCAGGAATAGTTCTTACAACATCTGGCATAACTTCATAGAGTTTAGACCAGATACAGCAGAGACGAAACTCATGCTGGGTAGCAAGGTAAACATTCTTCCACATAGCTACCCGTGGATATTCACAATCACAAAGATCATCTTCCAAATCCCAGGGAGCTTCCGGCAATTCAGTTAGCCACAAAGCATGGGCAATATCTGAAGCCACTTTAGTATCTAGCTGACTCATTTCTTCACCTGCTTCTGTGGATGTTTCTGCTTAATATGCCTATCCATAGTGGCTCGAACATCTTTCTCATCAGGGCCAGACACTTCTTCACCACAGTTCTTACATATTAGCTCAGTCATCCTAGGTCTCTACGTTAGAAACTGTCCCAGCAGCTATGATCTTAGT
>ERZ1292642.1375-Hain-H14-01um-R1-1375-length-11569-cov-5_pt1 | contig 11569 bp, 9 predicted proteins | sample MGYA00564403_ERZ1292642 | MGnify/ENA primary metagenome ERZ1292642 (study PRJEB36523, sample SAMEA6512643) | groundwater metagenome | collected 2019-01-09 | study: AquaDiva: Metagenomics assemblies of 32 groundwater samples | reverse complement strand
ACGCCGTCGCTTCAATCAAGAAACGGGCCTTGGATGAGCTGGGGGAGGAGGTGGACGGGAACGTCATCACCCATGAGTTTTTGAACCAGTGCCTCTGGGAGGCCCGGCGCGAGTATCATAACGCGCCCGGCAAGCGCCCATTTCGCCGCAAGTTCAACGTGGACATCGGGGACGTCTTGACCGGCTCGGCCAGGATCGCCCTACCCGAGGACGTGGAGCGCCCCGAGACGGCCGAGAACATTTACGGGGTCAGGGTCGGGACGGAACCCAACATGGCCTACTACGACAAAAAGTCGTGGGATTTTGATTATAGAAACATCGCCCACTCGACCTTGGAGCTCCCCTACACGACCGGGACCTCGACTTCGATTTGGGTGGCCAACGGCCGCGACTTCTCCGGCTCTCCGGTCTTTTCAATCGAGGGGGCGAACATCACCGGCTCCCGTATCACTGGCTCCCAGAATAGCTTTACCGTGACCGCCCACGGGAGTTGGAGCGCCTCGACTGGCTCCGATGCCTGGGAAAATGTCACCCTAGGTTTACCAGATAGATTCACCGTCTTCGCCGATCCGGGTGGAAGCGCCTATATCTACTTCAGCATGCCCTTTGATACGGTCTACGTGGATCAGAACATCTACGTGGACTATTATCGAACGGTGGTTGCTCGTGATTCCGACGCCGACCTCCTAGACGAGCCGTCGCCCGACATCTTCGTTCCCTACCTCAAAGCGAAGATCAAACATCGTAAAAACAAGGGCGCGACTAACTTGACCGAGGACGCAGATTATCGGATTTGGTTGGCCCTCAAGGCCGAGGCGCTTTACCGCGAGTACTTGGCGACCGATATTCGGCTCGCCCCAGAGCTCCCTAATGTTTTACCGGAATAATTATGCCTGCCCAGGCGATGGAACCACAGAAGATTGCCGCGATCGGGGCGGCGGGGTTGATCAGGCCTGCCCGAGTCGACGATTCTTTGATCCCCGATGGGGCGGTGACCGAATCGGTGAATTTCATATTTGATCGTATTGGCGCCGCCACAGTCCGGCCTGGCATCACAGCCCTTGGGGCGACGGTTCTTGCCGCGCGGCCGTGCGTTGGCCTGCACAACGCCCAGGCCGGCACGGCCATCGCAGTCTTTTCAAACGGCGGCTCATCCACCATTTATTCATTGAGTGGCACAACCTGGAGCATGAGCTTGGACGGCGGCACAGCGAGCGTTCGAATTCGGTTCGTTGACTTCGGCTCCTACACCATCGCAATAAACCTGATGCAAAATACTTACAGCTCCATGCGTTTCTGGAACGCCGGTTCCTCGCGTCATTGGCACAACACCGGCTCGCCGATCAATCCCCAGAACATGTGGGGAAGGACGCCGCAGTTGGGCGAAGTTTACAAATCGCGTATTTACTTGGCCGGAGATACTAGCCGCGAGGGAAATACCAGTCGGCTTTATTTTTCCTCGGTCATCTCCTCGACCGGGGTCATCACTTGGACGCCGACCACCGATTATGTGGATATTAACCCAGGTGATGGTGAGGATATCGCGGCCTTGAAACGATTCGGTTTGGAGCTTTTGGTCATGAAGCCAAATTACATTTATCGATTTAGGACTTCTTCAGTTGATCCAGACCCTCTCATCAAGGTAGGCACGCGGAGTCAAGAATCAGTCATCGAGGGAAAGCGTGGCGTTTACTTCCATCATGATACGGGCTTCTACCAGTACACCGGCGGCTACCCAGTTGAGATCTCACGCCCAATCGTCGACGTGGTTGAGGCCATCCCCTACGGTCAGTTCGACGACATTGTCGCCTGGAACGACGCCGACAACATCTACTGGTCGGTCGGGAACCTAACCATCACCGAGAATGACATCGCGGCAACCTGGCGGAACGTGGTCCTGCGCTACACCGAGAGCTCCCAGGTCTGGACGGTCTATTCGATGCCTTCGGACGTGCGGCGCGGCCTCACCTACAACAGTGGCACGGCCTTATCCAGGATCGTCGGTCTCGACAATGGGGTGGTGGCCACCTGGGGCTCCGGCACGACTGATCTTGATGAACCGATTAAGTATCGTCTGCGCACGCGCTGGTACGAGTGGGAGGGGCTCTCGACCAGAAAGGTCGTCAAAGAGATCGTTGCCTTCGCCGACAAGGCCCAGGGGTCGCAGCTCTTCTACCAAGTGGATGAGGATGCGGCTTGGAAGACGATCGGGGACTTAAAGCGTCAGATCAATTACTTTGTTAACCTCTCCATCCGTTTTCACCGCATCCGCTTTCAGGTGGCCGGTACGTCTCGCGGCGAGGCACCGATCTTCCGTGGCCTTGAGGTGCCGTCGGGTATTAACGAAGGCCTGATTCGTGAACCTTGATCTATGCCCTCAATCTACGATTACGGGTTCGATAAATTCTTAAACAAGCCCTCGGCCACGCTTTATACGCCGGCGGTTTATGACGCGCTCGGTGAGATGATCGACCAGAATCAGGTGGTCGGACTCAAGACGACCCTTGATGGCATTTCGACGACTTTCGACGCCACCGTCGGGGTAACCGGGGCCAACTACCAAACCATCGGTCTTGCTCTTTCCGCTGGTAAATCACGGCTTCTAGTCGTTGACAATACTACGGAAGTGGCGACTTTGAATCCATCTGGCAACCTGCTTATCTATATTGAGGCAGGTAAGAAAGTGGACATGGGCAATAATCTTTTCAGGATTCCCGGGGCTAAGTATCTAGATATTCGCGGTGACGCCGGAGCTGAAATTGAATGGGCGCTGACTTCGGCCCAGCCGGTTTTTACTGCGGTGCAAACAACTTCGGTTTTGCGGCTCGATGGTTTGATTTTGGATAATAATTCTACTGTCGGCAGCGCCAATGTTTGGAAGGACGGGATCGGGGTCATTACTAATTGTGAGGTGCAGCTTCCCAACCAGGCGGACTGTGGAATTTCAATCAACGCGTCTAAAAGTGTCCTGCGCAATATCATTTTGACTGGCGGCGGCACATCTTGCACCTTGGGACTTGATATGCAAGCGGTTACTGGCGCTCAAGCATCTCAAATTTACGTTGATGGCACGTGGAGCGCGATCTCGACAGTGGCGGCGATTCGTGTTGAATCAGCAATGATTTCAGATATTACTTTTAACCATACTGATGTGGCTTTGAACACGCCGCAACTTGAGGTTGACAGCGACGCAGTTGTGATTGATGTGAGAAACATCGCGCCTCGAATCCTACACTTGCGTGTTAATGGCGCTAACGCGATTTGCAAAAACGTCGATCTAAACGGTCAAGGAACCGTGCGTCTAGACGCTGCTGATTTTTGCCAACTGACTAATATCGTAACCACCGGCGAGCTGGATGACGTTGCCGCTAACAATAACGGGCGTTTCACTAATTGTCGATTTGAGTTGGCATCTTCCATTGAAGGTGATCGGCACAAATTTGTTGACTGTGAATTTATCGCCGGGGCAACCGTGCTCTCTGGGGCTGATAACAACGGATTCATCAACTGTCAATTTGGCGCCGATGCCGGTGGGGGCGCGGCGACAATCACGATTAATGCCACCAGCAACAATACACGAGTGGTTTCCTGTATGACTGACGCGGCGATTTCTGACGCTGGCACGGGAACAGTGTTGTCGGCCAATGTGGTTTATTAAAAAAGGCGTATAATATCTTCATATGGCCACCGTCACGCTCTACAACAAGAAGGGTCAGAGCCGGACCGTCACCAAGGGGTCCAACTCTTTTAATAGTTATTTGAAGCAGGGCTACACGGAGAGGAAGACCACCCAGGCCAAGAAGAATGAAAGTTCGGCACAGAAGCGCGTCGAAGTGCAGAAAGACAAGACAAAGCCCGCGCCTAGGGTCTTGTCCTCCAAACAACAGGCGGCCGCCAAACGTCAGTTGGACATCGAGAAGGCCGCAGGCATCGTTTCAAGTGGAACAAAGGCTAAGGCAGCAGCAGCTAACATTAAGCCCAAGGGGGGAGAAGTTAAGGCCGCCACCACGGTTAGCGTGGACATTCCTTCTAGGCAACTGGACCCACAGAAGCGCCGAGAGCCAGTTTCTTCAACTGCCAAGACCACGACTCCAGAGCCGCGCTTCTCTTCAAATGTCACAACCGGCGTGACGGTCACCGCCCCACCAACCCTCTACGGCCCCGACGCCCTAGGCAAGAAGGCCAACGACGCGGCGGTGAACCACCTCTACAACGCCTACTTCGGCCGTGACGCGACCGCCCAGGAACTCGCCAACTGGGGCTCGAGAGGGGGTTCCGACACGACGGTCAGGGCCCTCGAGACCTTCCTCCAAGGTGAGCAAAAGAAGTACGGCTTGGTAGCCGCGGGGGCTCCCCCAGCGGTGCTCCCAGGCTACGTTCAACCCGGCGGGACGATTCAACAGGGCGGAGCGGTGCCAGGGGACAAGGGTAGCGCCATCCAGGCCACCGCGACCCCAGCCGCACCCGCAATCCCGGCTGTTTCAGCCGCCACCACGCCTCCGGGCCCTGGAGATCAGCTGACCGGTGTCTACAAGGAGCTCTACGACGCGGCCAAGAGCTATCTTGATGAGCTCAAACTTCGGGGTCAGGTGGTGAATGGCGACATCGAGATCACCCCGGAGAAGGTGGCCGAATTCATGAAGCGATCCGAGGGGGACCTCGGGACTTTTCTTCCCTACGCCTCAAAGGAGATCCTCCCCTATTACCAGAATCAACTGAAGGTCGCCCGTGAAGGGTTCTTGACCGACCTCGGCTACAGCCGGGACCAGGTGCTACGAAACGAGCTTGACCTCGAGCGTCAATACGGTCGGGCTGTGCGCTCACTTGGTGAAGGCGCGGCCGAGAGTGGGTTCGCTCTTTCCGGCGTCCGTGAGCGAGAGGAGAGAGAGCTGGCCGGGGAAACACAGCGTAATATCGAGTCTAATCGGCGGCAGCTCACCTTTGGGGCGCAACAGGCCGCCCGACAGTTCGCCGGTACTTTCGGCACGGCCCAGACGCCGGCCTTCACAATCGGCGGGGCGCCGCGAGTCTCGGCCGGCGAGACCAGCTTTGCTCGCGCGCCAGAGGAAGCGTTGTACAATTTAAGCGATGAAACCTACAAGGCCCTGAAGGGGTCGCAAGAGTTCGAGCAGGAGGCTGCCATCAGGTCGAGGGCGTCGGGACTTGAGGAGGCATTTCGTCAGGGAGAACAAATCAAGTTACAAAGAAAACTTTATGCCTAATCTTTCTTCCGCGTATCCACCGACCAATCGGACGTTGACCGACTTTCGCGCGCAAGCGGGGGAGCCTTTTGCCATTCAACGCCTCGGTCAACAACAGGCCCAGAGCGTCGCCCAGAATACGCCGATCGGACTCCAGGGGCAGAGCCAAAACTCCCAGTTTGGCCTTGCGCTCATGGAGCTTTTAAAAAGTTATCAATCCATCGAGCCCCAGCCCTTCCAAGGTCAGGCCTTGGCTGGTCAGGAGCTTCAGGCGCAGCGCGCCGCCTACACCCCGCCCTCCCTCATTGGGGCCTCGCCAGGGCAACAGGCGATGGCCAGGGGCGCGGCCGTACAGGCCGTACAACCGACCATCTCTGGCGCCGGAGCGGCCAACCAGACCTTCGGCGGTCAGCTCCAACAGCTGGGGAACGTGCTTCAGGTCGGCTCTGGCATCTATCAGGCCGGTGCCCAGGCCGAGGTACGACAACAAGAGATTCTGCGCTCCGAGCAAGAACGTCATGAGACGGCTCTCAATGATTTACGATTAGAAGTCATCAAGGGCGGTGGAGATTCTTCTCTCATTGACTCGCGTTATTCCTATCCTGAAAATTTACGACGAGTTGAGCAGTATCTTCAAAAAGCAACCGAGGCTGGTCGCGCTAGTGATTGGCAAGTCATTAATATCGACGGCAATCTGTACAATTACAATAAACTGACTAATGAAGGTATCTTTATTGGAAAGGCTCCGGCCGGAGTGGATCTTTCCGCCCTGTTCGGCGGCAAAGTTTACACTGGCGGCGAGGGGTCTACTTCAGATACGAGTGGATTTTTTGATGGTGGGGGCGAAGGAGGCAGCACGATTGATTCAGATCTCTATAGCGGGATTATAAATTCCACCGCACGCACGGAACGGCACAACAATCCAATCGCACATATCGATGCTCCCAAATTTACCGATGTGCTCGCTCGTAATGGCGTTCCGTACTCACAGGGAGATGGTTTTCAAGGCAGTGATGGTGGGACTTATTACACGATTAAATATCCGAATCCCGAGGCCGGTTGGGAAGGGGCTAGAGTGATCCTCTCACAAACGGACGCCATTGAAACTTGGTACCTCAATCACACTGGGCGCGAGATCTTGAATCAATTTGGGATTCAAAATGGCGCGCAATTTATGGCCGCTCCCAAGGAAACACAGGACATCGTCATTGCCGGTATTCGTGGCGGCGAGAATGGTGTGAAGCTGGCATTTAACGGCGATCCTCGGACACTCTTTGCGAAAATGCAATCAGGCGGGAATGCCCAACTTGAGGCTCCCCCCATCGAAACGGCACCGCCGGAAACGCCCCTTGGACAACCGGGCAACATACCGGGCGGTACTGCTGGGGACGTGTTGCGTACGTCAGAGGAGAAACGCCGGATTATCGCTGATTTGCAATCAAAAGGGGCAGTGCCTAATTTTCTGCGAGCCGTTGACGACGGGGTGATTCCAATCGGGGATGCGCAATACTTCATCAATAACCTAGCGGCCGCTCAACCAGTCTTTAATTTCACGTCGGACGATCTTGCGAGAATCCAACAAGACGTTGTAACGAATGACACTGCTCGCATTTGGGGAGATCGTTTTGCCGCACTATCAAACATCACGGAAAGTCAAGTGTCTTATGTCCAAACCAGCCTTGGGCTCGATTTGCCGGCCACACTTGATTTCCTTCTCGAGGATCCGGCGCGTTTCATGGCCTATGTGAGTCTTGATCCCGATAAGGTGAGTAAAATTCAAAATATCTTTGGGGCAGATCGAAGCGCCGCCATGAATTTTGGCGTCGATCAACGTGAAAGATTTGACGCCCTGGCGTCGATCAATCCCGACGAAGTTTCATTGGTACAAACCTCAACAGGGAAAGAAAGAGCGGAATTATATAATCTGGCTGTCGATGATCCAACGAGTTTTAATGCCGAGCTTCAGAGAGGAAGGGATCGATTCCAATACAAGGATGCGCAAAACTTAGCCATCCTCCTCAAAGACATTAAAGATTTTACAAGCAATGGTAATGCCGCCGAGGCCTCACGATTGTTGAATATTCTGGCGACGCAATTCAAAGCACAGGGGCCAGTCCTCGAGGCAATTCGAACTTACGTATTCAAGGGTAGTCGATTGACACCCCAAGAGGATTTGGCCTTTCGTTTAGCTCTTGAATCGGTAGTCGATAACGCCTTCCCAATCGATGAAGCTGCGACGACCAACATTATTATTCCATTTTTGGGTAGCGGCCGATCGACTGGAGTTAAATTGGGCGGCCACCATTTCTTCCATGACCCATCAGAGGATCCAGAAGAAATTAAACGAGCGAAAAGCGAATCCTTGAGACAAAAAACCCTACTTTATCTAGGAACGACCCCGGAAGAACAAGGAGGCGCAATAGCTGGAGCTCTTGGTGGATTAGCCATCGGTGGTGCAATAGGAGGGCCGCTCGCCGGCCCGGCAGTCGGTGCTATTGGGGGTTTGTTAGGAGGATCTGCTCTTGGAGGCTTACTTAACAAGTTTATTGGAGTTCCTGCAAGGCGAGCTGGGGCAGAATTTGGATCTATCTTCAGAACGAATCGAAAATGACCTATGCCTTCAATCTTCAAAACCCTCCTCGAGGGATTCTCACCGGTTAAATCCCCGTCTCCAACCACCCCGCCACAACGCTTTGGTGTTGGCGACGTTCTGCGTGGCGCCGTGACTGGGGGCACGGGTATATCGCTACCAGGAGAGCGACCAGGGGATTATCTCAAGGACGTCGGAAAGGGTCTTCTTGATTATTACACGCCGCCACCGGCCACTGGCGATTATCTCAAGGACCTGGGATCTTTCGTGAAGCACGTTATCGTCCGAGGCGGCCAGTCCTTCATCTCCCCGGCAACGACTACGGTGGGCTTTGCCCAGCAATTCGCCAAGGACGTGGTTGCGCCAGGCTCCCCCGGATCGATGTCCGCTCGTTTGGAGACTCTCAAAGGCACCTACGGCCCCGGCACTGGCACGGCAGCCTTCGTGGGGGAAGCTGGGGCCAAGACCGCGGCCACGGTCGCCACTGGCATAGCCGCTGGAAAGCTCTATCAATCAGCTAAGGATCTGGGCCTCGCTGGCCAAGCCGGATTTGTGAGACCCATCTGGCGCAATAACATCGATAAGGGCGCCTCGACTGAACAACTAGCCAAAGACCATGCGGCTTATCATAGTACAAACCTTGGTTACGGTAACGAGCGAGCCCATATTAGTGGATACCACGATGATTTAACCTATGAACTGGCTCGTCGGTTCAAGTTGAAGCAACCGGTTTTGGATGAGGACTTTAATGCAATTTTTGAAAAGCTAGCTAAAGATTACCCGGATGAAATGACGGGTTTTCCCGCGCGGCCTTCCAAAACTCCGCTTGAAAAGACAGTGGAAAGTCAGCCTCCTATTGGCAAACAAACTCCGGCCGAGCGAGAAGGTATCTATCGTTGGAAAGCTGGCCGTGAATTCACACCTAATGATCAATGGAAAGCTTATCAAAAAGGCGTAATTGAAGATCTGCGTCGGGTAAACGAATCCCAAAATGTCATTGATCAAGTCAAAGCTATGGACCGAGGTGGTGTTGAGCGTGATCTTTTTGCCCGCCGTTTAACGGCTAACACTAATTTATCACCGTCCGGCAAGCTCGTGGCCGAGGCTTGGCAAGGGGAAATCGATAGCGCCTACAAAATTCACAGCGCTTTGAAAACCGGGAAACCAACTCCTAAAAACTTACCCTCTCCGGTGTCAGAGCTTAACCAACGGTTTACCTCAACTACAGAGATCCCCCCAGCTAACGCCCAAGCCGCTAAACTTTTACGCGAGACTGCCTCATACTATGAACGCCAAGGTACGGATATTGCCGCTAGGAAAATTCCTGCTTACAATCGAGCAGCTGATCTTCTCGAAGGCGCTGGAGCCCCAGATATCGCTGGGATGACTGCCGAGGAGCTGGTCGAGGCCTTTAAGGGTCAGGGTGGTTTTGGGAAATATATTAGCTCGCATGTCGAGGAAATCATTTATTCTGGGACCTTCCCGGAGCTCGAGGCCCTGCGAAAGATTTTTGGAGTGGGGGTCGCGGCGCGCACATTGCCGGGTGGTCCCGCCAGCGGGGGTCTTCTCCAGACCGCCAAAGAGGGTCTAGGCCTCTTCCTACGGGATGTCGGTAAAGGGTTTGGTCCAAAAGCCAGATGATATGGCCGCCAAGAATAACATTCACCTTCATGAAGACATTGCAACCCTCAAGGAGAGGACGAATGATTTTTGCGAACGACTCGACCGAGTTGAAACCAAGATTGACGGTCTAATCGTTTCATTCTCGTACTGGCGAGGCCGCGTGGCCGCCATTGCCGCGGTGGTCGGGGCATCCCTTGCCGTCCTAGCCGAGCGGGTCATGAATGGCCTGGCCGGTTAATAAGACTTCCCTTACTATGATTTATTTTAGCCAGCGCGATCCAAAATGGGCGGCCGATAAGATCGGGAGTTCAAACCTGACCATTGGAAGATGGGGTTGCACCCTGACATCGATAGCCATGCTTTCCAGTTACTTCGGCTGCCCGCAGACGCCGCTTGAGATCGCCCACAACGCCGCCAACTTCAACAAGGAGGGGCTGGTAGTGTGGAAGAACCTGAACTTTCCGTGCTTCCAGTTTGTCTTTAGGGGGTACAATGAAAGTGTGTCCAGGATTAAGGACGCCATGGAGGACCCTGACAAGGCGGTACTCTTACAAGTCAACTATGGCCAGCATTGGGTGGTCGGCATCCGCCCAAAGTTTTTTGGCCGCTCCTACATAGTCGCTGACCCTTGGGACGGAAAAAAGGTCGACGTCCTTGCCAAGTACCATAACATTATGGGGGCGGCTTATTTCAAACGAGTCTAGACCGCGCTATGATTAAAAAACAAGGAGGTAGTTACGTTCTCAAGTCTAAGTCGACCGGCAAAACGCTGGGTCGTCATGGCTCGCGCGTCGGCGCATTAAAGCAGGAGCGCGCCATTAAGGCCTCACAGCATCGCGCCAGCCGTAAATCTTAATCACAATTCTATGTCTTGGCTTAACGGAAAAAAGTCATATGTTCTCGCAATCGTCATGCTGGCCTGGGGGATCATCGGTTGGCTTCAGGGGAATCTAGGCACCACCGAGTTAACAGAGGCGATTTTTGCCTCGTTCTCTTTGGCTGCGCTGCGGCACGGTATTTGGAGCAGTTCAAAATAATTCTTAATCATTGCGGATATGTTTGAAGATCCGGAAGGAGGACTTCCGCCCGAGGAAGGGACTCCGGCATCTGACGCTCCGACTGAAGAAGTCGTCGTTGAAGAAGAGGTAGTCGAGGAAGCGGCAAGTGAATAAAACAAGGCCCCGGTCACTCCGGGGCTTTTGTTGCTAATCTCTACATTATTGACGGCGGGCCGGCTGGGCTTGACAGGAAAAAATAGGTGTGTTTAGGTGGTTGGGATGCCCTGTGGATAAGTCGAGTTCATTTAGGGCGGCGTCCAATAATTAATCTAAAGTTAGCCAAAATATGAAAGTCCTATCTCGAGTCAAGGAGGATAAAATTTTGTCGTTTGTCGCTTCCAGCAACCTCATTCAGCATCTTTCCGACATGCTCTACACCAGCGCCCGCGCCGCCATTGGAGAGTTGGTGGTTAACAGTCACGATTCGGATGCAACGCGCGTTGACATCACCGTTAAGAATGGAGTGCTCACCATCAAGGATGAGGGGCAAGGCATGGACCGGGCCGGTCTTGAAAGGTGGTGTCGCAAGGGTTCTCCGGTGAAGCGTGCCAACGACACCCAAGTGTCTAAGTCTGGTCGTTTACTTGTTGGATCCAAAGGTCTCGGGTCGCTGGCGATGTTTCGTTTGGGCCAAGAGATTGAACTAAAAACCATGTGCGATGGAGTTTGTCGCACGGTGAAACTTTCTCGAGAAGATTTTGAGAATGATTGCGCGTTGGAGGATGTCAAGTTTACTCCTAAAACCTACAAAGCCAGAGGCCATGGTACCACCATCACCATTCGGCAACTTGATCCGCGTGTGAATGAAAATGCGATCACGCTCCTTGCCATTCGGCAGTATCTCGCCAGCAATCTTCCAGCAACTCCGGATTTCGCTGTCTACTTGAATGGTCAGCGTTGTGCAGTAAATGCCGTTAATGCGCGGAAACGCATTCCGATTAAACTGGAGACTCCATTAAATGGACGCATTGAGGGTGAGTTGGTGTTCGCTAAACTGCCACTTGATGAACCAGGATTACGAATTACGGTCCGCGGCCGCGCCGTCGGACGACCTATGTTCTTTGGGGCAGAGCGAGTATCTACTCATAACCAGCGTG
>ERZ1292642.1371-Hain-H14-01um-R1-1371-length-11592-cov-4_pt1 | contig 11592 bp, 12 predicted proteins | sample MGYA00564403_ERZ1292642 | MGnify/ENA primary metagenome ERZ1292642 (study PRJEB36523, sample SAMEA6512643) | groundwater metagenome | collected 2019-01-09 | study: AquaDiva: Metagenomics assemblies of 32 groundwater samples | reverse complement strand
TCATCTGTTTGCAAAACTATTTCATCATTTTCTAATCTAACCCACGTTTCTACTTTCACATCATCAAAACACATACCACAAATCCCTCTACAGTTAAGGCATTGGTTGCCATCATATCCATTCCTATTATCTATTCCGTCGATTAGAGGACATCCACATTCGCAATCTTTACCTAGATAACCAGGTTCCATGCTCATGCTATATACGCAGGACTATATTAGTAACTCTATGGTTACACCTAACACAGTTTGGAGAGGTTTACGAGTATACCAACATACGCTTACACCAATATCGGTTAGTGTAATAAGGCAGAACCGCTAGGCATTAAGCCAGATATCTTTTGCGGCTCTTAAATAATGTTTTATCAACTTTAGCCAATCTTCAAATATGGATTGTATCTGTTGGAAGTATGCCTTTAGATACATAAACAAAGATAGTTGGAGGTCGTTAATAGGTGCTTTCATTACTTTAGGCTTTTAGTATTCTAAGTCTCTTGACCCTGATCTCGCCTGTCCCAGAATCAATATTTGACCTCACCCAACCATAGGATTGTTTTGCAAAACTTGCTTGGTCTGTCATATAGCCTTCGGGATTGTTATCCATCTTACTCATGAACTGCTTGCCATCCATTTCGCCTAACTGTCTTACTCCATTGCCTTCGTCCTTTACTATATGACGGATTGTAAAGTATTTCTTTGTCTCTAGTTTTGATGGCAAGTTGCCAGATGTTGATTGGTCATGTTCATTATGAAATATTTCTCGCTTTGCACCCCATCCATCTCTGTCAATAGACAGACCATATCCACCGAATCTATTAGGTCCGGCACCGCCTTCATTATGCCTGCTTCGCATTTTTAACGATAAATCCTGTCCTTTTGCTTCATTCCAGAAAGCGCATTCTATCTCAACAATTGCATTATAGTTTAGGACGTAGTAATAGAATCTGCCATGTCCACTATCACATAACAATGAAAAGGTTTCATCATCATTTACATGGATTCTAGGGTTGCCGCTTGCTCTACATTCTACGCCTAAACCTCCTGGTGAAATATCACCTTCCTTTTCTATCGTTCTTACCTTTCCATCATGTAGTTTTGAGTGGATTGTTGAATCATATAACACGTCGCCGGTTGGTGGTTCAGGTTCCGGTGTTGGAGGAGTAGGCGTCTGCTCCGGTGTAAACTTTAATGTTTGAACAGTTTCCCAGGGACCGTTATCAATCTGTCTTTGAATTGGAATCTCGAACTCGGTATTGAAATTGGTAATGTCAATAAGGTTAGCGTCATTTAGGTTTAGATGTGAGCGTTCGGCTTTTACTCTTAGTCTCGCCATAAAGCGAGAACTATTTTATATAAGATGTGAACTAACTTGGCTAGGTGCCTGTCTGTGTTCCTGTTACTATGCTAGTGCTTACGTTTACAAACTCATCTACGTTAATCCCTTTTGGGCTGTAGGTAGAAGACTCGATAGCGTCCCCTATTGCCAGTCTGTTAACATCTAATCCCATCAATCGCCTGAACTCTGCGATGCGGGTTCTAAAGTCTGGGGTTTCTTCTTTGTTTACGCTCATCCTAGGTCACTGGACAGAATTCTACTACAACAGAAATAATATTAACTGCTGCATTCATTGCTAAATCCGGCGTTGTGGTGTTTACGACCCTGTTTTTTACAAACTTGCTACGGTTTAATAATATGATGCCGCTGCTTGCATTTGTTTGTACTACGCCTATCTCGCCAAGATTGGTAAACGTACCACCGCCAGGCTCAGTTTGTGCGCGGATTGCACCAAAATAGAGTTTCATTCCTGCTGCTTCGCGCCATCCTTGTATACCACTCATATCTATTGGATTATATGGTAAGGATACCGTGTGAGTTTGTAGTAATGTGTCAGTAACTGCAGGCGTAGTACCTGGGTCTGTACCTACATCCCATGCCATATATTGCCATCGTGTGCTTAATGTTCCTAATGCTATATTTATGCAATGCTGTAATCCAACGTTTACGACTAAATCATCGCTTTTAGTTACGCCATGTATTTCTACATCGTTATCTAGTTGCACTTTTCCGCCATTTAGTTTCTGCTCACATTTTGCGTTAAAGTCCTCAATGATGTTTATGTTATGCGTTTCATGAATTTCTCTCATCATTTGTTGTAGTGATGAGAGGTCTTTACTATTGAATAGTGCTTGATAAGTCCAATCTCTAGGCCGCTGATCAGGTATCAAAGCCAGGTTGTCACACTCGCAAGGTTGATATTTGTTGCTACTGTAAAGGGTGCTACGTTTACGGTATGAGTAATTGGAACGCCTGCACTACCTCCTGTGAATACTTGACGGTTTAACATTATTCCAGTATAAGCGGTGTTGTTAGTAAATACTGCGGACTCTGTTACTGTTATAGTTGGAAATGTTGAAGGAAATATTCCAATCGCCTTTATGCTTTGGCTAACTCTGGTAATACTGCCTTGCGCTCCTATTGTCATGTCCGCCCTTGGTTCTGTTTCTCCGAATAAGCGCTGCTGATACGCTCTTGGTTCTATCGTTGAATTGCCTACTCCATGATAACGCCAAGATGGTAGACCAGAATTGATTACCTGTCTGCAGAAATGCTGTAAGCCCTGAATGGTTGGTATGTCCTCAGTCTTTGCTATTTCCGTTATCTCAAATGTTTCTCCGTCTATTTGTAAGATGCCGATATGATCATTCCATCTTTTTTCGAGTTGGTCAAAAAACTCAATTACCATTGGGTTGTCTTCTCTGCCCAGCATTGCAGATTTTATAAAATATTTTTTTAAAAGTGGTTCGGCATTACCTTCATAGTTAGCCGCCCAACAGGTATCCTTTGGACCATATCGTAGCATCAGTTCGGTTTGCCGATCCATTGGTGGTTGTAGAATTTGGCTCATCTTACTTGTATCTCGGATGAATTCCTATACAACTAATATTTAGATTGGTGGGTGCTTCATAGCCGCCACTGTCCATATTACCCCATGAATATGTCATATCTCCGCAAGTGGTAAGGACTACCGGATTCCCCGCTGATGCTGAGAAACCCAAGACAGAATCAGAAATAACAATAGGATCTCCTGGAACTGGCGGAATATTTGGAGCCATTACGCGAGGAAAGTTATACATTGTACGTGGTCGTGCCACCTCATATAGTTGTCCTGCTAGATGTCTGTACATAGATTGATTTGTCTTAATCTGTACTGCTGCCTCCGGTAGAGGCATATCAGTATATAATCCCGCTGTTAAGCCAGATTGAACCGCTTGGACAGCCTTTGGATCATGCATAACAAATGACTGCGCTCTGTATCTTCCAACACCAAGACATGCCATACTAGTTAAAAAACCCCAACCACTACCACCAGCAGTAGTGGTAGAGAAATTGGCAGCATGACTGGCTCTATTAACAGTGGCATTAGTTATTCGTGAATCCTTACCTAGAACAAAACGATGATTTGCACTAAAATTGCTGGGTGTTATTATTATCCAATAATCTTTTGTTGTATCTAAAAAGATCTCGTTAGGTGTTGAACTTGCGCCAACACTTACAAAAAACTGGTCGTTAATTAGGATATAGTTTTCCTGATTTGCTGCTTGTGGTAATGGGTCTTGGAACTGGTCGGGCATAAATACAATATTTGAAACAACACCGCCAACATTTTGAGGCAATCCGCCGCTGTCTTTACAGATCCTGCAGGTGATTGGTGTGGGTAATATGTCGGCAGCATTGGCCCATTGTGCGCCTACAAGATAAATATCTCCTGCTAAAAACCGGCTGTGTTGCGATCTGAATTTTAACGCTATCTCATTAGTTTGCGTTACTTGACCAGCACTCGATAGCACGGTAAAACCCAAGTCTTCAGCGCCTGATGGTCTAGGTTCTGGTTGAAGTATTCCATACACCCTATTGGCATAATTAGCGGATTTATAGAAATCATCTTCATAATTCCAGTTTTTACCTCGTAAATACATGGTATCATCTGCATCATCAGTTGATGCACCAGTGTTTCTGTTTTTGATAGTAAAACCTCTCCCAAAGAATGTATTTTTAATCTCATGTCTAAAGTTTACAAGATCGGTGGTATCTACTACAACCTGACCCCCTGATTGACTCTCAATATAGTTTACAGCGTCTTGAAGTTCACCAAACTCGATAGAAAGGTTTGCTATGAATGTCTCTACGTCAGAGTTGGCCGCCAGGTTGCTTATACTCAGAATTCCGTCAGTGGTAAGGAAGCCTAAGACACTGGCAAGTAATGTATCTGCTTTTCTGGTCGCGTCTGTAATATCGGGAGTTATGCCATCGCCTAATTTGGTTGATTGTGATACTACATAGGTGATCAGTTCGTTAAGTCTTATTCCAGTACTAGAACCAGAAATTGTATAATTTACCTTAGTATTAGCACCTCTACTATAGCCTTTCTTTCTTACAATTCCTGAGATTAATCGTGTTAACTGGCTTGATTGTTTGCCGCATTCTATTATTACGCGAGAGCCTACCGTTATGGTGGATTCCATTACTTTCGCCTGGTCTTCAAACTGAATAGTAAACTCGCCATGCGTGTTTTGTGATAAAGAGACTGAGCAGTAGAGAGGAAATACAGTTGTTATTCCTGTAGAAGTACCAGTGAATGATGAATAAGTGTAGAGTGTGCTAGTGTTGGCAGTATTCTTTATTGTGATAACTGGCACTAATGCTTTTTTGTATATTGGGTCCGTTGTTAGTATTTGGTAACACCTAGCCTCACTTCATAACACCCTGATAATCTTTCAGTTTGCGTTTAGAAATCTTCTTGAACTTCTTATCAAAAATAATAGTAATATTCATTTATTTCATAACACCCTGATCATCATTTACTACAAGACGCATAAAGCGTGCAAATTCTGGTGGGTCTATGATAAGTCTAAAAGTACCGCCGCCACCAGAGCCAGAACCTGGTCTACGTCTTCCCTTCAGTGTGTCTACTCGGACGCGTTCTTGATCTGTTTCTCCTGCAAGTACCCAAGTAGGTTGACTGAATATCTCATCCATACCATACTGTCCTCTTTTCTTTTTTCTCTTCAGCGGCGCGTTCTTTCCAGTCTGTCTCATTCCAAAACCACTCATGATTCCAGTTTGTGCACGCTGATAATCCGACCTTAAACTATAGTTGGGATTACGAGGACCAGCAAGGTGTCTACCTTGTGGTTGTCTTCCTGTTCGATAAGTTGCAGGTGCTGCTCCTCCCCTCTCTCCAAAGACCTGGTTTGCTTGCCCCTGTTTCTTGATGAGTGCGTTTAGTGACTCAGCGAGATCATAATTTCCTTGTTCCATCGCTTGTGTCCTTTGTATTAGTAACTCTAGAATTGCGACACTATCATCTTCATTGGCTACCGCTATTCCCATCGCTTTCGCTGTCTCGAATAATGAAACTTGGAATGCACTGTCAGTAGCAATTTGTTTTTCGCTTTGTGCTACCCATGCGGCCCCAGCGGCTGTTCCAGCGTTAAGACCTGCTTGTAGATTACTTAGACCGCTGCCACTAGCGGCTAGGCTTGCGTTAGCCTGTGTTAATGAATTAGTCATCTGGTCAAATAGTGGACCCATTGGTTGAAGGTTCGCATTCAGGAACTGAGCCTTGCTAGCATAGGAATCGGTTGCTGCTCCTGCCTGTGTTAAACTTGTATTATAGATATCATATGCCTGAGTTATAATTTTAAGACCATCGGCCTCTTTGATACCAGCATTGGATAGTCTAGTCCTTATCTGTTCTAGGCTTTCACCCGCTTTAAGATAGTTAGCCATATGTCCGGCCCATTGTGCTGAAGTTTCTGCAAATGCTGGACCTAAATCACTAACTTGACTTTTCATATTAACTAGTATCTGACCTGTCGAGTCAAGCACGGGATTGGTTGCGAGAAACTTCTGTCTAACAGCCTCGAAAGTGAAAAGCATTTCGAAAGCAGTCGCATTAGTCGCTTTCATAAAAATCTCGGTTTGTTTAAGATTCTTGTTATAATCTTTCAATGGATCAGCAAATAAGCCAGATGCGGCCGCCCCTGCTCGTGCTTGTTCGGCTTGGCCTAGAATCAGACCTGCTCCAGCGGCACCACCGGTTATACCGGCAAGCGTACCGCCACCTATCATACCTAATGCACCTAACAATCCTGCACCCTTACCGCCACCTTTGCCGCCTCCGCCACCTATTGCAACTGTAGCACTTTCAACGGCGCTTTTTAGTCCACCAAAACCTTTCATTCCACTCATGTTTTGAAGAATGCCCATGATAGTACCGCCTGCGGTTGTAATGGTTGGTACTAATCCAATCCAGAAATTCTCTTGCGCTCTTTGTTGGTCCTCTACTGCTTCGCCCAATAATGTTTGAGCAAGTGTCTCTTGTTCTAAGGCTTGAGTAACATCTAATTGTGCCTGTTCATATGCTGCGCCGCTTTTAATCCCCTTACGGATTAGGTCTTGTAATTTCGCTTGTGCTGTTTTTACTGCCTCGGTTGACTTGCTAAGTTTTAATTGTTTCTGGTCAACTTTGATTTGTGAGTCTCCTAGATCTGCATATTGCCTTGAGAGGTTGAGAACGCTACCACCTAAACCAGCAACACTGGCTGTTAGTTGACCAAAATTAGATCCAAAACTCTTTAGTTTCTGTCCAAATGTTTGTGCAGTTTTTGAACCCTTATCTAATTCGGTAGTTGCAGACTTTAGGCCAGTTGCGGCATTCTTTGATTCAGTTGCAACACTTTTTAAATCAGTAGAAATTTTACTTATATCTGACGTTCCTTGGAGTTTTAGCGGTACTACGTTGCTACTCATCTGAGGTTATACCTTGATAAAGTAACAGAAATTGCCGTGTTCATGTCCTGTTTCGCGCGCTTGATTAGTTCGCCATTATCACCCTTTATTTTGTTAACAACGGATGTAAAGAATGGATTTGCTGGTACGAATGTTTTGCCGCCTGGCTTTGGTGTATAGTTTTCGCCTCTTCCTGTTCCCTGTCTTGTCTTGTGCCCTCTATCTACTGCTGCGCTGTAAGGTGCTTCTGAGAGAACATCTACTGAGCGAGAACTGCTCCTAGTTTTCTTTATGCCGCGCTTTAGTTTACCAGTATCAACGGGTGCAATTGATTGCATCTGTTTTACTGCAAAATCACCAATATAATCAAACGAAGTGACAGTACCCTTCTCTATTTCTGTAGCAAGAGCATCAAAGAATTTAGCAACATCGTCTATATTACTAGTTACAGGCATTTATTGAATTTAGTCTAGATTATCAAAATGACAACTAAAGGTCATATTCCCATTTGCCGCCGCCTCCACTCCCAGAGCCAAGAGGCATACCAGAAACAGGATAACCGTTTGCAATCTTGTATCGTCTAATAGCCATCATTGCCCTTAGAATCTCTGGTATTATTTCGCCATCTCTGTTTTTATAAACAGAATGATCTCCCCAGTTCTCTAGTCTGTCTGAACGAATATTGAGGTTGATTTCGGACTCTGCATGTAATGGATCTTTATAGTAAAAGTAATCACGGATATGATCCAAAATGCGGATCGGTGCTTCATCGTCTGACCTTAGTTTTTTCCGATTGGTCCTACATCGTTATTGGAACGCTTTAACTTGGATTTTATAATACCCTTAATCTCGTGGTCGTATTTGCAATTCCTGCGCTCTTCTGGTGTCATTGGCTTCTTGGTCTTTGTGTTGAATAGATAGGTTTCTGCGAGTTTATCCATCCAGAGTTTTTGAAATGCATTCATTTCTATAATGTTGTAGCGTTTGCCCGATGTAACTTTACCTTCCTCATCTATAGCATAATCTAGGGTTGTGCCGGCAATTATCTGGATACGCATATCCTCTAAATCTTCAGCCTCTTGCGCAGATGGAAATAAACCTGTATATTTTACTGCTGAACCATCTAACATATGGATATAATAGGTGTCAGATTGTGCATATTTACGGTATGCCTTTAATCCCATTCTTTCAAACCAGAGATCGTCATCAGTTGTTGACTGTTGTTCTGGTTCTATATCTTGCTTAATCTCTCCATCTATTATTGCCTTATCTTCTTCAGAGCGTGGGTCTGGATTCATTCTTTCCCAATCATCTTCAGACATGTGTTCTTTAGTGGCAGGCTTCCATCCTGGTATGCCTTTCTGCTGTTCTTGTTCAGTCAATAACTAGACTAACCTATTGATGCATAAAAGTATAGTGTTGTTACTCTCAGGCAGTAACAGTGATATCATCCATAATACCTTCGAATGGAACTGTTCTAACCTTAGTCTCGTCGGATGCATCTGTTTCTGTTTTTCTCTGTGGGAACCAATTGCCAGTCATCTTTTTAGATCCTGTACTATTTAACATAAGATCAACGGCTAGTGATGTACCAGCCTCTAATGCTGTCTCAATGCCTTGGTCTTTCAACACTAGCAATTCGCATGAGAATGTTGACTCTTTGACTGTTGGCTCTAGTGCTTCTATGTTGTCTGAACCATCAATGTCTACAGGGTCTAGGTTATTGTTAACGGTAAACGATGCATTCTTGAAAGGATAAACTACACTGTTTATACTGAGTTTGCTAGTACCGCCAGTGAGATTAGTCCAGGGTGTTAGAGTGGTTGGAGATGCTACGAATGTGGGAGTAGTCAAACCGCCGTTGCTAGTTGTGACAGGTTTGGGAATGTTGCGAGATATCCAGTCCATATCTACCTGAACCATTCCACGGCTTGACGTTGTGACCGTTACAGAATCGCATTTTGAACCTGTTCTAATAACATAGTACTCGGTTAGTGTGCCGCCAGAGTTTTGAAATACAGAGTTAACAAAAGTAAGTCCTTTATCTAGAGTGCCGGCTAATGTGCCTGTGCTGTTACCATTCTCAGTACCATATCTGATTAATGCTGTATCGACTGGTGAAAATGAACAGGACCAAGGGAACGCCTTACCCATCTTGATAAGTTTGTAGAGGGTTCTGCGTCCAAGTTTGCGATAAGTCTCACTTACGTTCTCATAACTTGTGTTAGTAGAGTTGATAACACTGGCATCCACAAAAGCAGCAGATGCGGGAGTTGTACCGTATGTCGATTCCTCGACATACTGCATTAGTTTCTGATACCGGTGGACCGTGGTCACGGGGTACCCTATAAGCGCAGTTGACATCGAAGAGAAAAGTTAAATCTGACAGCATGAGAACTAAAACAATGGCTGAAATCAATCACGTTAACTTTGTTAGTGAAGCATACATGCCAAAGACATATTTCCAAATGGTAAGGACGAAAAATGAGGGTGAGATAGAAGTTAGACTGTCAGACAGAATGGACTCAGGATTGTTTAATCTGAGAGAAGGCGATAGACTTATACTCCAAATGGATACTGGTAATGTACCAACTGATAAAGAAATAGGTATTCCTTAGTTAGCCCGTAAAGTTCTTGAAATAAGTTGTCATAGCAGTAACTTGGCTATGCCAAACGGATTGTCCACCTTCTGTTATTCCGGCTTCTGGAGTATCGCCTGGATCTTCAATTCGCATACTAGGGATTCCTGATATCTCGTCGGGATTGTACTGTCCTATTATTCTGACAAGTTCTAAACGCATATTATTTAGTTGCTGAAAAGACTGTCCTGTACTAAGGCGGCGTGCTGTTAAAGAGCAGATAATAGGAGTCTGAAAGCCCCACAAGCCGCTCATGATAATGTCATTATCAAATGTTGTAATGCCTTCCTTGACCTTGATATGGTACGTAGCATAGCCATCATAATCGAAATCGGTTAGCCTTGCTTTAGTAGAATAGTCGGAGGGTGGACTTGTAGAGAGGGAGGGGGTTGTTAACGTCCATTTTGTAGATATGAAAGTGCGTACCAAGTCTTCGACAGGATTTGGAAAATCAGAGGCAGGGATTCTTCCGTTGACTTGCCAAGGCATTCGGAATAGGATAGTCAAAGCCTTTTTATGGAACTATGACTATCCTATGTCTTGGATTAGAAGACAATGAGATGGAGATATCCACGATATAAAATTCCTTGTGTTTGTGGTTGCGGCGAACTAATTGATAATCGAGATAGGTGGGGAACAAGACATTATTATAAGAATGGTCATTTCTTCAAGGGTAAGGTAAAGATTCCAAGTGATAGGCATTGTACGATTTGCGGATCATATAAGACGAATGTGAGGCTACACAAAAATGGCTATTTGAATTATAAATGGCGTTATCATGATGGAAAGTGGTATTGTAATAAATGCTATAGCAAGTATTTTGAGAATCTCATTGTTCATAAGGTATATGGTCCGCGAAGAGTCAATTATAAAGGAATTCGAATCCAACTTAAAGATAATCCTAGAAAAGGCATTTGTTCTTGGTGTGGTAGGAAGATTGGTGAAGGCATAAAGAAAACCGCGCTCCACCATTTTTCAGAATACCATGATGACGATCCACTAAAAGATACTATTGAGATATGTGTCTCTTGTCACACGAAAGAGAATTGGCGTTTAGGAGTTTATTCTTAGAGGGGACTGTTATCGGACTTGTAAAAGTGTAGAATAATAGTAAGACTTCTAGTCCAGACAGACTTATTTGCACTATCAGTACCTAATGGTGTAATTGATTCAAAAGTTATACCTCTGATACCAAAAATATCATCATCTACAAACTTTCCGAATATTCTAAGTAACTCATTAATCATATTATTCAATTCATTGAAACTCTCTCCACGGGATAGTCTGCGAGAAGTACAAACGAATTCTATAGGTGTTTCAAATTCGTATAAGCGCTGTCTTATCTGCCGGTTTACAACTCTAGACTTGCCCTCCTTTATCTGAATGTAGTAGGTTCTAAACTTGTCATAGTCGAAGTTATCCTGCTGTGCTTGTGTTGATAGGTTAGTACCAATTGCTGGCGCAGTGCTGGTCCATTGTGCTGCTACATAGGTCTTTACAAGATTATCGAGTTTGTCTGTAAAGTCTGTGACTTTGCCAGCGACAACCCATTGGCCTGCTCCTAGAATTGTTCTTGTTACTCCATCTATTAGCGTTACAGTCTCGACCAATGATTTTATTATTTTGGTTCCTATGCGGGTTGCATCTGTAAGTGTGATGGTTTCTGATAGTGCACGTGTCTTGGTTGCGATTCTAGCCACATTCTCGATTAATGAAATTGTTTCAGGTAATGCTAGAATAGACCTGAATTTGCTTGTCACTCTCGTAGCCACATCGCTTAGACTTACTGTCTGTGGAATCTCCCTTGTCTTTGTCATTACACGCGTTAATGCATCTGATAACGAAACTGTTTCAGTATTAGTACGAAGACGGATTCTTGTTCTTTCTGATACGTCTGATAGTGTTATGGTTTCCGTTAAGCCACGAACAAGTATTCTGGTACGTGCTGCATTGTCTGATATGGTTATGGTTTCAGCAATAGAGCGTGGTCTTATGCGGGTCGCTGCTACGGCCTCGGATATTGTGACAGTTTCCGTGACTAGACGCCCGTTTATCTTGTTTAATGCTAGCGCTTCTGAGATAGTGACAGTTTCAGTTATCAGTCTGCCTTTGATTTTTGCTGCTGTTACTTGGTCTGATAGCGTTACAGTCTCAGTAATGG
>ERZ1292642.425-Hain-H14-01um-R1-425-length-24867-cov-13_pt1 | contig 11621 bp, 17 predicted proteins | sample MGYA00564403_ERZ1292642 | MGnify/ENA primary metagenome ERZ1292642 (study PRJEB36523, sample SAMEA6512643) | groundwater metagenome | collected 2019-01-09 | study: AquaDiva: Metagenomics assemblies of 32 groundwater samples | reverse complement strand
AGCGGATCCTGCTGACGATGACCTGCCCGTGCGGGCACGTCCAGCCCATCAAGGAGAATGCTGTTCTCTAGGCCGTATACACACGGCGGGACAAAGGCCCGATGGGTCGTCGTGCCTGAGCTTGGTTCTCTACGCGACGCCGAACCCCATCCTAGAGAGCTTCTGGGCCAAATCGCCATACAATCGCTATGGCTACGGGGGGCTGAGCGAATACGATCCGGTCTGGCGGGTCCAGTCCGGCCACACCACCGATGCGGGCACGGACTTCCCGGCGGAAGTGGCCGTCCGGTGCCCGGTGTGTCACCTTGAAACCAGGGTGTTGGGCTGATTTCCGCGAGCATGGAGGAGAACATCCAGTACGCCCACTCGGCGGCCCTTTCCCTGCGGGCGGATGCTGACGTTCAACCGTTGCACTCTGAGCAAGGGTTGCGGAGCGGCTCCTTAAGTGGAGAAATTTAGGCTCGACAATCCCAGCATGACGTGTCATTCTGACAACATATGAACCAAGACGAAAGCACGCCTGAGCACCCCAAGGGGCCAGCTTGGTTGGTACCCACCCAGTGGAAGCCTGGTGAATCTGGCAACCCCCGTGGGCTCCCTGGGCGCCCCAAAGGGCTGCCCGGCCTCATCCGTGACCACGTCGGAGAGAACGGGGAGGAGCTGGTGGCGTTTCTGTTGAAGATCTTCCGCGGTGAGGGGATGGAGCAGAAGGAGACGAAGGAGGACGGCACCGTGGTCACCAAGGTGGTGTACCCCGGCCAGTCCCTCCGCCTCGAGGCATGGGATCGGTTGACCGACCGGGGGTTCGGCAAGGCCGTCCAGCAGAGCGTCCAGCGCATCCTTCGCCCCACCATCATGATCGACGCTTCCGGGACCATCATCGAACCTGAACGGCGCGGGCTGCCAGCGGCCCCGCCCAAGACCGACGCAGGGGGAGGAACACCATGACGCTGAACGGATTTCTCAAGGTACTTCGGCAGACACCTCGTACCTGGCGGCAGCTGCGCCCCGGGCCCTCTCTTCGATGCCGCAGGGGCGACTGTCCGCTCGTCGCCGTGCAGCGACGCTTGGGGCACCGCCTGACCTGGGGACCGATCGAAGCGGCCGAGTTCCTGGGCTTGGCGGAAAGCCTCGCCGTCCAGATTGCCAAGGCTTCGGATGGCGAGATGCGGCCCACCGCCAAGATGGTGCAGTTGCTGTACCAGGCGTGCGGCGTCAAGACCCCACGATGAGAGACACGCGGAGGGGTGCCCCGGTGGGCACGCTTGCCTCATACGCAGGTCGTGGCGGGTTCAACTCCCGTCTCCGCTACCATTTCGGGCCTGTAGCGCCAACTGGGAGAGCGCCTGGTTCGCATCCAGGAGGTTGCGGGTTCGACTCCCGCCGGGTCCACCAATGACCAGTCGAGCCGAGCAGATTCGCGGGAGACAGATATGCCCGTGCCCGTTCCGATGCCAGTACTGTGGCGCGCCACGCCGACGCGACAGCGTAGGGCATTACTGCCCGACCCGTAACTGCGGATGGCAGCATGGGTTTGCTGGCTGCTCTTCGTATCGGCCACTCCATGTACGGGAGGCGCCGAGAGGTTCTTTGTGACCCCACTCCAGCGTCTCGTGCTGTCCTCCCTCTGGCTGCTCCTGACGCTGGGGTTCTGCCTGACCTTGGCCTTCGCCGGCCAGGTCGTGGGCCATGCGGCGCACTACCCGCCGGGGGCCGCCACGGTGGTGGACGGGGACACCGTGAAGTTCCCTGACGGTCGCGTGTGCCGGCTGGTCGGGCTGGACGCCCCCGAGTCCGATCAGCCTCTCGGCGCCTACGCCACGGCGGTCCTCCGGCGGCTGGTGACCGGGGAGGTGGCCGTGCTGGTGTACGGACAGGACCGCTACCGGCGCGACCTCTGCTGGCTCACCAACGGGGCAGTCAGCGTCAACGCCGAGCTGGTGCGCAAGGGGGCGGCTGAGACGTACCTGCTGAACCGCACCCCGTTCGCGGCGGTGTTGCGGGCCGTCGAAGCAGAGGCCAAGGCCGCCGACCGGGGCGTCTGGGGCCTGCCGAACCGAGAGAGCCCGTCGGACTACCGAAAGCAGCAACGCTCCCGTGTCCCTCCTTGACGCTGTAGCCGCCGCCGCCGTCCTCTGCTATATTGGAGTGATGATTGCAGTCGCTTGTCTGATCGCTCGGGCAGCCGCCAAGGAGGTCCAGCGATGATGCGCCCTGCGGCGCTGCTCGTTCAGGGCGACGCCCGCCATCTGCCCCTGCCGGACGCCAGCGTCCAGTGCGTCGTGACCTCACCTCCTTACTTCGGGCTTCGTGATTATTCGCTGCCGCCGCTCGTGTGGGACGACCCGGGCGGGTGCGAGCATGAATGGGGACAGGAAATTGAGAAAGACAACCGTGCTGCCCATCACCTCAACGCTGGGTTGAGAGAGCGCGATCCAGGTGGTCGGGGCGGGACGCAGCCGCAACAGCAGCAACCAGAGACGATCCAGCAGGGCGCGTTCTGTTCCCGCTGCCCCGCCTGGCGCGGCGGCCTCGGCCTGGAGCCCACGCCAGACCTGTATGTGAAACATCTGGTGGAGATCTTCCGTGAGGTGCGGCGAGTGATGCGCCCCGATGCGACGCTTTGGCTCAACCTGGGGGATTCGTATGCGAGCGGCGGCCGCGGCGGCGGCATGGAAGGGCCGCGAGGCGAGAAGCAGCGCAGCAATAAAGGCGCGCTGCTTGGCCCGAAGCGAGCGCCCGATGGTCTCAAGGACAAAGACCTCGTCGGCATCCCCTGGCGCGTGGCCTTCGCCCTCCAGGCCGACGGCTGGTATCTCCGCTCCGACATCATCTGGTCGAAACCGAACCCCATGCCCGAGAGCGTGACCGACCGGCCGACCAAGAGCCATGAGTACCTGTTCCTGCTCTCAAAGGCGGCGACTTATTATTATGACAATGAGGCGATCAAGGAGCCGCTGGAGTCGTCGTCTATCCTGCGCCTTCAACAGCCGACTTTTGACCGGCAGTTAGGCGGTCCGAAAGACTATGGCGCTAGTGGTATCAACACTAATCGCTCAGCGCGGCGGGCCTTGGTGAACCTGAAGGGACGAATGCCACCGCCACAGGTAGGAGACTCACCGGAGCAATATGCGGCGCTGACCGGCCGCAACCGCCGCACCGTCTGGGAGATCGCCACGGCGCCGTTTCCCGACGCCCACTTCGCTACATTTCCTCCCGCCCTCGTGACCCCCTGCATCCTCGCCGGCACCTCCGAGCGCGGGGCGTGCGCGGCCTGCGGGGCACCGTGGGAGCGGATCGTGGAGCGAACAGCAGCAGAAGTCAAAGCTCCAGGGAGCGCCTATGGTTTTGGCGCTGGCCGCAACGATGGTGGGCGTTCGATGCTTATCAGAGCTGGGAGTACCACCCTCGGCTGGCGCCCGACCTGCGCCTGCGGGACGGAGGAGACTCGCCCGTGCGTGGTCCTTGATCCGTTTGCAGGCGCGGGGACGGTTCCCCTCGTCGCCCAGAACCTCGGGCGCGTGGGGGTGGGCATCGAGCTGAAAGCGGAGTACCTCGCGATGGCCGCCAAGCGGACGGCCCAGGGGTCGTTGCTGTGAAGGAGTATCCGTTGGCGATCGGAGGCGACGATGCCCTCGTTCTATGAGGAGCCGCGCGTTACCCTCCACCACGGCGACTGCGTGGCGGTGATGGCCGACATGCCCGCGGACTCGGTAGACGCCAGCGCGACCGACCCGCCCTATGGGTTGGAGTTTATGGGGAAAGAATGGGATCGAATAGGAGATATTCGCCAGCCCGGTGATGAGACTTTCACGCCAGGAACTGGGCCTTTCGCTCGGGCCAAAGTCAGACATGGCGGTAGTCCGGCCTATGGCGCTGGCCGCACTTCAAAGCCGGGAATAGGAGACAGAAAGACGGACTGGCCTTTGTCTCGTGGCTGGAATGAGTGGCGTTGTTCAGCGTGCGGGCATTTAGGTCATGGCGGTTCACCATGCTCGTGCGGTCAAGGGCTCTTTGTGAGTGCGGATGACAGATGGGTGCGGATGCAAGCGTGGCATACACAGTGGGCTACCGCGACCTTTCGCGTTCTCAAGCCTGGCGCCCACCTCGTCGCCTTTGGCGGCACGCGCACCCACCACCGACTCATGTGCGCCATCGAGGACGCAGGGTTCGAGATCCGGGACTGCCTGATGTGGCTGTACGGGTCTGGGTTCCCGAAGTCGAAGAACATCGGTGCTGGCTGGGGCACCGCCCTCAAGCCCGCCTGGGAGCCGATCATCTTGGCCCGCAAGCCGCTGTCCGAGCCGACCGTCGCGGCGAATGTTGCCCGGTGGGGCACGGGGGCGCTGAACATTGATGGGTGCCGGATTGAAGGTCAACCCGAATCCACTCGATTTGACCCGTCTACTCATTCTCACGAAGGGTGGCGAATGGCAGCAAGCGGAAAGGAGACGGCAAAAACAGCCGCCATGAAATCTGGCCGCTGGCCCGCCAACATTGTGCTGGACGAGGACGCAGCCCAGTTGCTGGATGAACAGAGCGGAGAACTCATAAGCGGCAAGCCCTCTGGCATCAAGGCGGGCGGTCGAGGGAACGCCTTCGGAGAGTATGCTGGCGGGATTCCAGTCACTGGGTTCGGCGATTCTGGCGGTGCATCTCGTTTCTTCTACATTGCCAAGGCCGACCGCGCCGACCGGGATGGCTCCCAGCACCCGACCGTCAAGCCCACCGACCTGATGGTATGGCTCATCCGGCTTGTCACGCCGCCGGGCGGGCTGGTGCTGGATCCATTCTTGGGCAGCGGCCCGACGGCCTGGGCCGCTCGGGAGTACGGCTACCGCTGCATCGGTATTGACAAGGAGGAGGCCTACCTGCGCGAGGCGGCTCATCGCCTGCGCCAAACCGTCCTGCCGTGGGGGGAGGAGAAACTGCCATGACCGGATGATCTTCGACCTCAAGGACGCGCCGCACGACCCCGCCTCACTCACCCTCTCCCCCACGGTGGCGAAATTCGTCCGCTCGAAGGCCGACATCGTCATGCTGTTCGGCCCTCGGCGCGAAGGCAAGACCGTGGGCGGCATCATGGGGTGTCTCTGGCACGCCGAACGGTTCCCTGAGTCGCAGCCCCTCAAGGTGGCGGTCATCCGGGACACGTGGATGAACTTGAGCCGTACCGTCATGGAGTCCCTGCGCGAGGCCGCGGTGCGCGGGTGGGTGGAGGTCGAGTGGATGGCGGGGGGGACGGAGGCGATCCTGAACGGGGGGGTGTGCCGGCTGTATCTCCTCGGGATGGACCGGCCCGCCGATGCCAACCGCTTCCAGGGCCTCGAGATCGGGATGGCATGGATTGAGGAACCCGCCCCGGCCGCCGACCTCGCCTCGGGGGTGCCCGCGGACGTCCTCGGGATGGCGATGTCCTCCATGTCCCAGCACGGGGTCGAGAACCGGGTGCAGATCACCATGAACCCGCCCGATGACGACCACTGGACGATGAACATGATCGAGACCCTGCAGGCCATGGGCAAGTCGGGCATGACGGTGGAGACGTTCTGGATCCCGCCCGGCGAGAACCCCCACGTGACGCAGGAGTTCCGAGACAAGATGCGGGATGTGTTCATGGCCGTCGGGCGGCACGACCTGATCGCCCGGCTGGTCGAGGGCAAGATCGGACAGGTGACGACCGGGGTGGCAGTGGCGCCGGAGTTCAACGAGCTGATTCATGTCTATCGGGACGAGAAGGGGCAGATCGCGCCGATGGGCGTCTCCCCCAAGTTCGAGTCCTTTCGTTTTTGGGACTTCGGGTTGAACCCCACCGTGGTATTCTGCCAGCGGGATATGTGGGGCCGGTTCCGGTTGGTGGGCTGCCGGGTGGGGGAGAACATGGGCGTCGAGCAGTTCGTCAAGGGGCAGGTGCTGCCGTTCATGGAGAAGTACCGCATGATGCCCCCTCGAGTGGAAAAGGTCACCAAGGGCTACCCGCGGCCGGCCAAGTCGGGCTATGAGTACCGGGACATCGGCGACCCGTCGGGGAAGAACCGTGAGGCCTCCAGTTCCGACCGCTCGGCCGTGTGGGCGCTGGAACGGATGTTGGGCACCTCGTTTACCCCCGGCCCGCCCGACTGGCCAGCCCGCCGAGACAGCCTGCGCCACGCCCTCTCGACCCTGATCGGTGGGGTGCCGATGATCCTCATCGACGGGACGGAGTGCCGGCCGCTGATCCGGGCGCTCCGGGGCGGCTGGCGCTATCCCAAAGACAACGCCGGGAAGGTCGGGCACCTTCCCATCAAAGACATGCACAGCCACCCCGGCGACGCGCTCGGCCACGGGCTGTCGGTGCTGGCCCCGTTCCAGGACGTTGTCAAGCGGCTGGTGGCCCCCGAGCGCACCCCGTTCCAACGCCGGGAGATCAAGCCGAAGTCGTGGATGGGGCGATGACGACCTCCTACCAGCTGGGCGGCGTGGATCGGCTCACCACTGGCCGATGTAAAGTGCTGCGGTAATGGCCTCCACGCCACTGCCCACAGGGCACCGAGCATGACCTGCGAACAGCCTGAGACGGCTCGACGGTGGTTCAGCTGGTCGGTGCTCCTCACTTGGGCCTTGGTGGCCTTGGTGCTCGGGTTCGGCTCGGGCCGGCTGTCGGCTTGGCTCTACCAGGATGCGTTGGTGCAGGCCCAGTGGTCGTCATCGGACGGGTTCGTGGTGATCTGCACCCGGTTCTCGGGCTGTCGGTGCTGGCCACCATTCCAGGACGTTGTCAAGCGGCTGGAAGCCCGTGCGGCCCTGGCACCTTCCAGCCGTGGCGGGAGTTCTGATTGAACATTGGGATCGTGGTGGCGCATCCTGACGACGAAGTCCTGGGGTGTGGGGGCTCGATCGCGCGGTGGGCGCGAGGCGGCCACGCGGTGCAGACCCTTATCCTCGGTCAGGGGGCGATGGCTCGCGCGGAGGCGACCCTCGCGGACGTGGAGCGGCTCACCCCCCAAGCGGAGGAGGCGGCCCATGTCCTGGGGGCGTCCGTTCACCGACTGACGTTTCCTGACAACAGGTTCGACGCGGTGCCCCTGTTGGATCTCTGCCGGGCGGTCGAGACTTGGCTCGCGGAGGTGGCGCCACACGAGGTGTATACGCATCACCCCGGGTGCCTGAACGTGGATCATCGGCTGACGGCCGAGGCGGTGCTGGTGGCGACCCGCCCCATCGACCGCGCGGCCCCTCGTCTCGTGGCGTCCTTCGAGGTGCCCTCTGCCACGGAGTGGGCCTTTGCCACGACCGTTCGTCCGAATCTCTTCGTGGAGGTGACGGAGACGCTGGAGACGAAGATCCAGGCGATGCGGTGCTATGCAGAAGAGATGCGCCCGTTTCCCCACCCCCGCTCCCCCGAGATGCTGCGGGCGCTGGCACAGCGATGGGGGGCGGTCATCGGGGTGCCGGCGGCGGAAGCGTTCACCATCCTGCGAGAGATCCGATGACGGTCCTCGTCCTCGCCGCGCAGCCGTGGGCGCAGGACACCGTGGAGGTCTTGCAACGCACCCACCCGGATCATGTCTTTGCCCGGGTCTCCACGCCCACCGAGATGATCGCGCGCTTGGACCACGCCGCCCTGGTGCTCAGTCTGCATTGGCACTGGCGGGTGTCGCCCGACATCGTGTCCCACTGGCACTGTGTGGGATTCCACGCTTCTGATCTCCCGAATTTCCGGGGTGGGGCCCCCATCCAGAACCAAGTGAAGCGAGGGATCCTCGACACGAAGCTCACCATGTTCAGGCTGGACGAGGGGCTGGATACGGGGCCGATCCTGCTCCAACGCGCCCTCTCGCTGCGCGGGTCGATGGACGAGGTGCTGGCGCGCATCGGTCCCTTGGTGGTGGAGATGACGGGGGCGCTGCTGGCCGGGCGCCTCGAGGAGCACCCCCAGCCAGAGGGGGGGTCATGCTTCACGCGCGCGGATGCGCTCGCGTGATGGAGGATCCGACATCTCTGCGGTGATTCTTGCGGTTCATCCACCTTGCGTCAGGCATATGATTATCCGCCCATTGTTTTCTGCAACGCCATTGAGGAACGCGGTTCGTCTTGATGGGCGCGGAGAGGAAGTACCTATTGATGTTGAACAGGAAGAGTGCTGGACGGACTTTCCCGATCCAATATGCTCATGTGGTCGATTCGTCCTTGAATGGCACCGCCCATGACCGATCCAATATCTCTGCTGGCTGTGTTCCTCACGGCGTGGTTCGCGGTGGTGCTCGTCATGAGCTGTCTGGTGGCGGTGATCGGGGTGGCGACCTGGGGGCGACGACGATGTGGACAGGGGAAGCGGCTGCGGTGTATCCTTCGGCCAGGGCATCCCGGCCGGCACAAGGCGATCGACGCAGAGATGTGGTGGGGAGATGATGAAGAAGGTCAAGAAACCCGACCCGACGGCTGACGACCGGGTCAAGGGGGCTCCAGCCCACGGGGGTCGGTGCCTCTGTCTGTACTGCCGTGCCCAACGGGCAGAGAAAAATCCGAAGAAGGACGGGTGACCGTGGCGCGTGGGGAGTACGTCGAAGGGCCACGGAGCCACGGCACTCGATACTCGCCGGTGCGCCTAGTGTGCCCGGCACAAGGGGGGAGCGATGCGACAGTTGATCATCCGAACGTCGAAGGGTCACGAGACGCTGGACTTGGATACCGAAGCGGCGATCCAGGAGATGGAGCGCCTCATGAACCAAGGGATGCTGGCGGTGGCGGCCAAGGGGGAGGCGGCGGTCCAGATCCACGACCCCAAGGACCCGGCGGTGGGGGAGGCGGACGAGGTGAGGCTGTTCTGGCCGCTGGCGGGGGGATCACAGAACAACCCCTCATGTCGCTAGACTACTCGGCATTAGACGATGAAGCGCGGCAAGCCGCCGCCGCTCAGGTCGGCGAACCTTCGCCCGCCGCCAAGGCCGACGCGCTCCTTCAGGCCCGGCTGGGGCCAGCCTGGTCCCTCTATTGGCAGACCCGGCAGCTGATGCGCCCGTCCAAGTTGTGGCCGGGGCTTGAGTATTTCATCCGCACCAGCGACTCCAGGGTGTGGGTGATCAAGGAGGGGAGGGAGGTGGCGTCGCTGTGCGTCCAGTCGCGCCGCGGGGAGCCCGAGTCGGATCGCGTCCTGACGATTCTGGACCTTCTCGAGACGGATGAGCGACGGTTGTGGGAGATGGGCCACGCGAAGTTCTACAATGCGGGGGCTGGGCCTGTCGCCCCCGCCACCCCCGCTGCCAGCGTCTCCTTCCTCCGTCAGATGTTCGACCCCAGCGAGATGCCGGAGTGGTGGTGGTATACGTCGGCCATCTTGACGGCGGTTGGGACTCTTCTTGGAGTCATCACGGCGACCGTGGTCTTGCTCGCCACGTTGTGAGGCGGCGCACGGCCGAATCCACCCCGTTGGCCTTGGCCGAGGCATGAAGCCCCTCCTCGGCGTCGTCCCGGCCGTTGGCTCCGGCCTGGCCACGATGACCGCTCAGATCCCTCGCCTGATTCGGCACCTCGAGAGCTACCAGGCCGATTTCGATGTCCGCTACTATTCCTGGCTTCCCTGGGACGACGAGAAGGTTCACGCGGCCCATCATATGGACATCGCGGTGATGTGCCCCCTCAGACCCCGCCCCGGCCCGCTCCAGGCCTTCCTCCGGCCCCTCCGCGAGTGGTGGCTGTGGCGCGACCTGGGTCTGATCCGGGCCATGAACCTCCTCGGGGCAATCCCTGCCATTTCGGCACGGATGGTCTACGGGACGCCGTTCGTGGTGTCCTTCGGGGCCGACTACCAAGAGATCGCCCGGATCCACGGCCACGGCGCCAGCCATCTCAGGAAGTGGCGCTGGCTGGAGGGGGCGGCCTGCGCGACCGCGGCGGCCGTCTTGGTGTCCAACCGCAACTATCTCGAACGGCTCCGGCTCCGGCACCCGAAGGCGCGGCTGGTGTTCCATCCGAACTGGGTGGATCTGGACCTGTTCCGACCAGCCGATTTGTCCGAAAAACTACTACATACTTCTGACAAAAACGAGCCGCTGGTCGTGCTGTTCGTGGGTCGATTAGTCAAGGAAAAGAACGTGGTGCGCCTCGCCGAGGCGGTGCGTGGCCTGTTCGTGGGTGGGCGTCGGGTCGAGCTGCGCTGTGTGGGGATCGGCCCGCTGTACGACGCCCTCTTGGGGGCTGGCGCGACGATGTACGGGGCGCTCAACTGGGAGGGCCTGCCGGAGGTGTACCGATCGGCCGACGTGTTCGCCCTCCCCTCATTGTCCGAGGGGCACCCGAAGGCGCTGATCGAGGCGATGGCCTGCGGGCTGCCGTGCGTGGCGTCGTTCACCGTGTGCCGCGACCTTGGATTCCCGTCTGGCGTGGTGGCCTGCGACCCGCTGGAGGTGGCCTCGATCCAAGCCGCTCTGGCGACCGCGTTCCGCTTGGCCGACACCCTCGGCCCACTTGCCCGCGCCCACGCCGAGGCCCACTGGGGCTACCACCCGATGATGGCCCGCGAGATTAAGGTGCTTCGCGCCGCGATGACGTGATATGCTGTCTCACGGAGGGTCGCTCCATCCGATAAGCGCAAGGGCGTCAACGACGCGAGCTACCGATGACCCGTCAGGGTGTAGGGAAGCCTGGCATCCCACCGGGCCTGGAACCCGGAAACCGGAGGTTCGAGTCCTCCCGCCCTGACCACCTTGAACATCGGTCGAGGCGCCCTTCTGGGGTGACTTCCGGGGTCACTTCCGGGGCCCGCCGTGCTCGAGGAGCTGTCACATGTTCGAGTTCATCAGCGACTACCGCGGGGCGTTCGCCAGCCTCCAGCACGCCGATGGCCACAGAGTGATTTTAATTGACTGGCCGGAGTCCTTTCTGTCTATGCTGAGAGCAGGCGTGCTGGGGCCTGAGGCGCGGAAAGAGGCGAAGGCACTGCGGGATGCCGACTTGGATCATCGTGACGATCTGGAGTCTCATGTGTACTATCGCGGTCGCCGCCGTCGTGTTGACGTGGTGGCGCGGCTCGAGTGATGCCCGACGCGATCCTCCTCCTCCCCGGCGCCATCGAGGCGATCATCGTCTTGAGTAGCCTCGCGCTGTTCTGGTGGCCCCGTGAGCGGTAATCGGCGCCCGACCAACCAAGATGCGGCGCTCGCCACCGGTCGCCGCCGGTCGATTGTGGAGGCCCGGATGGGGTCGATCATCCAAGACGCCCGCCACAAGCCCCCCATCCCGACGTTCGGGGCGATGCGGCCTCTTTCCGCTCCAGGGGACGCCACCCCCCCCGTGCGGATCCTGAACCCCGACGGGTCGCTGCGAGAGACGCTGTCGGCCAAGGAGTTCCGGCGCCGGCATCCGGCTAGGCGGGCAGACACGCTCCAGCTGCCCATCGGCAAAGTCATCGTGCGACTCCCGTATGGCCCGCAAGCGGCGCCGGGCGGGAAGTTGGGGCGGTGATGCTCTCTTGGCCTGCGGCTTCTAGCTGATTACTTGGAGGTTCATCATGCCAGCAACGTCGGGTAAACAATATCGTTGGGCTCAGGGTTGTGCTCATTCCCCGAAGCACATGCGCGGCCAGTGTCCGTCGGGCAAGGTGTCGGACGAGATGATCGCGGCCACCCCGCCGGCCAAGCGGT
>ERZ1292642.1366-Hain-H14-01um-R1-1366-length-11624-cov-5_pt1 | contig 11624 bp, 12 predicted proteins | sample MGYA00564403_ERZ1292642 | MGnify/ENA primary metagenome ERZ1292642 (study PRJEB36523, sample SAMEA6512643) | groundwater metagenome | collected 2019-01-09 | study: AquaDiva: Metagenomics assemblies of 32 groundwater samples | reverse complement strand
AGAAAAAATCCTGATAAAATGACCGCAAAACACAGCAGATGGGTGAAAAAAAACAAACCTCATTTGCGAGATTATAATCGAGAACGATATGCAGAAAATCCAGAAATCTTTAAAGAAAGATCAATAGCATATCGAAAGAGGACAGAAAACAAGACGATAAAAAAATACAAAGATAAATACCCTTTAAAAAAGAAGGCGCATTTATATGTTGAATTGGCGGTCTTTTACGGAGACCTTATTCGTCCTGAGAACTGTTCTAGATGTGGTATCGCGTGTAAGGCACAAGGCCATCATCACGATTATAGCAAGCCCCTAGATGTTATGTGGCTATGTACCAAATGTCATGGATGGGTACATAGAACAGAAAATGCGAATCACGCTGAACGACTAAGTGAGAAGACCTCGAAAGAGGAAGCGATAGTCTAAACTCTATGGAGACATAGAGAGGGAGATCCGAAGAGGTTTCCCCGCCAGAAATGGTCAGTAGGTGGAAGGGCACCGAAAGTAATAGAATGACGGCAATGATCCCTGTATGCTTCGGCACACAGCTGGTTGCAGCTTTTACCAAGGTAATTGCATCACGCAAGATCTTTGGGTCCAAAACCTACGCTCAACCGGTATATAAGGAGGTAAATTATGTATCCACAACAGATGATTGCTGGGGGAAATTTTACCCTTACCGAAGCGTTGATCTTATCGGGAGTTGAAGTAGAACTTCAATCTCAAGGCCCGACACCAGATTTTATCGAGATTAGATCCCTTGGAAAAGCAACTGATTTCAATGATGGGTGGGGCGAGCCTAGTGACGCTCAAGCTATTGAGTGGTGGTGGGCGCGTGGAATGCCACAACAGGCTGCAAAAGGTATTTTGCAATCCTCAGAAGGTTCCACACCACAATTACCAGCAATGACTTCGTATACTATTACCTCTTCGGGTATTAGTTGCTATGATACAGCTAATCCTCCCACATTTGCTGCATTGGCTCTAACGGCCATTACAGGAAGCGCAGGAACATATGTTGTAAGTATGGCAAATACGGGATCAATTGCGGTTGGCGATTATGTTCTTCTTTATGCAACAACGGGAGAACTTCAGATTGCAGGTTATAGCTTCCAAGTTACTGCTGTTACAGCCAACGTATCTATTACGCTTGGGTATATGGCAAGCTCTGGAACGGTACTTGCTGCTGATGCTACTGCCGGTTTTGTAAAGAAATATATTCCAAATCGTTATTATCCAAAAGAAAAACGTATTGCGAATATTACACAAGCAGCTCAAGCAGTGGTATCATTCACTGAAAAGAATGACTTCACTGCTGGTGAGCAGGTTTCATTTAGAATTCCTACAGAATGGGGAATGACTCAACTTAACAATGTTAAGGCTAGAGTGCTAAGTGTTACAAATAGTGCGACGGTATCCTCGATCACTTTAGATCTAGATACTTCCGGCTATTCCGCTTTTGTATTTCCAACAAGCGCAGTGGCTGCCGCTGGTATTAGTCCTGCTGTGGCTGTTCCTTCTGCTTCTATGGTGGTTCCGGATCCATTGAATACTTCATTGGTTCTACAACCTCCTGGAACAAATTTACTAGATGCGTTCGATAATCGTAATTCCAGAGTTATTTTCTTTGGACCAGGGTTATTTAACGTTTCAGGTCACGCATCTGAAGCTCTAGATATTTGGCATTGGAGAGCCTTTAAGTACGACTTGTTTAATAATGCTTAGTGTTAATTGTCCTAGCCTATTAATTAGGCTAGGACTTAATTGGAGATAATTATGGTACAAATTAAAGAATTAGGTTCGAAAAATAGAAAATTCCTTCCTCCTGAAAAGATGGACGATCTTGTTAAGAAGCTTCGTAAAGAAGGCGAGAAAATGGTGCATGGGATGTTTGAATTTAACGATGCACAAGGGGGATGGTTAGACTTCAGCTTTCGATTTTTTAAAGGGGAGCCAATTTCGACTATCCGTATTGTACATGGGGAAATCTGCGATCTTCCTGCTCAAATCGTAAAACATTTAAATAATACCTATAAGAAAGTTAGAGTGTTTGGAGAAGATAACAAGAACGATAATAGCCAACTTATGGGTCGCAAACTCCCTGATCGTGGCAATCCTTCTGCTATTTTTTCTAAGACATCAAGAATGCGCTTTATCCCAATGGATGCAATGTAAGAGGCAATATGACGTACGGAACTCTGGCAGACATATATCAGATGGCAAGGGATCTTACAGGATCGGGAAACGATTTTCAAACTACCGATCCTGTGTTAGGCGATCGGCTAGATAGCTTCTATTTTTTTGATTTTCCTGCAAAGTTCCGTAGTTTGAAATTAAAAGATAAGTATATCTTTAACACTATTCAGGGTCAGGATGTCTATGCTTTCGATTCAGAGCATTATGAAACTGTTCAGATGCCTTGCATGATAGAAAAAAGGCCTGTTCAATTGTATCAGGTTCCCGATCAATTCAATGGGCTTTATGGCATTAATAATGGTGTTGGGCAGCAGTTTGAACAGAATTTTGCAACTGGAGCAAATTCTAAAGGTCCCTATTCGGGAACAGTAGCCGCAATTAATTCTGCAACCACATGGTTAGTGAGAAGCGTCAATACTGATCCTGTAGCTAATCCCAATCATATCGGAATAGAACAAAATATATTAATTACTGCTAACACGGGAGCAGGAACTTTAAATGTTTTTGATGATGGAAACGGGAATCTTATAGGGGATGCCTCGGCAGGATCAATAAATTATCAAACGGGTGTTATCACTGGCTTAATTTTTACTTCTTCTATCCCATCTGGAAATCCTATTCAAATTCAATGTCTTCCCGCTCAGCTTAATACTCCATTAGCGATATTGTTTTTTCAAAATCAATTTACATTAAGACCTGTTCCCGATAAAGGATATACGGTAGAATTAGTGGCGTATAGAAGACCGTCACAAGCTTTAGAAAATAATGCAGGTTTTTACCCAGAATTGACGGAGTGGTGGGAAACGCTCGCATATGGGATTGCTCTAAAAATATACGAGAGGCGTTTAGATCCTGATGGGATTGCCTTAATGGAAGCTGGATTAAAAAAGAGATACGAATTGAATGAAACTAGGACGTATGCGCAATTGGGTAAACAGCGGATGGCTACGACATTTGCAGCTCAGCTGGATAATGGCGTTTATAGTGGGTATGGAAATGGTTATGGCAGTTAAAGGATTAATTTTATGGCATATGTAATTCTTCCAAATTCAGGAGAATCTTTAGGATTCACCCGTCCTCAAGTTAGGGAAAATTTTCTTTTAATCCAGAATGTTTTCGACAATAACCACTATGATTTTAATGCTGTAAACGCGGGAAAGCATAATGTCATTCAATTGCCCGAACAAACGACATATCCTTTAACCCCTGTCAATGAAGGTCAATTATTAGCTCGTGAATACAATTCAAAAACAGAGTTGGCATGGAGGCCAGAAAATACAGCTGCGGCAGATGATCAATATATTCTCTCTGGTATGCCAATAAGGGCGGCTGCTAGGTTTAATCTTACAGGGGTGACTTCTGGATTAAAATTTAATATAAATACAGTCACAGTTAATGGCGCTACAAATTATGATATAACTTTTTTAACTCAATTCCCGATAGGGGCAGCTTCCGGAAATTATTTAGTAATTGCTTCTGGCTGTACTACAACAGGGGTTGCATTTTCGTGTGGGGCTGTATCTCAAGTAGCGGCAGGATTTACTCTTGTTACCAACGCACCCGCAATAGCCAGATCTATTTCATTTATTGTATTAGGTGGATAAATGCAGCCTTTACAACCAAATTTCATTGGTGCTTATGATAAAGGCCTGACTAAAGACAGAAAGCCCTTTCTTGTCCCTGAACAGGCTTTTTCTGATTTGCAAAATGCTTATGTGTATCGTCAAAGGGTAAAAAAAAGAGAGTGCCTTGAGCTTGTCGGAAGATTGAGAAGGGAGCTTACTGCTGTATTATTATCGACCACTGTTAGTTCTCCTGGGGCTGGTAATGTCACCTTCAATCTATTTACAGGGTTAATCCCTACATTTGTTACAGCAGCAGAGATAAATGCTGAATTGGTTCCTGGCTCTATATCTAGTCCTCTGGTGATTACTTTAGGCGCTCCTTTTAATGAAACATTAACGGACAATACGGGTACGGGCATTTTAGTTGCTGTTCCAGGCACAAATATATCTTCAGGGTTCATTAATTATGGAACGGGTGATGTTACTATTATTGCTACTGGGGCTGTTGGTGCAAGCTCCATTACATTGACTTCCTTTTATTATCCTGGATTACCTGTAATGGGGATTCAGAATAGAGAACTATCCGTAATTAATCAGGAAGAATCTGTTTTCTTTGACCAGGTATATGCTTATAAATTTACTGGAGGAGCATTCCAGGAATATATCACGGGGACAACATGGCAGGGATCAGATTCAGAATTCTTTTCTAGCGCTAATTATCAGGGCGCTACGCCCGGTTCTAGGGCATTTTTTGTCACTAATTTCAACAATAGTTCCACTATCGGTTTAGCAGATCCTATTAGGTATACTCTAAATGGAACATCTTGGAATGATTTTGCCCCTCTTGTTGCAAATGTACCGGAATCGGCAGCATCAGTAACCTTGTATCAAGCTAGAATCCTTATACCTTACTACGGACGATTATTAGCTCTTAATGTATGGGAAGGAGAAACGGCTAATGGACAAGAGAATGCGACAAATATATTTAACCGGTGTCGGTTTTCCCAAATTGGGAATCCTCTAGAGGGGACAGTACCTGGAACTATAGACTTGGCTTGGAGAAGTGATTTATTTGGCAGAGGGGGATTTATCGATGCCCCTACAAATGAAGCCATTGTTTCTGCTATATTCTACAAAAATACTCTTATAGTAGGTTTTGAGCGTTCTACATGGCAATTGCGTTATGTCGGGGAATATGGGCTTCCTTTTATATGGGAGCGTATTTCAAGCGATTTTGGCACCGAATCTACATTCTCTAATATTTTATTTGATGATGGCGTCTTTTCTATTGGGGATAAGGCTATTGTTGTTTCAAATGGGGTAAACGTAAAACGTCTAGATATAGATATCCCGGATACGGTGTTTGTCTTTAAAAATGCCAACGAGGGTACTGCTCGTATACAAGGCGTGAGAGACTTTAAACGAGAGCTTGTCTTTTGGAGCTATGTTGACTCAACCTCTATCCAGCCGGATCAAGTCTATCCTAATAGAGTATTAGTTTATAATTACCGGAATCAGACTTGGGCTGTATTCAGAGACAGTACAACAGCTTTTGGTAGTCTTCAAACAGTTACCGGGATCTCATGGGATTCTTTAGATGTTTTTTGGGATGATGAGAGTACAACGTGGGATGATCCTGACGAGCAATCTGCTTTTCCTTTTATCGTAATAGGAAATCAACAGGGTTTTGTCCATAAATATGGATATAAAACACCTGATGATGCTTCTTTAAGTATTACAGGAGTTGATTTAACTACTTCTCCCATCACTTTAACTATCCCTAATCATAATCTAGAAGAGGGCGAGATTGTATATTTAACCAATCTGCAATTTTTAGATGCTACTGGGACAAGCATTTTATCTACTGATTTGAATGAGAAAACTTATCAAGTTACTTTGATGGGTATAGATCAAATCGGCATTTTAAAATGGGTTGAAGCGCAACAGCAATATGTAAATAATTTCACTTTCACTCCTGTTACGACTGCTATCTATGTAGGAGGAGGAAAGGCTGCATTAGATCCTGTTCTATATATCGCAACAAAGGATTTTAACCCTTATCAAACTAAGGGCATGCAGATGAAGATGTCCTATATAGATTTCCTTATGGATGCTACAGAACAGGGGGCTATGAGTGTGGAGTTATGGCTTAATTCTTCGCTTTCTGTGAAAGGAAATTTACTAATCGGAAATAAAGAATGTTCTACGGATATACCTGCGCCTTATTATGTACCTAATTCGCAATATGCTTGGCAGAGATTCTACGCTACTTTAGCAGGGCAATACGTAAGGGTGATTATTACGTATGACAATACACTCATGAATACTTTAGACACTAGAACTCAATCATTAGAAATGAACGCTATGAATATCTTCACGAGATCGGGCGGAAAAATCCCATATTGACTAGGTATATATGTTTTCAAATGATCAAGCTTTAATTTCTAATGCACTGCCTATTTCTGTAGACTTCGAAGAGTCAAAAGAAGAACTTATCCCAACTATTTCACTTCTTTATAAGCGTATAGCAAATAGCGTAAACGGGAAAGAAAGCGCTCTGTATTCATTAGCTGAAATATCTACCTTTATTTCTTATTTTACTTCGGATAATCCGCAGAAATTCCGTAACGTTTACAGAAAATGTTTTGATATGGTGCAACTGAATGCAGGAAATATTCCCGCCGGCGGACCCCCGATCACATTTGCACATAATATAAATGGATTATTTGAATCGGCTCTGATATATGCTAATGCAACTAATACAGCAGGTCAAAGATTTAGTTTTATGTATCCTAATGTATATTTAAATGGGACAATGGTAGTTGTGGTAAATCCTGATGCAGTGAACGCCCTTTCTCAATGCGATGTGATTGCCAACTATCTAAAAAATTGAGGTTTTATGCCTGGTATTAATGAAATATTATTTGGTAAGGGTGATAAGAATATTCAGCAATCTACCCTTACTGGTACGCAAGGAAGCTTCTTAGAAAATCTCCTAGGTCAATTGAATCAGATGAGTGGCGGGGGAGGGGGAATGCAGCAAGCAATGCAGACCCTTATGGGCTTTCTTGATCCTAATTCAGAGCAATATAAAAACTTTGAAGCCCCTTATATGCAGGAATTCCAGCAGCAAACGATTCCTGGGCTTGCAGAGCGATTTGCGGGTCTAGGCGGGGGAATGGGAGGCGGACTGTCTTCAAGCGGATTTGGGCAGGCTTTAGGAGCTGCTGGGAGCAATTTGCAAACACAGCTCGCACAAATGAAGTCCAATATGCAAAGACAGGCAGCTGGTGATATATTTGGGCAGTATAATCAGATGTCGGGACAGGGATTAGGAACTAGGGCATTTGAGAATCAATATCAACCAGGGAATACAGGGTTAGTTGGGCAGGCAGTTTCTGGATTGGCTGGAGGAATCTCTGGTGGAGCAGGTCCGCAAATAGGAACTAACATAGCTAATAAATTATTTGGGGGTTACTAAAATGGCACAAATTCTACCCCCAGCCACGAATATAGGAACTGATATCGGTCGAGCAATCGGCCAGGGATTCCAGCAGGGAATTCCTCAAGGAATGCATCAGCAATACCAAAAGGGGCAATTGCAGAAAGCCTTTGGCGGTCTTGACAAAGAAGGGGATTTTCTTCAACAGCTTCAGCAAATAGCCCCAGCTTTATTAACTACCCCAGGAGGGGCGCAGGCTTTAGCAGAAATTTCGCCATTACTTTCTAGATATGGACAGACGAAGGCTCAGTTGGACCAATTAGAAAAATGGCAAGCAGGAAACGTGTCAGGTGCCAATGCGCCGACTGTCCCAGGAAAACAACAGCCAGGAGAGCCACTTTTAACAGTTCCAGAAGGACAACATTCTGCTAAAAAACCAATTTCAGCAGAATCAAAATATCGAAATCCTTCACTGACCGATAGTGACTCTTCTACATTTCCTCAAAGAACTACTGGTCCTCAACCTCAAAGAGAAATGTCTCCCCAAGATAAAATAAATTATGCTGCTGATATCGTTAGATCATCATTAAATACCAGTAATCCGATTTCTATCGGGCAGGCCCAGCAACAAGCGGAACAGATAGCAAAGAGCATTGTTGATAACAATGATCGAATCAGAATGCAGCAGAAAGATCAGCAGCAAGCGACGGATTTAGTAACGGATAAACTCGTTACACAAGCTAAAAATAGAGAGCTATTGGTCAATCCAGAAGATGACACTTATGCAAAGAAGTTGGCTTTCGAAGTCAAAGACGAATCAAATCCTGCAAAACAGATTGAGCATGTAAGAACTGGCCTAAGAAAACTACAGACGCACAGAAAAAATATAGAAAAAGAATTTGATTTGGGAAATCCAATTACGAATTTATATAGAAAATGGAATGGGACATACAAAGATAAAGAAACCATCATGCGAAATATGCAACATGATCTGGATTTTTATCGAGAAAATGGTCTTTTCAATGAAGCGAGAGTCATGTTAGGCGAAATCGGAATGGGCGCAGAGGACAGGGAAACAACTCTTTTCCCTCCTACTAAAGAAGAAAAAAAATATTTGTCAGAATTTCCAGACAGTCCTAATAGACCAATGAGACATGAACAAGTGGGAGCGATAGATCGGATTCCCGGAGAAAAAAACAACATAAAAGATATACAAAAATTTGAAGATTTCAAAGATCGCATGTCAGAATATTTTTTAAAAAATCCGGAAGCAAATTTGCTCGTTATGCGTGGATATTTAGGAGAAGAAAAGGGATATTCTTGGCCCGATATGTCTCGGGCTTATGATGAATTGGTTGCAGAAGGAAGAGTTAGTCCTGATTACGTACAGGATGTACAAAAAAAAGATTTAAATAATTCTCCTCTTCCTGGAATGGCTCAAATTTTCAACTTCTTATTTAAAGGAACACGCTAATGGTTCTTCCTTTTATCAATACATTGATAACAGCAGGTCTTACAGCGGGTCAAATCCTCAATTATATCTCTAAAAAGATGTAGGGAGTTGAAAAGAGCGTTACTGAAGCGCGCGGTTATGGTCATAGTGATAATGATATCCTTAATTTTTTGATGGGGAATGCTCCGCAATTCAAAACAAAGGCTGCACAAAAAGAAATGAGCGACATAGATAAATATATGTCAGCAGCAGGGCATAAGTCTCCTCAAGAGCGCAAAGAATCTCGTCAAAGGGGTCTTAAAAATGCCCTGGCAATCGGAGGTAGTGCATTAGGAGCCTATCAAGCTGCTAGGGGATTGGGGTCTTCTGGCGCAGTTATTCCAGAGGTGCTTCCTCCTGAATATGGTCCAACTAATCCAATGCAGATAGAAGGGAAACAACAGCCTCAATTAGAATATGCCCCTGGAATGGAAAAAGGGCCTCAAGGCCCTAATCAGTTTCAAATGATGCCTGGTGCTCCTATTCAACCTCCTCAGCAGATGATGCAGCAGGCAAAACAGCCTGGAATTGCCCCGACGGCGCCTCCTATGCAAACGCTCGCTCCACAGGCTCCAATGGTTCCCGCCATAGATGCTAAAGCTCAATTGCAGAATATGGGTTTCCTGGACAAAGCGAGCGCCATGCTGCAAGCAGGAAATGCGCCTGAAATAGTATCAGGATCGTTAATTGCTCAAGCTCCGAAGCATTTAAAAGCAGAGTTTAAGAAACCAGAAAAGCAAAAAGAAGTGCAAGATGCAGTTGCCCAATATGCACAAGAACTAGCACAAGGAAAAGCAAATGGCCAAGTCAATGAGTTACAAGGGCAGATACGACCTGCCGAAGGGCAAGCAGCGCCCACAGAATTACAGCTCGGCAATACAGGTGAAGAAGCCAGCCAAGCCCCTAAAGCCGAAGATAGGAAAGTTAAAGAAAGGGGTGATGTCGTCAGTTTACCCGACGGAGAGATCGGCACTGTAGAGGATATTAAGAAAGATCACGCCGTTGTTGAGGTAAATGGAAAGAAAAAGCCTGTTAAATTAGATCAAATTGAAGATCTCCCAATTCCGCAAAAAGATTTGGCTGATTTGCATAAAGATTTAATTGCCGGTATAGAAAAAGACACGGGAGAAGAGGTTTCTAGAGCTGTTATGTGGGCTGGTTATGATCCTATAAATAATAAACTGCAATACCTTCCTTGGGATGCAGATATGTATACTTACGATAATATTGAGCCTGAATATGCAGAGCGTTTGACAAACCTTCTCACTCAAAGAAAGACAAGCGGAAGTAGCTTAATAGGATCTTGGACAGCAGGAACAAAATCAGTAATGGGTGCTCAAATGCATCAAATCATAAAAGAGCTTCAGGAGAAGCGCGGTGGGAAGGGAAAAGAGTATTCAGGAAAAGCAAAAGCCATTTATAGTGCGTATGAACCTGGTATAAAAGCTGCTAAAAAGAAAAAGAAAGAACAGGAAAATGAAGAAAAAAGAAGAAAAAAAGAGCAACGCTAAAGATCCTCTTGCAAAGATACTTTTAGCATTGCGTGCCTTTCATAATTCTCATATTAAAAAAAAGCCTAAGAAATCTTCTTAGATTCTTGTTGTTTTAATCGGTCTATTTCTTGCTGTAAAATTTTGATTTGATCATCGCGCGATTTATCTTCATAGTGCTGAATCGTGCGCTTTTCTCCCATTTTTTTACCGAAAAGAAACATCCCGCCTAACATTAATAACCCTATTAATCCATCACCTGCATCGCTCATTTTTTATTTCCTTTATTTTTTTCTTCGATGGCACATAGTCTCATCTTAAATTCGAGATCTTGCGCTGCCATTTTGACATGAAAATCTTTATCTTGATTGGCCATTTTTATATGAAAATCTTTCATTTCTACTTGGATAGCATCCACTTTAGAATCCATATGCTTCCAATCATTTCTCGATTCTGTTCTAAACCAAATTATTAGGCCTGCATTAGCTAAAAATAAACTAAGTATTTGTATCCAATCCATTTTTATCTCCTTTTAATTCTAGCTCTGTTAATTGCATTAATTTGTCTATTTGCGTTTTTGGAATGCGGAATGGAGATTTTTTCGCCGCTCCTATTCTGATAGCTGAAATACGACCTGCCCAGATAGCTCTTCTTATTGCGATTGGCTGCATATTCATTAATTTTGCGAATTCTTCCACTGTATAGTATTCAGTGTCCATATCAACCTCACTTGATCAACATCATACAACAATAAATAAAAAACAACAATGTTAATGAATTTATTGACATACACAATTTTCTTTAGCAGTCTTGAATTTAAAGAAAATTTACCAAGGTTTTTATATGGGTACCAAAATCACTAATGCGGTTGGCGTTTCTCAAGCAGTCGTTCCTGTTTTTCCAGCTCCCTTAAACTTTAATAGGCCTCCTACAACAGCCGACGTAAACTATCCACAGGGTCAAGTATGGTTTGATAATAGTGCTTCTCCTCCTGTAGAGTATACAAAAATTTCAATTCCTGGAGGGGGATTATGGCAACTAGGAGCTAACGCTGATGCAACGACATCGAGTTTTGGTATCGTGCAATTAGCCACGTTGACAGAGTTGCAAACAGGAACAGCTCCTGCAGGTGCATATGTTCCTACTGCAAACGATGTGGCAACTGTTATTGCTGGTATCGTCGTCGGTCAGGTCCCTGCTGCTACAGACACACAAGCGGGTATTGCCGAGATTGCCACACAGCCGGAAACAGATGCGGGCGCGGATGATGCTAGGATTGTCACCCCTCTCAAATTAACAACTTTTATGGCTTCAGGCGGTTTTCCTCTCTCCGTTACCGATCTTACAGCTACAGGCGCTGTCACTTTCACGGGTGTAACTGGCGCTCTATCGATGACTTCAACAACAGCTTCTGGTCTAGGCGTAACAGGCGCAGGCAT
>ERZ1292642.1364-Hain-H14-01um-R1-1364-length-11632-cov-4_pt1 | contig 11632 bp, 21 predicted proteins | sample MGYA00564403_ERZ1292642 | MGnify/ENA primary metagenome ERZ1292642 (study PRJEB36523, sample SAMEA6512643) | groundwater metagenome | collected 2019-01-09 | study: AquaDiva: Metagenomics assemblies of 32 groundwater samples | reverse complement strand
TGTTGACCTAATCGGGTCGTCTCAGGATACGAAGGTCATAAGCGCCCTGCAAAAGAAGCAAAGTCTGGTGACGGCCATCGTGGACACGATCAGGAGTTTACCTGATGCCGCATCCTAACCCACTCGTGGAATCGTACCGAATCGTGTACCTAAATCGGGGCATGGAGTGTTGGGTGTCGCCATGCGACTACGATCGCGTGAAGGCTCTGGGCGTATGGACCATCCAGGTCAATGACAATGATAAGATGTACGCCCGCACATCGCTTCGACGCCCTAACGGCAGCCGGTTTAAAATATACATGCATCGGTTCATCACGGGATGCATCGATCCGAAATTGGCAGTAGATCACCAGAATAATAATGGCTTGGACAACCGGCGGTGCAACTTGCGCGTAACGACATGGAAGTTTAACTCGATGAACTGCCAGTCTGACAGTGAAACCGGGTATAGAGGCGTCACGAAGGTAAACCGACGCTACCGGGCACGGATACGTGAAGACGCCGAAGATGTTCACTTAGGGTACTATGACACAGCCGAGGAAGCGGCTCATGCTTATGATCATGAAGCCGTGCTACGGTTTGGCGAGTTTGCGTGGACCAACTTCAAGAGGAGCGTCTAACATGGACCGGAATGAATTAGAGGAATCGAGTTATCGCGCTGGTTTCCAAGCGGGGGTTAAGGCAGCAGGTTTAATCAAACACGGACAATTACTCATGACTGCGGTTCTTGTTCAGGCTCTTCGCCAAATTGGGCATGAGCATGAAATTCGTGATTGTCGGGAACCACAATACCGCCGCCCGCATGATTTTACAGTTCTTGCAGATGCGCTAGAACGCAACAATAATTTGCCCACATGACCCGATCACGGTACGACGATCCACTCGCGCGAGCCATCTATGACGCGCGAGTGGAATACGCCTTCCCTAAGGCTCTCTGGTCATCCCGACCAAAGTGGCCGGAGACGAGAGAGCAGATGGCCGCGTTGGAGCATACGGGCGGAAATGCGGACATGGACCTAGCTCTGATCAGCGCAAAAGCCGCGCGTGACTTTCTTAGTGCGGATAGTTCAACGGTAGAACGGACCGCTCATAACGGCCAAGATGCAGGTTCAAATCCTGCTCCGCACACCGAAATTGTCAAGGGGGATTGACGATGTTGACGGCATTGCAATGGTTAGGATCCGTGACCGGCATAGTCGGTGCGTTGTGGTTGTCGTTGAATCTACGGAGCAGCCGATGGGGATGGGCCATGTTTCTAGTTTCCTCTATAAGCTGGACGATAGTAGGCATTGTTATGAGTAATGCGCCCCTGGCCATAATGCAGGCCGTTTTTACCGCCATCAATATCCTAGGTTTCGAACGTTGGTTTATGAAAAGGAATCCCTAACATGATCCTCGCTTTTGACACTGAAACCACAGGATTCTGGCAAGACCAGCTACCGTTGCACCACCCTCGACAGCCTCACATGGTGCAATTAGCCGTGGTTATGTTCGATCTCAATGTCTATCCCTATACATCGGAATATGAGGCCATCATCCGGCCGGATGGATGGATCATCCCGCCGGAAGCATCGGCTGTGCACGGCATAACACAAGAACGAGCCGTCACGGAGGGCATACCCCTAGTCGAGATCATCGACCGTTATCTTGGATGGCGTAAAAATGCGCATGTACTGGTTGCTCACAACGCAGAATTTGACATCAAAATCTTGGCTTCATCTATTGCTCGCGCTGGCCGTACTTTGGACAGTCGCGCCGATCTAAAGTTGGCTTGTACTAAGGAACTAGCCACCCCCGTCATTAAAATGTCAGCCACACCCCGCATGGTCGCCAGTGGCCGTGGCGGTCAGTTTAAACCTCCTACGCTCGCGGAAGCATACCGACACTTCTTCCAGGAAGAGTTAGTCGATGCGCACTCCGCCCTGGTTGATGCCAAGGCCGTAGCCCGCATCTATCACCGGCTCATGAAGCCCTGACCGGGGTCGAGGGTAGTCTAGATAGATAAATAGTTCAGGACGACCCGCGAGAGGCTAGTCCGTGTGGCATGAGCAAGAGAGGCGCGTGGGGGTAGATAGCGGCTCCCGTCGCCGTGCCCACGGAGTATGGGTCTCGCGGGTAAGACAGGGCATATATGGACATACGCCTCCATCAGTAGGACCACAGATGCGGACGTGGACGACCTTCCGCCGCGTCCGCCAGATCCAGGTGAATGAAACGACGATCACCCTTTTGTTTAACCCCAAAGCCAGTAAAGCCTAACGTTCGGGCGATAGCTAGGACTGTCAAGGCTTTCACGCCTGACACACCTAGATCTGCTGCAAGACCAAGGCCATGGGCGCCGCTAGTCGATTTCTTAGCCAACTCACGCGGATGCATCGGGCAGCGATAGCCTGACGTTACAAGCAGAGCAAACCCAACTAACTCGCGCAACTCATCAAGCTTATCAACAAGCACCTGCTTGACTCCGTTCGCTCCACAATGGGAACAAGCCAACTCAGTTTCTGTGAAGTATTTACCCTTAATCATGGTTGATTCCTTGCTTACTCAATTATTGCTCATCATTCGTTGGCGAGATTTTCTTCCAAGCTGAATATGGAATAATGAGATCAGGGAAACCATGTTTGTCGCCGTAAGATCGGCCGCAGTCATAGCAATAAGACATTATTCGCTCCTATATTACCATTGAGGTCCAAAGGTCCAAACGGCGCGATACATTACCCGCCGTCGCAGCCATGGTACACCAGACACTTCCATGGCCGCAAGGAACACTGCAGCTGCAACCTGTGAAGTGAATGGGCGGACCTGACACATGTGATCATGGACTATAGCCGGCTCTATCGCGTCAATGGCTTGGGCGAAAAGGGATGGAACGATCCTTGGCACGCTAGCAAAGTCAGTTGGTGTCCCTGCAGGTACTGTGTAGATTATTGGCGTGCCGTCTAACCTGAACTGCACAATATAGTCCTGTTCAACATAAAACAGCCATGGCCCAGTGACATCCTTCTTGCGCAATAGATGAAGATCACTAATATATTTAAAGTCAGAGACGATCATTTCGGTCTTTCCGGGACGAGGATGGCAGCCAAGACGATTAAGCCAACGAGGCCCTGCGCGGCGTACCAGAGCGTCGGGTTTGGCATCCAATCCTTGAGCATAATAAAAGCAACGCTGATGGCCGCGAGCGACGATGGCTCGCGCAGCCGGGCGCGGATCGTCGCGAGATAGTGTCTCATTGACCGCCTCCTCCAAGCAACTTAGCGGCAAAGCTTCCAACTGCGCCAGCCGTCGCTGCTAAGGCGCCAATCAGCGCAACCGCGCCGACTTTACGGGCAGCAGTCAACTCCATCCCGGCTACCGTGTCTTTCACCACATGTAGCGATCCTTCGATTACTTTAAATCGTAAGTCATCCGCAGTCGCGTGCGCGCGAGCCTGTTCGCATAAAACTGCAACCGATTTTTCTATGGACGCGGCGGCACGTTCGATCCCAGCAACCTTCTCGAACAGGGTCGCGCGCTGACGCTGAGAGCTTTCCTCGCTCGCGAGAAGACGGCCCAGCGTCCGGTTGATCTCGTCGAAATCACTTGTCATGTCTCAGGCCCTCCGTGCGACGGCGGCGGTGGGATCAACCAATCCGGCCCGTTGATCCTGGCGCAGGATACCCCATGTGCGGTCTGGATGATGGTCCAAGTCGCCGGCCCACCTGGCTTTACCGGCAGCGCGGCGTACAATTCGACCAGGCTTCCGTCGATGGCCACACCTTGCCAGACCGGCACCTCGCGGTAACGGTCCCACAACACCTGTGCCGTGTTTCCTGCCGGCCCGCAGGGCGTTTCCTGTGCCGGCGCAAGCGAGCACCCGCCAAGGGCTACGAAGCACAGGACGACCCAGGAAAAGGGCGAAAGAACATGTCAGCCCCCTTCGCCGCTCACCGGCAAAAAGCCGGGTAGTGGGTGATCGCATGTAGGGCACCACGAGGCCCCGGACGGCGCGAACCGCACCTCTTTGACATACCTAGCCGGCACGATCATCGGGGCACCAGAACAGAGAAAAAGAAGTCCGTAGGAACGATCATCTGGAAGCGCAACGACCGTGAGTGTGTTGGCGTCATAACTGATTTCTCTGTTTGACGCAGTTGGGTTCTGATAGTTCTCAATAACGACCGTGAATTGTGGGCGCATCGCATTCTCCTATGTGTGCCACGCCATCCCGCCAAATTCGGCGATGTGGCAGTATTCGTGCCGTTCAATGTCGTAATAGAACCATGTCCCCGGCACGATGTCAGAGTTGATCCATATTACCTCGTCGCCCGACACTCCGAAACTGAATGTCAGGCCGTAAGCTGGGCGACCAAGCGCCCGCTCCATGTCAGCCGGCGACATACGGATAACCTGCACCTGTCCAGGCGCCACAAGAGCCGCGAGATTTCGCCGACAGGTCTGCGGGAGCGTGTTGCCGAGGCTGTCGCTCGCTTGGTCCCATCGGTCTGGTAGCATCGCTGGCGTGGCCGGTGAAGTAGTGATTTCACCTTCGCGCGATGTGCGTTCAGTTGCGCAGCCGATCAACACAAGCAAGATGAGTCCAACGTATCGCTGCCGCATATGAGCAATCTCCTCATGAAGCATATTAAACCTCTCCAGGGAGCCGCACTACCGGAACCGAAAATGGAGTTAATTTACGTGACCAATTAAAATCAGCAATTTCGAAATCAGTGGTAGGACGCTGCCAAACAGCCACGAGATGTCCAAGTGGCAGCCCCGTGTATTGCTCCGCAGGATAGTTTATGCTTTGAATATAAAGTCCCGGTCGATGTTTAAGTGCGTCAAGTAAGTCCTGATGCGTCAATTCCCAAAGATGCTCGCGCGGGCGGACCGGTTCCGTCACCCACCGCGTATACTCCCAGGGACCAATCGGAACCGAAATTAGCACAAGACCACCGGGGCGCACTGCACGTTCAGCTGCGCGCAACAACGAAATAGGGTCACGTACATGTTCGAGTATTTCTAGAAGTAGCACGCAGTCTACGCTTCCCACCAAAGTTGGAAATGTAGCAGTTACGTTTAACTCAAAAGCGGAGGGCACTTGTGCAAAAGCTTGAATGTGGTTGCGGGCGGCTGCAATAGAAGCAGCATCAATGTCATAGAGCCACCAGCGCTTACCAAGCTCGTTGTGGAGGTGAACTGCCCACGCGCCATACGAGCACCCATAATCCACGACCGTCTCACATTCAGTTCGATCGGCCAGCACCGAGAGTATCATCTGGTATCGTGGAGACTGCGGGATCAGTGCGGAATCAACGATGTGAGCAGTCTCGAATCGCCCACTAACCTCATACACGTTAGCATAGGCATTCGGGTCGGTAAGATGTGGCCAGTATCGCTCAATATAGCGCAAAAGCTCAGCGCCTTCGCCCTCGCCCTCGCAACGCGTCGTCAGGAAGCGATAAGCAGTTACCACATCGGAACGTGCAAGAAGCCAGCGCGCATAAGCAATAAGAGCAGTCACAGTATCATCCCATTGACGAGTGCACGATAGACCAGCAGAGGACTGTTACCGTGCTTTTTCTTTAACAGTTCAAGACCCCGGTTATATATTTCCTCTTTCTTGTCATTCGAATAGAGCGTCCGGTACGTTGCGCTACCGAGGTGATCGACGACCACGGCGTGATTGCGATACGCGCGTTGCCCATGCTGATAGACGCGCAGCAGAAGGTCCGCGTCCCCGAACCAACTCTCAAAATCTTCATCATAAAACCAGCCCCGTCGCATCATCGTCACGGCGTGATAAAAGCCCTCGACGATCTTTGCCTCAACCGCATGCTTTAATTCAGACCCACCTAAGCAGGCGTAGCCACAATCTGGGTAAGTGGTAAAGCACGCGTGCAGCGCTTCCAACCAACCTGGTCGTACGAACACGTCGTTACCAATACCCACTACCCATTCCGTTGTCACGGTTTGGAGTGTCTCGTTTAGCTTCTTTACAAGGCTGATCGGATCAGGAAAATGAAGATACCGGTCCGCCAGTTCTTCGGCGTCGTGGTGTTGCGTTTCAGCTATGACTAACTCAAACGGAATGCGGGTCGTGGCCCGAAGAATGTTGACCACGGCCGCTGTCAAATACTTCTGCCACGGCTCAACATGCCATACTGGCAGGATGATGGTTGTTCTTTTATCGTCATTGCTGGCATTACTACCAGCACGAATTGGATCACTCGTGTTCATGGGGCCTCCATCACATAATGATCGATGGTCCCCGACGTGATGTTCCCCGCCGAGAACCTGAAACGAATGGCGTCCACATCATCGACCACATTGTTTGCCGATCCTGCTGACCGGTCCCACATTCCGAACCCGTCATTATACATGCCCTGACCGTTCGATTTCACTCCGCGTGCGTGGGTCTTGATGAGAGTGCTGACCGCCACGACGTTTTGCGCATGAAACTCAACCGTCGCGGAGACCCCCTCGGTTGCCGCGCTACCAACGTCGTTGATGAGCCGGATCGAGGCTGCTGCCACGTCGTTCTCGTCGATGGCGCCCGGCGTCGAGTCCCGTCCGACCAGCGTCCAGCGGTAATTGGTCGCGAGAAAAGTCGAACCGTTGTCAATGGAAAACAGGGCTTGAAGCGCGGCACCATCGGTCGCGGGCACGAGGCTGGACGCCACGAATAAATGATGTCGATACCGCTGCAGGTTTACGAAGTCAAGCTGTGCGACTGCCGAGGCAGTCTGCCTACGCAAGAATTTCCATGGCCCGGCCTGGAGCGTCCGCAAGTTCGATCCATCGCTCAACACGAGCCGGCCAAAGTTTTGACCAACCGTTAGTCCATCAACCGTCGAGCCGTCAACCGTCTCAGAGCCGTTCGCCGCGATGGTCACATTGACACCGCTCGCGCCGAGGTATACGCCAAACCCGGCTCCAAGAGCCGACGACGCGGCAAAAGTAGCCGTCGCGGCCATCGTCACATCGAACCACTCACCTACGTCTGACGCCGCGACTGAGAAGCCTACTGACCTTGCGGTGCGTGGAAAAGCTATCCCCGTCTTAGTGGTTCCTGCGCGTCCATGCACGTGGTCGCGTACGTTAACTTCCACCTGGTTCATTTGGGCGGAAGTCAGGATCTGGTTCAGCGAAAACGTCTGAAAAGAATATGCCATGTCAGTTCACCTGCGGCAGCGCCAACTCCAAACGTTCAACCAATTCAGGGGTCACACTAACCCACTGACCGGCTTCCAAAAAATAAACAGCACAGTTCGTCTCATCAAACCGATAGACGCCCTTCTCTGTGTTGAGATTAAGGCGGCGTAAAACTCCCTCCCCAAATATTTGCTGCGCGTTCTCCGTTTTCTTGATCCGCTCTTCGATAGTATTCACGACGCCGCGCCACTGCAGGGTGGCTACACCCAGCGCTTGCGCGTGGTGATCTTGAAGACCACGCAATTCTCGAATCTTAGTTAATTCGTCAGCCGTGATGGTGTAGATGGGTGTATCGTTCAAAATCCCAACCTCCCTATGTCAAGTTGATCAACGTCCAGTCTAAAGTAAGATTTAGTGTCCGCTAATTCTAGATCAAATTGGGCTTCATGACTCACTCCGACGTCATCAACGGAAATAGTGTGACTTACCCCCACAACCAGGAATCGGCTATTAACTCCCGTTAACGATTCGGTGATGTGAAAACGATCAAGCAACTCATGACGAACGACATCCGGAAAGTAATTACGCAGTGAGAACCGCAGTGTCGGAATTGGCTGCGCCTGCCGGCGGAGTAATGCCGATACATAGTTATTCGCCTGCAGGGCTGAGGAGATCAAATCGCTCTCCAGCACATAGGTTTGTTTGTCGTAAGCCGTCTGGCTCGCTGAGTCCAACGAATTTACACTAAACGCCGGTTGCCGGCGCAAAAATTGCCCCCGCACGTTTAGTTTATTTATGAATCCGCGGGTTCCAGAGCCATTGAAGATTGTAATCTCAGCAGTCGTAGCGCGAAAAGCAGCCGTTAAGGACGCCGTGGCTGTCAGATCAGACCCGCTCCCATCCGGATTTGCGTTTAACTGAAAATCAAGTGAGTTAACCGTCGTAAGAGCGTTGCGAACTGGAACACCTCGTTCCTGGGCTTCCGGGTCAAAAAACTCTAATGTTAGGACTACTGATGCCGACGCCGTGATCGTAGTCTCCTGATCCAAGAAAGCTATCGTCGTCACGTCCGTGCTCAGAGCACGAGGTTGCCCTTTAACCGTAACGTCATTATATAGTTGATCCGTGGTCAAAGCGTAATTCAGCGTATGAGCCTCATTGACGTAGCTAGCTACGACCGTCGTAGATACGTCGAAATTTCGGTCCAACATAGTCAGATATCCGCCACCCGACGCATACAAACGATGGGACCCTAATCTCACCAGATCATTGAAAGCGTCACCGGCCGTGTGCTGATCAAAATTTGCAAAAGTGACGACATCAGCCATCGTCTGGTCTAAACTGGCCTGTGTCGCGCTTAACCCGGCAAGGCTAGCGACGACAGCGGCCAGAGAACTAGTTCGTATGTCCACTTGAAGTCCAGGTAGGACGGTGCGACGCAGCAGTTTCGCAACGTCTGCGCACCGGATCGTAGCTAGATGCCGTCCGACATCTGCCCGAACATCATAACTCTCCACCTGCCCCGTGAACAACGGATGGACCGAAGTGCTGACCGGAAAAGCTTTAAACGTCACGGCGGCATTCGGTCGTAACGAATTGATACCCCCGACCCGATCTGGTGAATACTGTCCACGAGCGTTATCCAATATGAGAAGCGCTGTGCCAATATTCAACCGCTCAAATAAATCTGCCGCCTGCCGTGAAATGGCAACTTGTCGTAAATCTTGTGCGGGTATGGCCCCGCGTGTCGAAAGCTCCGACCAAGTGTAGCCGGTTGCTGCCTCTTGCCAGGTCAGGTCAGTTGAGATCGTGGCCCAGTTGGGTGTGACAAATGCCGCGTGGAGATGATAACGCGCCGCACAATATGCTAACTCACGCCAAGTAAAACCGGCCGCAAGCTGCGCCCACGTATAGTTGAGCGAAATGTCACTCCAGTTAGGAGCAACCCCGTTGCGACAGTAGATCGGTACAGACACGGTTCACGCCCCGCTAAGAACCAATAGGCATCTCAACCTCGTTATTTAGCACCTCCGTGATCTCGACGAGCGGCGCTTCGCGTACCGCCAGAAACATCGTAGCGTATTCTCGAATGACAGCCGGGTTGAAACCCTTTTGTAGCCGAAAATCATCAATTGCTTTCTTGATGATTTCCCATGCCCCATCGTCCAATAAGACCGAATTCCCGTCACCGGTATTCTTCAAACGATCAAGCACCGGGATGACCGTAATGATCTGATCAGCCGACAGAGCATTAAGTGACACTAGTTGGCACAACTGCACCGTGTAACTAAGTTCGAAGATATTACGCCGGCGCTTACTGACATCCGATTCCCCAGCATCGCGTTCATCCTCACCAATATCAACTAGAACGTATTTTAAATCAAGCTTACGAGCCTTTCCTTGAGTTTTGGTCATGGTTAGATATCCTGTGCTGTGGAGAAGATTGGAAGAGCCTTAAGACGGGTATAAATCAGGTCATATAGCGAGACGGCACCAACCAGATCGGACATGTTCGCTGGCATTCTGATGTTGTCAATGCCGCTGACTCGGAGCGGCCTGACACCGGCCTGTGCCGCCACAATTTGGTTGTCTCCTGTCGTTGATGAATCTATGAACGCGCGTCCTGTAGCCATGATTTATTCTCCTCTATTCAACGATCAACCAGTTGTCCATTCGTGATCTTCATGATCCTACCTCATCAACCGCAGTAGAGGACGCAGGGCACCCGGCGGCTGCCGTCAGCATAAATCTCGGCCGCAATATCCGTCACAATCTTGCCGATGGTTGACGCTCTAACGATATCTTCGGCCTGCTTGCGCGCAGTTCCGTCACCGGCACTCTCCAACAGGTCGCCACCAACAACCACACCGCGCCCCCGGACCCAGAAATGACCGACGGCGGGCAGCACCGCATCACCATCCTCGTCCCAGCCTCCGAATACACCAAGGACGCGCTTGTCCCCAGCGACACTGCTGATTGCGAATTTCGTCAAACGATTTTCCGACTCCTGTACAATACGATGAACGATTGGAACATCCTTCAACACTTCTGGTCCGCGACGTTGAACGCGCAGGCTCGCCGGTGTCGATACGCCAGTCTTGGGATCGGGGCGCAGAACCGGATTTCCGGCTTCATCCAGCACCGGGATGTCGTCGTACAGGACGGCCTGGTAAGTCTCGGTCGCCCTGAGCAACGTCGCGGTTCCATCGCCGTTGTCGCGAAGCGACTCGACGGCCCTGGTCTTGCTCTCGGTAATGATAGGTCGGCCGCGCGACACCCTCACAGTCTCCGTCCACGTTTCACCGACCTGCCGTGGTCCGCGATAGAGTTTGTGGTGTTTGGCCCCCTTCTCGTCAGTCCACTCCTCGGCAAACCATTGACAAAGTGCGTCCACACTTGAGCACAGCGTCCCAAATAGAATATCAGGTTGTCCGCCACTTTCGTGCTGCGACCAGTGAGAACCACAAAAGGCCGTGAGAGTAACAACACCAGCCGTAACAGTCAAGTTACCTGCGGCAGCATCATCCCGTAATAAGTTGAGCAGTATACCATCATCGGTAATGCGGTTGATTGTAAGAGGTATAGTACTGGCAGCGGTAAAACTCCCGACACCTGTTGATCGAAGGAGAACGCCTGCTGTTGCAGTATCAATTGCCTCCTTACCAACAGTGACATTACCATCTTCATTGATGGTCATCCGCAACGACAGCGTGCCACCAGTTGCAGTATGGAACTGCAAGTCACCATCGGCGTTCGTTATCGCTGAACCACGAAGTGTGGAGCGAATTGTCGCGCCTTGTTTGTTACTCGATGAGCCGGAAGAACCAAAGACTATAAGACCGGCTATTTGTGCGTCACTAGTTACGCTGGTTGCGAGTTGCAGAGCAGCATAACCAGAAGAAAGCAAACCAAGTGAAGCAAAAGTCCCACCCATCCCAGTATCATTGCCAGTTGTAGAACTAGCAAATCCGATCTTTCCGGTTCCACCACTTTCATTCAAAGTCTGAATGATACCAGCTGCATTGTCGTCGATGCCAAGTGAAGTAAAGGCGCCCGTCGCCGTCAACACGCCGAAAGTACCGCTCCCCGTGGTGGTGATGTTACCACCCGTCAGGTTTACGTTGCCGTCGCCGGGCGTACCTGTCCAAAGTGCCATTAGACAACCCTCCGTGCCTGTCGATTGACCTCATCCGCAAGTCGGCGTCCCAGACGCGTGACACCGAGTTCATCCGCAATCAAGTCACCCCGCACCACCACCGTGACCCCACTACCAAATCCCCCACCCGAACCGAGGGGCCGGACACTCAATCGCTCCGGCCCGGTCTCGCCGACCCGCACCAATGATGGCCGAGTCGCAATCATGTCGCCGCCTGTCTGAAAGCCGAGGAGTCCACCGACGCTCTTAAGCAAACCGCCAAATACCCCACCACTTCCACCGCCAACTCCCAAAAATCCCCCCCCCGCCAGTCTCAGAGATTGAACGGGCGATGGAGTTGAA
>ERZ1292642.1363-Hain-H14-01um-R1-1363-length-11636-cov-6_pt1 | contig 11636 bp, 19 predicted proteins | sample MGYA00564403_ERZ1292642 | MGnify/ENA primary metagenome ERZ1292642 (study PRJEB36523, sample SAMEA6512643) | groundwater metagenome | collected 2019-01-09 | study: AquaDiva: Metagenomics assemblies of 32 groundwater samples | reverse complement strand
AAATCAATATTGGGCAATATCGGCGCGGCGGGTGCGGCGAGTCTTGAACGCGGCACCCTAGCCCCGCTGAAACAGTTGCTTTCGCCCGCGACGGTCAAAGACTTTGTGCAGGCGTTCAAAACCCCTGTGGTGCGCGGCACGTCTGACGAACTGGCCGAGATCGGCGCCAAGTACGCTGATAATCCCGTCGCCAAATGGATTGCCGAGAAAGCCAATGTCCCCGGACGGTTCATGGGTGCGGGTGATTTCGCAACCCGTAACGCCCTCCAGCGGGCGGGGCTTACATCGGCCGAGGCAGCGGAGCAAACGCTTCAGTCGCCCTTGCCATCCCAGATATCTAAACCGTTGAGCGGGAGATTGGGCCAAACAGCCGTCCCGTTCCAGCGTACGCCCTGGAACCAGTTCATTCAGATGTTCAAGGGATCGCAGGAGGCGCCTAAAACCGCAGCCACATCGTTCGGCGTGGGAATGGCCGAAGGCGCTGCCACCGAAGACCCGATGACACCAGGGATTCTCTCGCCGCTTGCCGGGCGCCATAGCGGGTTGAATGTCTTGGGCGCAGCAGTGGGACGGAAACTCGCAGGCGGCCCAAGTCCCGAGCGGGTGGCGTTCGGACTAGCGCCGGTATCCGATCAATCACTCGCCCAGCCGATTTTGGATCTTCCGGAAGGTGGGCCAGTGAAACCCTTCCTGCGCCCCTCGATCCTGAGCATGTTACGCTACTTCGGACTGGTTGGAGAATAAGATGCCGACTCCTGTATACGATAATGCGTGGCTCCGCGCTCGCGAAGAGAGGCGGAAGCTCGGCACAACCATCGAAAAACCCATTGTTCCCGAACAGTTCAATGCGGACTCGGAGGATTACGGCGATCCGGTTGCAGAAGCACGCCGGTATCTCGAAACCGCTCCCGATTACAGCGGGGTAGCCCGTCTTCCTCAACGTCTTGCGGAACTCCAACAAGGCAAACGGCCCTCGATCCGTTCATTGACCGAGCCGCTGGCGAAAGGCGGGGCGGCAGCAGGTCTCGCCTCGCTCCCAATGATGCTCACGCCTGCGGCTCCGTACGCGGCGGCTACTGGACTCGTGGGTGCGGCGGCAACCGTGCCGGATATGATCGCTCGGAGCTTGGATGACGATCCGACCAATGATCCTGGACTCGTTGAAGGGCTCATCTCTGTTGCTGGATTGTTGCCTGGAGCGAGCAAGTTGTTTAGGGGCACAAAAACTTCGTCAACATCGGCTGCGGCCACGAAACTAACAATTCCGCCTCCGTGGCGGGATACAGGGCACGGGTTACGGGCGGCTGAGCCAGTCGCACGTCCTACGGTTCTCGACGCAAACGAGGCATTGGCCCAGTTGATGACGCGCCGAACAAACCCAAATAGCTTTGCCCCCGGGGGGCTTAGTTCGAGTGGCCTCCCGCGTGCAATTGAAGATATCTCCCATCCAACATCTGTTAAGTGGCAACAGAACGAGTACGCGGCAAACAAAGACCTTGCACGTCGGATACTTGGAGAACAGGTAGAGCCGCTTCCCGGCCAAGGTACTACCCCGTGGCAGGATACAGGGGGTGGAATGCGAGCGCCTGCGCCATCGCCCCGCGCGGAATCACTACCGGCCGGACCAGAAATCGATCTCTCGGCTCGCCTTGGGGCAACTCCCCCTGCGGCCCAACTGCGTGCCAAAGAGCGATTCGGGCGTATCTTCCGATCTGAGACAGGTGGGGCGGGTACACGACAGACCCCAGAGATCGATCTGACCGAGGAATTATCTGCGCTCGGTCCTGTTCGAGAACTCCCACCATCGCTCCAGCCCCTTCAAGCAGGAATGAAACCCGCAAACTTGCTTGCCGATCCGGGTCGTGCCCTAGCTGAGTTGCGACAAGAATTGGCCCGTTCAACTGATCCGGCCGAGCAGAATTATTTGCGCCGAGCGATTAACCAACAAGCTATGATTCTGCGTAAGATGCAAGAGCGTCAGCAGCCCATTCCGGCGAACTGGACCCGATTTAGGACACCATGATGGACCCGAATACAATTGCCACCATTGCCCTCGCGGGCGTGAGCGGAGCGGTGGCAGTAGCCGTATGGGCGCTGCGCCTCGAAGGCCGCATGAACACACATGAGAAAACCGATGACGTGATTCACACCCATGTCAAGGAGTCGCTGGACGAATTGAAAGAGACGACGAAGTCGATGGATGGGAAGATCGATAAGATCCTCCAGAGGGGCCGGTAGTGATCAAGTTCACATCAGGCGTCAATGTTCCAGCGACGTGCATAATTGCCGCAGCTGCTATTAATGCGGCTATACAGATTAGTCTCACTAAAGACTTATTTGTCACAAGTGGAAACGATAAAGTGCACGCCCGTGGTTCGGCTCACTATACCGACGAGGCTCTTGATTTTCGGTCAAAACACCTAACGACCGCCGAAAAGCAAGCGTTTATCGTAACCGTCAAGAGGCGATTGGGTCAAACATTTACGGTGCTTTTGGAGGATGATGGACGGGACAACGAGCACATCCACATTCAAGTTGCAAAAGATCGGCGAAAGAACGACGATTAGCATGTTGTACCGCACGAAGCGCCCATCGACAATTTGTGGGCTCATAATTGCCGTTAACATTAATGCGATCTAGGGAGTATGCACGTTTGGGTTCGGGCTTCGGACCCATATCCACATAAAAGTGTTGAAACCCTTGTGGGCTTTGCCACCGATCACACATGCGAATTCCGCGCCCGCCATAGTAGGCATAGGCTTTATTTTTCGGGTATTTGCATCGTGCGCACGCCCCGAACCAACTCGTGTATTCGGGGCATTGTCGAGAAATGGGATACCTACGACGGATGGCTGCAATCTGTTTTTCGATTCGTGTGCAACCGCAACTTGTAATGCTGCCATTGCGTAGGGATGTTCCCTGAACAAGATGATCTTTTCCGCAGTCACATCGACACCACCAGCGGACATGCTTACCTGCTCCCCGATCAATATTGTCGCCAAAAGCAATAACAGTAAGTTTGCTAAAACGTGTACCAAGGATAATGTCCTTAATGCGTCTACCCATACCTATCTCCAGTAGCAAACATTATGCCATTTGTCTCACCAAAACAGCGTAAATTCATGTGGGCGCGCCACCCCGAGATTGCGGAACGATGGACACGAGAGGCTGGCTCAAAGTCCATTGAGCGTCCGTCCCTTAAGGCCCTGAAACGCGCCGCAAGCAAGACCCATGCCAAGCCCTAAACTCCCCGGTAAAGGCGACAAGGAATACTGGACCATCATCGAACAGTGGGCCAAGGAATACAAGTCGGACGGGTGCTCCAAATCCCCCGATTTTGGCTGGTGCATTCGTGGGTGCTGGGAGCATGACTTACACTATCGTTATGGGGTCACGGTCTTCGGCGACCCTATCACTTTCGAGGAAGCGAATACCCGCCTACGACAAGCCATTCAAATGTTCTCCCCTCTCCCACGAGGATTCAAGTGGGCGTCCCCGGCGGCATGGACGTATTGGCGGTTCGTGTCCACGCCGATTGGGCATGCCATCTGGGACTCGCATCGTCGAGTCAATCTCGCCCTACCACGATTCTAGGCTGGCACAACTCTTGCAATATTCATAGACAGCGGATTACTTGCCAGGCCACCACCGGGGTGGCCTTTTTCTTGCATCCCTTCCTACTAGGAGCCGCAATGCAAATTGTCCCGATAACCATCCCCGAGGATCACGGCTACCTTATTCCAATCGGAGACCTCCATCGCGGCGACCGCCACTTGACTTCACGTGGGCTCAACAAGCTGAAGGGCTATCTGGATTGGGCCATGCAGCGCCCGAATGCCTTCATTTTCCTCATGGGGGATATTCTCAATGTCGCCAGCCGGACCAGCAAGACCAATCCCTTCGAGTCAGACAGCGACGAGTACCAGAAGGCGCGGGATCTCTTCTACCCCTATCGGGAGCGCATTGTTGGCTGCATCACCGGCAACCACGAACAGCGCATGTACAAGGATTATGGGTTCAATCCCCTTCAGCCCTTCTGCAATGAACTCGGCGTGCCGTTCTGTGGGTACTCAGCCTGCTTGAAGATTCGCGTTGGGAAGCGCAAAGGCAAGAACCGCTCAAATGAATTTCAACAAGTGTATTGGGGCTTCGCCCACCACGGGAATGGCGGCGGCGGGACGATGGGAGCGGCCTTGAACAAGAAGGTCAAGCTCCAGGAGATTGTGCACGGCATGGACTTCTACATGGCTGGACATGACCATCAGCTCATCTGTGGCACCCGCAACATCCTGTTGCCGAAACGAGACACCATTGTCCACCAGCGGGTACACTACATCGACACGGGTTCGTTTCTGGACTGGAATGAGTCATACGCGGAAGAGGCAGCGATGGCGATTAGCAAACAGGGCGCCCCGCGGCTTCGGTTTGACGGACGCGACGGGCACCACGACCTTCACGTTTCTTTATAAGGACAACTCATGGCTGTTGCAATCTCGCGACTTCACGTATCCGGGGCGGTTCTGCTGGACGCCCAAGGGCGCTCCATTCGTTTACCCGGTGTGGCGGCTTTTGCCCTGTTCAAACGCTTCCTGATGCCCAGTGGCTGGGACGCTTTGGTTCTCCCTATCCTCACCGAATGGCGACAAATCGCCACAGCAGCGGGCTATGACGGGCCGATTGTGCTTCGAGTGTTTCGGTGCGCCGCTCTGCCGAATCTGTTTGCTCTTGATCCCTGGTCGTATGACTTTACGAAGGCAACAGACTTCACAAATCGGTGTGCGGCTCTCGGTTTCTATGTGGACTGGACCGGGGGCGACTATCAAATCTGCTTCCCATCAGCCGATCCTCACATGGGCGAAGTGGACGGTCCCCAAGGCATCAATCAGCACAATAACATGTTCTGTGCGGCCCTGTTGGGTTGTGAGAATGCGATTTGGAACACCTGTAACGAGCCCTTCAAAAACGGCATTGATACGGGGTGGGTGCTTCCTCCACCGTGGGCACCTACTGTTCAATATTCGGGCGAGTATCGTGAGGGGTATGATCAAGCTGACCTGCGTTGCATCAATCTGCATACAGATCGTGGCGAAGAGGGCGGAGCGCAAAAGTGGGTTGGAAAAGCCCATGAATCGGCCCCGTACATGTGGAGACGCGGCAAGGTTGTGTTCTACGACGAAGGCATGGGCGCTGATGAAATCGTCATCCCTGGCCGGCGTTCCAATGTGCCCCGCTACTTTGGCATCCTTGGAACCGTCATTGCTATGGTGAATGCAGTCTACTTTCATTGCACAGATGGGCAGCCCTGTAATAGCTTGCGGCCCGTCACCCGCCAGTGTGCCGTCGAGTTCTTCCGGGGCATCGTGGGCGGACTCAAGGTCACAGCCTGATGCCCGCAGTCCAAGTGTTCCCCTATCTCGTGGGCACATTAGAAATTATGGCCGCCATCGTGTACGCTTATCATCACAATTGGCGGTTTGCCATCGTGTGGCTTGGGGTAGGGATTGCAAACTTCGCCTTTGCGGGGGCTCGTCCGTGATTAAAACGCACTGCCCTCTCCATTGGAGCTACCTTGGGGATCGGCCTCCGGGCTCCCAGTGTGGGGTCTGTTGGCGCATCTGGGGGCTCGTCCTGTACATCAAGAACGACGTGAACATAGGAGCGAAGCCATGAACCCAACAGAGCCAATGGTACGATATTGGGCACAACAGCTAACGTTCAGTGTAGAACAAAGACCCCGCGTATGCGTGTTGTGCGGTGCAACACATCACATTCAGGTACATCATCGTGATAGGGATTGGACCAACCAAGATCCACGTAATAGGCAAGTGCTCTGTCGGTTGTGTCATCAGAAACAACATCTCACACGACCAAAACGATTAACGCAAGTCTATGGGGTGCGCATATCCTTTCGACAACCACGCAAGGGCTGGGGAACCCCAGAGTATAGCCGTGCACCGTGGTTGGGTTAATGACATAATGGCGTAACTCTGACGAAACCCATGCAAGTTGCCAAAAGGCACCCGACTCTGTAGAGTAGATTCAGGAGCCTACCCATGTGCAATACTGTGGACCACCTGAATCTCTCCCGAGCCGCTATTGAGGCCGATGGCGGTGCGACACTTGCAGACGCAGATGAGCCAGTTGACACTGAACTCAGACAACCTCGGAGGAGGGTTGGTGAACATGTTACGGACACGCGAACACAACGCAAAAATAGGGCAAGCCTTACGTAACTACATCCGAACTCCCCAACACCAAGCCAATTTACTCACGTCTTTAAAAGCACGCGGGTGGGGCGGCTTAAAACATGGAAATGCAACGCGAGCCAAAAAGACTCCTACCTGGCGCTCATGGGCTTCGATGTTGCAGCGTTGTCATAACCCAAATGCCACTCGATATGATCGTTATGGAGGACGTGGAATATCTGTGTGTCCTAAGTGGAATCATTTTACTGACTTTCATAAAGACATGGGAGATCGTCCTGTAGGGACAACGCTTGACCGTATTGATAATAATGGGCATTATACGAAAGCAAACTGTCGATGGGCGACAGCCGTCGAACAACAAACCAATAGAGTATATTCAACTGCATGCCGTCCTGGGTGCCACTGTCGGCGACACCAGAGAAAGGCATCATGAATATATATTTAATTGGTAGCCTTCGAAACCCCCGCGTCCCCCACATTGCCAATGAGTTGCGACAGGGCGGATTTACGGTCTTTGACGACTGGTTCGCAGCCGGGGCTAAAGCTGACGAGGAATGGCAGGCGTATGAGCAGGGGCGTGGTCACACCTTAGCGACCGCGCTCCTGGGGTTTGCGGCCAATCATGTCTTTGAATTTGACCGAGAACACCTCGAACGGGCGGATATTGTCGTTTTGGTGATGCCCTGCGGCAAATCAGGACACTTGGAGCTGGGTGTAGCACTTGGTCAAGGCAAGCGTGGGTATATCTTGCTCGATAGGGAACCGGAACGATTCGATGTGATGTATAAGTTTGCCCACGGGGTGTTCTCCACAACGACTGATTTATTGCGTGCAATAAAAACATCCTGAGGCAACCTCGGAGGGGGGTATGTTACCGATAGACGCTATAGCCCGAAAAGCCGTTCCCATTTGGACCGGAGTTATCCTCTACTTCCCTGATGTACTCGCCGCAATAGCGGAGGTCTCACGACTAGGCAATGAGCAGCACAATCCAGGTGAGCCACTGCATTGGGCACGGGGGAAGTCTACCGATCAGATGAATTGTGCCTTTCGACATATGCTCGACCACGCACGAGGAAGTCGATTTGATACAGATGGCTCTCGGCATCTGGCAAAGGCGATCTGGCGGCTGTGTGCGGAGCTTCAGCTTGATATCGAGCAGGAGGGCACATGAGGATCTACGTAGCCGCGAAATTTGAGGATCGGGCGAATGCCGCACTATTAATGAATCAACTCCGCAAAGCCGGACACACGATTACCTATGATTGGACCGAGTGTACTATCTGTGATGAGGCGCAAGCGCGGCAGGACGTTGAGGCTATCCTAGGGGCTGATATCTTTGTTGGGATCTTCGTTGAAACACTTCCCTACCAAGGGGCGATTGCGGAGTTCGGGATCGCTGTGGCGCGCGGCATCCCATGCTACCTCATAGGACACGCCATTGATGCTTGTATTTTTACGAAACTCCCAAACGTACATTATGGGTTAGAACTCTTAGACTAGGTGTATACTAGGAACAGGGGAAGTTCACTGACCCTGTTTCTGGTGGAGCCTATCACCCGTGAAACACCCGTTAAAACGCGCAATCTTCTGGTCGGTAACAATGACGCTTCTTGCGTCCGCGTTGTTCGCCAACCAGGCTAATATTACCCTTTTGAATGCGACCGTTCGGCCTCTTCAGTGGGTGGCGCATGACGATAAAACCAATCAAGAGGTTCGGGAAACGCACTGTACCGCATTTAGCGTCAATCCCGCACACCGTGGATGGATGACGGCGGCCCATTGTGTCGTAAATTCTCTTGGGCTTCCTCAGACAGAGCATTTTCTTATTGATGGACACCCCGCCACCGTGACCGATGTGAATGTCGAGGACGATATTGCACTGCTGCAAACATCGAACTGGGGTGTGATCCGGGGGCTCAAATTGGCAATTCGGGCGCCGCGCCAGGGAGATACGTTAGAGACATTGGGCTATGCATGGGGGATTGAACACCCCTTCTATTTCTTCGGTTATGTATCCTCAATCGAATTTCCCAATTATGTCTTCGCCCAAATGCCCGCTGTTGGGGGCCAGAGTGGATCGCCGGTGATTGACACATCGGGAAGGGTTGTGGGCGTCACACATGTGGGGGTAGGAAGTACATCAAGCATCGCCATGTCCCCCATTCTAGGCTTTACGCCCTACAAGGCACTCGTCGCATATGATGCGGGATGGGTGTTTAGCCGATAAAAGCCTAATGTTTGATATCGGGTAAAGGCGGTAGCAAGGCATACAGGCGCGCAAAGGGTTCTCGAAACCCCTCGATATTCCCATCGACGAGACGTACCGCCTCGACCGACATCGAGACGAGGGCCAAGAGGGTACTCAGGATCTCGTTAGCGGTCGTTTGATGGCCGTCGCTCATTGCCTGTTCTAATGCGGCCCACGCGATGTTTACCAGGCGTACAACCTCCTCGGGGCGGGGCGAGTTGGTATTAGGTGTCATATCCTTGACCCCATATTAAATCATCTACTTCCTATTCCAGCGCCGCGAGGCGCGTGGTGAGCCCAGCCACTTCGGCCCCAACTTTCGCCAGTTTCGCCTCGATCCAATCGCATAATTCACAATTGCCGTGGTCATGCGCCGAAAGGCCAGACGGGACGTTGGCGGCCACCTCGTGCACAGCACCTGCGGCCCTGAAGCGCGCTTTAGCCAACTGGCAATAGACACTGCCTAAGTTGATGTCCACACGGTGAAAGCTCTGCCGGTGCCCACACCCACAAATCGACTCGTCTAACTCACGCGGGGCGATCCGCTCTCCGGCGGGGGTCACCGCTTCCCACGCCGCGATGAGATTCGTTTCGATCTGAATCTGCCGCTTCCATGCAGGCGCCTTCAAGTGCGGCTCGCCAATGCCGTGATATTCTAACAGGAATGTTTTCACTGCATCTGGCGGGGCGAGGGGAGGCGCGTCGGCTGGGTTAGTCATTTTCGTCATCATGACCCCCTTGTCCTGGTACAGAAATCTTCTCATACTGCGTTCCCGGCTTCTTCACCACCGCATTGTTGTAGGTCTCAATCGATCCCCCGAGTTCCACGAACTTCTGCTTGTCGAAGAAGTCCCGCAGGTTGGGCACATTGGTGGTCTTGAAGCCTTCAAAGGCTAGAGCATCTACCCCAATCTCCTCTCGAATGCGCCGTACTTCCGCCACCTGCTTGGCTTTGGCCAACTTCGCCGCCTTCTCCTGCATGTGGAGTTCGGCATAGAGCTTCAGGGCTTTGCGGAGCTGCATCTTTTGCTTCGGAGTCAGTTTGACCTCAGTTGTTGTCGTCACGGTTGCCATTGCTGTTAGACCCATCAGTTTTTCCTCCGTTTCGCGTTTTGATTCCCAAAGACCCCTTTTTGAGGGTGATACGCTTGCCCTGTAGCGCGTCGGGCACGGGCGCGATACTCAGTCTGACATTGCTGATGATAGGGGGCCGGTTCATAGCCATTTCGTCGAGTTACTCCCATTTGCAAAACAGAGACCGGAGAGTATCGTTTACAAAATTTACACTTTCGCCAAGTTGGCTGCCCACAAGCTTGGAAAGCGGCTTGTCGAACATGCAGTAATCGGTGATAGCTTCGGTCTTGACAAATGACCAAATTACTTGGAGTATTGTGCGACCGAACCCCATCAACATGATGGACTTCCGCCCTACTGGGAAGATAATGACCTAGTGCCATTTCTGCAATAAGCACATGTTCCGCTAACTGCCCACAGACAGTAGCTCGGGGATGGTCTTTTGCCGCCGTAATTACGTAGTTATTTTTTGTACCTGATGCCACGCCACGCCTCAGCTGCAATCGGAAGGCCATTCGCCCATCTCGGCAAAGCGGTTAACAATGCCGTAAACTCTTCAAGGGTTCCTGCACCGAGTGGAGATTCACACAAGACTTCATCATGAATACTCAATACGGGGATGTAGGTTTTTGACTGTTCACATCGAAGTAACGCCTCGGCAAGAATGTCTCGTGCCATCGCCTGCACCATGTTTTCAACAAGCATGCCACCGTAGGCGTGCTGCCGTTGCCATTGACGGGTATAGGAATTGACTCCTTTATAGGTCAGTCCCATTTTCATGTCACCCCAAGGCATTAGACGGGGACGAATCTCCGCTTCCGGGTACGCAATCCGTCGTCCAGAGGGTAAGAGACAGTACAAAAACCATTTCGTTGGTATCCAAGTAATTCGTCCACATAAAATCGGCTTTCTTGTCTTGAGAGTTTTTAAGGCGGCGGCTTCTTGATCCTCCCATAATTGTTTCACCCGCCAAAATTTTTCTCGATAGGTGGCAACGACCTGAATCGCGAAGTCTTCATCAATCTCAACTCCATAGGCCGCTACCGTGCTCACGAATTTTGATCCGCCCATCTGATAGCCGCACCCTAGAATCGTAGCTTTCCCCAGTTGTCGTTCCTTGGCATTTTGTTTGGTAATGGGGCGATGATAGATCGCAGAAGCCATTTCACAGTAAATATCCTCACCCCGACGAAAGATATCGAGACCAGCTTCGTCCTCGGCAAACCACAGCAGCACGCGGGCTTCAATGGCGGCGTAGTCAGCCACATACAACTGATATCCAGGCGTGGCACAAATCACTCCGCGAAGCCCTTCAGAGAGCAACAGCATCACACTGCCATAGGCCCCGCGAACCAACTCCCGATCCCCGCTTTGAAGGTCTTCCCAGATTTCTTGTTGAGAGAGTTTGAGGGTGCCGCCGCGTACAAAGTTTTGTGGTTGGACTCCCGCGCCGGACCATCGACCCGTCCCGGCGCCATGATACAACAAGCCTCCGTGGACTCGGTTATCGGGACAAAGCCAGCGTTGCATCGTGGTGTACTTGGCCGTTGAGGACCGCCCGAGTTCCCGCATTAAAGACAGCCCTTCGTGAACGGGAGCAGACAGGTGTTTATCTGTCAAGGCGTCATCAATGGTGATCGCTTGCGTGTTCTCTAATTGAAGCCCCTGTTGGTCAAACCACTGAGTCATGCGCTGACGCTGTGTACCCTTTGTAACCTGTCCCTGAGTCAATTGGGTAATTCGGTCGTTGAGGTAAAGGGTTTCATCGTGGATGAGTTCCAGCGCCCGCGTCACCGCATCTTGATCGAGATAAAACCCCCGTTGATTGATCGTTTGGTCTAACAGGTACACGTCAGTTTCTGCCGGAGACAAATCGGGTAATGCAGCCGAAAGACTTTTTTCAGCCAGCACGTCTTGTTGACAATAGGCCCAGAGCTGTTCAAACAACGCGGGACTTTCGTGCCACAACCGGGGAATGGGCGGAACAGTTTTTACGCTTTGAGATAGCGCGCCAGTTCCGGCACAAGGCGTACACACGACTTTTCGAGTCGTTCCACGCCCCTTACACGTCGGGCACACGCCCGCGTTATGGGTATTCTGCCACG
>ERZ1292642.1361-Hain-H14-01um-R1-1361-length-11645-cov-5_pt1 | contig 11645 bp, 20 predicted proteins | sample MGYA00564403_ERZ1292642 | MGnify/ENA primary metagenome ERZ1292642 (study PRJEB36523, sample SAMEA6512643) | groundwater metagenome | collected 2019-01-09 | study: AquaDiva: Metagenomics assemblies of 32 groundwater samples | reverse complement strand
AAAAACCACCCCACCGAATATCACTGGAGAGTCATTAAGTCCTGCTTTAGTTTTGCCAAGGAGGTAGTCACCTTCAACGCTAAGACCGTTGCCAAGAAGGAACACAACAGAGCCATTACTACTAAAACTATCATAATTATCGTGAGCGTCGAATCCACTGGAGTCAAGCTTTGAGGCTTCGATAAAGAAGTCTTCGCGTCTGATTGCGATTGACTCTTGAAACGTTTCATTAGAGCCGAACTCGCCTCTAATAATAAGTTCATCTTTTCCTCCTTTTTGTGGAATGACGTTTAAAACGCCCCCAATGGCTTCCGATCCCCACGTAGAGCTAGAAGCCCCCTTTAAAATCTCTATCTTTGCAATAGAGGCACCCATTAAATCACCTATTAATGGATTGCTACTAGCTTGAGGATCGGAAGGGTCTTGGAGAGGAAGGCCGTTGTATAGAAGTTTTGTATCTATACTCCTGGCTCCTCGGATACGGATAGTGGTCAAACCGCTCATGCCGTTAATGCGCTTCACGTAGACGCCAGGAACATTGTGGATTGCATCAGTCAGCATGAGGGGTTTGTACTCCTCGAAAATGCTTTGGTCTAAAACATCTACAGACTTACCTACGTGGCTTTGTGGTTTAACGGTCTTAGAGGCCACACTAATGTACTCCTCTAAAGGGCCATCATTCGCAAAAGCCGCGTTAGAAATAAACAAAAACAAAAATACTATCTTTTTCATACCGCCCCCCACAGGTTAAACTTCTGAAAGCCGGACTTTTACCGCTCGTGGATAGAGTGACGGAATCTCACCGCGCTTACTTTGATTGTTACTTCAGCAGTTCTTTTGCTTTGTCTATCGAGACTGCCGCTTGCATCAAAAACCCCCAAGCTTTTAAAGCATAACAATCAGCTTTAGAGCCTTTTTGTGAGAGCTTTAGAATGATTGGTTTAACAACATTTACCGCATCCTCAACTACGAGATCCATCTCGTCTAGTGCTGCTTTGCTTAGTGTAGCCATGTACTCCTCCTAGTGTATGGTAGGTTGTTTAGTTGCGAAGTCTTTCAAGTGCCCCAGCATAAAACGCCCCGCTTTCATGAAAAATCTAACATCGTCCATATTTCTTATCGAGAGGAGACGACGCGCAACATATCTTGGGGTGATAGCGCTTTTATAGATCCCTTGCGCAAGCTTTCGTATCTCCTCTTCACTTCCTTCACAAGTTCTGAGGATGGGTTTTCGCATATCGTACTCGTTCCAGTCTTCGGTGAGGAGCCAGCCGTTTTCTTTAGCTTGCTCAAATAGCCGTGTGCCTGGGTAGGGTATAACGATAGTGGCTTGGAGGGTGTCGATGAGTCCTTCTTTGAAGAGCTCGGTGGTGAATTTAATAGTGTTTCGAGCATCTTCCATGGTCTCCCAGGGATAACCGACCATACATGTGACGTGTGGTTCAAGACCAGCTCGTTTAGCCATACGTAGGGTGTTAGCCATGTCTCCCGGTTTTTGCCCTTTGTTAATTTTATCCAAGGTATTTTGGTTTGCGGATTCGAGCCCATAAAGTATGAATCTAAATCCCGCCCGTCCAAGTAGATCGTATTCTTCTTTGTTAAGAGCACCAGGGCGCATATTGCATCCAAGGATTGGGAATCGCTTGTCTTTTTTGCGCTCTCTAATAACTTTCTCGCAGAACTCATACAGCCACCTCCCTATTGGAAATGTACCAGTATCATCGAAGACCTCTCGTATTCCAAGTGAATGACAATATTTAATTTCTTGAATAGCCTGGTCAACGGATACAACACGAAAGTTTTTGAAAGTACCCGTCCAGGAACAGAAGGTGCACCCACCATCCTTGCGCCACCAGCAGTCTCTTCCAAACATAGTGTGCGTTCCAGGAAGATATTTGTAGTTACCACTTCCTTTTTCATAACCATAGAGGTTCCACTTTGTCAGTGCTCTGTCTGGTATAGGTAGTCGGGAGAGTGGCGTATCGGTCGGTTGAGCGAGGACCCCACTAACACGGGCGTTATTAACCACTTCGCAGAGTCCAAAGTCATAGTCACCTCCTGTAACAACAACATCCGCTCCTTCAGCGGCCAAGCTCTCCTGTGGCAGAGCCGTAACGTGGTCTCCAAACAAAACAACAACTGCGTCAGGAATCTCTTTTTTGATTTGTTCATATCGAGCCCAGGTTCGCTTGACAGAAGGAGTTTTAACTTCCCAACAGATGTAATCAGGTTTGAAAGCTCTGAGTCTTTCGACGTACTCTTCCCAGCTTTGTTCTTCTGCTTCTCCGTCTGCCCACATGACTTCATGTCCTGCCTCCTTTAGCATGGTTGCCGCGCTTGCCGGGATCACGGGGTATATGTAGGCCCCGTGGACGAAAACTTGCGCTTGCCGATTTTGCCCGGTTTGATGATGACCTCGTGGATCTCCCAACGGAGGGTAGCCAATCGCTACTCTAGCCACCTAAACCCCCTTGATCTTCCACCGGAACTCCTTCTCGTAGCGCTGTCTTTTCTCACTTACCCACGGACAGCTTTCAAGATGGTTGGAGCCGTCCTTGTTGAAGGGTTTCCTGTTCTTCCAAACGATGGGTTTGGCGCACATACCGCAAGCGCCCTGATACTTTTTTGCCTTCACTACTTCACTCGTACTATGTGAGTAAGAAAGTTCTCTAACGCCGCGTTTGACCAGCCGTTAAACAGTTTCATTGCCATGCTCTTGTAGTAAAGCCTCATGATAAAGTTCAATTTGTAAACTCCCTAGTTTTGGTGCGGTTCGATCAAGTAATAACAGCCTTTCTTTGTAATCCTCACCGCGTAGATCCTTGATCCTTGCCTCCATCTTTTGAGCCTTGTAAAAGTCGTGGTGCCAATCGTTATGACACGGGAACCAGCACGCTAGGAGTAGATTTTCCTCGCAGAGCTGGATACGCGGATACGGGCCTCTTGGGAGTATGTGGAAAACTCCGGCGTTGCTTGACGATTTGCCACAGAAATCACAAACGGGCCCTCCCCTTTCGCGGATGAATTTTTCTCTCAAAAGTTTGTAACAAGCGTCAAGCGTCTTTTGTCTGCCGGACTTCCTACGCAACTTTTCTGTGTTCGTTCTGGAGTTTGAAGAACTTTAAAACTTCCTCTCTTTTGAATCGTAAGTGCCGCCCGACCCGGACGTGGGGGAAAGTCTCTGGTCCGAACCGAGTGCGTTGGTATAACCAACCTTTTGTGACTTTTAACAGCTTACAGACATCCTCAACGGTTAATATTTCGTCGTTTTCCATTTTATCTCCTTTATATATAGGTAGGTATAGTTCTGTTTGTTCTAATTTAGTTCTATTGTTTATACAGTTATCCACAGGTTATCAACAGATATTTTAGTCATAAGTCTTTAAAATTGAGTCTTTAACGGAGTTATCCACATTATCCACAGGCCCTACTACTAGTAGTACTTAAGTTAATCTAATTTAACTTAAGAGCTTTTAAATATAGGAAGCTCAAAAAATTTTAAACCGGGCGGTGATTGTCGTTGTCTTCGACGACATGAAAATCATTCAGGTTCTGTGTAATGTTGTCGGCGGCTTCGTAAATTTTACCGATTTCTTCACGAATATCAGCCAGGACAGTGCCCAACTCGTTTCCGGCTGGTTTTCTTTTAACTGGCTCTCTTCTTTTCGGGATGGTCGCATCAGTTCTTTCGTTAATCACTTGGTTACACCCGGCCATGAGGAGTTTATTTTGTTCACCAAACTTTTTGTCGCTCAGGTCAAGCGTTGTTATTACCCACGACAGGTACTCAGTCGGTACGTCCTTTATATCCTTGCCTTTGTGTTTTCCGAACTTTAAGATCATAGATCCTCCTTTTAGACTCCAAACTTCTCTTTGAAATCGCGCCGATCCCGTAAGAACGAGTTGAAATACTTTTCGATATCGTCCGATACTACTGGCTTTCCAAAACCTGACTTGTTGTCCGGGTTTAAAGGTACGATGACCATCCTCTTTACGGACCGTAACTCGCCCATGTTCATTTTGCAGTACGCGGCCATCTGCTTAAAGTCATCATCTTTCGCTTCCCGGCATTTAAAGTCGAAGATGGCGGGGAGGCCGTCGTACATCCCCAGCCGATCAGGGCTCCCACAGTAGAACTGTTCTTGGTTAAACGCCAAGAACTCTCCAAGCTCCCCAAACCGTATGTCTTTCCCATGTTTTTCCATAAAGGCTAGGAAGTTTATATCTGGCAAGGTCTCGTACAGATTGAGGGTTCCTTTCTTTAGCATGATTAGGTCTCGTTTGTTGATGACCTTCTCATCCCACTCCTTATGCTCGATCCAATGGGCGATCATGCTGTGAACCCCGGACCCTCGCGCTCCATACTGCATCAGCTCATCCGGGTTGATGTAGAAGTTGGCGTCCCAATAAAGAATGTCGGTTACGTGTGGGTAGCGCTTCCCATCTTCCGGGTTCAGCGTGAAGCGTAGGTCTTTGAACTGACCCTGGATTTCCTCAATCTTTAGATTTTCGCGGATCTGGTTAAAAAGCCCCTCGCATTGCTGGTAGAGTTCTTTCTGGCGGTTCACCCGCTCTTCATCGGTCAAGGTGCTCCCGGTGATGATCTCCTTAACGACAAACATGGGGGCGTAGTTCTCGAAGTTCCGGCGGGGGATCTTTCCTGTGGCACTTACGGTTAGCTCGATTGTCTTCTTAATCACTTGGTTTCTCTCGTTGTTTTTCAGATTATATTTGTTGAGTGAATCTAAGTCAATTTTAATTTACCTGGATTCAGTTAGGAGTGAAAACGTCTTGACTACTACCTATCTATCTAGTAATCTATCTATCTATATGATATCCAAAGAGGACATAGGCGCTCTCATAAAGCGCCACCGGAACGAAGCTCGTTTACAGCAGAAGGAAGTAGCTGCCCAGACTCACTGTACACCGGGCTTTATTACGAAGATTGAGAAAGGGCTGACCACCCCTTCTCTTGAACTTGCTTTTAGGCTTGAAACGGTCTTAGGATTAACGAACTGGGAAATATCCAGCCTGGTGGTGCGGCAGTCTTATGATCGCGCCGGAAACGAAGGAAAAGAGGCCAAGGACGGCCTCAAGATTGGACTTCTTAACCCACTAAAAACTTCCACTGAACTTCCGAACACTCCAGCCCAGAAGTTTTCTATCCCGTTGGTTCTTGATTTATCCATCTCTGTACGGTCGCAAGCCTAGAGAATTTTTTGTGACAAAATTGTGACAAACTAAACTAAACAAAACCATATCTAACGAAACCAACCAAAAACATCAACTTTTGTAAACCTAGTTAAACTAAACCATTTACAACAAAACAGAACTAAAAGAAAAACTATTTCCACTGGTCCCGAACCAGGCGCGCTAGCCAAACTGCGCTACATCCCGTTTTTTATAAGTCTATATACTTAATTGAGTTGTGTTAAATTCTGAATCTTTATTAGATTTTGGTTTATTAGGTTGTGACAAATTTGTGACAAGATATTTGTCTGATACCTGGTCGAGTGCCGCGATCTTGTCACTGGTGAGGTATTTGATATAGCGGATCGTCATGGTGAGGTCTTTGTGGCCTAAAAGCTCCCTAACTAGGTTGATGTCTTTTGTTTTCTTTAGAACGTCTGTGGCAAAGGTATGGCGTAGATCATGGACTCGGAGGTCTTTAAGCCCTGCAAGCTTCCGGGCAGTTTCAAACCCCTTTCTAAAATCAAAAGGTTTTACTTTTCGACTGCTTTGGAATACAAACACTTGCTCACCATGCCTTGCTTTACGTTTTAAAAGGATTTGGCGCACGAAATTACTCATAGGCATGTGGAGAGGCACGTTCGCCTTGCGCTTCGTTATGTGGATTAAATTTGTGTCAAAATTGACATCAGGCCATTTTAAGTTAAGAAGCTCCTGTTTTCTAAATCCGGTGTTCAGAAACAACAAAATAATATCTTGGAGTTTTTCCGAACAAAACGAGAAGAAAATCTTGCTTTCTTGTTCTGTTAGGATTCGCTCACGCCATAAAAGGCTCTCATCCTTGATAGCCCATACATCAGCCCCCTTAACTGGGTTTGAAGTGGCTTTGTTGTCTGCTATTGCGCAATTAAAGAGGTGTCTCAGATACCCAATTTCAATATTGATGCTTTTTGGATTGATATGCCATACGCGGCCATCTTTAAATGTTTTCTTTGATTTTAAGCGTTCAAAAACGTAGTTTTCTATATCTTTTGTGACAATGTGGTGTAGGTATTTATTGCCAAGACTTTTACAAATTAATCTTAAAGAACGTTGCTTGTCATCCCAGGTTAACGGATTTTTTCTTTTGGCATAATCTTCGATGTAAGTGTTTGAATATTCCTCCAGTGTGACGCTAGTGGGTTCAATCTTTTTATCAAGGAATTTCCCCTCAGCGATCTGTACGTTCTTTTTTGAATAAATTGCTTCGGCTAATTTTCTATTAGTTTTTGTTCCATTATCGATGAGTTCTGTTTTTTCCCTGTACCGTTTGCCGTGTGCTGTGTAAGAAATCCAATAGCGGTTTCCACGTGTATAAACGCCCATTACTTATCACTCCCTCCGCAACGACCGCACCGCCTTGGATAACCCGGAGCGTCCCGGTCCTCAAAAAGTTCCAAGCAACCTTCACAGAGAAGTCCATCCAGCACCAAATCTACTGTATCGCCCATTTTTCTCTCCTTTGAAAAAGAGTCCCTGCTACCGGATTCTCCGGTCGTTAGGTTACGGCCTTAATGGAGGTAAAGGCCGAAATGTCTCGCCCGACAAGGAGCAGGGTAGATCTTCCTTTTTATCGTTTTGTTGAACCAAACAAAACGATCTTGGTTAGCTCGCCGTCAACGTATACGTGATCGTTCCGGTATAAATACCGGCCACCTGACCCGTAGAGACGTTCTGTATCGAGTGGTAGACCTGAACGGTTCTTGTGGGCCGACCCGCAGAACTTGTATAAACTGCGAGATCCGTCCCAACCCATGAAGCGGGGCCAGTCATGGCACCACCATCATTAGCCGCGCCTCCGTTATCCGCCGGGTTGTATTCCGGGTCAAAAACAAGAGAGGCGTTTGGTAGAGTTTCGCTCCCTCCGGTTCTTGTCATAGGAGTACCCGTCAGTTTAACCGTATAAGGCCCAGTCAACGTCGAGCTGTTGGCCGTGGCAGAAGCGAACACCACGAACGCCGCCGTTCCCGAATTGACCGAGTTTAACGTCCCGTTTACGACACCTAAATTACCGAAGTTCATCGTAGTGACGTTGTTGTTGATGGAGTTGTTCTCAAACTCAAAGATATTGAGTGTGATATCAAACACCGAGCTTACCGTGGCACTAGTAGTAACCACCGCGGTGTCCGTAAGAGCAAATGCCGGACCACACAACAGGGCTAACACTAGCGTTAATACACCTACTCGCTTTTTCATACGTCCTCCTTTGGGTAAACTTTTTCCATCACCTGTTTTACTATGGGGTTGGAGAGGGCCTCCTTTGCCACATCGATGCAGTCCCAATCTTTATTATGAGGGCTACCATAAGTAATAATCTTTTTAAGATATTCTCCCAACTCCTTGATTGTGTCTCTAAGTTTTGTAATGTATTTAGAATCACCCTCATGACATTCATTTATGGCGGCATTCTCCTCACGGAGGGATTGAAATTGCTTGTTGAATTGTGTAACTATCATGTCATGCTCGGCGCCTGCTTGGGCTTTAAGCCTCTCCACTTGCTCTCTCAAGGCTTGGTTTTCTCTACGAATTTTATAAACCTCATTCTCATGGATTGGACAGCCTTCCATATCAATACCTTCTGGATAAACCGTGCATTTACATTCTTTCCTCTCACCTACTGGGTTAGGATTATGTGGAATAAACCCATGTTCAAAGTTACCTATTTTTTCTGTCATTTCTCCCCCGTTCGTGGCATTGAGCCACCAAATTTCTCCGAGTGTCTTTCTTGTATCAAAAGGTGTTTCGTGCAGTATTCACTTCCACGATAGGTATCAGTAGATGGATAGCATTTAACCTTTTGATTTACTTTATTTTGGTCAAGCAGTTGTGAATAAGAACACTTATCGTTCATCCATCGCCTCTTTTATGAGTGGGTTGGAGAGGGTGCTCTTTACAGATTTTTTGGTTTCAACAACAAAACAATCATCGCCACAGTCTGAATGGGGTGTAGAGTGGCTTTTTTCTGTCAGGGAAGTTAGAACATCGTCCGCTTTAATCAACACCGCCCCAGCCTCTTTGAGAGCGACTCTAAGCTCCTGAATCTGTCTATCCCTCTCAACTATCTTTTCTGAGAGAGTCATATCTTTAACTTCCCACACTCACAACACTTAACAAATCCAAGAGAATCAGAAAAAACGAGTAATCTATAATAACGAGTTACTTTATTATATCTATGCCTATGCTTCTTCTTAGGCTTATTTAGTTTAGTGTGGATATGAGCTAACCCCTCAGTACAGTTTTTTAAACCTTCATTACAGGCTGGATTAGACTTCCTTTTCATTATAGATTTAGATTTCATTTTATCCCCTTACAGAATTTAAGAAACTCCTGAAAATGCTCCTGGCTGATCCAGCCGCACTCCATGACTTCTGACATGTCATAACAGCCTGTAGCAACTTTAGCACCTGTTCTGACTACTCTCCGTAAGCGCTCGTTCTGTTCTTCCTGCCAAGCTTTCCATTGGGGGCTTTGGGTTACGGTTTTATAAAAATTAGAGTATTTTTTTGACTCTAGCAACTTACCAAAGTCATCAATAGATTTAGGAGTCTTTGGCATCTTCAAATTCCTTAATCATTACTTCAATTTCTTGTTTTGTCTTTTCTTTACACGTCTCCATTCCTTGGATAAAGCCCCAAGTAGCCCAATTTTTCCTACGCTCATCAGAAAAAGTTTCAACTTTCCCATGTTTCTTATCAAATGCTTTCTCAAATTCAGCCTTAATCACACTCACCCCCTTCTGCACAGCTAGACGCTTAACTTGCGGCTTGCTCTTAGGCAACTCAGGATATTTAAGTGGATAATGTTTACAACCTGTCTTATATTGACCATCATCGCCTTCTATTATTAATTTGCTACATCAGTCACCGTCTGTGACAGGTATGTCATTCTTATCGCCTATTCCCATTCTTGGCAGCGGTTGTAATGGGAAAGAAGTACGATGACATCCTAGATACGACTATACAAATTGAGGTTATGTGATTTCTCACACGCTTCAACTCTAATCTACGCAACGCCAAGCTGCGATCTAAGTGTGTAGTCATCTTATTCAACCTTCTTGTCGGCTTCTTGTTGCCTATCCACTAGAGACGTCAATCCAGCAGAAACCCTCAGAAAGTAGCGAGCCTTCCTCTTAGGCTTGTCGGCAAACTTATAACCTTATTTCTTCATAACCATGTATATCTTGGTATAAATAGTTATTTCTTCCCTTTCACAAGTACAATATTCCCTTTTCTAAATTTCCTAGTGGGCCAGTAAGCTTCCAATTTCATACGCGCTTCACCGACTCTTTTTAGTTCTTGTAAAAGCCGTACCAGTGGTAAGCGTTTGATATCGCTGAAAAATCTTTCGTGTATTTGTTTGTACCCCATACGATAGGGGGCGCTTTTGTAGGTGATGAACGCGATTGCTATTTTCTTCGCCTCGTCCAATGAAAAATCCGACGGCTGCGAAAGCTGTGACAGATCAAGATTGCCGTTTATTTTTTCAAGCAATTCCTCTGGAGATGGGAGAATTAGCTTTTGTCCAATCGGTTTTATGCGAGTCTGAATGTACTGTCTTGCAAGAGCTGTACAACGTATACACAAAGAATATGGTTTTCCGTCGGCGTGTTTATTAAAATCTTTCTTTGTGAGCTGCCTACTGCAACGCCCACACTGTTTAATTTTTTCCACTTGTGATCTCCTTTTGGGTTGTTTCTAGTTGCTTTTTTCTCTCTTCTTTGATGTAGTCCAACCATTGCTCCGTAAAGCGCCTTCTAACGGGAGACAGCTTCTCCAATCTCCCCTCAACCTGCCGCAGTACCTCTTTGATAGACAGGTCAATATGTTTTGGGTCTACGATCTGCTTTAAAATCATTGTACGCTCAATCGCCGCAAATGACCGCTTGATCCATCCCCCGTAGTAAATTGCTGTTTCCTCTGGCGTGGAAATTCGCCATCCCGGAGCGTTGCCTTGCACCCATTTAATCGTACAGCCAAGGTTTTTCTCACAGTAAGGCCGCGCTCTTGATATAAACCCGCTCACGTCCCCATCTGTAATCGTTCTCCTACCACTGACCCGATTTAAAAAGGAAGCGCACCCCGGATATCCAATCACGCCCCCGTCTTTTGTTTGCTTATAAAGCCACTTCGCAAACTGATCGACGAGCCTGTTATGTGAGTCTACGAGGAGCGTCCCGTTACTTGACATGCTTAACCAACTTATACTCTCGGTCCAATAGCTCTTTGACTGACTTTTCAAATACAGCCTGAAACGTAGGGTATTTCCCCTGCGTTATTAATTCATCTATTTTATTAATATCCCCCAACTCTAACAGAGGGTGTTTTGCTATCCGTTTAGATAAATTGCTCTTTAGTATTCTTTCCCCAGTCACACTCATTATAACCTCCTTAGTTGATAGATTACTAGATAGATAGTAACCTAGCAAATTAGGCACAGTTTATCAACCTTTTTTTAAAGATTTATTTCTGTAGTAATCTGCGGCGTATTTACGCTTTTTCTCACTGTGTCCGGAGCAAAACTTTGAACCCAAAGCTTGTTTTTCAAGGCATACAGCGCAGAGACCTTTCTTCCCCTGCCTTAACTGGTATCTGATCTGCGGACTTAACTTAACCGACGTAAACTCGTCTTGTATTTTTTTTGGCATTATCCTTTTCCTTTTTTAAGTAGTAAGAGGCCATAGCTTATAATGCGTGATTGCATAGCTTTTCTGGCGGCGTCGGCGGCGTGTCATTTTCTAATACCGCTTTCGCCGCTTCAATCGCTTGTCTTGGCATTTTATTATTTGGGTATTTTTTCTCATAAATATCAATTACTTGCTCTGCCGCAAAAATGGCATAAGCTAGGTATTGTTTACGCGCCATTACCCGGACAATAAGCCAATTTGCCCAAGGAAAACGGTTTTCGATCATGAGCTTTTGAATAACCTTAATCGCGCCACGTTCTTTTTCAGCCTTAAACCACTTGACGCCATCCAAGCAAGCGCATTTTTCCCCTAACCACTTCTCCGTGATGTTCATTACTCCCCCTCTTTTAATAAAACAAATAAATTAACGTCAAATTAACCCCTATCCCAATGCCTACTAAGAGCCAAAAGAGCTGGTTTTTAGGCACTTGGGTAAAGCCAACTGCGCACTTTTTCTGGTGTACCTTGGCATTGTGCTGGAAGGCAGTTGTACACAAAGCTTACGATTTCTTTTAAATGATGGATATTTATATGATCGGCGCGGCCTATTGCCCCTTTTAGGTCGTTTTCAAGCACTGATGTCAGGAACCCCCCCGGCTCGATTCTATGAAAAACATAAAATTCAAACCCATCAATAATATGCTCTGGTACTCCGTAATGCCTTGCTTGCTCGATAAACTCCTGATTATGCTCCATTTTTTAACATTCGTGCTTGCAGTGTTTGCACCGCTTC